>Ga0302314_10006167_pt1 | contig 21768 bp, 11 predicted proteins | sample III_Palsa_N2_3_FD_200533 | JGI IMG/M metagenome (GOLD analysis project Ga0302314, IMG submission 200533) | Peat permafrost microbial communities from Stordalen Mire near Abisko, Sweden - III_Palsa_N2_3 | ecosystem: Environmental > Terrestrial > Soil > Palsa > Peat permafrost | place: Sweden...
GTCAGCATCACGTTCAGCACCGACGGTGCCGGTTACGCCCTCAACGCGGCCCCGCTGGACGCGGTCAAGGTGACGCTGGACGCCTCATCACTCGCGGGCATCGCGCAGATCCAGCTCCCCAAAGGCTGCGCCTTCACCACCGACCAGGTCCACGCGTCCTGCGCGGTGGGTAACCTGCCCGGCGGCGCCGGATCGCTCACCCTGGGGGTCCGCGCGGCGGCAGGCGCAGCAGCCGTGGCCGGGGCCCAGGGCCAGATCACCGTCAAGGTCACAGCCGCCAACGCGGTCGAGCAGACCTACCCGGGCCAGCCGGCCGACGCGATCTCTGTGAACCTGGCCGACGGTCCGGACCTGGCCATCGCAAGCCTGGGGACCGCCATCAGCACTCCCGCCGGCCGAACCACCGTGCTGCCGCTGCGGGTGACGAACCTCGGCAATGAGAACGCCAAGGGCGTCGTCTTGATCGTCCGCGACGACTACAACCGGCTGACCATCCCCGGGGACGCCCGCGGCTGCGTGTACCTGTCGGTCTCCGGCGGGCAGCGCGGGGTGCAGTGCACCTTCCCCACCGCATCCGTCGCACCCGGCCAGACCGTGGAGCTCAGCACCCCGCTGACCCTGGCCGCACCCGCCGGCACACACGGCAGCGTCCTCGGATACGGCGTGGGTCTCACCGGCGACACCTGGATCGGGCAGCCGACCGGCAAGCCGGGAACCGGAACCGCCCTGCGCCTTGTCACCGTTCCCTCCACTGCCCCGGTCACACCGGCCGCGAAGAGCGGCAACGTGGATATCGAAACCGGCGACGCCTTCCACGACACCTACCTGAACACCGGCGTCATCACCCAGGTCTCTGCCGTCGGCGGCAGCTTCCACGGCACCGTCGGCCGCGTGAGCCTCGCGACGGTCGGCGCCCGCAACAGCGGCACCAGCACCATCCGCACCGTCACCCAGTTCGGCGGCGAGAAGGGCACCATCGGCCTATACGTGGACTTCCCCGCATCCATACAGGTCATCACCGTCCCCAAGACCTGCCAGGTCCAGACCGCCGGCCCCGGAGCAGGCGCCTCCTCATTCGGCCCGGCCTACGAGTGCGCCAGCCCCGCCACCCTCGCCCCCGGCAGGTCCGTGTACTTCAGCTTCGGAATCCGCCCCCTCAAGGTGATCAGCAGCGACTTCGCCGGAGTCCTGGCCTCCGCCGTAACCGACCCCAACGCCAGCTACGCCCTCCAACTCGCCAAGCTGAACCTGAGCGCCATCAAGGCCTGACCCACCGCACGACACCTCATCGCGCGCAGAACCACGCACCTGCCGGACCGTCAGTCCACGCCCCAGAGCGCGGCAAGCGACGACGGCACCATCCGGGGTCACGGCGACACGGTGCCGGATCAGGGCCGCGCGGATGGACCGGCGTCGAGGGCAGCCCAACCGTCAGCGGCCAGCCCGAGTCGCTGCACAGGCGCTCCCACGGTGGTGGGAGCGCCTCAACGGGGTGGTGGGAACGTGGTGGGAGCGGGGACACCGGTACAAGGTGACACTCGCCGACAGGCTCCGGCCGAGCCGACAACGTCCACCTGCACCAGAGCGGGCAATCCGGCAGCGGATGCCAGCAACCGGCACCGGTGAATCGCCCCCGGAGCTGACTCTTAATCAGCGGGTCCGGGGTTCGAGTCCCTGGCGGCGCACTTCGCCCAAGTGGCAAGCCTGACAAGGCGGTTCACCCTTCGTGGGTGGACCGCCTTATGCTTTGCCGGGCCTGTGATGGGACTGAGGTGGGGGCCTGGTGGGGCTGGCCCGGGGCGCCGGAGCGCTGCGGCATGCCTGCTGAGCTGCGTGTTTACGCCGCTTCGGGGAACTCTTCGGGTTCCGGTTCCGGCCGCCGGGGGTACTCGCGGTGCCGTGTGCGCTGGGTGCCGGGGACGAGGCGGCCGGCGTCACGGATGAGGGCGGCGGTGTCGGCGGTCAGCACGATGCTGGCGTGCCCGAGCATGTCCTGGACGACCTTGAGGTCAGCGCCGGCGGCGAGGGCGAGGCTGGCGGCGCCGTGGCGCAGGTCTGGAAACGCACCGGCGGGAGTTCGGCCTGGTTGCTGTAGATGCGGATCAGGCGGGTTAGGCGTTCGGGGCTGAGTGGTTGGCCGTCGGCCCGGGTGAACACGAAGCCCTGCTCGCCTTGTTGTTCGGCGTGGGCACGAAGCACGGCGACGGTGTCTTCGTCGAGGGCGATGGTACGGGTGCTCGCCTTGCTTTTCGGCGGCCCGGTGATGAACTGTCCGTCTCGTCGGTGCAGTTGTCGGACGACGGAGAGGGTGGCTTCGTCGAGGCCGAGGTCTTCCCAGCGCAGGCCGCTGATCTCTCCGCGGCGCAGTCCGCGTAGGGCTGCGAGGCGGAAGGCGGGGTAGAGGGGTTCGTTGCGGATGCTGGCCAGGAAGTGGGCGGTCTGCGCGGCGGTCCAGACCGCGACGGGTGGGCGCTGCCCGGTTTCCTGCCATTGTCTGATGCGTGCGGGAGTCCAGACCACGGGATGAGGCTTGTCGGGGGTGGGCAGTTCTACGCCGCGGGCTGGGTTCGTGGGCAGTAGGTCGGCGCGGACGGCGGCGTTCAGAGCGGTGCGGGCGCGCGTGAGGGTGGAGGCGCTGAGCGGCCCGCTGCCGCGTCCGATGCGCGACATGGCGTCGAAGGCGGCCTGGACGCTTGGCAGATCCAGCTCCGCGAGCAGGAAGCTGCCGAGGGCGGGAATCAGGTGCTGGTCGAAGAGGTAACGGTAGTTGCGGCGGGTGTTGGCGCGGAGCCTGCCGCGGGTGGCGAGCCACTGGTCCAGCCAGCCCCGGACGGTGAGCGGCTGGGTGCAGCGCAGGGCCCGCAGGGCGGCGCGGGCCTGGTCGCGCGTGGCGTAGCCGCCACGCCTCAGTGGTCGGCCGTAGCCGCGCGGGGCGGCGAAGTACCAGCTGCCGTGCCCGCGCTGCACGAGTTTTGGGCAGTGGCGGCCGAGCTGACGGCCGCTGCTCACGTCCCGGCAGCCGCACCGCTTGTACACCGAACCCGACCCGCGCACTTCGGACCGCCTTCCCGCGACAGTGACCTGCGGGCTGATCCTCCAAGAACCCGATGGTCCACGCCAGCGGTGCCGCGCCCGCAGTGTGCGCGTGGTCGGGCAGGATGGAGGTATGCGTTACGCCACGGCGGTCCACCGCCTCGTCGCGATCGCCGAGGGCTGCGACCGCCTCCGGGGGCTGCTCGACCTCGGCACTCTGTCCGCCGTGTACGCCTACGGCCAGGTTCTGGACGCGCCTGGGGCCGACCTTCCGGTCGTCCAGGTCGCCTTCGCAGTGGACCTGGCGGATATCGAGTTGCCCTGGGGCGTGGAGCCGCCGGAGTGCACGACGCTGGTTGCTCTGCTGCGCCTGGACAAGGTCCCGGTCGAACGCGCCTGGCGTGCGGCAGCCCGCCCAGTGCAGAACCACGTGATCCGCCGCCCGCTGCGGATCTGGACGTCGGCCGGGCCCGATTACGAATCCCTGGAGGCGCTGGCCGCCGGGCACGCGGAGCAGCTGCGGCTGCCTTCGCCTGATCCCACGGAGGAAGCCACCCAGTACGAGCAGGAGTTGACGCTCTCCCTGACGCACCTGCGCTCGGTTCGTGACCGCTACTGGGAGGACCGGGATTGGCGTCGCACGCACCGGGGCGAGGGCCGCTACCCGGAGGACCACCTGTGGGAGGCCGTCAACGGCTACCTCGAACTCCTCGGCTCCGCACCGGCAGTTCCGTCGCACTGACCTGCCCCCCCGCTGCACGGTAGCCCTGCCATCGACCGGTAGAAACGGGGTGTCAGAACGCCACCGTTGCGCTCGGCAGCAGCAACCGTCTCCGGGCGGGCCACATCAGCCACTCGTAGGGCGCGCTGCCATGCGCCCTCCATCGCGCGGGCGGTCCACTACCGTGGAATTCGTCACAGGCCCGCCCCCCGAGAGGTCCCGCGCCCCATGCGTACATTCTTCGAGCCCGATGATCAGGAAGGCTTCGCAGCAGGATCCGGGGAGTTGTCACGCCGGGTGGCGGAGTGGAGCCGCCTCGCAGGCGGGCAAGCCGATCCGTTCGTCGTGACCTCGGCGCTGGAGTACCGGCATCGCGGCACCGTGGACGGCCGACTGGGGCTGTGGCAGCTGCGGCATGTCGGGGAGTTCCTGCTGGACTGGCTGCCGCGCACCCTGACGGAACGACCCGACGGGCCGAGCGCCGACGGCCCGGGCGGGCTGCGGGCGCTGCTTCGCTACCTGGACGCGAGCGGCCTCGCGGATCCGCGAGGGGACAGCCTGCTGGTGCTGGAACAGGCCGTCGACCGGGCTTCCGAGGACTACCCCGCCGCGATGGCTGACCGCTCACGTTGGGGCGTCGCGAAGTTCTGGGCGACCACAGCCGCGGAGCAGGGTGCCGACATCGTGGACCGGGCAGCGATGACACGCTTCATCGAACGTGCCCAACGCGGCCAGGCCCCCTACGACAGAGACGCCCTGGAAGCAATCATGGACCGCCACCAGCGCACCGGCCCACCCCTCATTGCCCGTGCGGAGCCGCAACTGCCGATCGCCCTCCCCGGCGAGGCAGAGCTGCGGGACCAGGCCGCGCTCTCCCCGCTGGTACGCCAGTTGACCGGGCTGGTGGCCTGGGCCGGACCGGACGGCCGGGAGCTCACCAAGCTCGGCCGGCTCAAGCTCAACGACGCCCGGGGCCTCGTGCACCTCCTGGAGACCGGGGACCGCCCCGGCTCGCCGCGCACCAGCGCCGATCTGCCCCGTCTGAACCTGCTCTTCGCCTGGGCCAAGCAGGCCCGCCTGGTCCGTGCTGCCAAGGGCCGCCTCTACCAGGTGGCCAAGGCCCGCCCGCTGCTGCAGGATCCGCTCGCGCTGTGGTCGCGTGCCTTCGAGGCACTCTTCGAGCTGCGAGAGCCGCTGCTGGGCGGCTCGCCGGACACCTACACGCGCACCTCGATGCTGTACGACTCCTACGAGGACGTGCTCCCCGACGTCCTCAACACCCTCTACAGCCTCCCCTGCCCCATGCCCTGGCCCCGGCTGCGCGACTCGGTCCACCTGGCCTACCGCACCCGCTTCGACCTGGGCGGGGCCGACCTCCGCGCCCAGCGCGGCTGGCTGCTGGACGCCGACCACGACCTGCGCCACGTCCTCGACATCCTGGAACGCCTGGGCGCCATCAACCGGAGCCAGGGCATCGCCGACCCGGTCTTCCTCGACGTCCCTGCCCTGGACCTGCCCGCTCCGCCCCTGCCGGCAGGCATGCCGCCCGAGCTCGCTCAACTGCTGCTCGGCGCGCTGCCAGAACCCGACCCCGAAGCGGTCACCCGGGCCGAGCAACTGCGCACGGAACTGGCGGCCGGACCGGTTGAGCTGATCCAGCTCACCGATCTCGCCACCCACGCCATCCGCAGCCGTCTCCTGGCCGAGGGCCGGGACGCACCCCTGATCGGCGAGCTCGCCCACGCCCCGGCCGCAGGCCTGCTCGGAGTACTCGCCGAGCACTACGACCCCGACTCCGCACGCGCCGAGCTCGCCCTGTGGACCGACGCCCACGGCGGAACCGACGCCGCACGTGAGAACCTGCTCCACGCCGTACGCGCCACGCCCTTCCGCAGCCGCGCGGAGGCCATGCTCGACGTGCTCGTCGCCGCACTGCCGGAACCACAGGGCGAACTGATGCTCCGTTCCCTTCGCGGCGACCCCACGCTCGCACCGACCGCGATCAGCGTCCTGACCCGCCACGAGCTCCTCAACCCCGACGATGTCACCGAGGCCGAGGCACCACTCATGGTCGCCGAGGGGCTGCTCCAGCTCCTCGAGAACCTAGGTGAGGAGGCCACGGCAGAACTACTGCTGGCCGAAGGTGCCGCCCAGGCCCGGACCGCCGTCTCCGCCGCGCTCGCCTCCGGGCACCCGGATCACGAGGGACTCGACCGGCTTCAGCACCTGGCAGACGGGCCACTGCGCGGCCTGGGTGCGCAACTCGGCCGCCTCAGCGCCACCCGCGCCCGCCAGGGCCGCGCCAAGCCCACACGCAAACGCCGACGCTGACCCAGCCGACCACGCGCTGCAGCCCCGTCGGACCGCTCTTCGGAGTGGCTCAGGCGATCCCGTTCAGACCGGCCCGGTCGAGACGTTGGATCAGGCTCGGTTTGGCCTCGTGGGTGGTACGCAGTTCGGCGAAGCGGGTGGAGAAGCCGGGCACGCCGCCGGTGCCCTGGCCCAGCAGGCGCAGGTCTGCCAGCAGGGCGACGGCGGTGTCGTAGGCGCTGGGCTTCTTGGTCGCGATCAGTTCCTCGATGTGCTGCCAGGTCGCATCCTCCTTGCCCCTGATCGCGGCCAGCCGACGCTCGACGGCGACGGCCTCCCGCTGCGCTCTGCGGTGCTTCTCCGCACTGAGCCGTTCGGTGCGGAGAACAGACGCAGCGTCCAGGAGCTGGGCCGCGCTGCGGAGCTCGGTCTCTGCGGTTCGGCTGCTGGTGGCGGATGCAGTGCTGGCGCGGTGGCGGCGCAGGAGGTCCGCGCCGAGCTGCGGCTCGTGGCCCTGGGCTGCGCGCAGCAGCAGTCTGTCCTTCTCTTTGGCGGGCAGCTTGGCGATCCAGGCTGCGAGATCCTTCGTATCCGGTACGTTCGCGACGGTGAGCGGTGGACTGCCTTGAGCGGCGGCGGCGAGCAGGTCGGTGTCCACGCGGAGGAAGTCGGCGAGGGCGCGCTGTGGGGCGGTGAGGTGTCCGAGGCCTGCGGGCAGCGGCGGTTCCAGTTCCTGCTGGTACGCCTCCTCGTCGTCCTCCTGATGTTCCCAGGTGGTGAGTGCGGACAGCCACGCCAGGTAGAGCGCGCGCAGGTCTCCTGCGGCCAGTTCGGCCCGTACGCCGACGATCGCGGCCAGGGAGTCCTCGCTGTCCTCGTCGTAGTCCCAGTCGCCGCTCTCGTCGTCGCTGGTCAGATCAAGGACGAGGTGTTCACCCTTGGTCCATGCCTCGACGCTGTCCTGGACCAGGTAGGGGCCCACGGTGCGCAGGTCCAGCTGCTTCTTGGGCAGGCGCAGCATGACCTGGTGGGTGCCCCAGTTGGCGAGGTAGAGGTGGGCGTCGTAGTAGCGCTCGACCATGCGGCGCGGCTCGCCGCCGAAGCTGCCGTAGGAGTAGTGGTTGGTGAAGCGTGTCGCGGTGACCCGGGCTCGCGTTGACAGCGCCCGCACCACCGCCAACTCGGAAGCATCCAGCGGCCGGTCGACGGCGAGGAACTCGTAGTACTGATACTCGCTCACCCAGCGCAGTTTATCGCCTGCTGCGGAGGCGACGCCTCAGAGGCGAGTTCTCCACCGCGTCTCCTCTTCCACCTTGCCCGTCAACCGTCCCCGATGAGACGGCCTCATCCCAGGATGAGATCGTGACCTGCCTGCGGCAGGGCGTGAAGGCTCACGCGGGGCACACAGCGCGCGTCGCCTCCGCCTCTCGGCCGGAGCCCTTCGGGCGATAAAGTGAAGCCTCGTCGGTCGCGCTGATCGCGTCCCGCTCACCCAAGGCGCCGGTATTCCAGCTCCGCCGGCGTCGTGCAGACGGACCGCCCCCGGCGTGCGGGTGGGCCTTGGGAGGAGCAGGCGGATGGCGGGGACCGCGCGGGAGCGGCTGGCTCGACTGCTGGGCGGTGCTGAGTCGGCGGGGTCCTTCAGCGCCCAACTCGAGGCACCAGCGCCCGGCTTCACGATCGAGGTGGCCGGAGTCGGGCCGGTGAGCCTTCCGCTGCGTGCGCCCATGGCGAAGAAACTGATCGCAGTCGCGCACCCGGCGAGGTTCGGGCGGGGCGAGGAGACGCTGAGCGACACAGGCGTCCGTGACACCTGGGAGATCTCTCCGGATCAGGTCACGGTCGGCGGGCCCGCCTGGCCGACGCTGCTGCACGGTGCGCTGGAGCACTTCCGGGACGAGCTCGGACTCCCCGCGTCCACACGGCTGCGGGCAGAGCCGCACGCGATGCTCGTGTACGGCAAGGGGCAGTTCTTCCTCCCCCACCAGGACTCGGAGAAGCACGACGCCATGGTGGGCACGCTCGTGCTGTCGCTGCCTTCGGCGCACGCCGGCGGTGAACTGGTCATCGAGCACTCCGGGCAGCGCAGGGCCTACCGCGCGTCGAAGAAGGACCTGACACTCCTCGCGTTCTACGCCGACTGCCGACACGAGGTCACCCCCGTCACCTCCGGGCACCGAGTGACGCTCACCTTCAACCTGCTCGCCGATCCCGGCACTTCCGAGACGGAATCCGCCCCGCTCGCCGAGCTGGCCCGTTGCCTGGAGCAGCACTTCAGCAAGCCGGCCACGCCCCGATACGGCGGACGGGCCCTCGACCCGCCGAACCGGCTCGTCTACCTGCTCGACCACGAGTACACCCAGCGCGGCCTGGACTGGAGCCGACTCAAGGGCCCGGACGCAGAGCGTGTCGCGCTGCTGCGCGCCGCCGCCGAGCAGGCCAGGTGCGAGTCCGTGCTCGCGCTGGCCGAGGTGAAGCAGACCTGGGACGCTTCACCCGACGGCGCGGATCTCTGGGACGACTACGGGTACGACGAGGAAGACGAGGACGAAGGTGCCGCTGAGGACGGTGGCTACGATCTCGGCGACCTAATCGACGACGAGATCACTCTCTGCTGGTGGACCGGCCCGGACGGCAAGGGAGGCGAGGCGATCTCGTTGCACATCCACGACTACGAGTCGTGTACGAGAACCCCGAGCACTGACCTGATGCCCTATGAGTCCCAGTACGAGGGCTACATGGGCAACTACGGAAACACCCTGGACCGGTGGTACCGGCGAGCTGCCGTCGTCGTGTGGCCGCGGGAGCGGGCTTTCGCGGCGCGTGGGGAAGCCGAATCCCAGTGGGCTCTTGAGGAGCTGCTCGACCGCATCGCCGGGGGCGACCTGGACGGGGCGCGCACCGCGGCGCAGTCCCTCGCGCCGTTCTGGAAGCGGACCGAACCGCAACCCGTGCTGCTGGAGCGCGCCTTGCGGGTGGCCGCGGGCCTGGATGCGGCCGGGACCGCGGCGATGCTGCTGGAGCCCTTCCATGTCAGCGTGCTCGCACCCGAGCACGCGGCCGGGCTGGCCGCGGTCGCCGGCCGCTACGGCGTCGCGTGGACGCTCCGGGTCATCGACGGCTGGTTCGGATCAGGCAACCGATTCGAGGCTCAGCAGTACGCCTGGACGGAGGGGCTTCCACAGCTGTGCGCGGCGCTGCGCTCCCGGCGCGGCGCCGCGGTGGCGCAGGCCCTGCTCGCCGGGGGCTGGGACGCGGTGGACCGCGACCTGCGGCTGTGGGCCGGGACCGGGCCGGCCGCGATCCGTCGCGCCCAGCTGGAGCAGCTGGGACCGCCGCTGGCAGCCATCCTGGAGATGGCCGAGGAAGAGATGCGGAACTCCATCCGGACAGTGCTGCGCGGATACGGGGACACGGTACTGGAATGCCTCGTGCCGATGCTGCGCCGTTCATGGGATCTCCCCTGCTCGAAGAACTCGGGGAAGGATGCGCTGTCGGCGGATGCCCGGCGGCGGGGCGGGCTCGACGAGGTGGCCCGGGACTGCGCGGACCGGCTCCGTGTGATCGCCGCACGAGCACCGCGCGGCAAGGACGATTGGTCGATCGCCTGGACCGGGTGCAGCTGCGGGCTGTGCGACAGGCTCAGTGCGTTTCTCGCCTCCCGGGAGCAGCGGGTCCTGGAATGGCCGCTGGCGAAGGCCGGCCGGCGGCATGTGCACAGCGCACTCGACCGAGCCGAACTGCCCGTGCGCCACCAGACCCGGCGGGAGGGACGCCCGTACACGCTCGTGCTGACCAAGACGGAGGATCTGTTCGCACGCGAGCAGACGGCCCGCCAACAGGCGGGTGCCGACCTGTGCTGGCTGGTCACGGCATGGAGCAATCTGGGAGCGGAGCAGCGCTGAGACACTGCAGGTCATCCCCGCGCCCCGCCGAGGCCCTCGACTCGGGCACTCGCCTCGGCGGGCGGCCTTGGGACGGCACGATGGGCGGCCGAGTCCGAGACACCGAACCGGTCCACCTCCTGGAATGCGCGGACACCACCGCCGCCACCCTGCTCGCCACGGGCCGGAAGACCCGCAGACTCGCCCGCCGGATCGGGGAACGCCACCTCACCGTACCGACCGACCCGCTCACGGTGTCCCGAAAGACGGCTCTTCCCCAGGGGAATCCGGTCAGCTGAGAACGCAGACCGGTCAGTCCGCCCTAGCTGGTGGGAGCGTCGCAATGGGTTGGTGGGAGCATGGTGGGAGCGGGGGCACCGGCACGGGGCAACGCTCGCCGACACCGTCCGGCAGCGCTGAGGCCGCCGACCTGCACCATAGGGCACGATGTGATATCGGGCGTCACGGACCGACATCGGCGGACCGGTCACGGAGCGGACTCTTAATCAGCGGGTCCGGGGTTCGAGTCCCTGGCGGCGCACAGACAAGCAGTACCGGCCTGGGTCTTCTCGCGAAAGCGAGGGGCCCAGGCCGTTTTTGTTCCCGGTGGTGGGAGCGCGGGCGCACACTGGGCACATTCGAAATCAGCTGGTCGGCAAGATGCGCTGACAGGGCGGGCCCCACTCGCGTCAGCAAGCGGGCCCGGGGGTGCTGCGGCCCTGCGGTGCTCAGGCCATGACGGGGTCTCCGAGGCTGTTTGTTTTTGGGTCTTACAAGATTTTCGTAGCGATGGTCATTTCTGTCGGGGTGTCAGTTGAGCAGGATGAGCTGGCGCAGGAGCAGTGTCCGGCGCGGGGGTGGGGGTTGTCGTGGGGTCTGTCGCGAAGATCGGTGCCAGGATCGGCGCCGGATGCTTGGGGATCGTGGTCTGCTCCACAGCGATGGCCGCAGCCGTGGTGAGCACCTTGACCGGCGGACTCCTCGGCTCTCTTGCCACCCCCAGTGCGAGCGCGCTCTCCGACATCCCACCCGCCATGCTGATGCTCCATCAGCCGGCCGCCGGGGCCCTGGGTCCGGTGCAGTTCCTACCGGCGACGTTCGCCCAGTACGACCTGCCCGTCCCACCCGGCGGCCAGGCCCCAACCCACACCGTGCAACGCCTCCGGCGCCGTCTACACAGCAGCCCGACTCCTGTGCGCGAACGGCGCCCAGCGCGGTAACCTGCACGCCGCCGTCTACCTACACGTTCAACCACGACGAGAACCACACCTCCCGCGTGCTGACCCTCGCCGCCACATACGCCACCGCGCAGACAGTAAAGGAGGTCCCGGCCACCGGGGCCGCCGCCGTGGCGATCGCCTACGCACGCTCACAACTCGACGTCCCCTACGTCTGGGGCGGCCAGAGTCCCGGCGTCGCCTGGGGCTGCTCCGGACTCGTCCAAGCCGCCTACGCCGCCGCCGGCATCCACCTGCCCCGGGTCGCCCAAGACCAGTACAACGCCGGACCCCACCACCCCGGCGACCTCATCTTCTAGGGGGCAGCCTTGAAGGAGGCCACCGACGCGCTGACCCACCAGGCCCGCGACAGTCCACAAGCCCATCTCTCCGAAATGGTTCGCCTACACCGCAGGTTTATCCGCTCGGCGATCCACCAACAGTTCCGCACTCATCGAATCCTGGAACCACTCCAACCACTGTTCGACAAGGGCGTCACCCTCACACATCAACTGTCCGAACTGGAGCCGAAACAGGGGAAGCCGTTGCTCGCCAGGGCGCTGACAGACCGAGCAATGCTGTTCGCCACAGCCCGGCTGTATGCCCCAACGGCTCTGCCCGACTACCGAAAGGCCGTGGAACTGCTGCGATAACGGTTACAACTCGCACCGTACAGACTACATCATCAAGGCCAGGGTCTGACCGAGAAAGGATTAGATACCCAAAAAATGCCCATCTCACCAAATTGGCAAGTATGCGACAACCAGCACCACACCGGATACGACCAAGGCCCATACGAAGCGCTGGCGTCGGAACACGCCGTAGAACCCGATTCTCTCAAGCCGCTTAACAATCGAGGTCGGGCCACAGGAAAATCGAAGCTAACCCTATTAGCCCAATCACAACGCATCCCCACCAAGCCGACTCACCAAGAAAACAAGGGCCCGTACTCGACGAGCAGCAGAAGTGGGACGAGAACCACAAGAGACCCGCCTATCCACCAGGCTGCCTTCTTGGACAGTTCCCGCATTTCATCATCTGTCGCAGAATTTATGATCTGCGCTCTTCTTCTTGCTGTCATTCGCGCCCCGATCCCCACGACTGCCGACGCGATAATCGCATCCGAGTATAGGACGAGGGCATGGTTGATCGAGTGGCCTTTGAATCCTTCAACCGCAAGGACGAACGCCAGCGGGAGGATAGGAATGAGAAATACCTTGACCTTGTTCCCTACTCCTCTTGCCTGCAAAGAAAACATTACCGCAAAAAAAAGAGCACTTAGTACGGCAAGGCATACCAACCAAACCGTCGCAACTTGGTCAATTCCATTTTTCATCGAAACCCGCGTCTTTCTATTTCAAATAAAGCGATGCTGCGAAGTTCTTGGGAAGATCGCAGCATCGCTAGATTTCAGTTACCAGTCTCCGCCAGGGTCAGAATTCCAGCTATTGAATATTGAGGTAGCCCCGAACAGGGTGCCCGGGACGCCAAGATGCGCACCAGCGATCCCATTCGCAGTCCTAGAAGAATCCGCCCCGGTACCAAAGAGAGCTATAATGCCCTTCGCAAGAAATCCATTCCCTGCCGCCCCATCCCGAAGGGTGAAGCGGGCTATGGGCCCGCCCACTCCTCCGAGGGCCACTCCAGCGCCGGCGACGATAAGATTAGTGTTTCCATCCTTGAAATCTCCGCCTGCATAGTAGGCGATCGCAGAAACCGCCGCAAGGCCGGTGGAGGCTTGACCCGCGATTCCTCCGACAACACCGGTTACTTCATCTACGCCTGGTATTGCGTCAGCCGCAGACAACGCTATGGATATTCCACCCAAGATAGTGCTGAGGTTCCCAGTCCAGTTGCCCACGATTCTAGAACCATGAGCTAGTTCGTGCAGCATTCCCATGAAAGAGCCGCCACCTATCGGTTGCTCATTCCCCGAGCACTCCGTCCCGAGGTGTCCACAATCGAAGCTGTTGTACGTACTCGATGCTGCCGTTATCGGCCTGGTAGATGCATCGGGAGCAGGTGCGGTTTGCATGGCGTTTTCGATGGCCACCACAAGGAGTGTCAGAGGTGTAGCCGTGGCCATGTTTTCCTTGATTTGAGCCGTTACCTCGTTGCGGCAGTTCATGTTTCTGCAGTATGCGAACATTTGGTCGAGCTGTTCGATGATGCGGGCGTGGACGACGCTCGCGGCCGGGGGGCCATCGCAACCCCCGAAGCCTGGCAGACAGGTTTCTCCATCCCCGCTCCCTTCCCCGGTTCCGCCACGGCTGGGATCGCCGTTGCCGGTCCCACCGTCGCCGGTGCTGTGGCCTCCACTTCCGCCTCCGCCGCGCTTAACGCAGGCGCCAGTTCCGGCGGGCGGGCACACCCAGCCTCCGCCGGGGGGACTGCCTTGGAGGCCGGTGGGGTCGGTGGTGTTGATGGGGTCGTCGCCGCTGTAGGCGTAGCCGCCGAGTTGGTTGGGGTCGGTGGCTTCGAGGATGGGGTCGCGGGAGAGGAAGCGGCCTGTGGTGGGGTCGTATTCGCGGGCGCCGAGGAGGTCGAGGCCGGTGGCGGGGTCGTTGGGCTGGTTGAGGAAGGAGCGGCCGTCGACCCAGGTCATGGGGGCGGTGCCGCGGGTGTTGCCGTAGGGGGTGAAGTAGCGGCGGTTCTCGTTGGTCAGGGCGGCGGAGATGGTGAGGGTGCCGGTGCCCTGGCTGGTGGAGGCCTGGTAGGTGATGTTGCCGGTGTTGTCGCGGATGACGGTGATGCCGCTGGGGGTGTCGTAGTAGCGCAGCGCGGTGATGCCGCCCGAGGAGTTCATGGTGAGCTGCTCGTCGGGCAGGTACAGCAGGGAGGTGGTGGCCCCGGCGATGGTGTCCTTCTGCAGGAGCAGGTTGCCGGAAGCGTCGTACTGGTAGCCGGCCTTGGTGTTGGCGGTGGTGTCGGTGATGGTGCTGGTGAGGCCGTTGGGGTCGTACGTGTAGGTCTGGGAGCTGGTGGGCGTCCCGGAGCCGTTGGTGACGGTGTGGGTCGCGGTGGAGCCATCCGGGTTGTAGGTGTAGCTCGCCGAACTCAGGGTCGTGCCCGCGCCGTTGGTGGTGTTCAAGGTCTGCAGGGTGTCCGGCTGGCCGGTTGTGCCGGTGGCGGTGTTGTAGCCGTAGCTCTGCTGGGTGGTGATGGTGCCGCTGGTGTTGTAGTCGGTGACGGTGGAACGGTTGCCCGAGGACTGGCCGTTCGGGTCGTAGGCGTAGGTCTCCCAGTAAGGCGCCGGTCCGCCGTTGGTGGCCGCACTCGGGCTGGCGCTCTTGCAGCCGCCGATATTGGGAACCGAGGGCGATGCCGCAGCGCTGACGCCGCCGGTGTCGGTCCAGGCAGCGGTCAGACGGCCCTGGCCGTCGTAGGTGTAGCACTGCAGGTCAGTGTTGGCGCCGTCGTCCTCGACGTCGTTCTGCGCGGTGATCTGACCGGCCGCGTCCCAGTACGTGGAGGTGTCGTCCAGGTGCCCGGTGGAATCGTTCTCAGCATCCAGGAACGACTCGGTGACCCGGTCGGTAGCGTCATCGTAGACATTGGTCTGCACGAGCTGGTCGGGCATGCCGCCCAGGGTAGCGCGCGTGGTCTGGCCCAGCGGGTTGCTGGTGACCGCGGTGAGGTAGTCGGCGTTGCCGGAGATGTTGGCCAGGACGCCGCCGACGGTGTACGCGTCGTAGACGGTCTCGGCAGGCAGGCCGCCGTCAGCACCATAGGTGGTGGTGTACAACGCACCGGTCAGCGCGTTGTAGGCGTATCCGACGCTGTAGGTCCCGGCGAGGTTGCCCTCGGCGGCCGGGATGGTGGTCGTCACCCCGGTCGGCGCGCCCAGGTCGGTGTAGCCGGTGGTGGTCTGCGTGTACGCGTTGCCGTTGTAGTACGAGGTCTGCGAGGCGGGTTGGCCGATGCCGCCAGGGGCAGTGTCGTAGGACCACGACTCCAGTTCGACGGGCGCGCTCGCCTTGGTGATGTTGGACTCGGTGAGTTTGCGGCCCAGGATGTCGTAGGTGTACGACAGCACGGTGCCGTTGGCGTCGGTGGAGGTCAGCTCGTCGCCGGCCGCGTCGTAGGTGGCCGAAGTGCCGCCGACGTCGGGATCGGTGGCAGCGACCTGGTTGCCTTGGTCGTCGGTGGTCTGGGTCCACACGTGGCCGCCGGCGTCGGTGATGGTGGTCTGGCTCTGCAGCACCCCGGCCGCGTTCGTGCCGGTGCTGTAGGCGTAGCTGGTGACCGTCGCGCTCCCCGGGCCGTCCGTGGGGCTGCTGCCGTGGTACTGCCACGAAGCGGTGGTCCGGCCCTGGGCATCGGTGAACGTGGTCGTCGCGGTCCCACCGGGCGGCGCGGTGACATCGGTACGGTCCACGCCGGAATAGAGAGTGCTACTGGACCACTGCGGTTGCCCGTAGGAGAAGAACTCGCTCTCGATACTGCGGCCCATGCCGTCGTAGGTGGTGACGGTCTGCCCGGGCACGTCCGCGTCGGTGGTCGGATACACGGTCGAGGACGGCGCGGTGGTGATGTAGTACGGAGTGCTGGAGGTCTTGATCTGCCAGCCGTGCGAATCGTAGGCATAGTCGGTCACGTTCGTGCCGCCGGAGTCGCCGCTGTCCAGCGACAGCGTCTGCTCCTGCACCGGCTGCATGAACCCGTTGTAGATCTCGAACTCGGTGCTGTAGGTGCGGTTGGCGCGCAGGGTCTGGGTCTCGGTCCAGGTCCGGGCGCTCTGCCCGCCCAGGCTGTAGGTGAACACCTTGGACGCGTCGGCGGTGGTGTTGCCGGGCAGCCACACGTCGGTCAACCGGCCCAGGGCGTCGTAGGACTCGACGGTGGTGTTGCCGTTGGCGTCGACCAGCTTGGTCGGCAGCTGTCGCGCCTGGTCCACCGTGGTGGTCGTGGTCGCGTTCCCGGCGGTGACGTTGGTGATCGACGTCGAGGTGGGCAGCGTCCCGGGATTCGCGGTCATGTAAGCGTTGGCGGTCGTGTCGCCGCGGACATCCGTGGAGGACAGCTGACGGCCGTAGACATCGAAGCCCGCAGCGGTGTCGGGGCTCGTGGACTTCACCGTCCAGGTCTCCGTGGAACCCGACCAGGTCCCCATCGTCTCCTGCTCGGTGACGTTCCCCACCCCAGCGGCCGGGATGACGCCGGGGGCGCTGACCGGGTCGCCGTCGTAGAAGGTCCGGTTGTCGGAAATCGTGTTCGCCGCAGTCTTGCCCGGGCACGCGCCGGTGCCCACACCGTTGCCGGAGGTGACACTGACCGTGGTGGTCTCCGCGACCAGGCCGGTCATCCCGGTGTTCAGCCCCGTACTGGGCGGGGTCGCGTAGGTGACGGTCGAGCAGGCCTCGGTGGAGGCCGGGGTTCCCAGCTGGCTGATGTCACCCTGGTCGTCTGTCTGGACGGGCAGGCCGGTGATGGCCGAGTACAGTTCCACGCTCTTGGTCGTACGCCAGGTCTTGCCGTCCGACATCAGGCCCCGGTCGATGGTGGTCTGCGGCTCGACGAACCATGCCTGCTCGGGTGGCAGGCCGGCTGGGACCCCGGTGCCGGTCTCCGCGTGGCTGGCGGTGGACGCGGACCACGGCAGGCTGACCTCGTCCTTGACGACGGTGCCTCCCGCCTGGGTGAAGGTCTGTGTCTCCAGCGCGAACCCGGCGTACTGGTTGGAGTCGGTCACGGCCGGGTCGCCCATGGTGTCGCTGACCGTGACCGGTGCCCCCGGGGTGTCAGCGGTGGCCGACGTCGAGTCGCCGTCCATGCCACGCAGGTAGGTCGTCTCGGTCTCGGTAATGGGGTCCGGAGCCGTCCCGGTCTCGGTGATCACCGAGCCGTAGCCGCGCCACTGGTCCCAGGTCCGCTGGCTGTTGGGCGTGAGCGGGGAGTCATTGCGGTGCCAGGCGGCACCGTCCGGGGGGTAGATGTACTTGGTGACCTGGTCGGGTGAGCCGCCGACCGCGTCGAGCTGTTCGACCTCGGAGACGGTGTACTTCTCGAACCAGTCCGAGAACGCGGTGGACTGCGGTGGGGTCCAGTACTCCTGGTAGCACTGCCGGGTGTCGGCCGAGGGGGTGGGCAGGTCCGGGCTGGTGGTCGACTGGTTGCAGTCCGGATTGGAGTAGAAAACGTCGGTGACGCCGCCGGTCTCATCGGTGATCACGTTGAGCCGGTAGTGCATCATCGCCGGCCAGGCCGCCGCCCCGGCCACTCGGTTGGCCAGCTGGGTGTAGCCGAAGCTCACCGACGGCATGGCCAGCGAGGTGGTGCCCTGCCAACCGGAGCGGGTGATCGAATCGAGCCGCAGTTCCGGTGAGGTCCCGTCCCCTGGCAACGGCAGGTCCTGGACCAGGGCGTAGGAGTCGACCTCCTGGTACTTAGTGGTACTGGTGCTTCCCTCGTTCACGTAGGTGGCGATGCCGGTCAGGCGCATCTCGGAGAAGTAGGTGATCGCGTCGTTGCTGCAGGTCCCGGTCGAGGCGCAGACCTGATCCTGTGGGACGTCACCCCAGTACGGGGCGGAGGTGGCGGTCAGCGTGGCGCAGTCGGTCGCCGTCACGGTGTGGTTGGTGGGCACGCCGTTGACGAGGATACTGACCACGCTGCCCACCACGCAGCGGGTGGAGTAGCTGAAGGTGACCTTGGAGGCCGGGGCGGGCTTGGCAGCCTCGGTGACGATGTCGGCGGTGCGCCAGCCGTAGGAGATGCTGTCCAGGTAGGCGCCGCGGTCATAGGCGGTGAGGGTGTGCGCGCTGCTGCGGGCGTAGTAGTTGGTCTCCTGGGTGTAGTTGTACTCGGTGGTGTTGCCGTGCGGGTCGACCACGAAGTCCAGGTACCAGCGGTAGGCCATGTTCGGGGTGAAGTCGCTGCTGCTGCCGGAGGGAGCCTTGTCGCAGTCCCCGGCGGTGGGGCAGTAGACCGGTTCGGTGGACACCGAGTTGGTGGCCACGTCAGTGCCCTTGCCGCCCTCGGCGGTGGGCAGCTTGCCCGCGCCGTAGTACATGCGGGTGCCGTCCTCGGTGGTGATCTCCCAGTACTCGCCGTCGTAGGCACCGTTCGCGCCACCGGTCACCAGTTGGACGGTCGCGGCGCTGCCGGAGATGTGCCACTTGCCGGTCGCGTCGTCGTACACCATCTGCCCGCCCAGGTTGCCACCGTTCAGCGAGACCTCGTGGCCGCCGTCCGCCCAGCAGGTGTCGCCGCTGTTGGTGATGCCGTCCGTGGCGCAGGACTGGTAGGAGCGCTCGATGAAACTCGACATCCCGGCCCAGCCGTCACCGACCTCTGAAACCTGGGAGCTGTCGGCCGCTGTCTCGCCGTCCACCGAGGAGGACGCGTACGACAGGGCGACGCTCGGGGCACTGCCGCCCAGGGTGGGGGGAACGGTGATCGGATAGGAGTAGGTGAAGTCACCAGTCGAACCGCCGGCCGACCACTGGTCGGAGGGCTTGATGCTCGTCGCGGTATACGTGCCGGCCGAACCCGACGGGGCGGACACCGCGGCAACCACCGTCATCGGCGAGGACACGTCCGTGGCCACCGCTCCCGCGGTGTGGCCGGTTTCGGCCTTGACCGCTGTGACGGCCCGGTCCGCGGGAACCTGCGCGGCCTGCGCGGCGGGCACTGTGCTGCCGGGTGCCAGCACCGCGGTCACCACCAGGCGCCCAGTGCTGGGGTCGACGGTGGCTTTGACCGGGGTCCGGGTCTGGCAGGCCGGCAGGTCCGGGGTCGTCAGCGCGCAGGCCGGCAGCTCGACCAGGTACAGGCGCTGCCCCAGGTTCCCTCCGCCCTCGCCGGACAGCAGGCTCGGTTCGAACTGGACGTCCACCTTGCCCGCCGCCGTGGAGGCGTCGCTGCGGGCGACCCCGAAGACCAGGCCCAGGGGGAAGCCGGCTCGGCGCGCAGCGGCCGGGTCCGCGAACCGTACCTGCACCTTCGATGGAGCCGCGGCACCGCTGGTCGCGGCCGCCACCCACACCGGAGACGTCCCCACCCGCGCCGCCACCAGCGGCTTTGACGCGCCGTCACTACCGCCTCTGGCTGCGGCCGCCTGTGCTCCGCGTACTGCCGGGGCGAGGGAGGCCGTGGCCGTGCTCGCTTCGGGCAGGTCGACCGTGGGGAGCTTTCCGACGGCAGCCGTCGGGGCCTTCTTGATCGCCGACCGGGCGGTCGGGGCGCTGGAGCGGGGCACCGGGGTGGTGGTGGGCAGCGGGGTCTGCGGCGGTGACCACACCTGTCCCGGCGCGTAGGAGGCCGCGATCGCCACCCCCGGCACGAACATCAGCGCCAACCCGACCAATCCGGCCAGGGCCACCGCCTTCACCATCCGGGCCTTCCACCGGCGCATGGCCAGGCTCCGCCCACGACTCCACGTACTCACAGTGCCCCCCGTGACGTGTGGTGCGACCGAGTCGCACAGACGTTCACAGAACCTAGTCTCAAATCGGTTCGCAGAAAAAGGATCTGACCGACTCTCACCTTTCTTACCATGGACACTTCAACCAAAAGAGAGGAGAGCGGGCAATAGCGACGTGCGCCCACAGGCGATTTCGGCCATACGCCCGACACGGCAGGGACATGCTGCTTACGGTGTGCCCGCGATCATCCATCGGATCGCCCCAAAACCTGCTCACGGGAGGTCCCCTGATGGGGAACAGGTTCCGCACGCCCACCAAGCACCGGGTCCGAGCGCGCGGCTGCACCGGCATGCTCCTCACCGGCGCGCTGCTCGCCGGCTCGCTCTCCGTGCTGGTTCCGGCCACGGCAAGCGCCGACACCGGCACCGGCACGCCCCCGGCGACCAGCCCCGACGCCGCCGCGCTGGCCCAGGCCCAGGCCACCGGGCAGAGCGTGCCGGTGCCCGCCGACAGCACCGACGAGTCCAACACCGAGGCCAACCCCGACGGCACCTTCACCACCACGGCCACCACCGAGCCCACCCAGGTCGAGCAGAACGGCACCTGGGTACCCCTGGACCCCACGCTCCACCAGAACAGCGACGGCACCTGGGCCCCGAACGCCGCCGCGTCCTCCGTGGTCTTCTCCGGCGGTGGCACCAGCCCGCTGGCGACCGTGACCAGCGCCGCAGGCCAGCAGATGTCCCTGTCCTGGCCCAGCGCCCTGCCCACCCCGAACGTCTCGGGAGCAACAGCGACGTACCCGGACGTCTACCCGGGGGTGAACCTGGCCATGACCGCCACCCCCGCCGGCGGCTACACCGAGCAGCTGATCGTCACCAGCGCCACCGCCGCCGCCAACCCGGCCCTGGCCAACATCCAGTTCAACACCAGCACCAACGGCCTGACCCTCAGCACCACGGCGGCCGACGGACTGCAGGCCCTCGACGCGGCCGGCGACACGGTCTTCGCCTCCCCGACCGCCACCATGTGGTCCACTCCCACCGCTCAGACCGCCGCCCAGAGCGCCGCCCAGGCATTCACCCTCCACCCCGCCGACACCAGTACCTCCCCCAGCGCCACGCCGTCGGTCGACGACACTGCGGGCACTGACGTGGGGGTCACCGTCATCGGCAGCAGCCTGGACCTGCAGCCTCCCGCCTCCGCGCTGACCGGCTCGGGTGTCAGCTACCCCGTCGTGATCGACCCCACGGTGGTCCCGAAGTACACGAACAACTGGACCTGGATCTCCAAGACGAACTCGAGCACCAGCTACTGGCAGGGAAGCAACGACGACTACACGGACGGGAGTGACGCGAAGGTCGGCTTCGACGACTGGTGCTCCGACGGCAGCGGCGGCTGCGCCCCCGAGGCATTCGGCGTCACCCGCTCCCTGTTCTCCGAAAGCCTGGACCAGTTCGCCGGCAAGCACGTCACCAAGGCCACGTTCACCGTCTACGAGCAGGGATCGACCTCCTCCTGGACCGGTAACCGCGAGATCGGCCTGTACGGCGCCGGGGCCTTCGACGACAAGACCACCTGGAGCAACGCCCCCGCCACCTTCGCCGCCTACGTCCCCTCCGAGCTCGCCTCGCTGCCGGACTCGAACGAGATCGGCAGCGGCAACTTCGACGTCACCACCCTGGTCCAGAACGCGGTCAACTCCGGCTACCACACCCAGACCATGGTCCTGGAAGCCCACGACGAGACCGACGACACCGCCTACCGCTACCTGCTCGCCAGCGGCAATTACGCCCCGTCCCTCTCGGTGACGTACTACTCCACCCCCAACGTGCCCAGCAACCTGTCGATCACCGACGGCACCAAGACCGACTCCTGCAACACCACCTCCCCCGGATCCTGGATCAGCGCCAGCGACACCAATACCGTCACCCTCAACGCCACCGTCAGCACACCTGACACCAGCGTCGCCAGTACTCCCATCACCAGCGACTTCTGGGTACGCGAGACCGAACCAACCCTCGCCGCACACTGGACCAACCAGGGCGGACAGACCGTCAACTCCCAGACCAACGGCACTGTCACCCACCCACCCACGATGACCGTGACCAACGGCGAGACATACGAGTGGCAGGCCTACGCCAGCGAGGATGGCGGGGCGTTCTCCACCGGACCCGCCCCCAGCGCCAGTTCCGCCTGCTGGTTCAGCGTCGACACAACCCCGCCCACCCTCAACC
>Ga0302314_10006168_pt1 | contig 21765 bp, 19 predicted proteins | sample III_Palsa_N2_3_FD_200533 | JGI IMG/M metagenome (GOLD analysis project Ga0302314, IMG submission 200533) | Peat permafrost microbial communities from Stordalen Mire near Abisko, Sweden - III_Palsa_N2_3 | ecosystem: Environmental > Terrestrial > Soil > Palsa > Peat permafrost | place: Sweden...
AATCGAGCCGCCGACGAAGAGCGCGTTCAGCTTCTGTCCTGGGTTGAACTTGTCGAGTTCCGGGAGCCGTTCTCGCCCGAATCCGCGCAACCAGCGGGTCTCTTCCGACATCCAAACGTTGAACCGGCGTACATCGCGACGGAACCGCGCGCCCCAGGCGCCAGCGAGCGAGATCAGGAGCGGAACCGGCAACGCGATCCCAGACCACGTGTGGATCTGGACAATCAGCTCTCGGCGACCAACGAGCGCTTCTACCCCCGCGAAGTAAAGAGGCAAAGCCGTCGCCATGAGGATCGCGAACAGCAACGCGTTGATCCAGTGCGCGGCCCGCTCGACGCGATCAAAGCGCAGAAGGCGCGCGTCGCCGGTCGTCGAAGCTGAGCGAACCGCGGTGCGCTGGTCAGCCGGCGGCCTGGTTGCCACTTTCCTCCGTCCCACCGATCCACGCATCAACGGGATAGCCGTTCCGCTCCCAATAACCCGGCTCAGCCTGCTCAACCACACGAATCGACCGCAGCCACTTGAGCGACTTGTAGCCGTACATCGGCGCAACGTAAAGCCGCACCGGTCCACCGTGCTCAGTCGTGACCGGCGCGCCGAGCATGCGATAGGCGACGATCACGTCGGGAAGACGAGCCTGATAGAGCGTAAGGCTCTCGGTGTCAGCGCCGTCGTAGGAGTCGAACTCAACCGCTCCGGCACCGGGCTGCAGTCCGGCCGCGTCAAGCACATCGGACAGCTTGACGCCCTCCCAATGGACTTCCGGAACCCGCCACCCAGTGACGCACTGAAAGTTCTTCACGAGCTTGGTGCTCGGCATCGACTCGATGTCATCCAAGCTGAGACTTAGCGGACGGTGCACTAGGCCGCTCACCTGCAACTCGTACTTCTCGCGAGAGACCGAGGGATACGACCCCGTAATTGTGTAGATCCGGAAGCGATCGCCCCCGGGCAAGAAGCTGAGCGCGGATCCGAGCGCGTTACCAATGATCTTCTGCACCTCAGTGCCAAAGACCACGCCGCCCGCGCCGACGGCAACCATCCCGAGAAACACCCGCCGTCCCATCCGGACTGGACGCGCAGAGGCCGCAGCCGGCACAGGATCCAGGGGCTGCTGCGGCGGCCCGCCAGGCGTCATCTCACAGCACCGCCCAATCCCCCGGTCGGTTGGTGTCTGCGTCGAAGCCCATCAGCTCAGCGTAGAGCGACACCTGTTCCGCTACTAAACGACGCCGCACAGTTATGTCAGAGCGCTCGCCGGCAGGTGACGCCAACAGATGCCGGGACTGGGTTGGCGAAGGGAGTTGTCGAGCTGAGCATGAAGGGGGCGGTATGGTTCTCAGCTGAAGTCGATTCGCCCCACCTTGGGGTCAGGGAATCCGGTTTGAAGCCGGAGCTGACGCGCAGCGGTAGGGATGCGGGGACGGCCACTCTGCCACTGGACTTAGGTCTGGGAAGGCGGCCCAACCCGATGCATCCGAGCCCGAAGACCTGTTGACTCTCCACCGCCCTATAGGCGGTGGGGTCCGACAATCACGGCCTCGCGATTTAGGCCGCCGGCATAAGGAGTTTTCCTATGGCACGTACCGCCGTTCTGGGTTTTCCCCGGATTGGTCCTGACCGCGAGCTGAAGCGTGCGCTTGAGGCGTATTGGGCAGGCAAGATCATCGGCACCGAACTGGGTGGTGTCGCCTATGACATGAGGGCGCTGAATCTGCGCGCGGGGTCGGACGCTGGCATCGATGTTTTGCCGGTGGGTGATTTCGCCCTGTACGACCACGTGCTCGATACGGCTGAGCTCGTCTCGATCACCGCTGAGCGCCACCAAGGCTCGCAGCCCGTGGAGTTGGGCCGGCACTTCCTGGCATGCCGTGGGGCTGACGGCATCGCTCCGCTGGAGATGACCAAGTGGTTCGACACCAACTACCACTACCTGGTGCCGGAGCTCAAGCACGACCAGCGCTTCGTACTCAACACGGGGCGTCTCACCAAGTGGGTCTCGCACCTCCAGGAGGCGACGGCGCTCGGGATCAATGCCCGTCCGGTGCTGCTCGGCCCGTTCTCACTGCTATCGCTGAGCAAGGGCTTGGATGACAAGCTCGCGCTGCTTGAGCCACTGATCGCGGTGTACGCCGAGATTCTGGTCGCATTCGCCGCGGCAGGCGCGACAGAGGTGCAGCTTGACGAGCCGTGCCTCGTGCTTGATCAGTCCGAACCAGCGCTCGATGCTTTCGCAGAAGCCTATGCAAGCCTGCTGTCCGGGACACAGCTTGAGGTCTGCCTTGCGACCTACTTCGGTGGTCTTGACGACGCCGCCCTCGCCCGCGTCGCCGGTCTACCGATTGCCGAGTTGCACGTCGACCTGGTTCGTGCACCAGATCGCCTCGATGCGGTTTTGGCTGCGCTCGGTGCCGGCGTCCGTTTGTCCGCTGGTGTCGTTGACGGGCGCAATGTGTGGGCCAATGACGTCGATCGATCGCTTGACCGGCTTGACCGTATCGTCGCGGCAATCGGCAGTGATCGCGTCACGATTGCACCGTCATGCTCTCTGCTGCACGTGCCGTACAACGCGGCGCGTGAGCTGGCGCTCGATGACGAGCTGCGTTTGTGGCTCGCGTTCGCCGATGAGAAGCTCGATGAGCTCGCGCTGCTGAGGCAGGCACTCGAAGTTCAACCTTCTGAACGCGATGCCCTACTGGTTGACGCTAGACGCCGTACAGCTTCACGTCGCTCATCGCTGAGCACGAATGACACGGCGGTCAGGACTCGTGCGGCGGCGCTCACCTTGAGCGACTACGACCGCAGCGCGCCGCTCGAACAACGTCTCGCGATCCAAAGTGAGCGCTTGCGATTGCCGGAGCTTCCGACGACGACGATCGGCTCGTTCCCGCAGACAGCCGAGATCCGCGAGGCCCGTCGTCAGCGCCGCGCCGGCGAGCTGTCAGAGGGTGAGTACCTGGCGTTCGTGCAAGCCCAGGTCGCGCAGGTGGTTGAGGAGCAGGAGCGACTGGGGCTCGACGTGCTGGTGCATGGCGAACCGGAGCGCAATGACATGGTCGAGTATTTCGGGGAGCAGCTCTCAGGATTCGCGTTCTCTCAATTCGGCTGGGTGCAGTCCTATGGCAGCCGTGCGGTCAAGCCACCGATCCTGTACGGAGACGTGTCACGACCGGAGCCGATGACAGTCAGCTGGTGGCAACACGCCCAATCACTCACTGAAAAGCCGGTCAAGGGGATGCTGACTGGGCCGGTTACGATTCTGCAGTGGTCGTTTGTGCGCGACGACCAGCCGCGATCGGAGACCTGCCTGCAGATCGCGCTTGCGATCCACGACGAGGTACTTGATCTGGAGGCGGCTGGCGCCGCGATCATCCAGATCGATGAGGCCGCGTTGCGCGAAGGTCTGCCATTGCGGCGAGCTGAGCAGGCTGATTATGTGAGGTGGGCGATCGACTGCTTCCGCTTGACCGCAGCCGGGGCGCGGCCGCAGACCCAGATCCACACTCACATGTGTTACTCGGAGTTCGGCGACATGATGGAGCCGATCGTGCGCCTCGACGCCGACGTGATCTCGATAGAGGCGTCGCGCTCGGACATGGTTCTGCTTGAGACGTTCCGTGATTTCGCGTATCCGGGACAGATCGGGCCCGGGATCTACGACATTCACTCGCCACGAGTGCCGACCGTGTCGGAGATGGAGTCGCTGCTCTCCCTGGCGGAGGAACGGATCGCCCGCTCACAGCTCTGGGTCAATCCGGACTGTGGACTGAAGACCCGGGCATGGCCCGAGACACGGGACTCGCTGACAAACCTGGTTGCCGCAGCCAAGCAGCGCAGGACAGCAGTGTCAAGCCGGTCGTGAGCGGGCTACTCGAACGCCTGCCGCCACTTGCAACCACCGGCATCGGCAGCCCGCCATTTGGCGAGGCTGCCGATGCGGTTGCGCTCGTGCTGGATGCGTATGACTTTTTGACCGTGCCGGCTACCAGCGGTCCCAGTGGACGAACGTTTCCAGCGAGGTGCGCGGCGCGGGGAGGAACTTCGTTCCCTTGGTGTACGCGACCGGGATCAACGCGGCCTGCAGCACGTCAGGATGGGGAATGTCGATGATCTCGGCGAGCTCGGACTGCAGCGGCGTAATCGTCGTCCAGACTGTGCCAAGACCGCGAGCGCGCGCAGCGAGCATGAAGCTCCAGGCCGCTTGGATGACGGATCCCCACGGCCCGGGTGTCGTGCCGTCTCCCGCATCGGTGGAGGCATCGACGCACGGAACGACGAATGCGGGCATCTGCGGCAGCTTCTCGTTGAACTCGATCCGACCCTGGTACTTGGCGTTCGCGGCCTCTCGCTCAGGACCAGCCGGAAGCGCCTCGACCTCGGCGCGCTGTCGCTCGAGGAAGGCAGCCTTGGCGCGCTGGTACACGCCGGCGACACGCGCGACCTGATCGCGGTCAGTGACCACCACGAAGTGCCATGGCTGCGAGTTGCGACTGTTCGGTGCCTGCTGGGCTAGCCGCAGGCATTCCTCGAGCACTGCACGTTCCACGGGCCGGTCGACGTCGAGCCGACGCCGCACCGCGCGGGTCGTTGAGAGCAGCTCATCAGGGGTGAGATCGAGGGTCATCTTGCCTCCCAGTCGTGATGTGTGCTGTTGGGGGCAGCACACGAACTTAGTTCCTTAACGTCGGTTAGACGTTAAGTTCATCAAACCGATCGATTGACTTTAGTTGTTACTCCCTCCGAGGCCCACGCGCTTTCGGGGTAACGCTCGCACGGACCAGACATCGGTCCCCCTTTAGACGCGACTGCCGTGGGCCGTCACATGTCGCTACAACGGACGCCAACGACTCGGTCAGCCTGCGGTCGAAGCTCCCGCAGGCCTTCCAGAGAGCTCCCGTGCAAGGCACTCGAGACGATCAGGAGTGACCCTCACCCTGCTGCCGCAGGATTTCGAGAGCGTTCTCCGCAGTATTCGGCTGGGAGCGTCAGCCCACGGGCACGGGCAGCGTCAGATCCTGCTCGCGGTCCTCGATCGTGATGGCGACTGCATCGCCCTTCTTGGCACCATCGCAGTCACCGGCAACAGTGCGGCAACATGTGGCAACAGGCTGGCTTCCTGAGGGGTAATCCCAGGACGCCAGGCCGCCTTGGGGGCACGCGTGAAGTTCGGGATTCTGGGACCGGTTGAGGCGTGGATAGAAGGCGAACGGCTGCCGCTCGGGGGGCCTAGGCAGCTGTCGCTGCTCGCCTTCCTCCTCCTGCACGCGAACCGGGCGGTTTCAAGCGAAGCGCTGCTCGACGGAGTTTGGAGCGACGCAGATCGCAACGGCGGCACCAAGCGAGTGAGCGTGGCGATCGCGCGGCTACGCACCGCCCTTGAGCCACTGTGCCGGGGCGGGGCGCCGGTGCTTCAAACCGTCACCGGCGGCTACATGCTTTCGCTCTCACCTGACGAGCTGGACGCCGACCGCTTTGACGCGATCGTGCGCGAGGGCAGAGCCGCGCTCGCAGCCGGTGAAGTCGCTCAGGCCGGCGAGCGTCTGCGGACGGCGCTCGCGATGTGGCGCGGCCCAGCGTTGGCCGACGTCAGTTTCGAGACCTTCGCGCAAGACGAGATCCGACGTCTGGAAGAGCTGCGGCTCCTCGCGCTCGAGACGCGGATCGATGCTGATCTGCAACTTGGGGCGGATGCCGTGCTGGTCGGCGAGCTTGAGGCGCTGCTGCAGCTCCATCCGACCCGCGAGCACGTGGCTCGCCAGCTGATGCTTGCGTTGTACCGGTCCGGACGCCAAGCCGAAGCGCTCGACGTTTATCGGCGCACACGCGCTTATCTGACGAGCGCGCTCGGGCTCGAACCGGGACCGGCCCTGCGGGCGATGCAGTCGCAGATCTTGGAGCAGGCACCAACGATTGATCCGTGGTCCGATGGAGCTCGTCGGTTGCCGCTGGATCAGGTCTTCTCCGGTCAGCCGGTCACGATGGTGATCGCCGAGATCGAAGGCGCGATGCGGCTGTCACAGGAGCTGGGCCACGTTTACGAAGAGGTGGTCGCAGGGTTAGGTGAGCTGTTGCGTGGGGTATGGGGTCGCTGGCCCGGGGTTCAGGTCGCGAATCGCGGAGCCGGCCTACTTGCCGTGTTCGAGTCACCCGAGGAAGCCCTCGAGGCGGCGATTGCGGCCCGGGACGCGCCCGGCGCCGTCGAGTGGCCCGCGGCGGCCGAGGTCCGCCTGCGGATCGGAGTTCACACCGGCCGCTTGAGGATCAGCGCTGGCGGCTACTGGGGAGAGGACGTTCACTTCGCCGCCCGCTTGGCGGAGGTGGCTCACGGTGACCAGGTGCTCGTCTCCGGAGCGACCGTCGCGCTCGCTCCGGGTGCGTCGGTTGTTGACCTAGGTGAGCATCGGCTCAATGATTTCGCGGTCCCGGCACGCTTGTTTGGGCTCGGCCCCGGCCCTCATCGCATCCCGCGGACCGGCGATCCGTTGCGCTCGAACCTGCCGCGCGCCCATGGGGAAATGATTGGCCGCGACGGTGAGCGCGCCGAGTTGATCGGGGCGCTCAGGTCCGGTGACAGTCGCCTCTTGACGATCACCGGCTCTGGCGGCTCCGGCAAGACACGTCTCGCTCTCACGGTTGCTGAGGCGATCGTCGATGTTCTGCCCGATGGGGCTTTCTTCGTCGCGCTCGCGCAGGTCACTGATCCCGATGCCGTCGCCGCCGCTGTCGCGGCTGCGCTCGGGATTCCGTTGCAGGCAGGCAGCGACCCCACACAAGCGATCGGCATGGCGCTGGCGGATCGCAAGCTCCTGCTGGTGCTCGACAACTTCGAGCATCTGCTGGACGCCGCCCCGCTGGTCGCCAGCCTGCTCGCCTTCGCACCAGGGTTGCGTGTGATGGTCACCAGCCAGGCGCCGCTGCGGGTTCGAGGAGAGCAAGTACTCGCGCTTGGCACGCTGGCAGTGCCGCAGGCCAGCGACCAAGCGACCGTCGCGACGGCGGCGGCAAGCCGTTTGCTGGTGGAACGAACCCGCGACGCAGATCCCAACTTTGAGGTGACAGCGGAGAACGCCGACAGCCTCGCGCGCCTGTGCAGAGCTCTGGGAGGGCTGCCGCTAGCGCTCGAGCTTGCAGCTGCCCGCTTGGCGTTGCTTTCACCGCAGGAACTGCTCACGCGTCTGGATCAGGGGATCGACGCTATCGGGCGAGGTCCACGAGACCTCCCGGCGCGACAGCGTGGCCTGCGAGCGGCACTCAACTGGACGCACAGTCTGCTGGAGGAGGATCAGGCCAGGCTGCTGCGGCGCCTCGGTGCCTTCGCAGGCCCGGTGTCGATCGAGCGGATCGAGCGCGTCTGCGGCGCCGGCACCGACCTGCTTGAGGCACTCGCGCAACTCGTGGACCTCTCGCTCGTAAACCGTACGAACGACGGGCGGTTCATCCTTCACGCCACGGTGCGGGACTACGCACGCGAGAAGCTCGTCGCAGCTGCCGAGAGCCACCAGCTCGCCCGCCGCCACGGCGAAGCGTTCGCGGAGGCAGCCGCAACGTGGGGCAACCGTTGCTTATTTGACTATCTCACGGTGCAGTCGGCGGTGCTGCGTGACGAGGCTGACCTTGGCCAAGCGCTCATCTGGGCGCAAACGGAGGACCCGGAATGCTTCGCGTTACTTGCCGGTGGGGCCTCTATGCCGCTGTTGTTCACGGGACGACTCGCGCCATGGATCGGTTTGATCGAGCGCGCCTTGGTGCCCGATGCGATCACAGACAACGCGCGCACGTGGCTGTTGCTGGCCGCCAGTCTCGCGGCAGTGCAGAGCGGAGACCTTCAGATCGCACGCGCTCGGCTCTCGAGCACTGTCACGGCGGCCGAGCAGGCCGCCGATCCACGGCTTGTCTGTCTGATGCTCACGTGCTCGGTGCTATTTCCGGTGCTGGCCGGCGCTACAGAGGGTGTGCGGGATGACTATTCACACTTGCGCGAGCGTGTTCTCGAGTTACGCGATCGCGAACTCGCCTTCCTCGTCGCGGGGTTGGAGCCCTACGTCCTAGGCTATTGCGAGCAGCGCTACGCCGAGGCCGGTGCCGTCTGGGCTGCCTTGGCTGCGGACCACTCCCGCACCGACTTCGCGGGAACTTCCGCTCTGTACTGCTGGCCGGACTGCCTGCTGCTCGAAGGTGACTATGACAACGCGATCGACGCTTATCGCGCAGCGCTGCATGGCGCCCGCGAGCGCGCGCAAGCACCGACCGTGGCCTACCAGCTCGAGGGAATCGTGATCTCCCTGGCGGCTCTTGGGCGACACCACGACGCGCTCGAGGCGGCCGGATGGGCTGCCTCGGTGCGGCAAACGGCAGGCCCGGCTCTGAACAGCTGGTACAGGGAGATGCTTGAACGTGCGCAGCGAGACTCACGAGCTGCGATTGGAGAGCACGAAGCTGACACTGCGTATGCCCGTGGACGGACGTTGACGCTCGACGCGGCGGTCAGCGCTGGGCTGAACATCCAGCGGGGCGTTTGATCGGCTTCGTGGAAGCGATCGAGTGCTCGACGCGACGAGTCGCGAAGTCAGCGGGTCCCGACGGCGTCCCGCTCCGCCAATCCGTCATCGGCAACCGCGGCTACGGGATGCGTGCGCGCCAGCCGGCTCCGGGTGACGGCGATCAGCGAGCTCGAAGCTGACGCCAACGAGAGCGCGTCGAGTAGAGCGGCGCCGTCAATCAGCGCACACTCGCAGTGGCTGGCAGCGATGACGTTGGCGGTCCGTGGGATCCCGTCGATGATGCCGATCTCACCGAAATAGGCCGGTGCAGACATAGTGCGGATCAGTTGTGCCGGCTCGCCTTGCTCGCCGTTCGAAGTGACGCGGACATCGCCCTCCAGCAACACGTATAGATAGTCGGCCTGCTCACCCTGAGAGATGACGAGCTCGCCCAGCGTGAACTCGCGGGCGATCGATCCCGAGGCGAGACGCTCCAGCAGCGAGCGCGGCGCCTGGGCAAAGATTCCGAGCTCTTCGAGCAGCGCCACGCGCGGGGCGAGCGCGACGATCGAGGCCGCGGTCCGCCGGTCGATCGCGAAGAGCGCAGAGATACCACCGAGCCCCAAGACCAGAGGTGCGAATGCCATGATCAATAGAGCTCCGTTCAGGCCGACCCACGCGTAGATCCCCGGTGTGACGATGGCGCCAAGCGTGGTCGCTCCAAGCACAAACGCGAAAAACACACCGAGGACACGTCCAACCTGTTCCTTGGGAACGGCCCGCTGCATGGCGGTGACAGCTAGAACGTCAACCACCAGCGTTGAAGCGCCTCGCACGATCTCAACAACCACCGCGAGCGCAGGGCTGTGGATCACGATCATCAGCGCCGTCGGCACGCAGAACAAGACCAGACCGCCGACGATGATCCAGGCAAGTCGGGGTCGTGACGCCAGCCGGTCAATCAGGGGCGCCATCAGCACGCCACCGGCGCCGAGGCCGATCAGCAGATATGTGTAACCGTCCGCCCCGGTGCCGAGCTTGTGCGCAGAGACACCGACGAACAGAACGGTGTCAGCACCGGAGACAAAACTCACCAGCACGCTGAACGCCAGCAGGGTTCGCGCTGCCGGCTCATGCAGCGCCGCCTTGACGCCAACGACCATCGCCTGCAGGATCCCGGCCGGGTCACCCTCAAGCTTGCTCGGCGGCAGCCGCTGCTTCATTTTCGAAGCCATCAACGACGCGGACGCGAAGCTCGCAGCGTTGACGCTGAAGACCGCCACCACAGATCCTGACGCGAGCAGCAGCGCAGCCCCAATCATCGGGCCGGCGACGATCGTCAGGTTGTCAATCGTCGCGTTCAGCGCGTTGGCGGCGACGAGGCTCGACTCATCCACGAGGTCAGGGATCGCCGCCCCGACAGCGGGCGCCTGAGTGCAGTTGGTGCCGCCGTTGAGCGCGACGAACAGCAGTGCGATCCAGACCGGGCCATGACTGACCGCAACGACGATCAGGCAGCACTGCCAGACGAAGCAGAGGGCGTTGACCCGGACCAGCACCTTGACCTTCTCGGTTCGGTCAGCAATCAGGCCGCCCCAGGGGCTTAGAAGCAACTGCGGCAACAGCCTGCAGAAGACGGCGATGCCGACCCAGAAAAGTGAATGGGTCCGGGCGTAGACATACGCAACGAGCCCAGCCCGATATGCCCATGTCCCCGTCGCTGAAACCAACAGCCCGCCGAATAACAGACGGACGTCACGCTTGGCGAGGACCTTCTTGTAGGAGTCGAACGATCCCTGGACCTTCCCGATCACCCGCGTGAGGCTACCCAGAGCCCCACAAATAGTCCGTCGCGAGCTGCTCAGCGCGGTCGGCGCTCCGCGTCAGGAGCGCTCGTATCGTCCTATAAGCATCTGTGCGAGTTCAGCGTCAGCTGGCACCGCGCTCACGATCTCGCAGTGGAGCGTCTGCTCCCGGAGCTCCAAGCGCATGACGGTGCGTCCGCGTTCGCTGCGTCGTTCGAGCTCAAGCGTGTCCTGGTCCCAACGGGCGACTCCCGGCTCCAACGGCATGAAGCCGTACGAGTCGAACCACCACCAGCCCTCCCCCGCAACCACGCCGTGACCAGAGAGAGCGGTCGATCCATCGCGTGTCTCCGCGTAGTCGATCACGGTCACGCCAGAGGGCGCTGCGGTGATCACGAACTCCCCCGCGGCCGTCCCGGCCGGTGTCCAAGCCGTCTCCAGTAGTTGCTCACTTCCGATCCAGGTCCCGCATAACGCTAATAGTTTGTTCTCACCAATCATTTGCCGTACCTTAGCATTTGTCCCGCGCGCCTAACCCACCCGACGCGCGCGGACCCATAGCCAAGCCCCTGCGCACCGCCGTTCGCGCAGCCGCCGAGAGCCTGCTGGCCAAGCCCGATTTTCCACTTGGCCCATCGATGTTTCCAAATGTCTGGCCTCAGGGCCAATGCCCATTGGACAGGGCGACGCCATCGTTCTAGCGACAGTGAGGGAGGTAGGCCTGGCGGGCAGCGTGTGCCACTCGACCGGTCTTTTGTCTCAGCAACTCGACTACTTGAAAGGCGGCTGCACCGATGACGACAACGATCGAGCCCACGGAGACATCAGGAGGTCCGGCGCTACGAAAAAACGCCCTCGGTTTCCCGACGTTGCTGGCCCAGTCGGTTGCACTCATATCGCCGACGATGACCGCGGTGCTGATCATCGCGCTGGCATTCGGCGACTCGGGCCAGGGCACCTGGTTCGCGTACCTGTTCGGCACGATCATGCTGCTGTTCGTCGTGCTTGGCCTGAATCAGTTCTCCAAGCGCTCCGCCACGGCGGGCTCGATGTATGCCTACACCGCCAAGGGACTCGGGCCGGCGGCCGGGGTCCTTTCGGGCTGGGCACTGGTCTGGTCCTACTGGGGTATCGCCACCGCGGGCCTCTGCGGATTCGCGATCTTCGCGCAGGCGTTCCTCTCGGGGATCGGCATCCACGCCACGGTCAACCCGATCATCTTCTTCCTGATCAGCGGCGCGATCTGCCTGACCGTCGCCTGGAAGGACATCCGTATCTCCTCGCTGCTGACACTCGCGCTGGAAGCGCTCTCAGTCGCGTGCATCCTGATCCTGGCGTTCATCGTGCTGTTCAAGCACGGACTCTCGGTTGACACGACCCAGGTCAAGCTCAAGGGCGTCAGCCTCAAGGACATGGACTTCGCGATCGTCGTCTGCATCTTCAGCTTGGTCGGATTCGAGAGCGCGACAGCGCTGGGGTCAGAGGCCCGCAAGCCGCTCACCAACATCCCCAAGGCGGTGCTCTGCAGCCTGCTGATCACCGGCGCCTTCATGGTCTTCATGAGCTACGTGGAGGTCTTCGCCGCGCACCACATGGGTGTCGACCTCAGCACGTTGGCAACACCGCTGACCAACATCTCCAAGGCCTACGGGGTTGCGTTCTTCAAGGTCCCGGTTGCGCTCGGGGCGATGGTCAGCTTCTTCTCGCTGTCGCTCTCCTGCCTAAACGCCGGCGCGCGGATCATCTTCCCGCTCGCCGGTCACGGCTTCCTCCCGGAACGGGTCCACGCCGTGCACCCGACCAACAAGACCCCGCACATGGCGCTGGCGATGTACGGCGGCATCATCCTCGCGATCGCCCTGGTCCTGCACCTCTGGTCAGGCACCAGCCCACTGACGATCTTTGATGATGTCGGCACGATGGCCGCCTTCGGCTTCCTGTTCGCCTACTTCATGATCACGATCGCAGCGCCGGTCTACCTGAAGAAGCTCGGGGAGCTCAAGGGCAGGCATGTCGCGGTAGCGGTGATGGCGTTCGTGTGCCTGATGGTGCCGTTGATCGGGAGCTTCTACCCGGCACCGGCCTATCCGGTGAACCTCTTCCCCTACATGTTCCTGGCGTTCATGCTGCTCGGCGGCGGCCGGCTCTACTGGATGAACCGCGTCGCACCTGGCGCGCTCACCCAGATCGAGGCCGAGCTCGAACTGGCGCTGGCCAACTCCGCGCACGAGGTGGCAGAGGCCGAGGAGGCGCATCACCACCCCGGCCACGTTCACGCCCCGAGCGGTAGCTTGCCGGCCGGCATCCAGATCAGCACGATGTCGTCGAACAAGCCGAATTGAGCTCGACGTGTGGCTGCCGCAGGGGGTCTAGCCGGACCCCCTGCGGCGCGATGCGTTTGCGGCCGACGAACCGCCGTAGCCTGTATTGATCACCAGCGTCACCGTCACCGACCTCCTCACCTACCCGGTCAAGTCCTGCGCCGGGATATCTCTGCCTGAGGCAGCCGTGACCCCGCGCGGCCTGCAGCTCGACCGTGACTTCATGGTCGTCGACGACGAGGGTACGTTCGTCTCGCAGCGCACGGTCCCGCAGCTCGCACTTGTGACCCCTTCGTTGCGAGCGCGGTCGTTCGCTCTCAGCGCCCCCGGGATGGAGCCGATCGAGGTTCCTTACGAGCTCGGCGAAGGCACGCGCCCGCGGATCGATTGCACCGTGCACGGGCGCGAGATCGTCGGCCAGCTGGCCGGTGAGCCCTTCGACGAGTGGTTCACGAGCTTCCTGCCGAGGTACAAGCAGAACCGCCGCTTCCGCCTCGTGCGCGTCTGTGAAGATGCGCCGCGTTTCATCAAGGACCGCTACCAGCTGGAGCAGGCAACCAACCAGGTCGGGTTCGCCGACGGCAACTCGATGCTGCTCGCGAACGAACGCTCGCTGGCGCAGCTGAACACATTGCTGGATGACCCCGTGCCGATGAACCGCTTTCGCCCGAACATCGTCGTCGACGGGCCTGAGCTGGGTCCGTATGAAGAGGACACCTGGAGCCTGCTGGAGATCGGCCCGATGAGTGCCTTCGTCGTCAAGGCCTGCGACCGCTGCCCGGTCCCCGACACCGACCAGAAGACGGCGGTGGTCGGCAAGGCGGTGCGCCGCGCCCTAGTCAGCCGCAAGGGCGCGAACGCCTTCGACCCGAGCAACAAGGGTGTCTTCTTCGCCCAGAACCTGAACCACGTCTGGACACCCGGCTTGACACTGCGGGTCGGCGACGACATTCGGGTGATCGAACGTCTCGATCACCCGAATGTCGTGCTCTCAGCCCGCTCCTAGCTCTCTCCCAGCGGTCAGGAGACCGCTACAGGGACCTCGGCCAGAATCGACTCCAGGGTTGCGCGATCCTCTGCATCGAGCGGCAGCAGCGGCAGCCGCGGAAGGCCCGCCGGCTCGCCGAGGATCTCGAGCCCGGATTTGACGGCCGGCGGCAGGCCCTTGGAGACGATGAAGCTGAGCAGCGGCAGCAGCTCCTCGTAGATCTCCGTCGCGCGCGCAGGCTCGCCGGCGGCGACTGCCTCGTAGAGCGCGATCGCCGGCTCCGGGCGCAGACAGGGAGCGGCGGTGCACCAGCCGCTGGCGCCGGCCAGCAGTGCCTTCAGCACAAGCGGGTTGCTGCCGTTGTAGAACGGCAGCTCGCCTGAAGAGAGCTCCTTGAGGTCCAGCATGCGCTGGATGTCTCCGGTCGACTCCTTCACCATCTTCACGTTCGCGATCGACTCGAACATCTTGTTCAGCAGCGCCGGGGACATGTCGATCCCGGAGGTCGCGGGGTTGTTGTAGGCCATGATCGGGATCGAGATCGCGTCACTGACCGAGCTGAAATGCTGAGTAATCTCGCGCTCGTTGAGCGCCCAGTAGGAGACCGGGATCACCATCACAGCCGTAGCTCCGGCCTGCTCGGCGTACTCCACGCGGGCGACAGTCCCGGACGTGGTCAGGTCCGAAGATCCGACGACCACCGGCACGCGCCCCGCCACCGCCGCCACGGTCGTGTCGACAACCGTCTTCCACTCATCGAAGCTGAGGTACGCGGACTCGCCGGTGCTGCCCAGCGGAGCGATCGCATGAACGCCGGCGTTGACCATCGTGTCGACCAGGCCGGTCAGGCGCTCGGTATCGATGCCGCTCTCACTGAAGGGCGTGATCGGATAGGCGATGATGCCGTGGATCAGTTGTTCTTGGGCCATTGAGGGTGCCTTTCGGGGGTCGTGAACTTGCTGGTGACTTGCACTTCTCAGCGGGCGTCGGTGGTCGCGACGTGGACACCGGCTACTCGCTCCTGCATCGCTGCGGCGCGATCCAGCTCACCGAGCGCGTCGAGTTCCTTTGCGTACTCGGTGAAACACTCGGCGTGGACGATGGCCAGGTCCGCGTCGAGCATCTGATTTGCAAGTTCGGGATCGGTGATGCCCTCGTCGCGCCACTCGAGCGCCTTCAGCGCAAGGGCGCCGCCGGGCAGCCCCTCGGCCGCGTACCAGCGCGCCGAGTCCTCGTTCAGGCCGATGCGACCGGTCCTGAGCGTGTACATGAACCGCACCGGAAAGAGGATCGCCTTGGTAGCGACTCGCGGCCCACCGGCGACAACCGTCCGCGTGTCTCGCAGGCGCTCGAGATAGTCATCGGTGAACTTGTTGAGGATGTGATCAGCGCTCATCACCATGAGCTCCTCGTGCGAGGGACGCACGCTCGGCTCGCGCAGGTCAGATCCGACCAGTAGACGTCCGCACTCGAGCAGGTCCAGCCGGTCAACCGGTCCGAGCCGGTCGTTGTCGCCGGCGCCGGCGCGTACCGCATGCCAGTCAGCCCAGAAGACGGAGAGGCGCGCTGAGAGCGGGCCGCGGGCCTTGTCGACGACGAGCCGCTGTACCTGGGCGATCTGATCGGCCGTTTCCGGTGCCGTGGAGCCAAGAATGATGGCGACGTCAACGTCGCTAACCAGCGGAGCGAAGCCGCCGTGGGCCAGACTCCCCAGCGTGAAGATCGCCTCGATTTGGCCACCGAGTACGGCCTGCGCCGCATCGATCGTGTCGGCCACTACCTGCTCTGCTGTCGCGGTGCTCATGTCTGGCTGGCTGATCCTTGTGTCGTGCAGATCGATGCAGTTTGACAATTCTTGTTGCCGATCGGCAAACTAGCACTTGGCATTTAGATTGTCGAGATATGGAACCCGAAATGAGCATCACCGACCCAATCGATACGACCCCGGACCTGCTGGACGATGACCAGCGGATCGCGGCGTTCATCCGGAGTTACCGCCTGCGCAGGAATCTGACCCTGGCCCAGCTCTCGGAGCTCTCCGGAATCTCCGTCGGGCACCTCTCTCGGCTCGAGAACGGCGGCCGCACGCCGACCGTGCGGCTGCTGCTGCAGCTGGCGAGGGCGCTCGGAGTCTCGCTCGGCGCGCTGGTCGGCGAATCACCGGAGCAGAGCACGGTCTACGTCTCGCGCAGCGAGGACCGGCATACGATTCCGGCCGGCGACACGTCGCTGCAGACGCTCTCTGACCCGGCCCTGCGCTGGCTGCAGGCGGTTCAGCTGAACCTGCGGCCGGGTCGCCTCGGCGAGCCCGCCGCCCACGCCGGCGAGGAGTGGGTTTACGTGCTCGGCGGCGCGATCGAGGTCGATGTCAACGGCAACATCTCAGCGCTGGGCGTCGGTGACGCGATCCACTTCCGTGCAGATATCCCCCACGCCCTGCACAACCCGCACGATCAAGAGGCGACCCTGCTCGTGGTCAACGCGCTCGAAGCGCCGGCCCTGCGCCTCAGCAACTGACCTTGACCGGGCGCAGGCAATCATGACCCGTGTCGCTGTTGTCCAAACGGCCTCGATCCCGTTCGACTCCGACGCCACCGTCACCAAGGCCGAAGGTCTGATCGCTGAAGCTGCTGCCGCCGGCGCCAAACTCGCCCTGTTCCCCGAGGCGTTCGTCGGCTGCTATCCGAAGGGCACCGGCTTCGGCGCCGTAGTCGGCCGCCGCACCGGTCCAGGCCGCGACCTCTACCGGCGCTACTTCGACGCCGCCGTCGAACTGGACGGGCTCGAGGTGGCGCGCCTGATCGCCAGCTCGGCCACACACGGGATCTTCGTCGTGATCGGCGTGATCGAGCGACTCGGCGCGACGCTCTACTGCACGGCACTGATGATCGACCCGATCACCGGGCTCGCCGGGATCCACCGCAAGCTGATGCCGACCGGAACCGAGCGACTGATCTGGGGCTTTGGCGACGGCTCCACGATCGGTACGACTGAGAGCCCCGCCGGGCGCGTCGGCGCGGTGATCTGCTGGGAGAACTACATGCCGGCGCTTCGGCAGGCGATGTATGCCCAGGGTGTCGAGCTCTACTGCGCCCCGACGGCCGACGATCGCCCGACCTGGATCGCGACGATGACGCACATTGCGCTCGAAGGCCGGGTTTTTGTGCTGACCGCCTGCCAGTCGATTCGCGCCGGCGACTATCCCGACTGGTTCCAGGAGGAGATCGGCGAGGACCCCGGCACCTACCTACTGCGCGGCGGCAGCGCGATCATCGCCCCCGACGGCGCCGTGCTCGCGGGGCCTGTGTTCGAGGACGAGACCATTCTCTACGCCGAGATCGACCTCGCTGAGATCGCTCGCGGTCACCTCGACATGGACGCTGTCGGGCACTACAGCCGTCCTGACGTCTTTCAACTGCGGGTCGACACGCGCCGCCGTTCGGCCGTCGTCTTCGGCGACAGCGAAGTCGATATCCCCGCTGCGGAAAGAAATGCTGGCGGCGTTGTCGGATCCGGGCAGAGTTCTTCGTTGTAGGGATGAGCGGCCGCCCGCAAGGGGCGCCACCCAAACCACAGGAGATGACCTGCGATGCAATACCTGCTTTCCGTAATCGCCACCACCCCCGGCATGGCAACCGACTCCGAGATGGCTGCGATCGACGTCTTCAATGAGCGGCTCCAGTCCGAGGGCCACTGGGTCTTCGCCGGCGGGCTCGCGGAGCCGAGCAACGCCACCGTGATCGACAACCGTGGTGAGGCGCCGATCTTCAGCGACGGGCCGTTCGTGGAGTCCAAGGAGCATCTAGCCGGCTTCTGGGTCATCGACGCCGCCGACCTCGACGTGGCGCTCGAGCTCGCAACCGCGGGCTCGAAGGCCTGCAATCGCAAGGTCGAGGTGCGACCGTTCCTGTGAGCAGTGTCGAAGTCGGCGAGGCGATCAGCCAGACCCACCGGGAAGAGTGGGCGCGGGTGGTCGCCTCGCTGACCAGGCGTTTCGGTGACCTCGACATCGCCGAAGAGGCGGCCGCCGAGGCGTTCGCGACCGCGGTCGAGCGCTGGCCGGCCGACGGGCTACCACCCAACCCCGGCGCCTGGCTGACGACCACCGCCAACCGCAAGGCGATCGACCGCATCCGGCGCGAACACAAGCGCGACGACAAGCACAAGGAGGCTCAGATCTTTTACCAGGAAGACCCACCCGAGCCCGTTGGCACGATCGACGACGACCGGCTGCGGCTGATCTTCACCTGCTGCCACCCGGCGCTCGCGTTGGAGAGCCGGGTGGCGCTGACGCTGCGTCTGGTCGGCGGCCTGACCGTCGCTGAGATCGCCCGTGCCCTGCTTGTGCACGAGAGCACCGTCGGGCAGCGCATCACCCGCGCGAAAGCGAAGATCACGGCGACGAACATCCCTTACCGGGTGCCGAGTGGGGCCGATCTGCCGGCACGCGTCTCCGGCGTGCTCGCGGTGCTGTTCCTGGTCTTCAACGAGGGCTACTTGGCGACCGGATCGGGCACAGATCCGCTACGCCACGAGCTGACTGCCGAGGCGATCCGGCTCGCGCGCCTGCTCCGTGCCCTGATGCCGTATGACGGTGAGGTGGCGGGGCTGCTGGCGCTGATGCTGCTGATCGAGGCGCGCAGTAGCGCCCGGGTTTCGGCGGGCGGTGAGCTGGTCAGCCTCGGCGAGCAGGACCGCGGGAGCTGGGACGCGGCCCTCGTAGCCGAGGGCCATCGGCTAATGCGAGAGCGCCTCGCCGCCGGGGTCGCTCCCGGCCGCTACCAGATCCTCGCGGCGATCAACGCGGTGCACACCTCTGCCCGCGACGCGCGCGACACCGACTGGTCGCAGGTCCTCACCCTCTACGACCAGCTCGTCCACCTCGACCGCTCGCCGATCGTCGCTCTCAACCGCGCCATCGCCGTAGCTGAGCTCGACGGACCAGGCGTGGCTCTGCCGGCCGTCGAGCTGCTTGAAGACGACCTGGACGGCTATCACGCCTACCACGCGACCCGTGCCGACCTGCTGCGCCGGCTCGGCCGAGATCAGGAGGCGCGCGCCGCGTACGGCAGCGCCATCGAGCTGGCGGGCAACGTCGCGGAGCGCGCCGCACTGGCGCGCCGCCGCGACCAGCTGCGCTAACGCCCTATGAAATTCCGTTCTTCGCGAGACTCGTGTCGAGGATCCCGGCCAGCTGCTGTTCGCCAGTTGCGTTGGGGTGAACGGAGATCCCGCCGTTGGTCGGCAGCAGCGGGTTGATCCACTGGTTCGATCCAGTGGCGCAGGCTCCGTGCCCGACGAACTGCGAGTAGGTCGAGACGTAGTGGACACCGGCCTTGGCCGCCGCGGCCTCGACCATCGAATCTAGGCTGAGCTCCATCTGATTCAGATATGCGGTGTCGCCGGTGGTAAGCGGCATTGTCGGATAGCAGTTCCCGCTGGAGGGAAGGATGTCGGGATAGCCGAGCACGTAGACCTTTGCGTTCGGAGCGTCCGCTTTGACAGTCGCAAACGTCTGCTCGACGGTCGACGCATCAGCAGCGATGTCATTGCTGAAGGTGTTCCCGTAGACGTCCTTACACGGGCTTCCGATGTTGAGGAAGTCGGCGATGTCGGTTGCGCTGCACTCCGCCACTGCCGAGACGAAGAGGTTGTTGTCGTTGCCGCCGTCCGTCAGCGTGACCAGCTGCGTGCTCGGCGACAGCGCGTCGACCTGCGGAGCGACACCGGGGTACTGCGACGTGGTCGTGACGTTGCTCGAGTCGGCGCCTGAACACGAGACGTCGTTCAACGACGCTCCGAGGTAGGACGCCGTGTCATACGGATAGCTGGCGGACGACTGCAGGCACAGTGGATTGCCCGTGATTGGCCCATCGAGCGGGCCTGCGGAGTACGAGTCGCCCAGGGCGACGTAGCGCAGCTGTGTCTGAGCGTGCGCGGCCGGGGCGACAACGCCCAAGGCCGTGACGACGCCGCCGGCGAGCACCCCCAAGACAACGATCGCCTGCCGTAGTTTGATGCGAAATGCTGTGGAAACCATTCGATCACTCTCCTCAATCGCTGAGGTGGGCCTGACTCTCGGACCCACTCAGTTAAAGAACGCACAGAAACACGCTTCTCCGCTCTTGACTGGCACCTAGCGGGTCGGCTCGGGCCCATCGACGGTCATATGCATCCCCCGTCAAACGCTAGCTCGGTATGCACGATTTCTTGCGGGGCTTTAGGAGCCGGCGCAGGATTCCGATGCTCTTCGCATGAGCGAAGCGCGTTCAGCATCCGACAAGGCCCTCGCCCAGAGTGGCGGGGACAGCGTCGTGGTCGAGGCTGACAACGCTCTGGTGACCGTCGCCGGCAGTGGCGCGGTCTGGTTCCCGCGCGGGCTCTCCGGCTCTTACCTGTATCCGTCGCAGCCTGTACGCGGCGGCCGCTCCCTGTTCCGCAGAGGCGGAACCTCGGAGCGTCGCGCTCGAACCGCCTACGGGCGCCAGCACGACTCAGACTAGGCGTCGGGCCAGTTCGCTCCGTCGGCGAGCGCCTGTTGCTCGATCCGCTGCAGCGTCTCTTCGGTGATCCGATCGGCGACCATCGCTTCCAGCGCCGACCTCAGGTCCCGCGCCCAGATGCGGCGCAGCTCGGCTGAATCGTTCAGCTCCTTCCAGTCAAGCTGGACGCGGGTCCGTTCCGGGTCGGGCGTTCCCAGCGGTAGCTCGTTGGCGGAGCTGTACAGCACGATCTCAGCGTGCCAGCCGTCGGAGCAGAGCTCATCCATCATCGCTCGGGCGCTGCTCTCGGCGTTGGCGGCGGCCAGCAGCCTGCGACTACTTGCGATCCGGACATGGATCCGGTGACGCACCGACGGTACGAGCCGCTCCAGCAGTTTGATCAGCAGCCAGCCGGCGGCCGCCGTTGCGACGAGTACCACCGGCAGCGTGAGCACGTTCGCTGGTCCCGGGTGGTACTCGCCTGACTGATTGGCGAACGCCAGCATCCCGTCAAATTACCCCTTCGCGGGCCGCTTTCAAATAGAACCTTGTTGTGCTCGCGCCGGCTCACCGCTGCCACAGCGCCAACTAGGCAGCGGCGACGCAGCCGGCGAGGCCCGCGCGTCTTGGCATCAGGCCCGTGGCTGGTTCACGCGGGTGTCGGCCGCAGTGCCGTCCGCATAGGTACCGCGGCGGGTCACGCTCTGGGACACGACAAGCATCCAGTACAGCGAGATCACAAATCCGACGGCGCCAATGACCATCAGGATCACGCCGACCGTGTGCAGGTTCACGCCTGAGGTGGTCGCGGTGACTGCCCACCGCAGTACAGCTCCGACGGCAATCAATAGAAGCGAGCTACCGAGCCTCATACGAGTCTCCATTCCGGTTGGTTATGCGACATCGCAGGGCTACCCACACCGTCAAGATTCAAACTTTGGCGGCTGCCGGGCTAGCGTGCGAACCAGCTGGCGCCGAAGACCGTGCCGTCCCTCTCGGGCGCGAACGGGATCCCGGCGGTGATGGCACGGGGTACGACAACGAGTGCCTGCGCGACGCGGTTGAGGCCGAGGGTCAGCAGGATCGCTGATGTGCCTGCGGCGACGCTGGCACCGGACTCGTGCGCGATCCCGACGATCACCAGACGCGAGACGATCAGTCCGCCCCACAGCCAGAGTCCCCGCATCGGGAGCTGAGCCCAGAGCGAGCCATCACGGCGCTCGAGGCGGGTCATCGCGCCGAGGCCGAGGCCGACCGCGATCGCGATCACCGCGCCGATCACGAGCAGGACGATGTCGGTCGCACCAGGGTGGACCTTGCTGCTGCTGATGTCGGCGATCCCGATCACAGTCAGGACTGCTGGAAGGGCCACCACGCGCTTGCCTCGCAGGGCGGTTCCGGCCACTTGCTGACCGATCAGATAGGCGATCAGTCCGACTGCGACAACCACTGTTAGAAGCGACATTTCATACCTCGGTTTCGGGGGTGATTCGACACTCCTGAAGCTATGGATTGTCGGGCTGCGGCACATCGGCCCACGGCTTGATCCTGGGTGGAGATCCGGGTGGAGCCGGGGTTGAGACCGGACTCTCGGATCAACCCGCAAACCAGCCCACACGGCGATGACAGAGCTCGGGCGGCGCGCGCTCGGAATCCTCTTCGTCGTGGCCTCTGTGCTCTCACTGGTGC
>Ga0302314_10006170_pt1 | contig 21763 bp, 15 predicted proteins | sample III_Palsa_N2_3_FD_200533 | JGI IMG/M metagenome (GOLD analysis project Ga0302314, IMG submission 200533) | Peat permafrost microbial communities from Stordalen Mire near Abisko, Sweden - III_Palsa_N2_3 | ecosystem: Environmental > Terrestrial > Soil > Palsa > Peat permafrost | place: Sweden...
GTACCGGGCATCGTGGTCGACGGCGGCGGCGAACGGCGCGATCTTGCTCTCGACGAGGGCGCGCACGGACTCGCGCAGCAGCTCGTGCTCTTCCCGGACGGCATAGAGGTCGAATTCCTGGGTCACGCGACCCATGTTACCCATCAGTAGGGAAAATGCCAGAGCCCCGCGCCGCTTCCCGGCCACCCGGCACAGACAAGGCATAGGTCGCGTCGTTACGCTGGTGCTCTTGCCATCGCACGGAGAAGGGTTGGTAGTGGTGAAGCGGATCACCGTCATCGGCACGGGATATCTCGGCGCGGTGCACGCCGCCTGCATGGCCTCCCTGGGCTATGAGGTACTGGGCATGGACGTCAACTCCGAGAAGATCGCCGCGCTCGCGGCCGGACGCACCCCCTTCTTCGAACCCGGTCTCGACGAACTGGTCGCCGAACAGGTCTCCTCGGGGCGACTGCGCTTCACCGACTCCTTCGCGGACGTCGCGGCCTTCGGCGGGGACGAGCGCGGGCAGACCGTGCACTTCCTGTGCGTCAACACCCCGCAGCGCAAGGGCGAGTACGCCGCCGACACCGCTTATATCGAGTCGGCCATCGACAACCTCGCTCCGCTGTTCGACGTTCCGGCCCTGATCGTCGGCAAGTCCACCGTCCCGGCCGGCACCGCGGCGCGGCTGACCACCCGACTGCGCGACCTGTCGCCCGCGGGTGAGGCCATGCGCCTGGCCTGGAACCCCGAGTTCCTCCAGGAAGGCCGCGCGATCGAGGACACGCTGCGTCCGGACCGGCTCGTGATCGGCGTGGCCGACGAGCAGTCCGAGCAGGACCTGCGTGAGGTGTACAAGCCGCTGACCGAAGCCGGGGTGCCGCTCCAGGTGACCAGCCTGGCCACGTCCGAGCTGGTCAAGAGCGCGGCGAACGCGTTCCTCTCCACGAAGATCTCGTTCATCAACGCGATGGCCGAGGTCTGCGAAGCCGCCGGCGCCGACGTCATGCAGCTTTCCCAGGCCCTCTCCCTCGACCCGCGCATCGGCGGCCGGTTCCTGGTCCCCGGCCTCGGCTTCGGCGGCGGCTGCCTGCCCAAGGACATCCGCGCCTTCATGGCCCGGGCCGGGGAACTCGGCGCCGACCAGGCACTCGCCTTCCTCAAGGAAGTCGACGCGATCAACATGCGCCGCCGCGCCCGGACCATCGACCTCGCCCGCGAGCAGTGCGACGGCTCGTTCCTCGGCAAGCGCATCGCAGTCTGGGGCGCCGCCTTCAAACCCGACACCGACGACGTACGCGACTCCCCCGCGCTCAACGTCGCCGCCTCGATCCTGCTCCAAGGCGCCCAGGTCACCGTGTACGACCCGAAGGCCAACGACACCGCCGCCAAGACCTTCCCCACCCTGCACTACGCGGATTCCGCCCTGGAAGCCGCCCAGGGCGCCAACGTCATCCTGCACCTGACCGAATGGCGCGAATTCCGCGCCCTCGACCCCCACGCCGTCGCCGAGGTCGTCGCCGAAAAGCGCGTCCTGGACGGCCGCAACGCCCTCGACCCCGACCTCTGGCGCAACGCCGGCTTCACCTACCGCGCCCTCGGCCGACCGTAGCCGCCGGCCAGGCAGGCGCGCAGGTAGCGAAACAGAGGACTGCTCAACCGTTCCGCCCCAGATTCGTCTCTATTCCCGGAGCGCGAAACCGCGCTCCGGGGGACAATCAGAAGTTGGGGAGGCTACCGCGGTCATGGAACTCAACGGACAGCAGCACAGGAACCGGATCCTCAGTACGCACGGCGGTCGGGCCCGCCATGCCGCCGCGTTCGCCATCGCGGCCGCGGTGCTCGGCGCGACGGCCGCGTGCACGGGTTCCTCGGGATCACCGGCCTCGGGCGGCACGAGCACAGCCGGGACCACGCTCTCCCCGAGCGCCACGACCACGACCGTGAACACGCAGGCGGCCAGCGCGTCCACCACCACCGGCGCCGGAAACTCGACCAGCAGTTCGTCGACCGGCAACGGCTCGAAGTCGAACGCCACGTCGAACGCGGTCTCCGGCGGCACCACCTCGTGCACCGGCTCCGAGATCAAGGTCACGCTCGGCAGTGGCGGCGCCGCGATGAGCCACGAGGGTCAGCCCCTGGTCTTCACCAACACGAGCTCGCAGACCTGCACTCTGCAGGGCTACCCCGGCGCGGCGATCATGAGCGGCTCGACCGTAGTCCTCAACTCCACCCGCGCCCTCAACGGCTACATCGGCGATGACGGGCGGCAGCTCAGCAGCGCTCCGCTGGTCACGCTGGCTCCGGGCGCCAAGGCTTCGGCGATGCTGGAGTGGGACGCCAACGCCGGCGAGACCTGCTACCCGAGCGGGAGCGGCACGCTCGAGGCGACGCCGCCGAACACCACCACCACGACCAGCCTGAACTCGCTGACTGTGGGCACCGACGGCATCTGCGCGGGCTTCGAAGTCCATCCGATCGTCGCGGGCACCTTCAGCAACTGAGGCCGATCAGCGATCCCTACTTCCGCAGCGAGGAACGCAGCGCGGCGCCCTTGGCCTTGGCCTGGACGCCGAGCTGCGTCTGGAACTCGCGCATCGCCACCATCAGGTCGGGGTCGTACGTCGCCAGCACGCGCGCCGCGAACAGCCCGGCGTTGCGGGCGCCGCCGACCGCCATCGTCGCCACCGGGACGCCCGCGGGCATCTGCGCGATGGACAGCAGCGAGTCCATGCCGTCGAGGTACTTGAGCGGCACCGGCACGCCGATCACCGGCAGCGGGGTGACCGCGGCCAGCATGCCCGGCAGGTGCGCCGCGCCGCCCGCGCCCGCGATGATCACCTTCAGGCCGCGCTCGGCGGCGCGCTCGCCGTACTCGATCATCTCCTTCGGCATCCGGTGCGCCGAGACGACATCCGCCTCGTATCCGACGCCGAACTCCTCCAGCACCTCGGCGGCGGCGCGCATCGTCGGCCAGTCCGAGTCCGAGCCCATCACGATGCCGACCAGGGGGCCCGGGTGGAGTTCACTCATCGATCTCGCCTCTCAGGTAGGCCGCCGCGTGGCGGGCGCGCTCGGCGCTGTCCTCGAAATCCCGGCCGAGCACGGTCACATGCCCGATCTTGCGGCCCGGCTTGACCGCCTTGCCGTAGTTGTGGATCTTCAGCCCGGGGTCGCGGGCCAGGCAGTGCAGATAGGCCGGGTACAGGTCCGGCAGGTCGAGGCCGATCACGTTCGCCATCACGGCCAGCGGCGCGTGCGGGGCCGGCGAGCCGAGCGGCAGGTCGAGCACCGCGCGCAGGTGGTTCTCGAACTGGCTGGTCACCGCGCCGTCGATGGTCCAGTGGCCGGAGTTGTGCGGGCGCATCGCGAGCTCGTTGATCCACAGCCGGCCGTCCGCGGTCTGGAAGAGCTCGACCGCGAGCATGCCGGTGACCTCGAGCTCCTTGGCGATGGTCAGCGCGATCCGCTGGGCCTCGAGCGCGTGCTCCTCGTCGACCCCGGGGGCCGGGGCGTAGACCTCGCGGCAGATGCCCTCCGCTTGCACGGTCTCGACCACCGGATAGGCCACGGCCTGGCCGTGCGGGGAGCGCGCGACCTGCGCGGCGAGCTCGCGGACGAAGGGCACCGCGGCCTCGGCCAGCAGGGCCACACCGCGTTCCGCCGCCTCCGCGATCACCCGGGCGGCCGAATCCACGTCATCGACCACCCATACGCCGCGGCCGTCGTAACCGCCGCGGGTCGCCTTGAGCACGATCGGCCAGCCGGTCTCGTCGCCGAACTCGGCCGCGTCGGCCGCGGTGGCGACCCTGGTCCACGCGGGGCACGGCAGGCCGAGCGCGCTCAGCTTGGCCCGCATCTCGGCCTTGTCCTGCGCGTACAGCAGCGCGCCGGGCCCGGGACGTACCGGGATGCCGGTGGCCACGAGCGCGTCGAGGACCTCGCCGGGCACGTGCTCATGCTCAAAGGTCACGACGTCGCAGCCGCGGGCGAACGCGAGGACCGCCTCGAGGTCACTCGGATGGCCGGAGACGATGTCGGGGATTACCTGATTGGCGCAGTCAGAGGGATCAGCGCTGAGCACGCGTAGCCGCAGGCCAAGGGCGATCGCGGCGGGCTGCATCATCCGGGCCAGCTGCCCGGCGCCGATCACGCCGACGACCGGGGCCGAGGGGCCGAGGGGGGTGGGAGCCGGGGTCACAGGCGTCAAGCCTAGCCGAAGGCTTTTCTACGGCCGTTTTCATCCTTATATGCTCTAATTTATCGCGGAGGTCGAACGGAAAAGGTTCCGTCACAGGTCTGCTACGACCGGTCGCACGGCGGCAGCAGGTTTAAGCGGAGCCGCTAACCTCGGAGAACGAACTGCTCCCGGACTGTCAGGTAGGTATCCCACGGTGGCAACGGTCAGCGCACTGTACGGCCAGGTAAAACACCTCATCCACGAGGTCGCGAAGTTCGGCATCGTCGGCGGCCTGTCCTACGTGGTCACCATCATCGCGAACTACGCCTACCTGTACTTCGACAAGAACGCCGAGCTCACCGCCTACATCGTGGGCAACGTCGTGGCCACCGCGGTCGCGTACGTCGGCAACCGGTACTGGACCTACAAGGACCGCGAGTCCGGCGGCTCCCGCGAGATGGCCCTGTTCGTCGCCATCAACGGCGTCGCCATCGCGATCCAGGCCGGCATCACGACCCTGACGTACTACGTGCTGCACATGACGAGCCACGTGGACATCTTCTTCAGCAAGTTCATCCTCGCCATCGGCATCGGCATGGCCTTCCGGTTCTGGTGCTACCGGACCTTCATCTTCCCGCACGCCGAGCCCGCGCTCGCGTCGGACGAGTTCCAGTACAGCGAGCCGCTGCCGACCTCGTCGCTGGTCTCCGAGGCCCCGCAGGCCGGCGCCGGCGCCCTGATCTCCAAGGCCGCCCGGTAAGTTCGCTCCGCTCACGAACCCCGACCTAACTCCGGGATGAGGTCGGGGTTCGATGTCTTTCGTGAGCGCAGCGAACTACTAGCCGAACCTCGGCAGGAACAGCGCGAACACCGCGGGCCGCTGCTGTAGCAGTTCGAGCCGTCCGCCGTCCGCCTCGGCCAGCTCCCGGGCGACCGTGAGCCCGAGGCCCGTCGAGGCCCGGCCGGACACGGCCCGCTCGAAGACCCGCGCGCCGAGCTCGGGCGGCACGCCGGGGCCCTCGTCGGACACCTCGATCACCACCGAGCCGCCGGCCGTGCGGGTGCGAATGGTGACCGGGCCCGCACCGTGCATCAGGGAGTTCTCCAGCAGCGTGGCGAGCACCTGGGCGAAGGAGCCCGGGGTCGCGGCGGCCAGCAGGCCGCGGCCACCGTCCACGTCGATGATCCGGCGCGCGCTGCGGAAGGCCGGGCGCCACTCGAAGATCTGCTGCCGGATGATCAGGTCGATGTCCGTCGGCGCCCCCGCCGAGTCGTTGCGCGCCTCGCCGGAGTCGGTCAGCAGCCGCTGGACCACGTCCGTCAGCCGCTCGACCTGCGTCAGCGCGATCTCGGCCTCCTCCTTGACGGTCTCCATGTCGGCTGCCGCGCTGATCTCCTCGAGCCGCATGGACAGCGCGGTCAGCGGGGTACGCAGCTGGTGCGAGGCGTCGGCGGCCAGCCTGCGCTCCTTGGCCATGACCCGGGAGACGCGGTCCGAGGAGTGGTCGATGACCTCGGCGATCCGGTCGAGCTCGGCGACGCCGTAGCGCCGGTGCCGCGGGCGCTGGTCCCCGGCGCCGAGGCGCTCGGCGGTGTTGGCCAGCTCGCCGAAGGGCCGGGAGATCCGGCGCGCCTGGAGATAGGCGACGCCGGCGGCGGCGGCGAAGGCGGCCAGCGCCGCCGCGACCAGCAGCAGCATCTGCAGCCTGATCCGGCCGGAGACCGGGGACCAGGACTCGGTGACGACCACCCTCTCACCGGACTTGCCCTGGTAGACCTCGCTGTCCCTGGGCTGGTCGGTGATCGCCGGGCCGAGGTGCACCGAGGCCTGCGCCGCGCCCGGGGGGAACGTGATCGTCGCGCTGTGATTCGCCGTCAGGTCGGCGGCCAGCGCATCGGCGTTGAACTGGTGGTCCGTCAGCTGGACATCCGTCAGGATGCCGATCCGCTGGACCTCCTGGTTGAGCATGTCCTGCGCCGAACGGGTGACGAACTTGGCGTCGAGGATCGCGAAAGGCACGCCGAGCAGCACGGTCACCACGAACACCGCGGACACCATGGACCGCATCAACCTGCCGCGCATGGAGCGTGGCCCCTTCCCGATCCGGGCGCGTCAGCTGCGTTCGAAGCGGAAGCCGACGCCCCGCACGGTCGAGATGAACCGCGGGTTGCCGGCGTCATCGCCCAGCTTCTTGCGCAGCCAGGAGATGTGCATGTCCAGGGTCTTGGTCGAGGACCACCAGGTGGTGTCCCAGACCTCGCGCATCAGCTGCTCGCGGGTGATCACCCGGCCGGCGTCGCGCACCAGCACGCGCAGCAGGTCGAACTCCTTGGCGGTGAGGTTGAGCTCCTCGTCGCCGAGGTACGCGCGGTGCGACTCGACGTCGATGCGCACGCCGCGGGCGGTGCTGGCCGACTCGGGGGCGCCGCGGCGCAGCAGCGCCCGGACCCGGGCGAGCAGTTCGGCGAGCCGGAAGGGCTTGGTGACGTAGTCGTCGGCCCCGGCGTCGAGGCCCACCACGGTGTCCACCTCGTCGGCCCGGGCCGTCAGGACCAGCACCGGGAAGCCATGGCCCTCGGAGCGCAGCCGGCGGCAGACCTCGAGGCCGTCCATGCCTGGCAGCCCGAGGTCGAGGACCAGCAGGTCCACGGCTCCGGACAGCGCGTGCTCGAGGGCCGTTGGCCCGTCGCCGCGCACCTGGACCTCGTAGCCCTCGCGCCGCAGCGCTCGCGCCAGCGGATCGGCGATCGCGGTGTCGTCCTCTGCCAGCAATACCCGGGTCATGGGCAGATCGTAGGACTTCGCGGCGAGTTTCGACATCACCAATCGAAATTATGTCCGTTTGATACATATTTTTGCGCCGCTGCCGTCCGGGGGAACGGGTCCCCCGGACGGTCCAGCGTCACACGAGCGACTCGCGCCAGGCCTCGTGCAGAGCGGCGAAGCGGGACGGCGCGTCGCCTTCCGTGCCGGGTTCGAGGGAGCCCGCGACCAGTGCGTCCGGCGCGCCGTCCTCGACGATCCGGCCCGCGTCCATCACCAGCACCCGGTCCGCGATCTCCACCGTGGACAGCCGGTGCGCGATGATCAGGGCCGTGCGATCGGCCAGGATCGTGCGCAGCGCCCGCTGGACAAGACGCTCGCTCGGCACGTCCAGCGAGGAGGTCGCCTCGTCCAGGATCAGCACCGCAGGGTCGGCCAGGAACGCGCGGGCGAAGGCGACCAGCTGCCGCTGGCCGGCGGAGAGCCGTCCGCCGCGCTTCTTCACGTCCGTCGCGTAGCCCTCGGGGAGCCTGGCGATGAACTCGTGGGCGCCGATGGCCCGGGCCGCCCGCTCGACCTCCTCGTCGGTGGCGTCCGGCTTGCCGAACCGGATATTGTCCGCGACCGAGCCGCTGAACAGGAAGTTCTCCTGCGTCACCATGATCACGGCGCGGCGCAGATCCCGGTCGGTCAGGTCCCGCAGGTCGACCCCGTCGAGCAGCACCTCGCCCGCGGTCGGGTCGTAGAAGCGGCACATCAGCCGGGCCAGCGTGCTCTTGCCCGCGCCCGTCGCCCCGACCAGCGCCACGGTCTGCCCGGCCTCGATGTCCAGATCCAAGCCCGGCAGGATGACCCGTGCGGCCTCGTCCTTGTCGCGCTTGGGGTACGCGAACCGCACCCCGGTGAACTCGACGCGTCCGGGCACCGGCGTCGGCAACTGCTTCGGCTCGGCCGACTCGGGAACGGCGGGCTCCTCCTCGAGCACGCCGGACAGCTTCTCCAGCGCGGCCGTGGCGGACTGGTACGAGGTGTAGAACGTGGCCAGGTCCTGCATCGGGTCGAAGAACTTCTGCAGGTACAGGATGTAGGCCGTGAGCACCCCGACCTGCAGCGTGTGGTCCATCACCTGGAGGCCGCCGAAGACCAGCACCGCCGCCGTCGCCACGCCGCCGACGCCCACGATGCCCGGCATGAACCAGCCGAACATCCGCATCGACTGGGCGTTGGCCTCCACGTACTCCTGGTTGAGCTTGCCGAAGATGTCCATATTGCGCCGCTCGCGCCGGAAGGACTGCACCGCGCGGATGCCGTTGAGCGTCTCGACGAACTGGACGATGACCGCGGCCACGGTCTCCCGCTGGCGCCGGTAGGCCTTGCGCGAGCCCTTCGTGTACCAGACCATCAGCCAGCCGAGGACGGGCAGGCAGACCAGCACGATGATCGCCAGCACCGGGTCGAGGAAGACCAGCAGGGCCCCGATCACCAGCACGTTCAGCAGCGCGCTGATCAGCCCGTCCAGGCTGCTGTTGACCAGGTCGTTGAGCGCGTCGAGGTCGCTGGTCAGCCGGGAGATGACCCGGCCCGAGGTGTACTTCTCGTGGAAGGCGATCGGCAGCCGCTGGAACTGGCTGAACACCCGGCGCCGCAGCTCGAGCAGCATGTCCTGGCCGATCCGGCCGGCCAGGGTGAGGAACTTGAGCCGGAGCAGCGAGCCGACCAGCGCCGAGCCGCCGATGCCGACGGCGGCCAGCACGATCGGGGTCCAGTCGCCGTGCTTGACGGCGGGCATGCCGTCGTCGATGCCGACCGAGACCAGGTAGGGCGCGCACATCTCGAAGCCGGTGACCACGATGATCAGCACCGTGGCCAGCAGCAGGGCGCGCCGGTGCGGGCGGATCAGCGAGCCGAGCAGCCGCCGGGAGCGGGCCCGCAGGAAGATCCCGCCCTGCGCGGCGAGGTCCTCGTTCTCCTCGGCGGCCACGCCCCGCCAGTCGTCCAGCGACTGTCTATCCGGTTCTTCGACCTTCTCGTCGTCGGCGTGGCCCGGGGTCGTCTCGATGGCGGTGGTCATCGGAGTGCCTCCTCGGCAAGATCGGCAAGATCGGAGCTCTGGGAGAGCAGATCGCGGTAGACGGGCTCGGTCTCGAGCAGTTCGTGGTGGGTGCCCTGGGCGATGACGGTGGTGCCGCCCCCGGCCGCGGGGCCGAGCACGACGACCCGATCGGCCAGCAGCACCGTGGACGGACGGTGCGCCACGACCAGGCCGGTGGTCTCGGCCAGCACCGAGCGCAGGGCCTGCTCGACCAGCGACTCGGTGTGGATGTCGAGGGCGGACAGCGGGTCGTCGAGCACCAGCATCTGGGGACGCCCGAGCACCGCGCGAGCCAGCGCGAGGCGCTGGCGCTGACCGCCGGACAGCGACATCCCTTGCTCGCCGACACGGGTGTCCAGACCCCAGGGCAGATCCCGGACGAAACCGGCCTGCGCCACCCGCAGCGCCTCGTCCACCTGCTCCTCGTCCGCCTCGGGACGGCCGAGCACCAGGTTCTCCCGCACGCTCGCGGAGAACAGGGTCGGGTCCTCGAAGGCGCAGGCGACCTTGGCGCGCAGCTCGGCCAGCGGCAGCTCGCGCACGTCCACCCCGTCGATCAGGATCCGGCCCTCGGTCACGTCGTAGAGCCGCGGCACCAGCGCGGTCAGCGTGGTCTTGCCGCAGCCGGTCGGGCCGACGACGGCCAGCGTCTCGCCCGGCTCGAGCTCCAGGTTGATCCCGGTCAGCAGCAGCGTCTCCGAGCCCGGGTAGGCGAAGCCGACGTTCTCGAAGACGAGCCGGCCCGAGCCCTCCGGCGTGCGCAGGGTCTCCGGCTCGCGGATGGTCGGCACCGTGTCGAGCACCTCGAAGATCCGCTCGGCGGCGGTGTTCGCCTCCTGGGAGGCGGCCAGCAGCCAGCCGGAGGACTCGATCGGCCAGACCAGCATCTGGTAGAGCGCGACGAAGGCGACCAGCGTGCCCAGGCTCAGATGTCCGGCGGCCACGGCCGCGACGCCGAACAGCGTGATCAGCGCGAGCACCGTCTGCGGCTGGGCGATGATCAGCGCCCAGATCTGCGCGAGGGTCCTGATCTGGCGCAACTGCAGGGTGCGCAGCCGGAGCGCCTTCGCGTCGTAGCGCGCGAAGAACAGGTCGCGGCGGCCGAAGGACTTGATGGCCCGGATGCCGAGGGCGGCCTCCTCGATGTCCGTGGCCACCTCGCCCTGCTGGTCCTGCACGGCGCGGATGTTGCGCCGGTAGACCTTCTCGTAGCGGAAGACGATCAGGCTGAGCGGGACGCCGAAGAGCACCACGATCCCGCCGAGCAGCGGGTCGATGGCGATCAGCAGGATCCCGACGGACAGGAAGGTGATCGCGTTGACCACCAGGAAGATCAGGGCGAAGCTGAAGAATCGGCGGATCGAGGAGATGTCGCTGGTCATCCGGCTGACCAGCTGCCCCGACTGCCAGGAGTCGTGGAAGCCGACGTCGAGGTGCTGGACGTGGTCGTAGAGGTCGTCGCGCAGGTCCCGCTCGATGCCGAGGACGCTGCTGGCCAGGGCGAGCCGGCGGGTCAGGATCAGCGCGGCCTCGGCCAGGCCGAACAGCAGGGCGTAGAGGCCGAGCAGCCACAGCGCGGCCCGGTCTCCGCTGGCCAGCGGGCCGTTGATGATCGAGCTGGTGAGCAGGGGGACGCCGACCCCGATCAGGGTTGAGCCGAGGGCGACGACGAACATGACGGTCATCTTGGCCCGGTAGGGCCGGACATACCGTCGCAATCTCCACAAGGACGTGAAATTACCCCCGAGGGGCGGTGAGGAGGGCATGATAACGACCGTAAGCCGTTAGCGCCCCTGATTTCCACAGGTTTTCGCCCCTGCGGCGAAGCCGGGCCGTAGGCATCCGAATCACTCGCCCGAGTGACCCTGCCAAAGCGCGACGACGTGCTAGGGTGGTCTCGGTTGCAGCTGCAGTTCCCTGAATGCTTCGTTGAATGCCCGCGGGAGTACGGCCGCGGGCCTTTGTGTTTGCGGAACCATCCTCCTTGCGGAACTCCAGCGGGCGGGACCGTCACGAAACGGCAACCCGAGACGCACACGGTGTGCGTTTCGTTTGACGTCCCCCTGTTTTTACCAAGGAGAGAAATGGCTTCCGGTACGGTCAAGTGGTTCAACGCGGAGAAGGGCTACGGCTTCATCTCCCAGGACGACGGCGGCGCCGACGTGTTCGTGCACTTCTCGGCGATTGACGCCAACGGCTACCGCTCCCTGGAGGAGAACCAGCGCGTCGAGTTCGACGTCACCCAGGGTCCGAAGGGCCCGCAGGCCGAGCACGTGCGCGCGGTCTGATCAACGGGGTGAATACCCTCTAAGCTCCAGCCAGTCTTGAGCTCGGGACCCCTCGGTCCTCCCCGTGGAGGATCGGGGGGTCTTGCTTTGCGGCCTACGCTTGGGGCATGGCGAAGGTGACGGCGCGTGCGACGGTGCTCCGGCTGGACGGGGCCTCGTCGGTCGACGCGCGGGACAGCCTGGCCGCCGAGGAGCCGCTGGAGATCCGGGTCGGCGGCCGGCAGGTGGCGGTCACCATGCGCACCCCGGGGGACGATTTCGACCTGGTGGCGGGCTTCCTGCTGGGCGAGGGCGCGGTCCGCGGCCGGGAGCAGCTCGCCCGGATGCGCTATTGCACGGACAATCGGCACGCCGAGGACGGGCACGAGCACGACCCGTACAACATCGTCGAGGTCGACCTCGCCCCGGGCATGGCCGATCCGACCTGGTCGCTGCACCGCACGACGTTCACCAGCAGTTCCTGCGGAATCTGCGGCAAGAGTTCGATCGAGGCGGTGCACGCCAACGCCTGCTGGTCGGTGGACGAGGATCCGGTCCGGGTCGCGCCCGAGGTGCTCTACTCGCTGCCGGACCGGCTGCGCGAGCGGCAGAAGCTGTTCGACTCGACGGGGGGCCTGCACGGCGCCGGGCTGTTCACCGCGGACGGCGAGGTGGTGTGCGTGCGCGAGGATGTCGGTCGGCACAACGCCGTGGACAAGGTGATCGGCTGGGCGCTGCGCGAGGGCCGGCTGCCCTTGCGCGGGATGCTGTTGGCCGTCAGCGGACGCGCGTCCTTCGAACTCGTGCAGAAGGCCGCGGCGGCCGGAATCCCTTTGCTCGCCGCCGTATCCGCGCCCTCGTCCCTGGCGGTGGAGCTGGCCGAGACCTCCGGCCTGACCCTGGCCGGCTTCGTCCGCGGCACCCGCGCAAACATCTACAGCCGCGCCGACCGGATCGCGGCGCCTCCCCCTCTTCATTGAGCCTCGACAAGTGCTTAAATTGCCTGCGCAGGCTCGGGGGGCACGCTCTGCTTCCCGGGCTCTGGTCTCATATTCTTGAGGAGCAGGGGGAAAGCGATGTCGCCGAGCAGTTCGGCGCTGCGCGGAAGGTTCCGCCGTTGGGTGGCGGCCGGTACGGTGCTCTTCGCGGTCACCGCCGCGGGCATACCCGCGGCCTCGGCCGCCTCCGCGCACGCCAGCAGCACGCACGTCAGCAGCAAAAGCTCCACCAGCACCAAGGCCTCCGGCGCGACGGCCGGAAGCAAGGCGAAGACCGCGTCCAAGACCGCGATCCGCCCGCACGACGCCCTTCCCGACGAGCCGTACCTCAACGGCGCGTTCGTCCCGGTCACCCCGGACCGGGTGCTCGACACCCGCAACGGGGTCGGCACCGGCGGTGTGGCGGCGAAGGTCGGTCAGAACCCGTTGATGCTCGACGTGTCCGGGGTCACCGGGAACGCCTCCGTGGTCCCGACCGCCGTCGTACTCAACGTGACGGTGATCGCGCCGACCAAGAACACGTACGTCGAGGTCTACCCGAACGGCGACGGCCCGACCGGCACCTCGAACCTGAACGTCACCGCCGGCGAGGTCGTGGCGAACCAGGTCACCGTGCAGGTCGGCCAGAACGGCATGGTCGACTTCTACAACGCCGACGGCCAGACCGACCTGGTGGCCGACATCGCGGGCTACTACACGCTCGACAAGGCCGGATCCACCTACGTGCCGGACGGTCCGAACCGGATGCTGGACACCCGTCACGGCACCGGCGGCATCACCGGTCCGGTCGGCGCGGGCCAGAGCGTGTCGCTTCAGGTCACCGGCGTGGACGGGGTACCGGCTACCGGGGTGACCGCCGTGGTGCTGAACGTCACCGCGACCGAGGGCACCGAGAACGGCTATCTGACCGTCTACCCCAACGGCTCGGGCGTCCCCTCGGCCTCCAGCCTCAACTTCGCCGCCGGGCACAACGTGCCCAACCTGGTGACCGTCCAGGTCGGCGTGGACGGCAAGGTCAACTTCTACAACAACCAGGGCAGTGTGCAGGTCATCGCGGACCTGGCCGGCTACTTCGTCTCCGGCGGCCCGCAGACCGGCGGCGTGTCCGACTCGACCGGTCCGAGCCGGATCCTGGACACCCGCAACGGAACCGGCGCGGCCAAGGCACCGGTCGGGGCCGGGCAGAGCATCGCGCTCCAGGTCGCCGGCGTCGGCCAGGTGCCGAGCACCGGAGTCACCGCCGTGGTGCTGAACGTCACCGCGGTCAGCGCGACGAAGAACAGTTACCTGACGGTCTATCCGGACGGCGAGTCCACGCCCACCGCGTCCAACCTGAACTTCGCCGCGAACCAGACGGTGCCGAACCTCGTCATCGTGCCGCTGGGCGCCGACGGCAAGGTCAGGTTCTTCAACGACACGGGCGACGTCGAGGTCATCGCGGACATCTTCGGGTGGTACCAGGCGGGCGCCAAGCTCGCCGTCTCCGCGATGAACTGGTCTTCGTCGTCGGTGGACGCGTCGGCCGGCGTGGTCACGAATACCCTGACCTTCACCGTCACGGACTCCGACCCGGCCGCCACGCAGACCTCCGGCGAGCTGGAGATCCGCCATCGGGGCACCAGCGCGGACACCTACGTGGGCGAACCGTTCTACATCGGCTTCAACCCGCAGACGAGTGCCCCCTACGGAGCCACGTTCGTCTCCGGCGACGCGGCGAGTTCCACGTACTCGTTCGAGTTTCCCGTCCCCGAATACGCGGGCGCGGCGAGCAACACCTGGGCCGTGTCCATGGTGACCGTCGGCGACAGTCCCGGAAACCAGCAGTCCGTCTACGCCGGTTCCGAACTCGACAGTCTCGACGACTCGTTCACCGCGACCGAGCAGGTCTCCACGGTGGTTCCGAGCTACGACTCGCTCGCGACCTCGAACAGCACGGGCTACCTCTACGACGGGATGGACACCGGCGCGGAGTACAGCCTCGAAGTTCAGGACTCGCAGTCCGGGTTCTCACACGGCACCATCACGGTCACCGGCCCTGGAGGCCGCACTGTGACCGGCGGCTTCGAGAACTACTTCGACGGCGTACAGCAGGAAACCTTCCCCTGCGACGACTACGGCAACACCATCTTCGGCACCGATGAAGGCTGCCAGTTCGACGTATACTTCCCAGCTGACGAGCCGTCCGGCACCTGGTCGGTCACCTCGATCTCGCTGACCAACAACGCCGGCCAGACCAAGGACTACACGGGCCTCGACCTGGCGCCGATCACGCTGACGACTGACAGCACAATCAAGGGAAGCGGCTTCAAGGTCTCCACGACCAAGGTGAACGATTGGAGCTCGAGCGCGCCGTTCACCGTGTCCATGGACGCGAGCGGTGCACAGGGCGGCGTCTCGTCCATCCAGCTGTACCTAGACACCAACGACGCCGGCTCGGACTGTTCGCAGAAGTCGACGACTCCGACTGTGAACGCGGACGGCAGCCTGTCGGTAACGGTCACCATGGACGAGCTGATTCAGAACAGCGCGACGTGCACCATCGACGGCGTCGCGATCACCGACGGAGCGGGCGACGTGTCGCTCTACGGCGACTACTTCACGCCGACCTCGCTTGGGTTGACGGTGACGAACTCGCCGGACACCACGCCGCCGGTCGCGACCTCGGCCGTCATCAGCGTCGCCAGCTTGCCGCAGAGCGAGATCGGCGACGACGGCAACACCGTCTACCTCACCGTGGACACGAAGAAGCTGCTCGCGCCGATCAATGGCTCCAGCTCAACGCTCTACAGCAGCTCGAGCACCGTAGTCGGCGAGGAGGGCGGCGGCGCGAGCGTCAACGCCAGCGGGCAGGTGATGATCGGCATCGACATCCCGTACGGCCTCGCGGTCGGCACGTACACGGTCGGCTTCTCGCTCACCGACAAGGGCGGGCTGACGACCGAGTACGGCATGCCCGGATCCGCCGCTGTACCAGGCGGAACGATCAAGTTCACGATCACCTCCGGTTGAGCCGATTGATTGACCTGAGGGCGGCCGTGATCCCCGCGGATCGCGGCCGCCCTCTCCGTTCCCATATTGATATCACCCGCATCCGCAGACCCCTGTCTCCGCAGGGACGAGTCTGGTATCTGGTCTATACGGATGCCGTCGGGCATCGGGGCGGGGCAGCAGCAGTACCCACCGGTGACAACCGCCCCTGAAGTCGAACCGAGAGGACTCGGCATGGGCTCATCCCACAGCCCGCGGGACCGGAACTCCGGCGGCGCGCGCAGACGCGCGCTGCGGATCGCGGTCCCGCTCACCACCCTGGCCGTCATCGCGGCCGGTCTCAGCCAGGGCGCGCAGGCGGCGACGGTCTCGGCCGCGCCCGCCGCGGTCGGCACCGTCTCCGCCGTCCCGGCCGGCGCGAAGGCCGCGGCGGCCCCCGCGACCTCCACCGAGGTGGATGGCGAGGTGCTGCTGAACGTGCGCGACCAGGCCGCGCTCACCGCGTACGCCGAGGCGGTGTCGAGCCCGAAATCCGCCTACTACAAGCAGTATCTGAGCTCGGCCCAGGTCCAGGCGGACTTCGCACCCACGGCGAGCGAGGTGGACGCGGTGGACGCGGCCCTGCGCGCGGCCGGCCTGACCCCCGGCGCGGCGCTCGGCGACAACCTGGCGATCCCGTTCACCGCGACGCTGGGCCAGCTGCACAAGGCCTTCGGCGTCGACTTCGCGGGATACAGGCTGGCCGACGGCCGGGCCGCGTTCGGCGCGACCTCGGCCCCAAAGGTCGCCGCGACGGTCGCGCCGTACATCGCGGGCGTGCTCGGGCTCAACACCTTCAGCCTGCCGCACACGAACACGAAGTCGGTCGGGCACGCGGTCTCGGCCTCGTACTCGGCGGGCTCGTCGGCATCGTCGACAGTGAGTTCGACCTCGTATTCGGCTCCGGCGATGTGCTCCAGCCTGAGCAGCGCGGTCGCCGACTATCTCAAGACGCAGGAGAACGGCGTCCCGGACGTGGACGGCGAGTGGTACTACTCGCCCTCGGCGATGGCCAAGGCCTACGGCACCGATGCGCAACTGGCTGCCGGCAACGACGGCCAGGGCGTGACCGTGGCGGTGCTCGAGTGGGAGGCCCTGAGCACGCAGGCGCTGACCGACTACAAGAGCTGCTACAAGCTGAACAACCCGGTCGGCTTCGTGAACGTGGACGGCGGCCCGAAGATCGCGCCGACCGCGACCAACGGCGTCGGCGGCGAGGCCACGTTGGACATCGAGGACATCGCAAGCCTGGCCCCCGGCACCTCGATCCTCGACTACCAGGGCTCTGACTCGACCACCGACTTCACGGACGCGGACTGGCTCGACCCGATCACCAAGGCCGTCACCGACGACAAGGCCAAGGTCATCTCGCTGTCCTGGGGCGAGTGCGAGGCCCAGACCGACACGACGATCCGCTCCGGCGAGGAGACGGACTTCGCGCTCTCGGCGATCGAGGGCCAGAGCGTGTTCGTGGCCGCGGGCGACGACGGCTCCACCGACTGCGAGGACGCCAACGGCAACCCGCTCGACCAGATCGCGGTCGACGACCCGCAGAACGACCCGTTCGTCACGTCCATGGGCGGCGACTACATGCAGGGGATCTCCAACCCGAGCATCAGCGTCTGGAACGACTCGACGTACGAGCTCAACGGCGAGGCGGGCACGGCCGGCGGCGCGGGCGGCGGCGGCGTGGCCACCGACTTCTCGCTCTCCGGCGCGGACGACTACCAGGCCGGGTTCACGGGAGCGGGCTACCGCAACGTGTGCGGAGCCAAGGCGGGCTCCGTCTGCCGTCAGGATCCTGATCTGAGTACGCTGTCGGACTGGCGTTCCGGCTTCCCGCAGATCGCCTACGCCTCCGGCTCGACGATGCAGGTCTACACGGACGGCGGGACCAGTTGGTCGGCGCCGACGATGGCCGCGATCACCGCGCTGGCGGACGGGAGCGTCGGCTGCCGGGTGAACGGCCCGGTGGGCCTCGAGGACCCGAAGCTCTACCAGCTGGCCTCGAACCCGGCGAGCTACGCCAACGACTTCAGCGACATCGCCTCCGGGAACAACGACTACACGACCTCCGGCTACACCGGCGGCCTTTATAAGGCCACGAAGGGCTACGACCTGGCCTCCGGCCTCGGCTCGCCCAAGGCCGCGACGCTGATCCCGGCGCTGTGCACCGCCGTCACCCGGTTCCAGACGAGCGATCCGGCGGACGAGGCGGTCGCGGTCTCGAAGTCCGTCTTCCGGAACAACGGCGTTTCGAGCCTTGGACTCACTCAGGCGAAGGCCGTCGTGCTGGCCACGTCGACCAATTTCGCCGACTCGCTGCTCGGCTCGGAGCTGGCCGCGACCGAGCACGGCCCGCTGCTGCTGACCCCGACGGCCTCGCTAGCCACCGCTGCCCAGGCCGAGATCAAGCGGATCCTGCCCAAGGGCGCGACCGTGTACGTGCTCGGCACCACGTGGTCGATCTCTGCGAAGGTCGTCAGCACCCTGACGGGTCTGGGCTACACGGTGGACCGGCTGGCCGGATCCGACGAGTACGCCACGGCCGCGATCGTCGACAAGACGATCAACCCGCACCCGACCGACGTGCTGGTGGCGGACGGAACGTGGTTCGAGGACCCGCTGTCCGCGAGCGCGGCGGCCGGAGCGACACCCGGCAGCGTCGTCGTGCTCAGCAAGGGCTCCTCGCTGCCCGCTGCCTCGGTCGCGTACCTGAACTCGGTCAAGGGTTCGGCCAAGACGGCCAAGGGCGTCGGTTCGAACGGGTACGCCGCGATCACCTCGGCGCTCAAGAGCGGCGCGGTGCACTGGACGGGCGTGACCCCGCGGGCGTTCGTCGGCGCGGGCTCGCCGGAGGACGCGATCTGGGTCGCCGGCTCGTACTTCTCCCTGCCGACGAAGGCTTTCCTGGCCGGTGAGAGCCCGTCCGCGTGGCCGATCGCGGCTGCGGGAGCGGCGGCCGGCGGCGTGATCGGCGCCCCGCTGCTGTGGACGCCGACCAGCGCGCTGGACTCCAACGACGCCGAGTTCCTGGGCATGGAGCACACGAGCGGCCGACTCGAGCAGGTGCTGATCCTCGGCGGCACGGGCACCGTGTCCAACGGCGTCGAGGGCGCGCTGCGCAGCGCGCTGAGTTAACACACGGCTACTTTAAGTATGACCTCATGTCCGGAGCATTCGGGCATGAGGCCATAATCACAACTTGATAAGTATCGAATCGATCACAGCTTCTCGACAACCAGGGAACTCTGAAGAAAACCCAAGAGAACCACTACCGACGCCGGATCCCCTCTGTTATCAAGGACACGATGCCGTCGGGGCATCGGGGCTTGATACTCCGGGGGGTCCGGGGCAGCTCGCTCCACGCGCTACCGAATCGAGAAGACACCGTATGGGGAACACCCGCATCCCACGGGCCCGGATATCCGGCGGAGCGCGAACCCGCGCCCTCCGGATCGGCGTGCCGATCACCGCTCTCGCCGTCGCGATCGCGGCCGGATCCGTCCAGGCCGACGCCGCCACAAGCGCCGTCTCACACGCTCCCACCGCGGTCGGCTCCCTCGCCGCCGTCCCGGCCGGGGCCAAGGCCGCGGCCGCACCGAGCGACTCCATGAAGATCGACGTGGACATCGCGCTCAAGCCGCGCAACGCCGCCGAGCTCAACGAGTACGCCGAACTGGTCAGCGACCCGAACTCGCTGTTCTACAAGCAGTACCTGACCAAGGAGCAGACCCAGCTGCTGTTCGCCCCCACCTCCTCCGAGGTGGCCGGTGTCAGCGCGGCGCTCAAGGCCGTGGGCCTCAACCCCGGCACCGCGATCAACGACAACCTCGAGATCCCGGTGCAGGCGACGATCGGCCAGTTCAAGAAGGCCTTCAAGATCGGCTTCGCGGGCTACAAGCTCGCCGACGGCCAGTCCGCCTTCAACGCCACCTCGCTGCCGCAGATCGACGGCACCGTCGCGGGCGACCTGGAAGGCATCGTCGGCTTCGACGACTTCGTGCAGCCGAGCGTCGAGACCCACCCGGTCGGCAAGAGCGCGCAGGGCGAGTCCGCCTCCGCCGCCACACTCGGCAGCCAGGCCATCGCCGCGAGCAGGCGGAGCGCCGCTCCCGCGATGTGCAGCGCGTTCACCACCGCGATCGACTCGTACCTCACGAACTTCGGCTACACCGGCAAGGACGGCGGCACGTACTACTCGCCGACCGCGATGGCCAGCGCGTACGGCTACGCCAAGCAGCTCAAGTCGGGCAACGAGGGCCAGGGCGTCACCGTGGCCGTCGAGGAGTGGGAGGCCGTGAGCCAGCAGGCGGTCTCGGACTACGAGAGCTGCGTCGGCTCGCAGAGCAAGGTCAGCTACGTGTCCGATGACGCGGGCACCACGGTCCAGCCGACCGCGACCAACAACGTCGGCATCGAGGCCTCGCTGGACATCGAGGCCATCTCCTCGATCGCGCCGAAGTCCTCGATCATCGACTACGAGGGCCCGGACATCACCGCCTCGTTCACCGACGCCGACTGGCTCGACACCTTCGCCGCGCCGGTCGCCGCCGACTCCGCGAACGTGATCTCGCTGTCCTGGGGCGGATGCGAGGCCGGCGCCATCGACAACACGCTCGAGGACGGCCAGACCAACACGCTGCAACTGGCCGCGGTGCAGGGCCAGAGCTTCTTCACCTCCTCGGACGACAACGGCTCAGAGGGCTGCAACTCGGTGCAGCAGCAGGACTCGGCCATCAGCGTGGACGACCCGGCGGACAACCTGTGGATCACCGCGGTCGGCGGCACCTACATGCAGGGCCTGACCAACCCGACCGTCACCCCGTGGAACGACTCCTCGGTGGCGGGCGGCGCGACCGGCGGCGGCATCTCGATCTGGCACAGCTTCACCAGCGCCTGGAACTACCAGGCCGGATTCACCGCCCCGGGCTACAGCAACGTCTGCGGCGCGACGGACGGCGACACCTGCCGCCAGGTCCCCGACATCTCGGCGCTCGGCGACTGGCGCTCCGGCTTCCCGCAGATGTACTACGCGGACAGCACCGGCTACGACGTCCTCGTGGACGGCGGCACCAGCCTCGCGACGCCGGTCATGGCCGCGATCACGGCCCTGGCCGACAGCTCCCGCGGCTGCCAGGCCAACGGCCCGGCCGGCTTCGTGAACCCGACGCTCTACAGCCTGGCGAAGAACGCGAAGAGCTACGCCGCGAACTTCACCGACGAGACCACCGGCGACAACGCCTACTCGCCCTCCGGCTACACCGGCAGCCTCTACCAGGCGGCCAAGGGCTACGACATGGCCTCCGGCCTCGGCAGCCCGAAGGCCAAGAGCCTGATCCCGGCCCTGTGCGCCCCGAACAAGTGGCTCGGCGGCTGGTTCTTCGGCCAGAGCCAGCTCGGCAAGGCCGCGACGCACGGCCAGGCGAGCATCAACACGACGATCGCCAACGAGGCCACCGAGGAGAGCTCGCGCTGAGCGAGTTCAGGTAGCCGACGGTTGTCAGTACTCGGCGCCCCCACCGATGATCGGTGGGGGCGCCGCTGTTTTCGCCTTCTGTCTTTGCCCCCGCTCGCCGGTCCGAGTTTCCGCCCATCCGAGTGACCCGTCCCGCTGCAGTCAGATAAAGGCCTAATTACGGCAATCCGTCGAAAATCCCTGCTAAACCGCCATACCTCGCGCTCCCCTCCTAGCGTGGCGATATGAGCACATCAGGAGGGGACGGGGAAACCCTAGAAGAGCAGCGTCCACCGGACACGCCTGCTCTCGAAGCGCTGACGCCGAGAGAGCACGAGGTCCTCGGACTGGTTCGGACCGGCAGGACCACCAAGGAGATCGCGCGCGATCTCGGCATCACCCGCGCCACAGTGCGCTGCCACGTCCAGCGCGTGCTGACAAAGCTGGGCGTCGTCAGCCGCCTCCAAGCCGCAGCGCTGATAGCAGCCAACCCCATACCGACCTCGGGTCCCGTCACACCCGACCTGACGCCCCGGGAAACCCAGGTCCTACGCTGCCTCGCCGCGGGGATAGGACGGACCGAGATCGCAAGGCACTTATTCATGTCGCCGCACACCGCCAGGACGCACATGCAGCGGATCCTCGCGAAGCTCGACGTGCACTCGGCCCTAGCCGCCATGGCTATCGCCCGCAACGCGGGTCTCACCCCGTTGGAGTCTCGATGAATAGTCGGGGGTCCGCTTCGGCTCCTGACGGCCGCGACGGAGCAGTGGCCGTCAGGAGCGGTCCCGGCGTCGGCTTACGGTTTTTAGGTGCTTCTGACGTATTCGTGGGTGCGGTTTGCGGTTGGTGGTCGGCCTTCCTACGTTCCGGCACTGCGCTCCGCTCCATGCCGGACCTCGTACGGGGGCCTGCCTTCGTCGGCGCTTCTCTCGTCCTCCCTGCGGTCGTCCTCTACGCGCACTCTGGGTTCTTGGTGACGTCGCGTCGGCTCG
>Ga0302314_10006171_pt1 | contig 21761 bp, 25 predicted proteins | sample III_Palsa_N2_3_FD_200533 | JGI IMG/M metagenome (GOLD analysis project Ga0302314, IMG submission 200533) | Peat permafrost microbial communities from Stordalen Mire near Abisko, Sweden - III_Palsa_N2_3 | ecosystem: Environmental > Terrestrial > Soil > Palsa > Peat permafrost | place: Sweden...
TACGGAGAACACGTTCAGCTGCGGCACGACCTTCGCAACCATGCCGAATGCGATGTCGCTGACTATCAGCGCGAGCATCAGCGGGGCGGCGATTTCAACCGCCCCGATGAACACCGATGCGAACGCCGACTCAGCCTGGTATGCGAGCGGCTTCAGGCTGACCGCGTCGCCGATCGGGACCGCTCGCAGGGTCGCCGTGATCCCTCGCAACGTCCAGGCATCGCCGCCGATGATGAGGAAGATTACGAGCCCGAACACGCTGTACAGGTTCGTCAGCGAGCCGCCCGGGTTGCCGTTGATCGGGTCGACCGTCTGACCGATCGAGAACCCAGAGAAGGCGTCGGCAAAAACGCCCGCGGCTTGGACCGAGGCGAACACACAGGAGAGCGTGTACGCCAGCGCAAAGCCGACCAGGAAATTCTCAATCAGCAGGCCGAACAGCTCTAACACACCGGTCGGCAGGGTCTGACCGTGGTCGGCAATGCCTGTGAGGCCGATCGCCAGGGCGACGGCGATGACACTGCGCACGCGGGGAATCAGCATCTGCGAAGAGAACGCCGGCGCTACCAGGAACAGCGGCGAGATCCGCCCTAGCACCAGGAAGAACGCGTAGACGTGCTGGGTGCTGATCCCCTTGATCAGCGTTGCAAGTGTCTGCGTCGTCGACATCAGCGGATCAGCGTCGGGATCGACATGTAGAGATTTGTGACGTAGCTGATCAGCTGGCTCATCATCCACGGGCCGAGAATCACGAGCAGGATCGCGAGCCCGACGATCTTCGGGATGAAGGAGAGCGCCTGCTCCTGCAGCTGCGTTACCGCTTGGAAGAGGCTGACCGCGAGCCCGATCACGAGTCCCAGCAGCAGCATCGGGCCTGCAATCTCGAGCGCCAGCGTCATCGCTTGCGTGCCGAGGCTGATTACGGTGTCTTGATCCATGTCGAGTCTGCTTAGGTGCGGAAGCTCGCGACCAGCGCGCGAGCGATCAGATCCCAGCCGTTCACCAGCACGAACAGCAAGATCTTGAAGGGCAGGGATATGAACGTCGGTGGCAGCATGATCATGCCCATGCTCATCAGCGTCGACGAGACGATCAGGTCGATGATCAGGAACGGCAGGAAGACGAGGAAGCCGATCTCAAAGGCCGTCTTCATCTCGCTCATGATGAAAGAGGGGATCAGTACGTAGGTCGGGACCTCACCCTCGGTCTGAGGGGTCGGGATGTGCGCGAGGTTCACGAACAAAGCCAACTCATCGTTGTCCGTCTGCTTGAACATGAACTGTCGCAGCGGCTGTTCCGCCCTCGTGATCGCGACGCTGGTGCTGATCTGATGCTTCTCGAGCGGCACCCAGGCCTGATGTTCAATCGCGGTGAAGGTCGGGTACATCACGAAGAACGTCAGGAATAGGGCGATCCCCACCAGCACCTGGTTGGGCGGTGTGTTCTGAGTGCCCATCGCGGTCCGGATGAACCCAAGCACGATCAGGATGCGACTGAACCCGGTGACGCAGAAGAGCATCGCCGGCACCAGCGAGAGCCCGCCCACCAGGAGCAGGATCTGTACGGCGTTGCTGGTGTCGATCGTTAGAGCGCCTATGGGCATCGCTATCTCACCGTGAACCGTTTCACTAGCCGCATCAGGCGATCAAGCGGGGGACCGCCGCCATTCAGGTCGGCGCCATCGTCGGGAGCTTCAAGCGGGAGGCCGAGCTCATATGCCTCCTCTTCGGAGTACACGCGGATGCCCGTGACCCCATGCTCGGAGATCCCGAGCAGATGCAGCTCCGCGCCTACCCGCACCAGCGCCACCGAGCGGTTCGTCCCCATCGGTAGCGAGGCGAGCTGCTCGAGGCCGTAGCCGGTCGCCGGGCTCTTGGCCCCCTTGGTCTGGCGGATCACCCAGGTGAGGCCATAGATCACTGCGATCACGATCGCGAGGCCGACGATCGTGCGCACGATGCTGCCACCGGCAGTGCCTGAGCTCGTGGCGGCGTTCGCGTCGCCCGAGGTCAGGCCCAGACTTTTGCACCTGTCGTAGGCGCAGCCCTTGGTGGCGGCAAAGGCCAGCACGGGGGCGCCCAAGACGAGCGTAAGAGTGGAAAGGAGCGTGCAGGCGCGGACCAGCCACGCCCCACGGTTGTACGTGAGCGGCTTCATCGAGGGAAGACCCCTAATTAAAGGGATCTATCCGGATATCGGCCGCACAAAGTGACTCTTTAGAAGGTCCTACTCGCCACTTAGCCCGCTATATGCGGACAGCAGTTTTCAGGTGAGGGCCTTATCGACCGCCTCGAGCACGCGCGGCGGCTGAAATGGCTTCACAACAAAGTCCTTCGCGCCGAGCCTGACGGCTTCCAAAACCTTGGCTTCCTGGCCGAGGGCGGAGCACATGATGATCTTCGCCGACGGGTCGATCGCCATGATCTCCGCGAGCGCTGCCAGGCCATCTTTCTCGGGCATGGTGATGTCGAGCGTCGTCAGCTCAGGGCGCAGCTCCTGCCAGCGAGCGACAGCCTCGATGCCGTTGCCGGCCTCTCCGACCACCTCGTGGCCTCCCGAGACGAGCGCGTCCGTGAGGAGCTTGCGCATGAACGCAGCGTCGTCAACTACGAGTACACGGGCCATTCAGATGTTTCCTTTCATGGTTCGGTTGGATCGGCCAGGCCGGCACCGCCCACGAGGGACGGCCTCCGCACCGAAGGCTTTGAAAGCGATTGCACTTCTATCGCCCACTCGCCGTCCTCAGTTACGAGCAGATGTCCGTAGCCGAAGCACAGACCGTTGACGAACAAATCGACGGGGGAGTCAGCTGTGCGGTCGAGGTCCACGACCGCACCGACTGGAAGCTCGAGGGCGTCGCCGATCGGCAGCTGAGTGCGACCGAGCTCAGCCCAGAAGCGAAGGTTTATCTGGTTCAAGGTCTGGTCGAGCGGCAATGCGCCTTCACTGTCGTCGCGGCTGCTCGACTGGGCGCCGGGGAAGTCCCCAATCGCGCTCTGCTCCATGGTCAGCTCATCAATAGCGCGAGCCATCCGGACCACAAACGCGCTCGGCACCAGCTGCACGAGCCGGCAAGGCTCGCCCGCGATCGTGAACGAGGTGGAGCAGGCGAACGGTGCGCGGCCCCAGACATCAACGGCGTCCGTCTTACCGTCGAGGATCCGCACGTCCGGGGGAGAGATCTCGATCTCTTGGCCGATTACAACGCTGATGGCAGCCGCAGCCGACGCCAGCATCTGGTTCGACGCCTCGCCGATCGCGGACATTTCGAGCTCGTTCAGCGGTCCTTCATCGCCTTCGGCGCCCATTGCGGTCGCGAGCGTGCGGGCGCAGGTGTGGGGCATGATGAAGACGTTGCCGCCGGTGACACCGTCGACGTAGCGAACCGACGCGGCGATCCCGCCGACCGGTAGGTTGGCGAACGGGTCAAGCGTCTCCGGGATCACGGTCACTTCGCCGCGCTCTACTCCGTCGGGCACGAACATCTCGAGCACGCGGGCGACCGCTTCGGCCGTTGACGCGCCCAACTGGGTCAGCGCTTCACGCTGGGTGACGTCAGTCGCCATCGATCACTCCTCGGGATCTTCGGCGGATCGGATCTGTACCGCTCGCCGTACGCCATTGGCGCCGGGCTGCGCGCGGAACAGCCTGACATTCTCTGCATAGACGGAGATGCCGTCGACCGCATGGGCTCCGAGCCGAATCACACTGCCCGGCTGCAGCGCGAGGATGTCCGAAATCGGCAGGTTTAGCGAGGCGACCTCAGCCCGCACCGTGATCGGGGCCAGCGCCAGCGCCTGATCGATGCCAGAGTCCGCAACCTGACCGGCGACGGCGCTGTCACGCCCAGCGATCAGGTCACTGACAGGAGCGATCGCAAACCAGGGAACCAACAGTGCGATTGCGGCTGAGTGAACGTTCATCCGCGCCTCGAGCATGATCGCAAAGGTCGGCTCGCTGACTGAGGCCAGTCCGGCGGCATCGTTCTGCTCGTCAATGTCTTCGACGCTGAAGCTCAAACCGCCAAGGTCATGCCATGCCAGCGAGAGCTGGTAGACAATCGACTCGACCAGCCGGCGCGTGAGCATCGAATCGATCTCACTGAAGCGGCGCGGCTTGGCAGCTTTGCCGGTGGCGCCGCCGAGTAGGCCCTCAATCGCGGTCAGGACGAACTGCGACTCGATCGACATCATGACCCGCGTTCCGAGCGGCTCAACCACCAGGGTGACGATCAGCGAATTGGTTGGAAGCAAGCCCTGCGCTGCGGCCCAGGTGACCTGGCTGGCGTTTAGCGTCTCAAACTCGACCGGCGACCGCAGCTCCGCGGTGAGCCGGCTGGCCGCACCCAGGCAGAAGCCGTCGATTGCGCGGGTGATGCGCCGCTGGTGATCGGCGGTGAACTTGGTGGGGCGCGAGAAGTCGACCGATCGCATGCGCTGCTGGCGGCGCGCGGGGGTGGTCGACGTGGTCGGCACATTGCCCGACTTGGCCGCCTCAAAAAGGGCGGCGATCTGGTCTGGGTTCATGATGTCGGGCATCAGACCGCCTTTGCCGCCTCACGCTTGCCGACCGAACCCAAACCAGCGGTCAGCGACATCAGTGAGGTGCGCTCGCCACCGGCAAGCTGAGAGCTGACGTCAGACCCGATGATGATCCGCGCAGTGCGGCCGCGGTTACCGCCGACTTCCTCGGTCTTCAGCCTGATTCCGGCGTCGCGCAACGCGCTGCGGACCGCATCGGCGTTGCGTGAGCCGATGTCCATGCTGGCGCCGACTGAGAACATACGGGCGCCGCCGATCATCAGGGCCTCGAGACGACGTTTGTTGGCACCGGCAGCGACCATCTTCCCGATCATGTCGGGAACCGCAAGGTCGGCGAACTTCGGGGCCGGACCAGGCTTGCCCTGGGACTCGGGGAGGACCACATGGGCGAGACCTGCGACGCCGGCGTCACGGTCGATCATCGCCAGTCCGATGCAGGATCCGAGGCCGATCGCGACTAGTTCGTCACCGACTCGGTTGGACACCGCGAGTTCTCCCATACGGACATTCTCCATCAGGGCTAGGCGGTAGCCTCTGAGAGGCCCAAGGGTGCGAGCAAATCGTTGACGCCGCCGGCGTTCGGCAGCAGCAGGAACGAGATCGCGCAGGGCTCGCCGGTGATGTCCAGTTCGGAATCAAGTACCAGCGCGGTGTCGCCGTGGCCGACGGTCTCAGCCAGCACCGACGCGACGATCGAGCCGAGCATGTCGGTCACCACGAATGGCGTGGAGGGCAGCAGCGTGAGGCCGGTCATCGCACTCAGCGCCATCAGGTAGGCGGCACCGAGAATGTTCCCGATCTCACCCATGGCCGAGTCCCCGACCTCAGTGTTGGGCTCGACGCCGAGCAGGCCGCAAAGCGTTGCGGCACCCTGGGCCTTCACAAGCAGCAAGACGACGCCCTCAAGGTCGCCCTCGAGCGCGAGGGCGACTCCTGTGACTAGCTCCTCGGGGTTCCCGGTCGCGTCTACGGCATCGGCCAAGGGCAACGCAAATGCCTTTGGCACGTTCAGATCAACGTCTTTCCCGAGCATCTGTGAGAGCGACGTGGCGGCAGTGCCGGAAGCGATATTCGCCAGCTCACGCAGAGCATCGAGCTGCATGTCGGTGTAGCGGGTTGTCACTTCGGACTCCTGGGTCGAATGATGGACGGCACTACCAACGATCTCATTGTCACGCAGTTACAAGCTTGGAAGCCGAAGCATCGGTTTCCGGCTTCGCGCTATCACGCGTAACGGACTGCGGGGTGTTGCTGAGATCGGATGCAAGGGCATCGCAATCGACGATCAGGGCGATCTGTCCGTCCGCCAGTACCGCTCCGCCGGAGACCGGCTGGCCGTCCGAGACGACCGGGGGCAGTGGTCGTGTCACAAGCTCCCGCTGGCCCACAAGCTGATCAACCGTGAGGCCGATGCGCTTGTCATGACCGCGGACGATCACGATCAGATCGTGCTCGCCGGTGGGCTTGCGACCGAATACCTCAGCGCCCTCGATCAGCGGCAGTACTCCGTCTTCGAGCGACAGCACGCGGCGCCCGGCGATCGAGCGCACCGTGTGATCGCTGAGACGCAGCGTGCGCTCGACACGATCGATCGGCAACGCGAACGGCGCGCCGGCGATATCAACCTGCAGGGCCGAAACGATCGCGAGCGTCAGCGGCAGCCGGATCTGCGAACTGGTGCCCTTGCCCTGCACTGACTCCATGATCACTTCGCCACCGAGTTCGCGAATCTTCGCGCGGACCGCGTCCATGCCGACGCCGCGGCCGGAGATGTCGCTGGTGGTCTCGGCAGTTGAGAAACCGGGGGCGAAGAGCAACTCGACGGCGCCCTTCATGTCGAGGTGCGCGGCGGTCTCCTCGTCGATCAGCCCGGACTTCACTGCCTTCTTGCCGACGGCGACAGGGTCAATGCCACGGCCATCGTCCCGGACCTCGATGACGACGCTGCCGCCGGCGTGGCGGGCGGCGATCGTCAGCGTGCCGGTGCGCTTCTTACCGGCAGCCAGGCGTACCTCCGGCGGCTCAAGGCCGTGATCGAGTGAGTTGCGGACCAGGTGTACGAGCGGATCTCCGAGCGAGTCGACGACCGTGCGGTCAAGCTCGGTGTCGCGACCGAGCAGCTCCAGCTCAACGTCCTTCTGGAGCTTCGTCGAGAGGTCTCGCACGAGTCGCGGGAAACGCATGAAGACGACGTCCACCGGAATCATGCGGACCTGCATGACCATCGACTGCAGCGACTGCGAGCTGCGCGTCAGGTTCTGGACGGCGTGCTGCAACTCTGGCGAGCTGATGTCGGCGGTGTAGGCCTCGACTGCGGTGCGGTGGATCACGAGCTCACCCATCAGGTGCATCAGCACGTCAAGGCGCTCAGCGTCGACCCGCACGGTGCGCGCAGAGGCACTGCCTGCAGCTCCGGCGCCGGCGGCCTTGGGGGCCGCCGCTGGGGTTGCGACGGCCGGTTCGTCCGCCTCTGCGGCTTCGGCTGCGGCTACGGCCAGGTCCAACGGGCCGATCGGCGGCGCTTCGTCAGGGGCCATCTCCTCAACCTCAACGCTGGCGACGTCGGATACGCGCGTTGCGGTTGACGCGATCGCGCTCTCCTCATGCTCGGTGGCGACCCAGGCCTCGATCACGTGGCCCTGGAAGTTCTCGATCGCGTCGGGCGAAGGGATGCAGCCGATCGTCTCGCCGTGGTCGTTGAGCGCCGCGAAGACCATGTGCGCGCGTACGGCGGGCATCATCACCTCTTCATCGAGCTTGACCGTCACGTGCAGGATGCGTGCCCCAGCGGCGCGAGCGGCGTCCAGCACCACCTGGTTCGGCATCTCGGCCCCGCCGGCGCGCGCCACCGCCTGCTCAGGCGTGCGGTCGCGAATCAGCTCGTGCAGCTGCTGGATCAATGGAGCCGGGTCGAGGTTCTCCTTGCTGGTCGTCTCGATCGACTCGACGGCCGCCGAGAGCGCATCAAGGCAGGCCAGCACGGTCGTAATCGCGCCGTGGCTAAGGCCGCCGGTGCGTTGACGCAGCAGCTCGAAGACGTCCTCCATGACATGCGTCAGCTCGGCGATCGCTGAGAAGCCCATCGTCGCGCTCATGCCCTTCAGCGAGTGCGCGATTCGGAAGATGTTGTCAACCGTCTCCTGGTTTGAGGAGTCTTCCTCGAGCTCAACGATTGCGACGTTCAGTTCTTGAAGATGCTCCTGCGCCTCGGCCAGGAACATCGGCATGTACTCGGAGGTGTCCATCACGCCTTCCGGTAGATAAATGGTTGTTTTGTTGTCAGGCCCAGTTGCGTGGGCTGTGACACCCGTTCGGTTGATCCGACCACCAGGTAACCCCCAGGCCGCAGCGCGTCGGCCAGGCGCGTGTGCAGCTCATCTCGGATGGGCTCTGAGAAGTAGATCACGGTGTTCCGACAGAGGATCAAGTCGTATGAGTCCGGGCGCGGTTGCACCCGCAGTAGGTCACCGACATCGAAGCGCGTCATCTTGCGAAGTTCGAGCCTCGCGCGCCAACCGCCGTCGATCGCCTCGAAGCCCAACTTCAACAGGTCCGCGGGGGCGCTGCGAGCATCCTCGACGCTGAATAGGCCCAGCCGCGCGCGAGCGACCATGCGCTTGTCGATATCGGTGCCCTGGATCGTCACGCGCTTCGTCGGGCAGATGATGTGGCAGAGCGTGGCAAGCGTGTAAGCCTCGGCGCCATATGAGGAGCCGGCGCTCCAGGCACGGAGCTGGCCGCTCTGGGCAAGCTCAGGTAGCAGCGTCTTCTGGATGATGTCCCACTGCTCGGGGTTGCGCCAAAGCTGCGACACGTTGATGGTGATCCGGTCCAAGAGCTCGTCCAAGTGAGCAGGGTCGTTGCGGATGCGATCAAACGGCTCGGTCAGCGACTGGATGCCCTTGTTGGCATAGAAGGAACGCAAGCGTCGCTCCATCTGCGGCCGCTTGTACTGCGAGAGGTCGATCCCGGTGACCTGGCGGAGGAAGGCGCAGAACTCGACGTAATCGTCAACGGCTGTCGTAGTCATGCTGAAGCCTCGTCTGCGATCGCCTGGGCAAGTTCGTGTAGTGGCAATACCTCATCAGCGAGCTTGGCCTCGTTGATAGCTCGCGGCATCCCGTAGACGGTGCAGGTCGACTCCGCTTCCACGAGGATGCGTCCGCCGCGGCGCTTGACTTCGCGCGCGCCGATCAGCCCGTCCTGGCCCATCCCGGTCATGACGACCAGCAACATACGCTCGCCAAAGACCTTGGCGGCGTCTTCGATCGTGAGGTCCGCGCGTGGGCGCAGTGCGCCGATCTCCGGCTCGTCGGTGAGGTTTGTGCGGCCGTCCGGACCGATCCGGAGGTGTTTACCGCCGGGCGCGATCAGTGCGACCTTCGGATCGAGCAGTTCGCCGCCCTCGGCCTCGCGCACATTCAGCTTCGAGCTGCTATCGAGCCGGGCAGCCAATGACTTGGTGAAGCCGGGCGGCATGTGCTGGACGATCAGCGTGCCGATCCCGAGCGACGCCGGCAGCTTCGGCATCAGTTCAGCCAAGGCCCTGGGGCCGCCAGTCGAGGTGGCGATCATCACCGCCTTCGCGGTCCTGGAGCGCAGCGGCCGTCGCGGGACCGTGGCGCCTGGGACGCCGGAGCCCCGTGGCACGCGAGCCAACCCCGGACGCGTGCGTGAGGTCGCCGCCTCGACCTTGGCGACAAGTGCCGCCGCGAAGTCACTGAGCGACTCACCGATCGCCGGCTTGGCTACCAGGTCGAAGGCCCCCTCTGCGAGCGCGTCAACGGCACGCGCCCCGTGTGCAGGTGAGAATGCCGAAACGACGATCACCGGCATGTCAGAGCGGCCCTGCTGGCGCAGTGACCGCAACACGCCGATGCCGTCAAGGCCTGGCATCGTCAGATCAAGCATGAGCGCGTCAGGTCGCTCACGGTCGCAGACGATCAGTGCCTCATCGCCGTTGGCGGCGCTGCCAACCACCTGCACGCCGGCACGGGTAAGCGACGACGACACGATTTGACGCATCATCGCGCTGTCGTCGGCTACGACGACCCTGGGGGGCGCGCTTGTTGACATTGCCTTGAGACCGACCGAACCCAGCGGGCTAGGCGGTTGCCAGTTCTTCAGTGTTGGCGAAGATCGTGCTCGGCTTGAGCAGAACCACCAAACGGTCGCCGAGCTTGGCGATCGCGTCGATCAGCTCGGAGTCAGCGCCTGGTACCTCTTCAAAGTCCGCGTCTTCAACGGTCAAGACCTCGTCGACCTCGTCCACAATCACGCCGGCGGTCTCGTCGCCGGCCTCGACTATCACGATCTTGGTCTGGTCGGTCAGCTCTGAGCTGAGGCCGAGACGCGCCGCCAGGTCATAGACCGGCACGATCCGGCCGCGCAGGCTGATCACGCCGCGGACCCATGCGATCGGTGACGCCACCGAGCGCGGCTCGTCGTAGCGGATGATCTCGTGAACCTGCTCAATCGGAAGCGCGTACTGCTCGGCGCCGAGTGTGAACACGACCAGCTGCCGAGCTTGATTTTGGTCTGCCATAACTGCCTTCCTGACGTTTACCAGTGGTGAACCGAAACTTGCGCGAGTCTTGGACTCGTATTCGGATCTTCGGCGTCTGGAGGCGGAGCTTTAGCGACGGGTGACCGCGTACGCGGTTTTGGAAGCTGCTGAGCCGGGTTATTCCGCTGCTGCGCCGGGTGGGGCGGGCGGTGGCGCGCCTGCGGGCGCGCCAGCGTCGTCGTCAGTTGGAGCTCCGAGCACGTCGGTGATGCGCACGCCGAACTGCTCGTCGATCACTACGACCTCGCCGCGGGCGATCGGGGTGCCGTTTACCAAGACGTCAACGGGCTCGCCGGCCATGCGGTTAAGCGTCAGGATCGAACCCTGTCGCAGGTCGAGCGTCTCGCCGACCGTGAGGCGCGTGCGTCCGATCTCAACGGTGAGATCGATCGGGACATCGCTGAGGCGATGCAGGTCCGGCATCCCGGGTGGGGCGGCACCAGTTTCAGCTGCGCTGAGCTGCTCGAGTTCGACTTTTTCCGACATGAGTTGTTACTGGACAGCGAGGTTTGAGAAGTAGATGGCTTTGACCTTCGTGTCGGTCTGGGAGTTGATGTTGGCGAGGATTTCGGCCTCGAGCTTCTGGCGTCCGCCCTGGGTCAGTAGTGCGCTCTCAGGCTTATCGGTCACGTCGTTGGTGATGATCGCACGGATCACCGCTTCGTCAGTCAGCGCACCAAAGCCGGTCGGCGGTGGATTGGTTGCACTGGTGACACCGATCGCTTGCGTTGGTGCGAGCTGCAAAGCAACCGTGAGCGTTGCGTACTGACCGCCTGAGAGGTTGAGCGTGAATCCTGAAGGCAGGATGTAGAGCGGCCCTGGGATCTTCAGCACAGGAGCCTTAGGCGGGTTGATGACTTTCGAGTAGATCTCGAACCCGATGATTAGCGCGATCAGGACGATGCCTACGGGCATGAGGATCTTTTTCATTTTGTTTGGCTCACGTGCCGGGATTCGGGTTTGGGTACTTACGCTCGAAGACGATCTCGACTCGACGGTTCTGTGCTCTACCTTGCGCGGTCGCGTTCGAGGTCACAGGGGATTCGTACGCGTACCCAGCCACGCTCATCCGCGTCGCTTGGAGGTCACGTGTCAGCAGGTATTGCAGGACGGTATCGGCGCGCCCCGACGAAAGCGCGAAGTTGTTCGGGAACTGAGGCGTGTCGATCTGGACATTGTCGGTATAGCCCTCCACTGAGACCGGATGCTCCTCCGGGTCGATCGCAATCAGGGTCGCGATCTCATCAAGCAGCGAGTAGCTCTTGGGGTTGAGGTTGTCCTGGCCGGAGGCGAACAGCAGCTTGTCGGTCAGTACGGTGACGACGAGGCCGCGCTGCACGATCTGCGCTTTGACCTGGTTCGAGAAACCGTGTGCCTTGGCATAGTCGTTTAGGCGATGTTGCAGCTGAACGAAGTCCGAGTCCTCCTTCGATGCCTGCTGGGCCTCGCGCGTGAGCGATGCGAGCTGTGACTGTGAGATCGACCCGCCGGATGCGCCCGAGGTGTTGGGCATGGAGATGGTCGGTGTCAGTGGCACCAGTGCGGGAATGACGGTGTTGTTCGGGGAGTGCTTGTCGGTCGACTGCGTGCCGGCCTGGAGGATCGAGCTGCCGCTCGAAAGGATCGAGCCTGAGAAGGCAGCCCTCAGCGACTGCTGCAAGGTCTGGTACTTGGAGATGTTCACCGACGAGATCGAGAACAACAGGACGAAGAGCACCATCAGCAGCGTGATCATGTCCGAGTAGGTCAGCAGCCAGCGTTCCGCGTCCTCGTGCTCGGCGACCTTTGCCTTCTTGGACATCGCTACGCGGCCTCAGCGTCGCGCGCGGCCTGCGCGGCGCCGCCGCCGGCACCCTCACCTTCGCTCACCCGGTTGATGGGGGCGATGTACGAGTTCAGCTTCTCTGCGACGACGCGCGGGTTGTCACCGGCCTGGACCGCGAGAATGCCGTCAAGCGTGAGGGTCCGCAGTTCGACCTCGGCGGTGGAGAGGCTCTTCAGCCGGTTACCGACCGGGAGGTAGATCACGTTGGCGGTGCCGATACCGAACAGGGTCGCGATGAACGCGCTGGAGATCGCTGGGCCGAGGGTCGAGGGCGAAGCAAGGTTCTGGAGCACGTGCACCAGGCCCATCACGGTGCCGATGATGCCCATGGTCGGTGCGAAGCCGCCGGCCTTGTCAAAGATCGCGGCGCCGGAGTGGTGGCGCGCGGTCATGCCGTCGATCTCAGCCTCCAACACCTCTCGGACCAGGTCCGGGTCGATGCCGTCGACAACCAGCTGCAAGCCCTTGCGGGTGAACTCGTCGTCCACCTCGGCCACGCGCTGGTCCAGTGCCAGCAGGCCTTCGCGGCGGGCCTGCTCGGCGAGCCCGACGAGCAGCGCGACACGGCCCGGAACATCAGGCTCCGGCGACTGCATCACGAGCTTGTAAAGCGACGGGATGCGCTTCATGTTGTCCATGCCGACGCTGGCGAGCGTCACGCCGCCGGTACCGGCGAAGATGATGATGATCGCCGGGATGTCAATGAACGCGGCAGGGCTGGTGCCCTCCATGATCGCCGCGAAAAGGATGCCGAAAATCGCGACGCCAATGCCGATGCCGGTTGCAGCCTTCATATGAGTGTGATCGGCTCGGGCACTGGAACCTTCAATTCTCTAAGTAAATGTTGGCCATACGATTTGCCAATGCACCAAATATCAGGCTTCTGATTCGGGTCGCTCGTCCGGGGCGTCCGCGTCTTCCTTCTCGGCCCGGTCGATCGAGAGCAACATGCCCTGGGCTGCGCGTCGCGCGTGAACTCCGTGGGGTTCTGGCCGCGACATCTCCCGTCGCCTGCTGAGCGCGCCTGAAAGGATGTCCATGCGGTACTGCTTGATCTCATCGGTTACGCGATCCGGTGTCTCCGCAACCACGATCTTGGTGCCCGTGGTGAGCGTTACGACTGTGTCAGGGTTGGCTTCGACCGTCACGATCAGGTCGGGATTTAGTTGAAACTCTTCTGCCTGGTGGCCCAGGCGGTGCAGCGCGATCATCTTGGTGGCCCCTCTAGCTCGGTTGCCTCGGGAATCATGTCAAGCGTCGAGGTCGTTAAGCACAAGAGGCGACGTCTGGGTGACGCCGCCTCTTGCGTCATTGGTCAGGTTGTTACGGGTTGCCCAAGCGGGTTTATGCGCCCGCCATCTGGATGAGCGTCTGGATCATCGTGTCGGCGGTGCTGATCACGCTCGAGTTGGCCTGGTATCCACGCTCAGCCTCGATCATGTTGGTGAACTCCGTGGCCATGTCCACGTTCGACTGCTCGAGTTCGCCTGAGATCGTCTGCGTATTCACAAACGCCCCGCTGTCTGGAGTGCCGAAGCTCGCCGCACCGGAGTTCGGGGAGGCCGACCATGAAGTGCCGGCGCCGCGGGTGAGGCCGGCCTCATTCGGGAACGACGCCACGGCGATGTAGCCGGCGATGCAGGTCTGCCCGTAGTTGGTGTCGGTCGGGTTGCTGTCGGTATAGGTCACCGCGCCGCTCTGGCCGACCGAGACGTTGGTCGATCCCGGCGGGATGTAGAGGTACGTGCTGCCTGTCGCCGTCTGGGCGGCCGCGCTGCCAGGGGCGTTGGCTTGTGCCGCTGCCTGTGGGCTTGCGTAACCGACGACATACTGGCCGCTCGCGGTGGTCAGGAAGCCCTGCGCGTCGGTCGTGAGGTTGCCGGCACGGGTGTAGGTGATCGAGGTCGGCAGCGCCGAGGCCGTGGTACCGACGGCGGCGCTCCCTGAGTTGATCGCCGTCGCGTCGTTACCCGACGCGAGCGGCGGCTCGAAGGTCCCGGCGGTCGGTGCCGTTGGTGCGGCTGTGCTGCTGCCGACCACGAGGAAGCCGTCGCCCTGAAGCGCGACGTCCAAGGCGTTGCCCGTGCTTTGCAATGAGCCGGCGCTCATGATCTGGTCGATCGAGCCGACCTGTACGCCCAGACCGACCTGAGACGGGTTGGTACCACCATTGGACGCCGTCTGTGAAGAACCGCCGGACAGCAGCTCCGACAGCTCCGAGTCGAACGTTGTGCGCTGCGACTTGTAACCGATGGTGTCGACGTTCGCCAAGTTGTTGGCGGTCACGTTGAGCATCGTCTGATGGGCCTCGAGTCCGCTGATCGCGGAATACATCGCTGGCATCATCTGTACATCACTTCCTCTCGCGGCTTCCTCGAAGAGGTCCGGCCGTCGTTGTGGTTCTCAATTGAAAAGACCGCTTCGCTCATGCGATCACGGCGCTGTCGATGTTCGTGAAGACATGAGAGTTCATGGCTTCGGGGGTTACCGCAGTGATTACGGTGTTGTTCTGCACGGATGTGACGAACGCCGTCCCATCCACAAATACGACTGAGTTGCGGGCGCCCTTGTCGGCCGCGCGCTGGATCCCTTCCGTAAGGCGACCCAGGGTCTGGCTGTTCATGTCGACCCCGCGGCGCGCGAGACGCTCCACGGCATGCTTGGAGAAGGCGGGCGTATTGCTGGCACTGGTCTGATCAGCAAGTACTGAGGCGAAGGACGGGCCGTTCGTGACGGGAGCGGTCTGCCCGGCGTTTTCCTGGCCACTTGTACCCGGAGCTTGAGTCGGCGCAGGGGCACCAACCGCACCACCGGGCGGAAGCAACGCAGGGTTGTTGATCAGGTCGCTCACGACCCGCTTTCCGTCGTGGAGTCGTCCGTCGAGCTCGCGTCCGCCGTCGAACCTGCCGACGATGCGGCAGCGACGTTGGTCAAGGTGCTCAGGTTGATACCGGCCACGCCGTCAACAGTCATCGTCGGGCCAGAGCTTGTGATCTGAACACTGCTGACGGTGCCGGTGACGGGGTCACCGGTCGACTGATCCGTGTAGGTCACGGTATCGCCGATCATGCTGATCGCCTGGCTCACAGACTGTGTCTGCGCTGAGTCCTGCGTGTTCTGGGAGGTGTCGGTCTCCTGCTCCACTCCGGTCATCTGCGCAAGCTCGGTCAGATATTGGGTCGGATCCTGGGAGCTCGGGTCCAGTGGGTTCTGGTTCTGAAGCGATGTCAGCATCAGGTCCAAAAACTCATTGGTGCTGATGTTGTCAGCGCTCGTGTTGCCGATGGTGGCCCCGGAGGTCCCCTGGATCGCCTGTCCGCTTGAGTTCGTAGTGACTGATGGAGTTGAGGTACTCATATTTTCCTTTCTTGTTCAGGCGAGCACGTTGACCAGCGAACCGCTGGTCAACTGGATCGTGAGCTCGCTTGAGGACGTCGTCACGCTCTGATCGTCGGCCGCTTCGCCGGGATCTTCAGCTCCGCCGCCATCAGCTGAACCGCTGCTGGCACCTTCCTGCTCGGAACCGTGGAAGCTGCTCAGCGACTGGTCGCCGCTGGAGGAGATGTCCAGGCGCAGCAATGTCGTGCCGTTCGCCTCGAGCGTGCGCTTGAGATCGCCGGCAGCCTGTTGCAACGCCTGAGTCGCCTCAGGGTGGTCAGCCACAACCCGGGCCACCAAGCCCGCTGCGGTCTGTGTAAGCGAGATCTTGATACCGCCGAGCTCTGCCGGCGACAACGAGATCTGTGCTGAGGAGGCTCCGGCCGCGTTCATGGCTGTGAATGTGCCCCGCACGGTTTCGGCTGCCTCTTGCAGCGTAACGGCGCTCCGCGGAGCGTTGTCGGCGGCTGTCTGGCTCGCCTGGCTGGTCGTGGCACTCGACTGCGCCGCCAGTTCCAGGGAGAACGAGCCGTCGGTTTGAGAGCTGCCGGACGTGCTGCCGGCGGACTGACCGCTGCCAGTCGTTGCTGCCTGGGCGGCAGAGCCCGGATGTCCGCCGGAGCCGGAGCCGGTGTGCGAGTCCCCGGTCGAAGCCTGCTGGGACTGGGCTGCGCTGGCGGCTGCGCTCGTGGTCGCCGCTTGCTGGCCAGTCTGCGTCGTTTGAGCGATCGTGTTTGGCGTGGCGGCCTTCGCTGCAAGGCTCGCCCCGGCCTGCACGCTCGCCGCAGGCGGTTGGGTCGCCGCTTGCGTTGATACAGACGCTGGTGAGCTTGTGGATGTCGCCGCGGCAGGCGCCTGAGCCGCCGGTTGCTGAGCGGCAGCGGTGCTGCTCGGCGCCGACGCGGCCTGCATCGGAGTGGGGGTTGACGTTGGTTTCGCGCCGGCCAGCGCCAACGCTGCAGCCGCGGCGCTTCCTGACGTTGAGGTTGTGGCCGCAGTGGCGGTCGTGTCTGGATTCGGGCTTGCGTTCACGCCCGGGTCGGTGCCAGCGCTGGCTGGCTGCCCTGGCGTCGCCGCCGCAGTAGTGGTGCCGTCTGCCGCGGCTGAACCGGCTGTGCTCTGAACGCCCGCTGCCGCAGCCGTCCCGACAGCCGTCTGACTACCGGCCGTCGCCGCCGTCGTGCTCTGCACCGACGCGCTCTGACCGTCAGACGTAGCCTTCGAGCCGGCGCTGGTGCCTGAGCTTGCAGACGTGCTCGAAGCCGTCGTCTGACCGGTCATGTAGCCGAGCGCTGCTGCGAGCAGCTCAAGACCGGTAGGTGATGAGGCGTTGCTGCTGGCACTCGCCGTACTACTACTGGCGGAGCCACCCTGGCCGTTACTCGCCGAGGACGAACCGCTGCCGGTCGACCCTGAGCTTGAGTTGTTGGCGCCGGCCTTAGTGCCGGTTCCCTTTTGGCCTTCCGCAGTTGCGGTCCGGGCCGAATCCAAAACGCTCCCAAATGGCTGTCCGCTGCTCTGTGCAGCGTCTGCCGAGGGAGATCCGCTACCGGGCGGTGCCGCTGTTTGCGGCGTGCTCACCGGAGCGGGGGGTGCTAATGCGGGTGGTGTCACGCCGCTCTCCTCCAATATCCGTTGCCTGCGATTTCATCGAGCGTGATCTGCTCGATCCTGGCGACCTCACGGTTGTGAGCGTCCAAGCCTTTCTCCTTCAGCTTCTCCAATGCCTTTCGGTCCTGTGACCGCGCCGTCAGAGTAACGCGTCGGTCGGCGACCTCTTTTTCGTGCCCTGTGAGTTCCTCGAGCAGCAGGCGATGCGCATGTTCCATGCGTTCCAGATATGCCTGGTGGTCACGCAGGTCGTTGCCTCGCGCCTGGATCTGAGCGGCGTGGGCCGATGCGATTCGGTCCACGGCCCTGGCGATCTCTTCCTGGCAACGGCCGCGGCGCATCATCGCGCCCGCCAGCTCCATCTGAGCTTCTTCTTCACGGCGTTCACGCAGGGCGCGTACGCGCTCAAGACGGAAGCGATAGGAGTGGCCGTTCATTACCCGGCTGATCGGCATAGGTGGACGGAACTTGAGATCCGTGCGTGTCGCATCACGACGCCAGGCTCAGTGAGGGAATCGCGCTCGGACCACCGAGCGGAGAGCCGATGTTGAAGTCGCCAGGGGTCGCTGCGATGGAGGCGGTCGAATCCGCCGGTGCGGCGTCGTCGTCGCCGGACTCCCCGCCCATCGCCGTGTTCAGCACGAGCAGTTTGCGATCAGCCTCGGCCGCGTCACCGACGTCGTTGACTCGCTGGCGCAGGAACGCGTTGAGTTGCGGCCGGTTGTCGATCGCAACGTCCACCAGTGGGTCGGTACCGCGTTGGTAGGCGCCGATTGAGATCAGATCTTCCTTCTCGCGGTAGGCGGCCATCGCTGAGCGCACATGTTGGCCGGCGGCTTGGATCTCAGGGGTCACAATCTCTGTGATCAGTCGCGAGACGCTCTGCAGAATGTCAATCGCGGGATAGTGGCCGGCGTGCGCGAGCGAACGGGTGAGGACCACGTGACCATCGAGGATCGAGCGAACCGCGTCCGCTATCGGCTCGTTCATGTCGTCACCGTCGACCAGCACCGTGTAGAGCCCGGTGATCGAGCCTTCAGGACTGGTGCCGGCACGCTCGAGGAGCCGCGGCAGGAGTGCAAACACGCTAGGAGTGAATCCACGAGTAGCGGGCGGCTCGCCGATCGCCAGGCCGACCTCACGCTGGGCCATCGCGAAGCGAGTCACTGAGTCCATCATCAGCATCACGTCGTTGCCCTGATCGCGGAAATATTCGGCTATTGCCGTGGCCGTGAAGGCGGCGCGAATGCGTACCAGCGCCGGCTGGTCGGAGGTGGCGACAACCACAACGGAGTGGGGGAGCGCGTCGCCGAGGTCTCGCTCGATGAACTCGCGTACCTCACGGCCACGCTCTCCGACCAGACCGATCACGTTTACCTGGGCGCTGGTTGAGCGCGCGATCATCCCCAGCAGGGATGACTTGCCGACGCCGGATCCGGCAAAGATGCCCAATCGTTGACCACGGCCGCAGGGGACAAGCGTGTCGAGCGCGCGGACGCCGAGGTCGACGCGCTCGGAGATCCGGGGCCTGGTGAACGCCTGGGGAGGAGCCGCGGTTGTCGAGCGCCAGAGACCGGTGACGATCTCGGGGCCACCGTCCAGCGGATTGCCGAGGCCGTCAATCACGCGCCCGCGCAGCTCCTCGCCAACCGCGACGCGGAACGGGGAGCCAGTCGGTTCGACGGGCGTGCCTGGCCCGATTCCACCGAGTTCCCCGAGCGGCATCAGCAGTGTGCGTCCGCCTCGGAAGCCAACGACCTCAGTCGGAACGCGCGCGTCACGGCGACCGTCACCGACCAAACAGAGTTCACCGATTTCAGCTTCAAGACCGGTGGCTTCGATGATCAGCCCGATCACATCTCCCACCAGACCGCGGCGTTGTGCCAGGTCGTGGTGGCGCAGCGCACGGCCGGCCCGGGCCAGCCCGTCTGGGTCAAAAGGCATCTGCGGGATCCGGTTCCTCGATGTGAAGACTCGAATCCCCGACGAGTCCAGCGGAGACGATCGTGCGCGCGTTCCGCATCTGGGTCGCGATCGTGGCGTCGATCTCCCCGTACTCGCTCTCAACGATCACCGCACCAGGTTCGATCCTGCGATCGGCTTTGACCTCGACGTACTCGATACCGCCGGTCTCGGCGCGCAACTGGTCGACGGCTGCGGCGACTCGCTCCATGTCAACTGGGTTCAGGAGAATCGTGACCCGATGGCGCTCAGCCAAGCGTCTGATCGCCGCCCGAGTCACGTCTACCACCAGATCGGGCTGGAACTCGAAGGCGCCCGCGACGATCTGCCCCGCGACTTGAAGGGATACCTCGCCTGCCTGCCTGGTCAGGCTCTCAACGAGCTCGTCGCGTGAGGCGGCCAGATCCAGAGCGGCGTTACCAAGTCCGCTGGCAAGCGTCTCAGCCAGCTGCTTGAACTCCTGCTCCCCCCGCGCGAGGCCGGCGGCATAACCGGCCGCCTGGCCCTCTGCACGAGCCTGCTCACGGATCTCTTCGGCCTGCTCCCAGGCGTCGGCCACCCGATCGGTGCCAAGGTGCTCGAACTGCTCGAAGCTATAGGCGCTGGCGTTCTCGGGAGGCACGGCTAGAACATCACGTCGGCATCGCTGCGTGAAAGCACGACCGCGCCGGCCTCTTCGAGTCGGCGGACGATCGCGACGATTCGGCCCTGGGCCTCTTCGACAATCCGCTTGCGCTGTGGCGGCTGGTACTCCATCTCCTCGAGCAGCATCTGGGCACCGCGCTCGGACATGTTCTGAAGTACGCGATCCCTGACGTCTTCCGCAACGCCGCGCAGGGCGAGGGCCAGATCTTTCTGGTCTGCCTCGCGCAGGACCAGTTGGATCGAGCGGTCGTCGAGCTTGACGATGTCCTCGAAGACGAACAGCAGTCGCCGGACCTCAGCCGCCAGTTCCTCGTCAGTCTCGGTCAGCGAGTCGAGCACGTTGCGCTCAGTCGGGCGGTCTGCGTGGTTGAGGATCTCGGCGAGCGACTTGACACCACCTGTGGCGGTGTACTCGTTCTGCACGACCGTGGCGAGCTTGGCCCGCATCACCTCTTCTACCTGCTTGACCACATCCGGGCTGGTTTCGCCCATCTTCGCGATCCGCATCGCTATCTCAGCCTGCTCCTCCTCGGGATGGTTGGAGAGCACCTGAGCGGCAAGTGTGGTGTGAAGGTTCGCTACGACCAGGGCGACCGTCTGTGGGGCCTCGTTGCGCAGGAAGGCGACGATCTGTTCTGGCGCCGTGCGACGCAGAAACTCGAACGGACGCATCTCGATGACGGAAGAGAGCCGTCCGATGATTTCAGCAGCACGCTCAGAGCCGATCGCACGCTCAAGTACGTCCCGTGCGTAATCGACACCGCCTGCTGCGAGTGATTCGTAAGCGGCCACCGTCGCAGCAAGCTCTTCCATGACCTTGGCAGTGACGGTCGGATCGATGTGCTGCAGCTTTGCCATCTCCAGCGAGAGCGACTCGATCTCGTCGAAGTGGAGGTGCTTGAAGACCTCGGCTGCCCGCTCGGGCCCGAGCGCGACCAACAGCACCGCCGCCTTCTTGCGGCCCTTGACGATCTGGTCGCGCCGCTGCTCGCGAGTCTTCGCCTCAGGCGCCGACGGCGCCTGAGGCTGCTGGTAGAGCTCGACCGCCATCAGTCTTCAGTCATCCACTGACGGATCTGCGAGGCGACGCGCTCGGGATCGCGATCGACGAGCTCCTCGACCTGTTGGCGTGCCATGTTCACGGGCGATCGCAGACGAGCGACCACTGCCGGCGAGTCCAGATCGACCATGTGGGTCTGGGCTTCGAGCTCGGAAAGCGGGCGGGGCAGCTCGAGCTCACGCAGCCAAGTTGGGCGCCCAGCGAAATTGTCCGTTTCGCGCTTGCGCAGCATGCGGCTGATCAGCAGCAGGAAGACCAGGCTGCCGAGGCCGACCAGGACATACTTGATGTCGCCGAGCGGGCTGCTTGAAGAGGACGCCGTGACCGGTGCGACCTTCGGGAAGGTGACGCTGTTGATCGAGATCGAGTCGCGCTTGGGCACGAACCCGACTGTGTTCTCGACAGCGGCCTTGATCGCCGCCATCTGGCTGGCCGGAACGGTGCTGTTGACCAAAACGGAAACCGTCTGGCGGTTGATGCCGCCGGGGGCGATATTCGTGTTTGAGACCGTCTTGTTGTTGCCGAGCGTAGTGGTGCTCGTGTTGTTCTGGTAATTGGTCGGCGTCGTGCTGGTGCCCGCGACCGATCCGAGTTGAGTCGGAGTGTTGCCGGCTGCTGAGACGGCGCTACCACTCCCTGTCAGCTTCTCCTTGGTGGTGGTAGAAGTGAGCGGGGTCGCGTTCTGCTTCTTGCCATAGGTCAGCGCTTGCACTGACTGTGTGTTCGTGTTGACGTCGGCATTGACCTGCACCAGCGCCTTGTTCGGGCCCAGCGTTGACTGCAGGTAGGCGTTGGCCTCCTCGGACTCCTGGCTGTCGTAGGCCTGCTCAGCCGACTGCTTTGCCGTCATGCTGCTGGTCCCATTGCCGGAGCTCGGCCAAAGCAGGTCGCCGTCCTGATCGGTGATCGTGACTTTGTTGACGTTCATTCCCGGTACGGAATTCGCGACCGTGTCAGCGACCGCCTTGACGAAGGTCCCGCTCGGAGTGCCTGCGATGTTGATCAGCACGGACGCGCTGGGCTGAGTGTTGACGCCCGAGAACAGGTCGTCTGTCTGATCGGGGATCGCCAGATCCACCTGCGCGGAGTTGATCCCGTTCATCGCCTCGATCTGCTGCTCCAGGTACTGCTCGCTCGCGGAGGTGTTCTGCTGCTCCTGCTGGAAGTTGCTCA
>Ga0302314_10006173_pt1 | contig 21759 bp, 23 predicted proteins | sample III_Palsa_N2_3_FD_200533 | JGI IMG/M metagenome (GOLD analysis project Ga0302314, IMG submission 200533) | Peat permafrost microbial communities from Stordalen Mire near Abisko, Sweden - III_Palsa_N2_3 | ecosystem: Environmental > Terrestrial > Soil > Palsa > Peat permafrost | place: Sweden...
CGACTCATGAGCAGGTATCCCATACCCAAAGCGAGCCAACTGGCGCACGTGACAAAGAGGTCAACCAATGAGACCGGTGAACGTAGCAGAGCGAAACTGAACCCGGCCAAAACGAAACAAACCAAGACGATGCCAACACGCGCGACTTCCGCCGGAATAAAAAGGCGTACCGCTCGGAAGAACAGGCCGGTAATAAGCCCATAGAACAGAAAAGCTGGGTGAAAACCCATAGCTCTACATGACATTGTGAGGACTGCACCAATTGCCGCAAGCATAATTGCAGCTTTTTGAAACCGGCAACGTTCAAATTGAGTTTCGAGCAAAGTCAAACCCAGATATACAGCGACGAACGCCACGATATCCAGCGCTTGCACTACCGTATGTTTACTTGCGAGCAGTTCAGAAATTGGTGTGCCAAAGCCGAATGCCAAACCGGTCTGGATTCCCAGAATGGCCATGAGAAGAGAACTCGCGATCAGCAATGTCGACAGCGCATAGGCGAATACCAAAAACGTTCGACGCTCGTACCTGTAAACATGCAAAAAGCCTTCGGCGACTTGGCGGGCGTCGCCAAAGTGAGCCATGAGCAGTAACTCAATCTCCTGCTCTTCATGGCCTGCATCGCGTGCGGCATCAACGAAATCTTCAATATGTGCGGTAAGTTCTCGCTGAATCTCCCGCCGCCGCCTGGCGGACGGAATCTGCGCGTAGGTCACGACGTCATGGATCAATTCGTCCGCTTTGCGCATCTATTTGCTCTCCAGTATGGCCGCCATCGCGCCGGTCAAATGTTGCCACTGCCTTTCGTATGCGACCGCGGTTTTCTTGCCCTTAGGGGTGAGCGAATAATACTTTCGTTTCCTGCCATTTTCGGCTGTGCGCCACTCGGCCTTTATTTGGCCTTTCTTTTCGAGTTGATGCAGCGCAGGGTAAAGAGTGCCCTCTTTGAAATCGAATGCGTTGGCGCTGCGGCGCGAGGCTTCCTGAAGAATTTCATAGCCGTACAGTTCGCCTCGCGAAAGCAGGTGGAGCAGCAATAAGCTGATGCTTCCCTTCAAAAATTGTGTGTCAATCTCCATGGACGCCTCCTGTCATGCTTAACAAGCCTTGGTAAACAAGGTATACTCGCCAAATCGCTCTGTCAATCGCCTCGCGGTTGAAGAAACAGAGAAAAATCAGCAGGACCAAGGAGGCACAGAATGGGAAAAGGTTTGATCGCGTCATCGGTCGCTTTCGTTTGCTTGGCAGCCGTTGGCTTGTCGTCACAAGAAAGAAACGGCGTCTCCTACGTTGACGTAATCGCCACACGTCAGGCGAGCCTGGATATGTCTTCGATCACCTTCCACTCAATGGGAGACGCCATGAAGGCAGGCCGCGAGGCGAAGACTCAGGCGTATCCAGCGGCCGCCCTTGCGAAATGGGCTAAGACTCTTCCAACAATGTTTCCGGTGGGAACTGGCGAGGGGCAGACGCCGGCGGATTCACAAGCGCTTCGTGCAATCTGGACCGATCGCGCCAACTTTGTTCGGGCTGCGGCCGATTACGCGGACGCCACAACCAAACTGGCTGCATTGGCTGCTGCGAATGACACCGTGGGCTTCACAAGACAACTCGATGAGGTCAGTCACGCGTGCAGTTCCTGCCACACCCGGTATAAATCGGGAGCGCAGGCCGCTCCAAAGAAGTGAGTGTCGGTCGAATCTCGCATACCGAGGATATCCACGAGGTGATGCATAACTGGAGAGGAACGTGGGCTTTCATACCGTGATGTCGTCGGCGTCTCTACTGCCAGCAACGCGAACCGCTCCCTTCCGAAGGCCGATGAGAGCGGGGTGGTGGTGACCCCATGAAACCAATCCACATTGCGTTGCCTGGCGCTTTTTTAAGTGCGAGCTTGGCGTGCTCTTTTATCCACCCGTGGGGAAATGCTCGGATTACAAAATCCGACGATCGACTCATGGAGGGGATAAATGTACCTCCGCCGGTCAGGGCCATCCTGGAGAACAAATGCGCCGATTGCCATTCGGAGAGAACAAAGTGGCCGCGCTATAGCCGGCTTGCCCCAGCCTCGTGGCTGATGGAGCGTGACGTTCAGGACGGTCGTGAGCATTTTGATATGTCACGGTGGCAAGAGTTTGATCGGGATGAGCATGTCGAGTTACTGACCAAGATCGCAGCCGAGGCACACAGCGGTGAGATGCCGCCGAAGCAATATGTGCTGATCCACCGCAGCGCAAAACTCACTCCAGAGGAAGGCGATTTGGTATATGCGTGGGCAAAGGCTGAGAGAAAGCGGCTCCGGCAGCTAGCCTCGGCGATTGGCAATCGTGGAGTAGGAGATCGGAGAGGTACAGACGCGCGATGAATGATTCCCATCAACCGATAGCAAAGAAGAGCTTGAGCAGGAAGGTCTCGACAGCTCTGTACCTTGTAGCTCTCATTGGAGTGGCGTGGATGGTGCTGGCACCTGCGGGGAGTGCTGCAGGCGGTTCGGCTACGAGAGTGCCCCAAGTCGGTACGTCGGGCGGCGATGTTTTATTTGTAAGGCGGTGTGGCGGGTGCCACTATTTGGACGACGATAAAGAGGGTCCGCGCCTGCGGCACGTTTACGGAACGAAGGCGGGTAGCGTTGCTACCTTCAAATATTCGTCTGCATTGAAGGCGTCACACGTCGTTTGGGACGATGCAACGTTGGATAGGTGGCTGGCCAAGCCAGACTCTGTGGTGCCCGATAGCGATATGGATTTTAGTGTCTCGAAACCCGAGGAAAGAGCGGCAATCATCCGGTACTTGAAATCGGTTTCCACAAAATAGAGAGTGTGCCCCGCGTTTGACCCCAGGTTCATAACCCAAAGAACAAGCAGCTGCGAGTTTCGTAGCAGCCTCGGAACTCGACACCTGACGCGCAGCCGGCGAGCGGAGGCCGGTGATGTAAGCGGGATGAGGGCTCGGGAGAAACCGAAGGGGTGTCTCCCGGCGCGATTTGTTTTGAGCAAAAGAATGAGAGGCGGCAGGTATGCCGCCCCTCGAAGGATGGAACGTTAGGCCGCTTTCTTCGCGGTCTTCGTTGCGGGTGGTGGAGTCTTCTTTGCCTTCTCCTTCGCGGCGAACTCCTGCTTCACCTTGGCGGCGATGGCCTCGGTGTTTACCTTGTATGCAGTGGCGGCATCCTTGAGGACGGTGGCCGGGTTGCCCCGCGAGGTTGCAAGCAAAATGCTCGCCTCGACCAACAACCGGGAGAGCGTCCCTTCATCCGCGCGGCGAACAAAAGCAGTCAGCGTTTTGCCAATGCCTCCATCGTCCCGCTTCTGACGGATGCCATGCTGCCGCGCCAGCATTTCAACACGGTTCTCGTCCATGACGCTTACCAGCTTCTCAAGGATGAAAAGGAGGTCGCGCTTCAGGAGACGAACGGGAACGGCCGCGCTCACAGCGGCAAGGACACGGATACCGATCGTGTTGGCGATGGCCTGTTCCTTGCGCTGCCTGTCCTGCTCGGCCTTCCACTTCTCATCGCTGCGGCTGGTTGGCTGCTTCGGATGATGGACCGGGCAGGTTGGATTGGCACATACCTTATGGATGGTGCCAACGTCCGAGCCTTCGGTGATGATGGCGTCGGTGGTGAACTTGCACACCTTGAACTCGGGCCGCTTCGCATCATCTTTCGACTTCGGCTTGTCGTCCCGAATCGCGATGTACTTATTGCGAGGGATTACCGGGCTGCCTTCTTTCTGTCCGCCGTAGGCCGTGCTGATCTGCACCAGTTCCGGCTTCGCGGCGACGGTCTGCGCGACGTGAGCCGAAACCTTCGCCTGATAGCAATTGGGGTCGGTGCATCGGTCGCCCTGCCTTCCGAGGTCATCGCCAAAGAGCAGCTTGTTATGTCCTGTCCGCTTCGGGCAGTCGGCACAACTGCCAGCAGCGGGAACAAGCTGCGCGTCGCGTTTGTTGAACGGCGCATCTTTCAAGACCAACAAAATATTGCTGTCAATCCAGAATTGCAGGTTTCGGACAGGTAGCAGAATACGGGCGGGTTTCGATGCTCCGTTGTAAACCTCCTTGAAACAGGATTGAAGTGCGGCTTTTTGCTGGTCGGCGGGCAGCTTCGCCAATAGCAGCGCATGGCCGACGCCGATTTCATCGGCATAGAACGCATCAACCGCTGCGGGGACAAGGTCTGCCAATTTCAACCTCGAAGCCACGAAGACGGGTGATTTGCCCACCTTCGCCGCGATCTGCTCGATGCTGTACTTCGGGTCGTCCAAGTCCAGCAAAGCGCGGAATCCCTGCGCTTCTTCCATCGGGTGAATTTCCGACCTGATAAGGTTCTCGACCAATTGAGCCTCCAACGCCGCCGCATCGGAGAAATGAACGATGCGAACGGGCACAGCCGGGGCTTCGGCCATCTGTGCCGCTCGGTAACGCCGTGCTCCAGCGATAATCTCGAAGCCGTTCTCGGTCAGTGGCCGCACCAGCAAGGGCGAGAGAACGCCCTGGGTACGAATGGACTCTGCCAGTTCCTTCAAGGCGGTCTCCTCAAAGGTACGGCGGGGGTTGGTCTTGGACTCACTCAAGAGAGCGAGAGAGACGTTGCGATACTCGGTGGCATTGACGATCTGCGTTTCCATGATGGTTTGCTCCTTTCGAGCGGTTGAAGGGTGAACGGTAGCGGAGCGGAGACACGCTGGCTGTTCCGCTCCAAGGGAGCGGACTAGCCACGAATGCACTTGTCCGTAAAAGCCTCGACAAAGCCCTGTAAGCGGAGGTTGTTGTCCCACTTTGCGGCAAAGCGTTTGTGCTGGTCGTGAAGCTCGACAAGATGCACGTACTGGTCGCGCACGACGTTGCGGCTCCACTGCTCGACGGCAACGTAATCGTTGCGCCAGTACCAAGGATCGAGGTGCGCACCACCCCCCATGCCAAGCTCGAAGCACATCTCCGGGTCACGCATGAGGTCGCCGTTCTGTTCGCCGTAGTGGGCTACGGAGATGGCAGGAAGTCCCATCGGACCGGACTCGTCCATCGCCTCGATGACAAGCTCCATGTAAGGGGCGTTGTCGATCTTGAGATACAGGCCGGGGTGCCACCCTCCGGCCATCTTGAGGATTTGAAGAATGGTCTGCATCACGCCACCTTCGCCAGTTCTGCATCGGGCATCGTCTCTTCGGCTGCGGACGATTCCAGTGCGGCAAGGATGACAGCGGAGGTCTGCTGAATGACTTCCAGCGATTCAATCAGCAACGAGGCGTTGCCATGATAGAGAGCGATGTAATCCGCACTCGCGGTTCCAACCTCAAGCCCTACGGCTTTGCCGACAACAAAGGCAATGGCCTCAGCCTCTGTCTCCCGCACTACCTTCGTCGTGGTGGTGCGCCGCTCGGCCTTGTGCAACATCTCGTGCGCCAGCTCATGGAGCAAAGTGGCGAAGGTTTCGGCCTTCGATTGTCCGGGCAAAATGGCGATGCGTCCGCCGTAGCTCATGCCAAGCGCGGGAGCGATCTTCTCCGTAAAGACAAGCTCGACGCCCTGACGCTCGATGAAGGAAACGAGACGGTCGTGATTCTCGCCTACGTCACCATACACTTCGCGCATGGCGGGAAGCTCGACGCCTTCGGTCTGCTCCACATCGAAGACATAGGCATTCCGAAAACCAACAAGCACACGAGTATTCTGTTTGGTGATGTCCTTCTCGGCTTCTGCGTCTGGCTTGCGCTTGATGCCGATGATGGGAGCCAGAATGCGAATGCCCCTCTCGCCCTTCTTCACGCGACGTCCTAGCTGGTTCCATGCATACATCCCCGCTACTTTCGTGGCTGTCGGGCACTGTCTCGCGATCTCCAAGACGTTCCCAAAAGAATAGGAATGAAAGCGGCTCATCGCATTGAGGTAAGCGGTGAGTGCGTCAGAGTGTCCGGCCTCTAACTGCTTGATGAGGCTTTGAACGTTGGCGGCGATCATCTCTTTCGCTGTTTGCCTTGGTTGCGGCTGTTTGGGGTTTTGCGTGGACGGGATGACGGTGGGGGTGGTGGCTGCGCTGCTCATGGTGTGTGTCTCCTTTGCGGTTGCTTTTGCTTTCATGCCATGCGTGGCATGTACCTACATGCCGAACGCCTCCTGGCGAAGGCGGGGCGGCAAAGCGCAAGGGGAGGGGTATCTCCCATCCGGAGCAAAGCGGAGGACGAGCGAAGCGAAGGTCTGCACAAGCGAGAGCGCGGAAGACTGTTGGGAAACCCCTTGCGCTGCGCCAGGGCAGAGCCCTCAGCGAGGTTTGGTTTCCTTATTCGTGCGCGTCCGCGCACACAACTTTCAGGGTCGCGTTGCGGCAGGAACAGGCCGCTGAGGAGGGTGGCGGAAGACGCGCGAGCGGCTGGAGACAGGCGAGGAGTGCAACTCCTCCCTCTACGGAAACGGCTATCGGAAGCATCAAGCACTACAGCATGAGCCACGATCAACCACGTTCCGTATCGACGGCGGTTTGAATGTTGTATTGCGGGAGGGGCTTGCTGACCGAGATAACGCTGTAACGCGACTCTCTCGCGGACGGTGTCAATACTGACCACAGCGCGAAACTTGGAGGCATCGATGGCGATCCATTCGCCGCAGCTGAGACCACAATTCCGAGCAAAACGAATGAGGGCCGCGTCCGCTGCGGTTACGGCTTAGGTGTGCACTGGTCGAAATTCAGCAATGCTTTTACGGTCTGGATGCAAGCGGCCAAGAAGCCACATTCATTCAATGTTTCGACGAGATTCCGCTTCCAACCGTCGTCATAATCGAATCTGGTTCAGATAGCCATTTAGATATAGCTTCGATTGGTCGCGCGGATCATAGCCGGGTCGTCCTGTGTCAGCGGCCTGAGCGCGCTCGAGACCAAGCTCCGACATCCAAAGTCTGTTGACAACATGTCGATGACGCGGCACGCATGATCTTCAGGTATCAAATCGTCGAGCACCACCGGAAACAGAGTTCTTTGAACGCGCCCTTCACCTTGTATGTATGCCATAAGACGGTGCCCTCGTGTTTACAAGGGCATCGTCTCACTCGGGCCTGTTTAAAACTATTCGTGGATGCACAAGGTACTTACCTTCTTTGCACGCGCTTTTTATTGCTCAAAAACATTAGCCACAGTCGCCTCTAGACGACAGCACAGAAAGGGGGGCCATCGTAGACGACGTGATTTGAAGAGTACCTAGTGGGGTTTCGCAACCGGCGTAATCGCTACAGGAACACCTGGCCGAAATTTCATTGACATCGTGTGTCCGGGCACACCATTCGCACTTGTCGAAGCTTTCAGGAAGGCTCCAGCCTGAACGTCCTGTTTGAGGTAAAAGTCTAAAAACGCACGCGTATAACGCATGACCCAAGAGTATCCAACTAAACCATCTGCCCGGTCGTAATCTGCCACCTGAAGATTGGGAAGTTCCTGCTCCCAAAGTTCGGAGTTTCGGTAGGCGATGGAACAGAACTCTGGATGAAAAAGGCCAAGCATTCTGACCGTAACCAAGTCCCCATGACTCCACTGGTTGAGCACGCTTGGCCCTTGAGCATGAAATCGCTGATCAAGCTTATCTTGACCTTCCAGGGACGCATCACCCTCTTCGAAGTAGATGAGCGGAATCGTCATATGATCAGGGTGAACGGTCTTAGACGTTTCAACCAAACCTGGGAAGTAGCGCTCGCTACCGTCAAGAGAGACCAGCGCTTTGATTCTGCTGTCTGTCGAAGCAGCAAACAAGTCGGCAAGCCCTCCCCAGCTAAAACCCATAGCGGCGACCTTCGTCATGTCGGTATTTGGCATTGAGGCTGCGTACCCAATCAGGAACGACACATCACCGGCTTGGGCGTTAGCTCCTGACAGATCGTGGGTGGATTCGCGAGACTTTTCGCCCATGCCTGGACTCGCTACTACTACATAGCCGTAGCTTGCGAGATATTCGCACAGGTCGGCGTTCTCCCATGACCATGAACTGAAGCTGGGGGCGTAAATCACAACCGGGAATCGGCCCATTTCGGGAGTCGCATCCCGCACGGCGGACAGGGGCTGTCCGAGCGAGGCTTGCAACCATTCCTTTAGCACATCGCCATCTCGCGTTTTCTGAGGGTTTCCGAAGCTTATCTCCGTATCCATCAACGTGACGTAGTCTCCCATAGTCATGGCCGGACGAACGCTCTCCTGCGCGGGGTACCAGATGAGCGTTTGTAGCGGCCGGCCACGTTCAGGTTGAGCAGCGGGGACAGCTTTTGAATCAGACGTCGATCCAAAGTTGCGTGTATTGTCGTACTGCTCAACGACTCTCACGCCCACTGCATGTGGCCCCAGTCTTTCCAGGAACTTCACCGCAGCATGGTTCTGCGCCGGAGCGAGCCTAAGAGCGACAGTGAGGATGAAACAGAGGATTGCTAATTGACGTAACCGCATGAGTGCTCCATTTCCGCAATCTGCCTGCCTTACCCTCCTTTACGTCAGGTTGGAGACATTTGTTCCCCGCTTATTGCCTAAAGCTAGATCTGATGTACCCAACCACTTTCGTAACGGTATGGTGTAAGAATATAGATAGTTACACTCGCGCGGACGCCAATAATATGAACTGTCTGGTGAATAAATCTCGAAGCGGAAGGCGGATTCTGAAGATCGTGGTTTTCGGGCTATTGTCTGTTTCCAGCACGCTTGCATCAGTGCCGAATCAGCCAATGCTGCAAGCGTGTGTTTATGAATCGCCGGTGGCAGTCATCCCATTTTCGATCGTCGACGGACGAATCCTAATTGAAGCCAGATTAAATGGGCGTGGGCCATTCCGAATGATCTTCGATTCAGGAGCTTCTGCAGTCGTCTCACGAGATGTAGCCAAAAGGCTTCGGTTATCGCTGTCGTTGCCCCATTCGGAGAGCGGCACAGGAAACCAAGCCAACGAAACTGCGGGTACCACGATGAGATCCGTGCAATTCGGCTCGTCCCGTCTCTCCGATATTGGATTTGATGTGATGTCCATGGTCGACATGCCACCCGTGTTTGGGACCGTAGAGATCGACGGTATCCTTGGTCGCCCCGTGTTCGACCGGTACACCGTACAGGTGGATTATGACCATCGTCTTCTTTCGCTGTATATGCCGGGAAACTTTTGTCCTGGTTCTTCCGACACTCCCGTGCCATTTACTCGGGTGCGCGATGTGCCTCTCGTGAAGGCCAGTCTCAATGGCCATTACGGAATGTTCGGCGTCGATCTGGGCGCTCGGTCGTCCCTGCTCGTGAATGCCTGGTTCACTGAAGAGAGCCATTTGTCCTCGCTGTTCGAGGACGCGCCGGAGATGATCATGGGGTGGGGGCTTGGTGGGGCGATACGCGGCAAGCTCGGTCGAGCGCAAGAGTTTGAGCTCGCAAACGCGACCATTGAACACCCGGTCGTCAGGCTTTCGACCCAACGCTCGGGTCTGCTCAGCCGGTCGGATACGGCAGGACTCATTGGCGCCGACATTCTGCGGCAGTTCACCCTGACGTTCGATCCTCTACAGCACGTCGTCTACTTCCGAAGGTCCAGATCCTTTGGGAGGAGAACTGAATTTGACCGCTCCGGCATGTGGATCATTCAAGGCCCCCAGGCTTTCACGGTGGTTGACGTCGTTGATGGAGGAGCCGCAGACGGAGCCGGTCTTGAGGTTAATGACCGCATCCGTGGCATCAACGGGCATTCCGTTTCTGAGATACGTTTGGCCGATTTGCGCGAACAGTGGGCGAGCGAGCCGGATGGAACGCGCATTACGCTTGAGATCAAGCGAGGCAAAGTGGTGCTAGAGAAGACACTGAAGTTGAAGTCGCTCGTGTGACCGGAGAGTGGATATGCATCGAAGCTGGATTGGCCTCATTCTGCTTTTCACGTGCGCCGTCAGCGCTCAAGAACTCCCTCGACGCAACGCATTCGGTGCTACGGTCAATCCTGATCCTCAGGGAGTTCGGGTTTCCATCGTCGTTCCGGGGTCTCCCGCAGCGCAAGGAGGGGTGCGGGTTGGAGATGTGATCACTGCGGTCGGCATGCGGGCCATCTCGACGGCAGCCGACTTCCTGCAGACGGTGAGATCTGCGCCCGCGTCGACGCCGCTGGCCGTCTCAATCCTCCAAATGGGTAAGCGGGACCAATTGGAGGTCAGCTTAGTACCGGTTGCAAAGGAGTCCGATCCACGGGTAGACACGGTCTATTCCTCAATCTCAGTTGCGGGTTCGCTACGCCGAACTTTAATCTCCACGCCGAAAGGGGCTACTGGACAACTGCCAGCCGTCTTGCTGATTGGGGGTATCGGCTGTTATTCCGTCGACAACCCAGGCGATCCGAACGACGCCTACAGGAGGCTCGCCCACGATTTGAGCAAAGCCGGCCTGATTGTGATGCGCATCGAGAAGTCCGGGATTGGCGACAGCCAAGGCAGTCCGTGTTTTGAGACAGACTTCAATTCTGAGACGGCAATGTACGCGGCAGGGCTAGCTGCTTTGGCTAAGGTGCCCCATGTCGATCCTGACAAGATATTTCTCTTTGGTCACAGCATCGGAACACTCATTGCCCCACGGCTCGCGGTAAAGAACTCCGTGGCAGGCATCGTCATCGCGGAAGCGGCTGGCATCAACTGGTTCGAGTATGAATTAGCTAACTTGCGACGGCAGTCCGTCTTGGGTGGCGACACGCCGACCCAAACAGACGACCTGCTTCGATCGAAGGAAGTCTGCATGCATCGTCTTCTCATCGAGCATCAGCCTGAGGAGTCCATCGAGAGCTCAATGCCCGAGTGCAAGAAGCGCAATTCGTATCCGGTGGGTGCACCCTACATGCAACAGGTAGCGGCACTCAATGTCGCGGAACCTTGGAGTCAGGTCAGGCTGCCGGTTCTCGCCGTCTACGGGACAGCCGATTTTGTAACCGCCGAAGCCGAGCACCAACGTATCGTGGACATCGTGAATACAGCGCACCCTGACGCTGCCACACTTATCTTGATTCAAGGCATGGATCATCATCTCGAAATCATGGGAACGCCACAACACGCCTACGAGCTGCGTGTCGAACAACACAAGGACGGACCATATGCAGGAGACCTGAGCGATCAGGTGGCAAAGTGGTTGTGCGCGCACGCCGAGTGCAAGCCTGCAGCTATCTGAGTTCAGCGGACCTTTCTCGTCCTTTGACGAACTCCAGCCTCCGGACCTCGATGCAGACGGTTCACAGGGGTCAGTAGAACGGTAACGGCGTATAACTGCCCTTGGTCCGATCCCGGCGAGGCTGAGTCAAGCAATTCTTTGATGAGATGGTTCACGCGCGCCAGATCTTTGTTCGTGAGTCTGCCCGTCTTTCGAGCCGACCAGAGCTCACGCTGAGGACCCTCGACGACAATTTCTGTATCGCGTACGGCATCGGTGAAGTCCCGAATTCCGAGTCGGAGCATGGATGTGGCCACGGCGACGAGGTCCTTCTGATTCTTGCGCCTAGAGGTGTCGTAATCGATATTCAGGTTCCGAGCATGGTAGAGCGTCTCTGCTCTGCCGTCCCTGACACGTGATCCGACGGTTTCAACCAGTCCCGCCTTTTGGAGAATGCGGAGATGATAGTACAAGGTGTCCGGGGGCCTGCCCAGCGCCTGAGCCAGCTCTGGAACGGACACCGTTCCCATTTGCGCTAGTACGTCAATGATCTCTTGGCGCGCAGATGAAGCGAGCGCGCGCAATTCCTTCTTGCCATAGATGGTGTAAACCGGCTCCCGTTTAGCCATGCCCTTATCGTACCGAACGAGCTCCGGCAAAGATGCCGGTTACACGAGCGTTGATCGGGACCGATAGTGGTTCGCGGCAACCTTAACGAGCACGAATGACTCACGATAGAGTGCGGAGGAGACCTCCTGCCTGGCGAGAGTCTTTCTCCTAAATTCCCCGAAAACGCGGTTAACAAGCAAAATTTGACGAGATATGCCATGGACGGGACTGGGCGCCGTTGCCATTCGAGCCTGTATGCCCGATGATGAATTTGGAACGGTCACGCGCCGTTCTGGGGTGTGGAAACCCCAACAACACTCGAGCGCGCGTATTCGCGCTTACGAATCCCTACGCCTTTGCGGTCGGGGAGCCTGTGACGTATGTCCAGGCCCCTAAAGCTAAAGGTCACAGGAGCCGTGTGTTGTCGGCTTTCCAACTCCCCGATCACGGGTTATAGGGTTGTTTGCGGGGGCGCACCGCAGACGTTTTCCCACCCTTCCGATTGAGGAGTTATGCTGATTCCGCATATTATTTCCCGGAAATGGTTCCTACCGGCCTCCAAGGGACCGGGATTTGTGTTGGCCTTAGGTAAGCGATGGAGGCATTGCTTTGTGCGCATGAAAAGTCCATGTGCGAGAGCGACGGGGTATCCGCGATGAGCGCCATTCGCGAACTGAACTTCGCGGCCAAAGGCGAGGCTCGTCTGCCGCTGCCGGACCGGTGCAGCCTCGATGTCTCCTGCTTTGAAGAACCGGAGGTACAAGACGCGCTGGCCATCGCCATCGAAGAAATACTCTACGTCGTCACGTTTTCCGGGATTGAATTGCAGGCGCTGGACGGCGTGACGGTCACCTCGGACTGCCGTGCAGCGGCGTGCGCGCTGCAAGACCTTCCCCAAGGCCAGGTTCCGTTAGAGATGAACCCACAGCCGGAGGTCATGGAGATGGCACGAACGGCTGCGGTCCGCCGCGAGGGAGATCTGCGTTTCCATATCGTGTTGCGCCGCGGCCTGGCGTTGTCGACACTCTCTCCGGAGCCGGAGATGCAGCGGCTGGCGCTGGGCTGCATTGCCCATGAAGCCGCCCATGTGGAGCACGAGAGCCATCTCTATCGGATGTTTCGCGAAAGTTATGGAAAGCCGCTGGAATGCGGCAACCGGTCGCGTCAGACCTTCTTGAAGGCGATGGATGTTTGGAGCGAATATGCCGCGTGCCGGTCCTCGGCGACGTTTCGCCCGGAAGGGGTCGAGGAGTTTGAAGGAATTCTCTGCCGGGCGCTCGAAGACAGTTTTGCAGCGGCACTGGAACAGATCAAGGCACACCGCGAGGGGCGCGGCGCAGGCGATGTGTTTCGTGAGCTTCAGCAGATCTTCGGGGACGTATTCATTTGCGCCGGCTACCTGCTTGGCCATGTTCACGGATTGGAACGAAATCTGAAGGATCGCACGCCGAGCCTGGAGGAGGTTTTCAAGAAGAATCCGCCGGTTATAGATCTCATCAGCCGTCTCGAACGCATCCTGCATGAACTTTGGCTGCAGGAATTCGTCTGGGAATCCATCGAAGTATTTGCGCCCATCTACGATCTAATCTGCGAGATGATGGCCCAATGCGGACTTGTCTTTGCAAAGCACGAAGAGGAATGGCGAATCGTGATGTATGAGGAACCTGAAGCAATGGAAGCGGCGATACAAGCTTTGCAACGATGGACCAATCCGCCTGACGAATAGGCAGAACAGGGCGACCGAAGGGAGTCAATTCGGAACAACAAATTATGGGGAGCCGAGGGGGCGCGAAAAGCGTTGCGTGGGATTGTGAAACTCTTCCCTGATTCGAATGAACCAGTTGAGTTTAAGAGCAGCGTAATTGAAGCGGTGGCTGAAACGTCGAATGGAAGACGTATGGCGGAAGACGCGAGGCGGCTGCAGACGGGTGAGGAGCGCAGCTTCTCCCTGAAACATTGAGCGTTAAAACGCGTCCCGGGCCGGCAGTGCTTGTGAAGAGTAAGATTCCCTTAGCCAGAGAGTGAGCGGAACGGTCCGCTTCTACCGTCAAACCCTCTTCAAGATACGAACAGGTCAAGGGCGCTATCGCGCAAGCCCACGGGTTCCTGGGAAGAAAGACACAGGTAACCTCAGATGGATGCAAGCCGCCTTTTCAAATGCCGTGTTCTCCTCGTCGATGATGATCCTGTCCTGCTTCAGACAACCGCAGCGATCGTTCGGAGTTTCGGGTTCTCGGTGCGGACGGCGGAAGACGGGTTCGTCGCCTTGAAGATACTGCGAGAAGTCTTGCCGGACATGATTATTTCCGACCTGCGCATGCCGAATATGTCCGGGTTTCAACTGCTCTCCATCGTCCGTCGCAGGTTTCCTCACCTTCCCACCATCGGCATCAGCGGCGAATTCATTCTTGCGACCATGCCGCTCGGCTTGCTGGTCGATCACTTTTTCCAAAAGGGCGAATACACTCCAGGCGATCTCAAGGCAAAGATGAAAGAGTTGATCTCTGATTCGCCGATACGCCCGCACATCGGTAAAGCCGACAAAGCGCCCTTGTGGATTCCGCGAAAGGACGCCGACTATATCGTGGTCACCTGCCCAGAGTGCTTACGGTCTTCCTCGATTCCAGACCAGACGGACGCGGGCGACTTGCAACTGACTGAGTGTTTCGCATGCGGCGCAATGATCAGCTATCTGGTGGACTCTAGTGTTCTCAAAGCACTCCATGACGCGAGACCAAAGGCGCCAGCCGCGAACTAGAGCGGACCTCTCCTATAACGTCCTCAAATCTGCACCGTTAGGCGAATGCAAGGCGAACATGCCAGAATGGGATGTAGGTTACGGAGTCCTGCATGTCCAAGCCGGATCAAGTCGAAGTTGCTATCGAGAAGCTGTTTGCCGAAGATGAGGGACTGCCGTGTCCAGCCGGAACGGAACTCCTACGAAACTTCGCTGACGCACGTCCGCTCGACTTCGCGTTTCTCAAACCGCACAATCTGATCGATCTAAACAACTCGGCCTTCGCGGGCATTCCCGAATGGGACGCCTTCGCTCAGCACTATGCAAAATGCGAGCTGTGCAATGCCTGAGTCGAGCGAGGTGAAGTCAACGCTCCACGCGTTGGGCTCTCGCAAGATCGTCCATGTCGACATGGACGCGTTCTACGCCTCCGTTGAACAACGAGATGACGCAAGTCTTCGCGGGCGTCCCGTGGTCGTGGCTTGGAAAGGAAAGCGGTCCGTGGTCTGCGCCGCTTCGTATGAGGCGCGTCGCTTCGGTGTGAGGTCCGCGATGCCTGCGGTGACTGCGGAGCGGCTGTGTCCTGAAGCAGTCTTCGTGCCGCCCGACTTCACGCGTTACAAGGCGGTGTCGCAATCGGTGCGAGAGATCTTTCAGAGACATACCGATGCGATTGAACCACTCTCCCTGGACGAGGCGTATCTCGATGTCACCGAGAACAAGACAGGTCTACCTACCGCAACCGCGGTGGCGAAGACGATCCGCCAACAGATTCGGGAAGAGCTGAATCTCACAGCCTCGGCGGGCATTGCTCCAAACAAGTTCCTGGCGAAGATCGCATCGGACTGGCGTAAGCCGAACGGTCAATTTGTGATTCAGCCACACGAGGCGCAGCTATTCTTGCTCACGCTCCCGGTTGGTCGCATTCCCGGAGTCGGCAAGGTCACGGAGGCAAGGATGGCCCGCGCCGGAATCAAATTGGTCGGCGATATCTACGCGATGGATCTTCGGGCCTTGGTACAAGAGTTTGGCGACTACGCCCACCGACTGTATGAGTTGGCCCGTGGGATCGATCACAACCCAGTGATCTCGAACCGCGTCCGCAAACAGGTGTCTGCGGAGGATACATTCGAGGACGATATCCCTCTGTCCGAGTGCGTGCCGCACATCCAGCGGTTGGCAGAGAAAGTCTGGAAGGCATCGAGGGAGAACGCGCGCGGTGCGAAGACAGTTGTTCTCAAGCTCAAGACGAAGCAATTCCAATCCCTGACCCGGAGCCTGACAGTGCGCGAGCCCATTGTCTCGCTTACCATCTTGATCCAGACGGCGCTTGCATTGTCCGAAAAGGTCGACTTGTCCACGGATCAGCTCTACCGTTTAGCAGGTGTGGGACTGAGCAATTTTCAGCAAGAACTGGAAACAGTTGAAGAGCTTGAAGCGGGGCTTCCGAGCTCGTCGTTGGAAACCATGTTGTTGGAGCCTCACAAGTAAGCGATATTGTCTCGTCGTTCCTCAGCTCCCGGCGGCCATCAGAACGTGAGGGCCGAATTGAGCCTAAGTGATGGAGAGAGTGATTTGCCTAATATCTCGTCTTCAGATACTTGGCCACCTTGAACTGCTGAACATAAGGTTGCCGCATCACATCGTTCAACAAATCCCAAAAACAGATCCTTCCGAATTCCGAAGTCAAGTCGCTTGGATAAGCATATGTATAAGCGTTCGCCCTCAATTCCTCATCAAAATGGTTTCTTACGCAACGCTCCCTCACGGGAACTGCATACGAATAGATGCCCCACTGAATGTTATTCAGAAATTCCGCGATCGTAGAGGAGTGATAGTGAAAGACATCGTCGTAGAATTGCTGGCGAAACTCTTGGAGCGCAAGGATGCACTTTTCAAGGGGAATTGTTTTGCCATTTGCTCCAAAAACATGTCTCAGTCTTTCGGCCTGTCGCGTTAACTGCGTGAAGTTGTGCTTTGTAATGTTCCCGCAGATAGTGATAAAAACCTGGCGTGTAATGGTCAGGTCAATTTGCAAGTTTAGTGATGGGAACCAGCGATTGGGGATTGTGACCTCTTCCGACAGCCAACTATCAAATGCGCAAACAGCCTTATTTAGTCCACGAACGTGTTGGACTTCTCCCACACGTGGAGTTATACATATCTGTTTCAGTCGGCCGATATAACTCTTGTCACCCTTAAAAAACCCACTCGGTTTGGACAGGAAATCGACAAGAATAATGTTGAAGAATGCCATGCATGTCGCTGTTTTGAACACAATGGAACTGTCAGGATCTTCGAAGTGAACTGTCATGGTCTCGTGATTGACCATGTCTCCGATCATATCCATGACAGCCTTGAGCGTAATGATCTCTTGTTCCAGCGGCGTTAGGTTGAGCGTGTCTTCGATGGCATCTTGCCGCATTTATCAACCTCATCACATAATACGATTTGACGACAGGAGGGGCTCAGTGACTGTCGAAAAGACTCACTTGCTGATTGGTGATGGCCGTTGCTTCGACCAGACGCGCTTTCAGCTTGGAAGCTGGCAGGATGCGGAGGAGATGAACCGGAGGTCGTTCCGATGGCGAGAGGTATTCCTCGTAATCGCGCGGTTCGAGGAAGGTGGTCATTCGATCATGAATAGGCGCCATGACCTCGTTCGGTTCTCCAGTGAGCACGGCAAATGTCTTCTCCCAATGATCTGTTTTGGGATTCTTCCAGAGCTTCCACACTGCGGCCATGCCGAAGGGATGCTGTCCCGGGATGGTGAATTCGTACTTCGGTTTCTTCTTGCCCTTTTCTACTTCCTGCCACTCATAGATCGCATCGCCGGGTAGGATGCAACGTCCGCTCAGAAAGGCATCTCTCCAAAACTTCGAATGGTCGATGCCCTCGGAGCGAGCGTTGAACAGCAAGCGATCCGGCAATTTGAATGCCCAGCGCATGAGTTCGATCTGGCGTTCACCGTCTTCGTTTGTGTAAATGACCGGCTGCATTGACTGAGGGCGCAGGTCATCGCCCTCGTCGAAGACAGACTCATTTAGCCCTGCCGTCACTTTGAAGACCTTCGCAACGCGTTGTTTGTCTGAGCCTCGCTTGAACCGTCCGCACATCTTCTAGGTCTCCCTCACAACTTTCCGTGGATCTTTATCGTCGCGCAAGGCAACGAATTTCGTGTGCCGCAGATGGTCCGCTCCAGTCCATTCGAGGAAGTCTATTTCGAGCGACAGCTTCGGGGCGAAGCCAGATGCACTCTTTCATCTTGTCCGCAGTCAAACCCTGCCCCCACCGGCCGGCCTGCTTCTCAGGTAGGTTTGCGAAGGGGCACTTCGTTGTCGTGAAGTATTTGATCTTTGCGAAGACTTCTCTGCGTGTGGCGGGGATGAAGCCGGCGCGAACACGCGCCGCGTAGCGAAGCTCTTTATCTACGTAAAAGCCGACGATCAGCGCATCGAGACCATGCGTTCCTGGTGTGTACCCACCGACAACGAACTCCTGACCAAAATTGATCCGGTGCTTCGACCAAACTCCCGTTCTCATGCCGGGCTGGTACACGCCGTCGGCGCGTTTGGCTACGATTCCCTCTAAATCGTGGGAGCGGACGAAGCTGAGCATCTGGGACGCGGTCTGGTCGGAAACCTCCGACAATGCGAGATGTTCGGAGGGCTTGATGACGGAATGTAGGATTCTGCGGCGTTCGGACAGCGGGAGCATGGTAAGGTCTTTGCCTTTGTGAATGAGAGCGTCGAAGGCGTAGTACGTGATGTGGGATTCGGCAGAGCGAAAGTTTTGAAGCAGATTGAAGTTCGGGCGGCCGTCCGGCCCCATTGCAACCAACTCCCCGTCGATCACGGTATCTTCCGGCAACGAGTTGAGTGCGGAAACGATGTAGGGAAACTTCTGATTCAGGACATTCCTGCGACGTGAATACAGCGTCGTTTCACCACCGGCCCGGACAGCTTCCAGCCGGTAGCCATCGAGCTTGAGTTCGTAGGTCCACTCTGGGCCCTCCGGCAGCTTGGTCACGGGGAGGCAATCCATCGTGTCGATAAACTCTGCCTTCCGACGGGATATGGCTTTCTTCACCATCTGCTTGTCCGGGTCGAAAAACTCGTCATTACGGAAACCTCTTCAGGCCGTCTGATGCACTTGGACGGATGGTAAAAGGCACATTTCGGCATGACATCGCCGGAGCTAACTTCAGTCATGGTGTTTAACGGCTGGGACACGGAAGGCTTCCGAAAAGAAATCGAGTTTTCGTTTCAACAAGATAAGTGACATCTGCACCGTAATGAGTGCGCCACCGTTTGACACGACCAGAGCAGGATAGGCGAAGATAAAGCGAAGAGACTTCGCCATGGCATCCTCCTCCACAATTCGTGTCCAAGTCGAATCGGCCCTTGCGCACAGGTTCCCCTCTGCGCTGACGCCCCCTGCACGCATGGTGCGCCCGGTCGTCCCGACGGGAATCGGCCCTTTGGACGAACTTGTTCAAGGCGGGTTCCCGGTTGGAGCGATGACCGAACTGGTCGGAGACGTGTGCTCTGGGCGAATGTCTCTCGCTCTCTCGTTCTTGTCGCAAGTGACCGCAGCGGAAAAGGTGTGTGCGTGGATTGATGCCTCAAACACCTTCAACCCGGCAGCGGCATCCGCAGCAGGAGTCGATCTCCGGCGTCTCCTGTGGGTGCGCTGCGGGGTCAGCGAGACGGTGTCCGAGCAGGAGACGCGGAAGTTTATCCTTCCCTCGGAATGCTTCACTCCGAAACCCGTGCTGAAAGGACTTCACGGCGGAGGCCACGGAACGCATCCGCGTAACGAGGTCAAAGGTCTTTCCGCAGCCGTAGGCAAGTTCCTCAGTGATGAGGCGGTGAGGGCCCGCTGCGCGGAACCTATCTCGAAGCCGCGACCGACGCCACAGGCGTTTGAGCCAAGCCTGAAGCCCTCCTCTACCAATGTGCGCACGTCCAAGCGCGGAAGATCTTATGACGCAGTGGAACAAGCGCTGCGCTGCGCAGACCTTCTCATCCAAACGGGTGGCTTCAGTGCGATCATTATCGACTTTGGAGAAATTGCCAGCGAGGTCGTATCTCGCATCGACCTATCGACCTGGCACCGATATCGCATGGCTGCGGAACAGACGGAGGCAAGCATCGTTCTGCTTTCGCAATACGCCTGCGCAAAAAGCAGCTCGGAACTGCAACTACGACTATCGCCGTTGGAAGACACCAACGAAGAGCGAACGGTCTTTGCCGGACTGAGTGCTCGCGTTGAAGTTATGCGTCAGCGTTTCACGCAAACGCCCAGCAACGTCGTACCGATGCGAAAGCCTCCGCAAAGCGCACGAGAAGCCCGTTGGACGCACCGTGCCAGTTGGGTGGGGCCGCGATGACTCGTCTTCCGGAACTCTATGCCTGCGTTTACGTCCGGGAACTCGCCGCACAAGCCTTACTCCGCCTTCGACCCGATCTCCGGGACAAGCCATGCGTCGTGCTAGAAGGCGAACCACCGTCGGAGTCGGTGTGCGCGTTGAACACGCGAGCCCGCCTTCTAGCTCTCCGTCATGGGATGACGAAAGTAGAAGTCGAGACCTTTGAAAACGTGATGGTGTTGCAGCGTTCCCCAAACACAGAAGCGGCCGTTCGCACGATTCTCTTGGAATGCGCGGGCGCGTTCTCGCCTCGCATTGAAGATCGAAGCATCAACGGGCAATTCGTGTGTGTCCTGGACGCAGCGGGAACAGAAGGCTTGTTTGGGCCGCCGTTGCTGTTGGCGAAGCACATCCGCCAACGTCTCCGTTCCGTGGGCATCGTAGGCTCGGTCACAATTAGCGCCAACTTGCATACCGCAGTGTGTCTAGCCAGGGGGCTGAGTGGTGGTGTACCGGTGCGTGTCGTGCCGCGCGGTGAAGAGGCGAAGACTCTCGCGCCGTTGCCGGTGACGGTCTTGGGTATCACCGAAGCTCAGGATGAGACCTTCCGTACCTGGGGCATTCGATCGGTGGCGGCGGTAGCGGCACTGCCGGAACGATCACTCATCTCTCGACTAGGGCAAGATGCGAAGCGGCTTCTACAACTGGCGCACGGCAAGCATCCGCATCTGCTGCAGCCGATCGACGTACCATTTGTCCTCGAAGAGCAAGCGGAGCTTCATTCGCCGCTTGATGATCTGGAGTCCTTGCTGTTCGGACTCTCGACGATGCTGGAACAACTCATCGTTCGAGCGCGCTCGCGCGTTCTCGCGTTGGCATCGGTCACGATCACGCTTCGACTCGACGGCGGAAGCTGGCACGAACGCACTGTGAATCCGCGTGTGCCGACGAACGAGAAAAAGCTGTGGCTCAAGTTGTTGCAACTCGATCTCGAAGGCCATCCGCCGAATTCTTCGATCCTAGGAGTTCATCTTCATGCGGAGCCTGGCGCAACGAGCAAAGTACAACTCGGCCTTTTTTCTCCGCAGCTCCCTGAAGCGGGAAGGCTGGACGTGACGCTGGCGAAGATCACATCGATTGTCGGTGAAGGCAACGTCGGTATGGCGGTGCTCGACGACACACGACGTTTCGGTGATTTTCATATCGAGCCTTTCTCGATTACCACGGCAGAGCCTCCTTCTGCTGCTACAGCATCCCCCATGTGCCTCCGTCTTCTTCGACCCGCGGAGCGAACGAGAGTTGAGATTCATCGAGGCCAGCCCTGCGAGGTCCACTTTCGCTCACGCCGTTACACCGTCGAACGGGTCTATGGCCCATGGCTCAAGGGAGGAGATTGGTGGAACGAGTCGATCTGGGGCAACGAGCAGTGGGACGTTATCGGTAAGGCGGCGGATAGTTCGTTGCTGGTCTGTCGTCTATCGCATGACTTCATTTTGAAAGACTGGAGGGTGGCGGGACTCTATGACTGAGAGCTATATCGAACTCCACGCCAACAGCGCTTTCTCGTTTCTGGAGGGCGGTTCGCAGCCGGAAGGCCTTGCGAAACGTGCCTTCGCGCTTGGAATGCCAGCAATCGCGATGATGGATCGTAACGGGTTTTACGGCTCGGCACGGTTTCATAAGATCGCATCCGAGAACGGGATTAAGGCGCACGTCGGAGCAGAGGTTTCTGTTACCGGCCTGGGCAATCGCATCACGCCTCCCGTGTGGTTGCCACATCAGCACCTTGCTGAACCGACACGTCTCCCTCTACTTTGCGAAACCCGGGAAGGCTACCAAAATCTTTGCCAACTGATCACGCGTTTCAAGATGCGTGAGACGACAAAGCAGGAAGGGTCCGCAAAGCTCGGTGACCTCGAAGAG
>Ga0302314_10006175_pt1 | contig 21758 bp, 17 predicted proteins | sample III_Palsa_N2_3_FD_200533 | JGI IMG/M metagenome (GOLD analysis project Ga0302314, IMG submission 200533) | Peat permafrost microbial communities from Stordalen Mire near Abisko, Sweden - III_Palsa_N2_3 | ecosystem: Environmental > Terrestrial > Soil > Palsa > Peat permafrost | place: Sweden...
TCTGTCGTTGCCGCACACGCTCGACGTGGCGAATGATCCGTTTTTTGGGCGCGTCGGGCAGATGATGGCGGTGAGCCAGCGCCAGCAAACTCTCAAGTTCGAGCTGTTGATTCCGTATTACGAGGCCGCCGTGCCGACCGCCTGCATGAGCTTCAATTATCACCGCGAGCATTTCGGCACGGTGTGGGGCATGAAAGACGAGCGCGGCGAGCCGGCGCACACGAGCTGCGTGGCGTTCGGCATCGATCGGTTGGTGGTAGCGCTGTTTGCCAATCACGGCGTCGACACAAAGACCTGGCCTGCGGCCACCCGGCGGGCACTCGGCATCTGAGCTCGGGTGCCGGAGCGATCTTTTGCCGCTCGATCCGCGCGTCAGGCGATTCCTTGAAGTACTGGGGGCGGGAAACGCCGTCCGCACGCTCGATCCGGGCGTGCTCGAGCGGCGCGAGCACCTTGCCGAGCTCATGAAGCTCGGCGGCCCCGCCCCGCCGATCGGGCACATCGATCCGCTCTCGCTGCCCGGCCCCGCAGGACCCTTGAACGCGCGCCTCTATTCGCCGGTCGAGGCTCGAGCCGGCTCGTTGCCGGGAATCCTGTACTTGCACGGCGGGGGCCTCGTGGCGGGAAACCTCGACACGCATGCCTGCATTGCGCAGTCGCTCGCGCACTTCGCGGCATGCCGCGTGCTCGCCCTCGACTATCGTCTCGCGCCCGAGCATGCATTTCCCGCATCGCTCGACGACGCGTACGCCGCCGTCAAGGTGATGCGCGCGCGCTCCGCCGATTACGGCATCGACCCCGCGCGGCTCGCCATCTGCGGCGATTCCGCCGGCGGCACGCTCTCCGCAGCGGTCTGCCAGGCCGCCGCTCGGGCGCAGGATCCGCCTCTCGCCTTGCAAGTGCTTCTCTGCCCGATCCTCGATTACAGCCGCAGGTCCGGCTCGCGCGTCGAGTTCGCGCGCGGATATCTCCTCGATCAGACGACTCTCGATCATGACCTGCGGCACTGCATGCCGGGCGGGGGCGACCCGATGGACGTCCGCCTCTCACCGCTCAGGGCGAAGGACCTGGCGGGCACGCCGCCCACCCTCGTGCATACGGCGGAATTCGATCCGCTGCGCGATGAGGGCCGGGATTATTTCGAGCGTCTCGCCCACACCGGAACGGGCCTGTCCTATACTTGCCACCCGGGTATGATCCACTTGTTCTACGGACTGGGTGCGGTCATTCCGTATGCCCGCACCGCGCTCGAATGCATCGGGCACGAGATCAGGGCGGCATTGGCTTGAATTCGAGGAGTGCTGAGTGACGGAACGGGCCGCGGTAGAGCGGATCGTGCGGGAGCTGCACATGGCCCGCGTGAGCGGCGACCTCGCCGGGATGTGCCGTCTGTTCGCAGACACGGGCCGCTTCGAGATCGCCGGGGCGAGCGCGGACAAGCCGATCTCGATCCGCGCGCAGGGACTCACCGAGTTCAAACCCTGGCTCGCGATGATGACCAAGGTCTTCAAACTGAGCGATTACCACCTGATCTCGCTGGTCATCGATGGGTCGCGGGCCGCCGCGCACTGGCGCGTGAACATCTTCTCCAAGGTCACCGGTGTGACCGTGCCGACCGAGCTCGTCGATCTGATGGAACTGCACGAGGAACGCATCCAAACTTACAACGAGTTCTTCGTCCCCCGCTAGCCGAGCCCCGCTAGAGACCGAGCGAAAGCTGCGGCGAATCCGGCACGGGCGGGCGAAACTTCGAGGTGTCGAGCTCGTAGCGGTCGTCCGCGTCCTCGAACCCGAGCTTGCGTTTGGCGAGCTCGAACCGCGCGCGCAGGAGTTCCGCGTAGGCGCCGGTGCCTTTCATCCGCACCCCGAACTGCGAATCGTAGTCCTTGCCGCCCCGTGCCTGATTGATGAGCGACATGACGTGCGCGGCACGGTCCGGGTAATGATCCTTCAGCCACTCGCGAAACAGGATCTTGAGCTCATGCGGCAAGCGCAGCAGCACGTAGCCCGCCGAGCTCGCTCCCGCCTCGTGCGCCTGCTCGAGAATCGCCTCCATCTCGTGATCGGTGATGGCGGGAATCACGGGGGCGACCAGCACTCCGACAGGAACTCCGGCCCGCGAGAGCTCGCGCACCGTGCGCAGACGCGCGAGCGGCGAGGCCGTGCGCGGCTCGAGCGTACGCTTGATGTCGTCGGACAGCGAGGTGATGCTCAGCATGACGGAGACCAGCCGGTCTCTTGCCAGGTCCGTGAGCAGATCGAGATCGCGCAGTATGAGCGCGCTCTTCGTGACGATGGTCACCGGGTGGCGACAGCGGGTGAGAACCGCGAGGATGCCGCGCGTCACTTCGAGCCTCTTCTCGAGCGGCTGATAGCCGTCGGTGTTGATTCCGAGCGCGATCGGTTTGCAGACATACGACCGTTCGGCAAGCTCGGCCTCGAGAATTTTCACGGCATCGGCCTTGTAGAAAAGCTTGGTCTCGAAGTCGAGCCCGGGCGACAGGCCGAGATAGGCGTGGCTCGGCCGCGCAAAGCAATACACGCACCCGTGGCTGCAGCCGCGATACGGATTGATCGACTGATCGAAGCCGACGTCGGGGGAATTGTTCGTGGTGATGATCCCGCGCGCGCGGTCCGGCAGCACCGTCTCCGCGACGCTGTCGGGCGTCTCTTCGCGATACCAGCCATCGTCAGCTTGCTCGACCAACAGCGAATCGAAACGCCCGATCGGATTCGAGGCTGCGCCTCTGCCTTTGAATGTTTGATGACCGATGAACTTCGACGCCATGGACAAAACTCTACGCGGCCGGAGCGGCGGCGTAAATCCAGTAGTCGCGAGCGCTGAGTACTGTATGAGCGGGCGCGTGCGGGCTCAAACGAGCAAGCCGTCGGCTGAGGAGGCCGTGATGGGGAGCGTGGCGCGGACCTTGAACCCGGCCCCCGGCGAACTCGACAGGGCGAGCGAGCCGCCGAAAGCCGCCGTGCGCTCGCGCATTCCGATGAGACCCAAGCCCCTCCCGGGAGCGTCGAGATTGGCGCCGCGTCCGTCGTCGGCGATGGTCGCCTCGATGCATTCCGCACTCCCCTCGACACGCCGCGCGGCGATGCGGATATCGACGCGGGCCGCCCGCGCATGACGCGCAACGTTGGTCAGCGACTCCTGCACCAGACGAAAGAGAGCGAGTGCGCGCACGGCATCCAATCCCGACAGATCGCAATCGATTGACATGTGGATGCGGGTCGAGGGCAGGCGCTGGCGCCAGTCGCTCACGCAGTGCTCGAGCGCGGCGGCGATGCCGAGCTCGTCCAAGCCCACGGGGCGCAGCTCGCGGATCAGCCCGCCCACGACGGCGTACACTCGATCGATATTCTCGATCATTGCACCCGCCGCCCTGCGCGCGGCCTCCTCGGCGGGCGGAATCACCTCGCACACCGCCACCGCGTCGAGCTTGACGGCATTGATGGTCTGCCCGAGCTCATCGTGCAGATCACGAGCCAGCGCCTTGCGCTCGTACTCTTGTTTATCGAGATATTGTTGCGCGAGGCGCTGATTCTCCGCGAGCGCCTCGGCCAGCTTCGCCTCGGTCGCACGCCGCAGCTCGAGTTCCCGGCTCGCCTCGAGATAGCGCCGTCTCGAGAACCAGATCAGACACGCCGCGATCACGAGCAGTATCCCCGGCAGCTCGTCGACCTGCAGGTTCTCGTGCCGGCGCATCCAGCCGACCATCGCCTCGGAGAGATTCAACCGCACGCAGGTGACGGCGGCCGCGAGCGAAATGACGATGACCGCGAGCATGTCGCGCCGCGCCTTGCTTTTCTGCATGCCGCCCATGATGCCGTAAGCGCTCGCTCCCTGTCACAATGCGGCCTGCTGCGCGCGGCAAGGGCGACTCGGGGCCGAGTCTTGAGGCAATGCACCGCCGAGAGTACCGTAAGAGCGGGCTCATCCTGGAGGTCGACGTGAAATCGAGCGAATCGCGAGTTCGCGGCCGAGACGGTCGCAACGCGCACGCGCGGGGCTTGCCCGGTGCCATGGCGCTCATTGCCGCCTGGTTATTGGCTGCGAGCGCCGCCGGCGCAGCGACGCCCGGCGCAGCGACGCCCGGCGCAGCGACGCCCGGCGCAGCGACGTCCGGCACGGCCGCAGCCCCCGCCGCGAGTCCGGCGGCGACCCCGCAAGCGGAGTTTGGCGGGCAATGCCTCGAGGCGCTCGCGGAAGGTCAGCACGTGATGACCAACTGCTCCGTGACCTGGACGGACAAGGACGGGAAGCTCTTTTGCTTCAGCAGCGAGGCCGCCAAGCAGTCGTTCCTGACGAACCCCACGGAGAAGCTCCAGCGGGCGCGCGAGTTCGTGGCGGCCAGCAACGTCGAGTCCACCGAAACCGCCATGCAGTCGTTTACGGGAAGCGATGCCGAAGCGCTGGTGAGAACGACCATCGAGGCGAAGACCAAGGCGAACGACGGCCTGTATCCACTGGAGGATCCGCTGCACGGCGATCACTTGAAGCTCGCCTTCGACGACATCGATTTCACCCGCACCATCGACGGCTACGGCTTCTTTCCCGACGTCAAATTCCACGACCCCTCGGATCCGCACAAGAAATACCTGATCGATTTCTGGGTGGTGCCGGTCGGGGGGCAGCTCACCATCGAGGAGACGCGCATCTACAAGGAGCCGTTCAAGGCCGAGGGCCAGTGGACTACGATGGCGCGCCAGCCCGTTCCCTGGTGGTGGATCCCCGCCTCGGAGCACCCGGGACATCTCGCGACCAAGCGCGGCTGGGAAGTCATGTCCGCCGTGGAACAAAACGCCATGCGCGTGAGCGCCGAGAATCACGGCGTGTTCAAGCTGAAGGACGACAAGACCGGAAAAGAGCTCGAGCTCGAGTTCGTGGACACACACCAGCCGGTGAGACAGCTCGATTCGGACGGTCACTATTTCGCCTGCACGGATTTTCGCGTGGTCGGCAGCAAGAACGAGATTTACGACATCGATTTTTGGGTGAGCGACAAGAACGGCACCATGAGCGTCGATCAGACCAAGGTGCACAAGGTCCCCGAGCTCAAGGACGGGCAGTGGGTGCAGGTGCCGCGCTACGAATGGAAGGACCTCGGCAGCTCCCACGTGGTGCCGTAAAGGGCCCTCGCATCACACCTCGGCGGCAAACTTAGGTGACAACGGCTCAATTTCAACGTGAGTGCGCAGCCGTACGCCCAAGGCATCGATGATTTTTGCGGCTCGCTCGAGCGTGATGCCGAAGTACTCGTTGCGTTCATCGCGTGAAACTTGCGATTCGTGCACATCCAGACGTCGTGCGAGTTCGCGCTGCGAGATGCCTTGCGCGATGCGCGAGGTAATCAGGATCTGGCCCAAGCCACGAAGATTGTCGAGGTCGTCGAACTCCCCACGCTTCAATCGCTCATGCGCCGCGACTTCCTCGCGAAGCTGCAGATGGAACGATTCCAGGGGATCGATGACTCGCTTGATTTCCACATCGCTGAGACCGGACTCCTTCAATCTCGTGCGATGCTCGCCTAAGCGATCGAACTCCTCGGCAAGCCGCTTGGATGCCTCTTGATACTCCGCCTCGTTTCGAATCATGGCGATGCTCCTGGTTTCAATTTAACAATCCCGCGTGCTCGACCGTCACGACGGGATTGGCGACAAGCGGACGGAAATTCGAGTTCGTGACCATGCTTGTCGCGAATGCCGCTCGAGAATCCGCTGACATGTGGATAGAGCTCAACCCGATATCGGTGCCGCGAATACCTCGCGGATGCCCACGCGCCAAAGCTGCCACGTCATCACTTCAAGATTCCCGACGAGCGATGCACGCCAAGCGCTATCCCAGGTCGGGCTTCGATCGCCCGAACCCGACACTAAGATCGACGCGCGAAGCTCCTCGAAGGTGAGCTCGTAATCACCCGGCGGCAACAGGCCATCTGTGTCGAAGGACGGGAGTGCGATCATGTCGTCTAGCATACGACATTTTTGTCTAGTATGACTTTTTTGTTATGCTTGACCAGAAAGTTACTATCGTATAAGAGCCGGTTCGCATGGTAGTCGCACCGATAGCTCCCTAAGGCGCCCGCAGGTAAGGAAAGCTCGCGGTCGATCGCGGCATGGCGAGGTGAAAGCCCTGCGCAACGGCGATGCCGCGCCGGCCGAGCTCGGCGAGCACGGCCGCCGACTCCACCCGCTCGGCAATGGTTTGGATCCCCATCGATTTGCCGACCTGGTTGATCGCTTCCACCATGCTGCGGTCGACGGGATCGCGCGTCACGTTCTCGATGAACTGGCCGTCGATCTTCAAGTAGTCGACCGGCAGGTTCTTCAGATACATGAACGAGGATAGCCCGCTGCCGAAATCGTCCAGCGCGAAGTGGCAGCCGCGCGCCTTGAGCTCGCGCATGAAATGCGCGACGTTGCCGAGATTCGCGATCGCGGCCGTTTCGGTGATCTCGAAGCACATGGCGCCAGGCGCGAGGTCGTGGGCACTCAGCTGTGCGATCACATATTCGAGGAACCGCTCGTCGTTGAGCGAGGTGCCGGATAGATTGACGGCGATGGTATAGGGTCTGATGCCCGAGGCCGTGCGGTGCACGACGCGATCGAGCGCCTCGCGCACCACCCAGCGATCGATGGACGGCATCACGTTGTAGCGTTCCGCGGCCGGAATGAACTCGGCGGGCGCGACCAGGGCCCCCTCCTCGTCGCGCAGACGCAGCATGAGCTCGAAGTGCTCCGGCTCGGCGATGCGCGGACCGATGGGCACGATGGGCTGATAGAAGAGCTCGAAACGCCCCTCCTCGCAGGCCCGCGTGAGCCTCGACACCCAGTGCATCTCTCGATGCCGCTCGGGCACGTTGTCCGGCTTGTAGAGCTCGACGCGGTTTCGTCCCTGGTCCTTAGCCGCATAGCAAGCGACGTCGGCGGCGCTCATGACGCTCGCGACCGTCGGGGTATCCGGGGTGATCTCCACGAGGCCGATGCTCACGCCCACGGCGAGCACGCCGCTCTGCCAGATGAAGCGGTAGTCGCGGATCGCCTGACGCAGTGTGTCGGCGATGCGCAGCGCCTGATCGAGCGAACAGTCGGCGAGCAGGACTCCGAACTCGTCGCCGCCGAGACGGGCGAGCGCATCGCCCGAGCGCACGCGCGATTGCAGCACGCCCGTGATCTGGCGCAGCAGCTGATCTCCCGCCGGGTGGCCGCAGGTGTCATTGACCAGCTTGAACTGATCGAGATCGAGATACAGCAGCACCTGCCGGCAGGCGGCGTCCTGGCGCACGCTCTCGACCGCGCGGGTGAGTCGGTTCTCGAACTCGCGCCGGTTGATCAGACCGGTGAGCGCATCGTGGCTCGCCTGATAGTGCAGCGCGCGGTGCATGCGGCGCTCTTTGCTCACGTCGTGGAAGACCATGACGGCGCCGATCAAATTGCCGGCGCGGTCGCGTATCGGCGAGGCCGAGTCCTGGATGGCTATCACCTGGCCGCGCCGGGTCACGAGCACCGTATGCTCGGCGAGCCCGAGCATCTGCCCTTCCCGCAGACAGCGCATGATGGGGCTCTCGGACGCCTCCCGCGTAGTCTCGTCCACCACGGTCAAGATGTTGCCGATGAGCTGCGATTGCGCCTCGCGGCTCTCCCATCCCGTCAAGCTCTCCGCGACCGGATTCATGTAATCGATCCGGCCCTCCGAGTCGGTGGTGATGACCGCATCGCCGATCGACTGCAGGGTGACCTGGGCGCGCTCCTTCGCCTGGAACACCGCGGTCTCCGCCTTCTTGCGCGCCGTGACATCCGCGATCGAGCCCTCGAAACCGATGAGGCGACCCTGCTTGTCGCGGACCACGCGGCCGTTGTCCACGACCACGATCATGCTGCCGTCCTTGCGGCGCATGACGTATTCCTCGTCCCGCACCTCGCCCTCGCTCTCCATGCGGCGCACGTAGGTGTCCCGATCGCTCGGATACCAGTAGAGCGATCCGGCGGAGACCTGATAGAGCTCTTCCGCCGAGGAGTAGCCGAGCATCTGCACGAAGGCGGGGTTGACCACCAGCAGCCGGCCGTCCCGCGTCGTGCGGTACACCCCGTCCATGACGCTCTCGAACAAGCTGCGGAACTTTGCTTCGCTTTCGCGCAACGCATCCTCGCCGCGCCGCCGCTCGATCGCGATTCCCGCGATCTGCGCCACGCGTGCCATGAGCTCCTGATCGCGCGGCGACGGGAGCCCCGGCTGGCACTGGTAGACCGCGATGGTCCCGATGACCTGACCGTCCGAGGCGCGGATGGGGGCCGACCAGGCGCCGCGCAGCCCCGCCTGCCCTGCCGCCTCGCGGCGATATTCCCAGAAGGCATCGGTCTCGATGTCGGCGACGATCACCGGGCGTGAGAGGTATACGGCCGCGGAGCAGGAGCCGAAACGGATATCGACCGGCGAAAGGTCCATCGCGGTGACGAACTCGCGCGGCAGGCTCGGCGCGACCCCATAGCTCAATGCCTGACGCTCGGCATCGAGCAAGCTGATCGCGCAGAAGCTCTTGGCCATGACGCGCTCGATCGCCTCGCAGATCGCCCCGAGCACGGCGGGCAGCGGGGCGTTCGCGGCGATTTTCTCAAATACCCGGCGCTCGCCCGCCGCGATCGCCTCGTTGCGCTTGCGCTCGGTGATGTCGGTGATGCTCGCGCGGATCAGGCGCCGGTTCGAGCTCGGCAGACGCACGAAGCGCACCTCGCAGGGCATGGCGTGCGCCGCGGAGTCGCAGTGCACCCACTCGAACACCGGGGCCTCGCCAGCGAGAGCGCCGTCGATCAGGCCGCGCGAGACACCGAACGAAGGGGTCCCATCGGGCTGCGCGGGCGGAGTGATCTTCTCGGGGCCGCACGCGAGGAGCGTCGCCCGGTCCATCTTGAAGAATCGACAGGCATTGTCGTTGACGTCGACGAACTTGCCCCGATCCACGTCGAACACCACGATGACTTCCGGCGCATGCTCGACCAGGGTCCGGTAGCGCGCCTCGCTCTCGCGTATGGCCTGCTCGGCGAGGTGCCGCTCGGTGATGTCGCGGATGCAGACGATGTAGCCGTCCCGCCGGTTGAGCGCCGCCTTGCTCACGGCGATCTCCAGGGCAACGCGCGTACGGTCCTTGGTGAGACCCCACGCATGATGGGCGGCGAGATCGACGTGGGTGTCCTCGATCTTGGCGGCGCACTGGGCTAGAAATTCCACGATACTGCGCGGCGCGAGTTCGGGCAGCAGATAGTCGAGGGTGCGGCCGAGAATCTCCACGGGGGAGTAGCCGAATATGCGCTCGCCGGTGGGATTGAAGGTCTCGATATGGCCGCTCTCATCGACCGTGAGGATCGCGTCCTTCACGTTGTCGAGAATGGCCTGCAGGTGCGAGGCAGTCTCCTCGCGGATCTCGCGAGTCAGCGCTTGCGCCTCATCCGACATGAGCCGCATGGAGCGGACGACTCCGCGGCGCTCCGCGTCGAGCCGGTCGTAGTGCTCGCTCACGCTCCGCAGGAGCGCGCCCACGTCGAGCTCCCCGCCGGCCGCTCGCGCATCGGCGAGCTGTCGCTCGAGCAAGCGATTCAAGCCTACCTGTGTGGGCGTTTCATCGCTTAAGAGGGCGGCCGCGACATCGCGTGACAAGTAAGAGGATCTCCCGCGCGCAAGCGCCTGCGCGTCATGCGCATGGGCACCTTGAGTACTCCAGTGTTAGGGGGATCCCGCGCCAACGCCGTGACGCGCGTCTCGGTTCGCTCAATAAACGGTTAAGTAAGCCGGGAGGCTCGGCGCCCCCGGCTCGGCGCCCCCGGCTCGGCGCCCCCGGCTCGGCGCCCCCGGCTCTGCGCCCCCGGGCGGGCGTCCTCTCGCGGTCAGCTCTCGTCGGCGGTCTCTCGCTCGGAGCGCTTGCGGTCGTTTTCGCGGAGGCTCCGCTTGCGCAGGCGAATGGATCCCGGCGTGATCTCGATCAGCTCGTCGTCGTCGATGAACTCCATGGCCTGCTCGAGAGAGAAGCGGATCGGGGGCGTCAACACGACGTTCTCGTCCTTGCCCGCCGCCCGCATGTTGGTGAGTTTCTTGCCCTTGAGCGGGTTCACCACCAGGTCGTTGTCGCGGCTGTGCAGGCCGATGATCATTCCCTCGTACACTTCCTCGCCGGGCCCGATGCAAAGGCGGCCGCGCTCCTGCAGGCTGAACAGCGAATAGGCGAGCGCCACACCCTGCCCGTTCGCGATCAGCACGCCCTGCGGCCTCTGACCGAGCTCGCGGGGCACGAGCGGCCCGTAGTGGTCGAACACATGGTGCAAGAGGCCCGTGCCGCGGGTCATGGTGCGAAATTCCGTCTGGAATCCGATCAGGCCGCGCGAGGGAATCATGTAATCGAGGCGCACCCGGCCGCGGCCGTCGGACTGCATGTCCTTGAGCTCCGCTCCGCGGCTGCCGAGCGCCGTCATGATGTCGCCCTGGGCGTCGCTGTCCGCATCGACGGTGACTTGCTCGTAGGGCTCGTGCGCAACCCCGTCGATCTGCTTGATGACCACGCGGGGTCTAGAGACGGCCAGCTCGTAGCCCTCGCGCCGCATATTCTCGAGCAGCACGCCCAGATGCAGCTCGCCGCGGCCGTAGACGACGAACTTGTCGGGATCGGCCGTGGGGTCTACGCGCAGGGCGACGTTGTGAATGGACTCGCGCTCCAAACGCTCGCGGATCTGGCGGCTGGTGACGAATTTGCCCTCCCGTCCGAGGAAGGGCGAGGTGTTGACCTCGAACGTCATGCTGATCGTCGGCTCATCCACCGTGAGACTCGGCAGGGGCTCCACGTGCGCGGGGTCGCACAGTGTATCGGACACCTTGGGCTCCGGTATGCCGGCGAATGCGACGATATCCCCCGCTCCCGCGGATTCCACCTCGACGCGGGTGAGGCCGTGGAACCCGAGGATCTGGGTGATCCGCTCAGGACGCTGCTTCCCATCCCGCGCCACCACGGTCACGGGCATCCCGCGCCTCAAAGTTCCGCGCTTGATGCGGCCGATGCCGATGGCGCCCACGTAGCTCGAATAATCGAGCAGCGTCACCTGCAGCTGCAGGGGTCCAGCCTCATCCACGTCCGGCGGAGGACAGTGCTCGACGATGGTCTTGAAGAGCGGCTGCATGTCGCCGTCGCGGACGGTCGGCTCGAGACCCGCGAAGCCGCGCAGCGCCGAGGCGTAGACCACGGGGAAATCCAGCTGCTCATCCGTGGCACCCAGGCGATCGAACAGGTCGAAGGTCTGATCCAGCACCCATCCGGGGCGCGCCTCGTCGCGATCGATCTTGTTGATGACCACGATGGGCGAGAGCCCGTGCTTGAACGCTTTCTGCGTTACGAAGCGGGTCTGGGGCATCGGCCCGTCGACGGCGTCCACCAGCAAGAGCACGCAGTCGACCATGGCGAGCACCCGCTCGACCTCTCCACCGAAGTCCGCGTGCCCCGGAGTATCGACGATGTTGATGCGGTAGTCGCCCCAGGTGATCGCGGTGTTCTTGGCGAGAATGGTGATGCCGCGCTCGCGCTCGAGCACATTCGAGTCCATCACCCGCTCCTGCAGATCCTTGCGGGCGTCGAGAGTGCCCGACTGGCGCAAGAGTTGATCGACCAGCGTAGTCTTGCCGTGATCGACGTGCGCAATGATGGCGATGTTTCGGAGTTGGGAAGTCACAGGAACCTCGAGACGAAACCGACCATTGTAGGCTGATTGGGGCCGCTTCGCTCGGATTCAACCCGCGGGGGCCGGGCGCGCCTTAACTTTTAGCCGGGCGGCGCCTTATCGTAGCTTGGCTGCGCCTGGCTGGCCGCTCGCGGCACGGCCGGTGGGCGCGGAGCTCGCGCCGGCAGTGCTTGCGACCAGGATGGGCACGGAAAAGACGCGCGAGTCCGAGGTCTGGTCGTGCTGCAGGGTCACTGACAACGTGAGCAGATAGAGCCCGTCGGCCGCCGGCGTCACCTTGATGCTGTGCCGGTAGACCTGGGCCGCCTCGATACCGGTAACCTCGAACTGCTCCGCGCCCGGCTCTAGCTTCAGCCCGTCCGATGCGGCCACCGACACCGTGGCCAACCGTGCGGCAATCTGCGGCAAGAGCGCGATCGCGACTTCGAGGGGCTGCCCCTCGACGGGACGCTCGAGCAGGTCGAACTTGAGAGTGATTGGTACCTGCGATTTGCCCTGGACGACCGCCTCGACCATCCCCTTGGTCAACCCTTGCGGGGTCGGCCCATGCTCACTCGGCCCTGCCGCCCGCACCCCGGTCTTCGGCTTGGCCTGGACCGTCGGCGCGGTGCCGGACTCTCGGTGGCAGCCCGCCGAGGCGGCGATTGCGAGGAGGATGACGATGAGTCGCAGCTTCATGGACCGCCTATGATGCGAACTCGCATGATCCGGAAATGCGATGCCGTTCACAACTCGAGCGGCGGCTCGAGGACGGCGGCGAGCTGCTCATCGAGCGAGCGGTAGTGCTGCTCCCAGTAGCGCGCCTCGGCAAACCAGGGAAAGGCCCGCGGAAATGCCGGATCGTCCCAGCGCCGTGCCAGCCAGGCGGAATAATGGATCATGCGCAATGCCCGCAGCGGCTCGATCAATTCGAGCTCGCGTCGGTCAAAAGGCAGGAACTGCTCGTAGCCCTCGAGCACGTCGGTAAGCTGCACCCGCATCTCCTCGCGGTTTCCCGCGAGCAGCATCCACAGGTCCTGAATCGCCGGTCCGGTCACGCAATCATCGAGATCGACGAAGTGCGGACCCTGATCCGTCCAGAGGATGTTGCCCCGATGGCAGTCGCCCAAGATCCGGCCGAGCGCGGCTCCCCGCCAGTTGCGAGTTCGTCGGCCGACCTCCTCGAGCAGCGCATCGGTGACCGCCTCGTACTTCGGCGCCAGATAGTCGGGCAGCCAGCCGCCGTCGAGCACGAATTCCCGGGACTTCATGCCGAGCTCCTCGACGTCGAGACGAGCGCGATGGCGGAACGGAGCGCTGCGTCCGACCGCATGGATACGGCCCAGAAAGCGGCCTACCCAGGCGCGCTCCTCCGTCGTGCCGAGCTCGGGCCAGCGCCCCCCGCGCCGCGGGAATACCGCGTAGCGAAACCCGCTGTGGAAATGGAGCGTCGCGCCGTCGTGCTCGAGGGGAGCGATGACAGGGATCTCCTGCGCCGCCAGCTCGGCCGCGAAGGCATGCTCTTCGCGGATGGCCGCATCCTCCCAGCGCCCGGGCCGATAGAACTTCGCAACCACCGGCGAGGAGTCCTCGATGCCGATCTGGTACACCCGGTTCTCGTAGCTGTTGAGCTCCAGGATGCGCCCGTCGCAGGGAAATCCCACCGCCTCCAGCGCGTCGAGAACCGCTTCGGGAGAGAGCTGCGCATAGGGTGCTTGAATGTCCATCACGGGAATTCTACGCGCAGAGGAGCCCCTCCCGCGGCAGAGCCTTACGCTAGAATGCGCACCATGCGATTGCCCCGTCCCAGATCCTTGAGCGGCCTCATGCTGATCGGCTTCACGATCGTCGCCGCGCCGCTCCTGTTCGCGATCGTGAACGCCGCAGTGCAGATGAATCGGCTGTCCCACCGCAGCGAGCAGCTGGTGAAACACGGCATCCAGGGGAGCGGCAACACTCAGCGCTTGTTCGTGGAAATCGTCGCACTCGAGCGCACCGCACGGCTCTATCAGATCCTGCCGGGCAACGAATTGCTGGAGGCCTATGCGCGCAATCAGGAGCGACTCGAGACCACGCTGGACGAGCTCCTCACGCTGCCGCTCACCGAACAGGCAGAGGCCGACATTCACTCCCTGAAGGCGGAGGCCGAGCGGCGCGCCGTCGAGCTGCGCTCCGCGCCGGCGAACTCGGCGCGCATGGCGGAGCTCGTGAACTCCTATCCGCAGATGTCCGATGTCGCCTCCAAGATCTCCAATCACGTGAGCGCACAGATCGATCGCGAGCTCAGCGCGCAGCAAAATGCCACCGAGCTCGCACAGCAAAACCTCCTCTGGCAGACCCTGCTGCTCGTGCCCATGACCCTTGCGGTGGTGGGCGTCTTCACCTATCTGTTCGGCCGCCCGATCCGCGCCATCGACCGCTCCATCAACGAGCTCGGCCGCGGCACGTTCTCGAGACCGATCGCCATTCGCGGCCCGGCGGACCTGGAGAAGCTCGCGGCCCAGCTCGAGTGGCTGCGGTTACGGCTGCTCGAGCTCGCGCAAGAGAAGAATCGATTCTTGCGACACATGTCGCATGAACTGAAGACTCCACTGGCGAATATTCGGGAGGGAACTGAACTCTTGATGGATGGGGCGGTCGGTGAACTGCAAAGTGCTCAACGGGAGGTCGCCGCGATATTGCGCGAGAACGGAATGAAACTGCAGCGCCTGATCGAGAACTTGCTGTCCTTCAGCGCGTGGCAAGCCAAAAGCGTGGGTCTCGAGGTCTCCGAGTTCAAGCTCCGGCCCCTCATCAAGTCGGTCCTGGAGAACCAGCAGCTCACGCTGGTGGCTCAGCGGGTGCGCCTCGATGTGCAGGTCGAGGACCTGGCGCCGCTCGCGGATCGCGCAAAACTGCGTCTCATTCTGGACAATTTGCTCTCGAATGCGATCAAGTTCACACCGCGCGGGGGAAACATCTCGATACACGCCCGTCGCGAGCGCGAACAGCTGGTCATCGACGTCATCGATTCGGGTCCGGGCATCCCGCCGGAGGAGCGCAATCGGATATTCGAGGCGTTCTATCAGGGCAAGACGCCTCAAGGAGGACACGTCAAGGGCACCGGAATCGGCTTGTCGGTCGTCACCGAGTTCGTCAATGCGCACGGTGGCAGCATCGAGATCCTCGAGGCCGCCACGGGCGGTGCGCATTTCCGGGTCCGCCTGCCGCTGCGGCATTCCGCACCCGCCCCACGTGAAAAGGCTCATGCTGCATAAGCGATCGCTCGCGGCCGCGTGCTTTTTGGTCCTCGGCGCCGTCGGCGGTTGCGCACTCACGGGCGGTTCCGGCACGGATGCCAAAAATCAGCCGCCACCGCAACCCGAAGGCCAGCCGAAAATGTGCGGCACCGTCGAGCCGTTGCTCGAGATGATGACGACCCTGCCGCAAGGCGATCCGGCTCGCCAGGCGGAGGTGTTCCAGTCGGCGAAAGACGCCGCGAGCCTCTCGCCCACCACCACGAACCGCTTACGCTATGCGCTTGCGCTGGCCGTTCCCGGCCACAGCGGCTCCGATCCCGTCGCTGCACAGCGACAGTTGGCGCAACTGCTGGCGAGGCCCGAAACTCTATTGCCCGATGAGCGCTTGCTGGCCATGGTGGAGCTGCAGGACATCGATCAGCGGCTGGTACTGCAAGCCGAAAACAAGCGCTTGCGAGACGAGGACTCGCAGAACTCGCGGGACAGGCTGCAGGTGCTGAATAAGCGCCTGGCGGCGGAGTCGGATGAGAACGCCCGGTTGCGCAAGGCCCTGGACGATGCGCGAGCGAAGCTCGATGCCGTCACGCACATCGAGCGCTCCATCAATGATCGTGGAAGCAGCAGCGAACCGCATACGCCCTGAATGAAGCAGCCCCCGGAGAAAACTCCCTTGACCTCCATCGCTCCGACGACGCCTATAGCATCCACGACGCCCCTGGGGTTCAGCATCCAACCCTCCTCCCGCGACAACGCCTCGCCCCAGAAGCGCCGCGCGCGGATTCTGGTCGTGGATGACGATCCCGGGTTGCTGCGCCTTCTGACCATTCGGCTGCGCGCCGAAAACTATGAGGTCGAGGCAGTCGAGAGCGCGGCCGCGGCGCTCGCCGCTTGCACCCGCTTCCGGCCGGACCTCGTGATCACCGACCTGCGCATGGATCAGATGGACGGTATCGGCTTGTTGAAAGAGCTGCAAAGCCGCTGGCCGGGCCTCAAGGTCATCATATTGACGGCCCACGGCACCATCCCCGATGCCGTGCATGCGACGCAGAGCGGCGCTTTCGGCTTTCTCACCAAGCCCGTCGATAAACAAGACTTGCTCGACCACGTGCAAAAGGCTCTGAAGGTGTCCGGGTTCGCGCACGTGGATGAGGACTGGCGTGCCGCGATCATCACGCGCAGCCAGCTGATGGAAGACAAACTGGCGCAGGCGAACATGGTTGCCGGCACCGACGCACGCGTGCTCATCACGGGCGAGAGCGGTACCGGCAAGGAGTTGATTGCGCGCGCCATTCACGAGGCGAGCCCGCGCCGCAACAAGCAGTTCGCGGTGGTCAATTGCGGAGCCACCGCCGAGGACATGCTCGAGTCCGAGCTGTTCGGACACGAGAGAGGCGCGTTCCCCGGCGCGAGCCGCGCACAGAAGGGCCTGTTCGAGACCCTCGACGGCGGCACGTTGCTGCTGGACGAAGTGGGCGACATGCCCATGCGGCTGCAGGTGAGATTGCTGCGCGTCCTGCAGGAGAACCAGATTCGTCCGATCGGCGGTGTCGAGGCGCTCTCGATCAACGTGCGGGTCATCTCGGCTACGCGCCGCGACCTGCATCAGCTGATGGTCGCCGGTCAGTTCCGCGAGGATCTGTACTACCGGTTGAACGTCGTGCACATCGAGGTGCCTGCGCTCGGTCGCCGGCGCGAGGACATACCGCTCCTGGTCGCGCACTTCCTCGAGCAGATCGCCAAGGAGACGGGACAGCGAAAAATCTATGCCCCCGAGGCCGTCGAGCTTCTCGCCACCGCCGAGTGGCCGGGCAACGTGCGCCAGCTCTACAACGTCGTGAGGCAGAACGTGGCCCTATCGCAAGGGGCGATCATCACCGCGGAGCTGGTCCAGCAATCCCTCGGCGGCAACCCGACGCGGCTGCCCTCCTTCGACGAGGCGCGCGATGAGTTCACGCGCAACTACCTGTCGCAGATCCTGCAGATCACGACCGGCAACGTGAGCCAGGCGGCGCGGCTCGCCAAGCGCAACCGCACGGATTTCTACAAGCTTCTGTCCCGTCACCAGCTGCAGCCGGACGACTTCAAGAAGTCCTGATCAGGCGTAGAACTCGGCGACCGCGGCCACCACCGCGTCCAGCTGATCGTGCGACAGCTCCGGATAGATCGGCAGCGCGAGCGTTTCGGCGGCCGCACGCTCCGAATGCACGAAATCCCCCGGCGCGTATCCGAGATAGGCGAAACATTCCTGCAGGTGCAGGGGCACGGGATAGTAGATCTCCGTACCGATTTGACGCTCGGTCAGGAAGGCGCGCAACTCGTCGCGCCGCTCGGCGCGCACGACATACTGATTGTAGATATGCCGCCCGCGCGCGAGCCTGTGCGGCGTCCGAAGGCGCGGAGCGAGGCCGGCGCGCACGAACTTCTCATCGTAGTAGGCGGCGTTGCGCTGGCGGCCGCGCGTCCAATCGTCGAGGTACTTGAGCTTGACGCGCAGCACCGCCGCCTGCAGCTCGTCGATGCGGAAATTACCCCCGATCAAGGCATGGAAGTACTTCGGCTTTCCCCCATGCACGCGCAGCACGCTCATGCGCTCCGCCAGCGCCGGATCCTTTGTCGTACAAAGCCCGGCATCGCCGAACGCGCCGAGATTCTTGCTGGGGAAGAAGGAGAAGCAGCCGACGTCGCCGATCGAACCGACGCGCACGCCGTCCTCGGTCTCGGTACCGATGGCCTGCGCCGCATCCTCGATGATGGCAAGGCCGTAGCGCCTGGCGATATCGACCAGGGCCGGCATATCGGCCGCCTGGCCGTACAAGTGCACCGGCATGAGGGCACGGATGCGTCCGCCGGTGGAGCGATGCAGCAGCGCTCCGTCACGCGCGGCGCAGTGCTCGTCGATGAAGCGCTGCACCGCCGCCGGCGATAAGTTAAATGAGTTTGGCTCGATGTCGCAGAACACCGGACGCGCGCCGCTGCGCGCGATCGTTCCCGCAGTGGCAAAGAAGGTAAACGGCGAGGTGATCACCTCGTCGCCTGCGCCTATCCCGAGCGCCATGAGAGCAAGCAGCAAGGCGTCGGTCCCGGAGGAGACGCCGATGCCATGCGACGCACCGCAATACCCCGCGATTTCCGTCTCCAGCGCGCGCACGTGCTCGCCCAAAATGAAATGTTGGCTGGCGCATACACTTTCGATGACAGCGAGAGCCTCGGTCCGAAACTGCGCGTACTGCGCCTTAAGATCAAGTAATGGAACCTTCTGCATGCCGCGGTAGGATAGCACCAGGTTTTCTCCGACTTAACATTTGTCGGCAATGTCTTTGAAGACTGCACGCCGCATTTGCCGGATAATGCGCTATATGGTTGTCGCGATTTGGCGACGATCGACAGCGGAAACAGATGACCCAACCCGTTCAGTTCAGGCAGAGTTTGCTGATCGCCGTGATGATGGTCGCGCAGGCCATCCTTCCCGCCTTCGTGGCGGTCGCCTCGCTCTATGCAACCATCTTCGCGTTGCGCAGCGGATTCGATCCTCTATCGTCCGGCATCGCCGTGGTCGCCGTGGTCTGTCTGGTGCTGGTGCAGCCGCCGCGAGAGGTCACCACCCAGCTCACCTCGCCGCGGGTGTCGGCCGTCGTCGATGTGATCTTTCGCTGGTTCCTGATCCTCGCGGCCCTCTTGGGTATCGCCTACATCACCAAGTCGCCCCTGCAGCAGTATCCTCGCCGAGTGTTTCTCACCTGGGCGGCGGTTACTCCCGCCGTGCTCATCATCACGACGCTCGCCATGCAGGAATGCATGCGGCGGTTTCTGATGAACGCGTTCAACTCCCGCAGCGCCGTGATCGCCGGCTACAACACCTCGAGCCTCGAGCTCTCCCGGCGCCTGAAGAAAAATCCGGGTATGCGGCTCGAGGTGGCGGGATTCTTCGATGATCGCAGCACCGATCGGCTCGGCATGGAACCCGAGGCCAGCCTGATCGGCCCGCTCGCGGACCTCGGCGTCTATGTGAAGACGCATCACACCGACGTGATCTTCATCGCACTGCCCATCAGGCACCTCAAGCGCGTCATGAACTTGCTGGATGACCTGCGGGACACCACCGCGTCCATCTATTACGTTCCCGACATCTTCGTGTTCGACTTGATCCAAGCGCGCTCCGGCGAGATCCAGGGCATTCCGGTCGTCGCCATGTGCGAGACGCCATTTTACGGCTATCGAGGAGTCGCCAAGCGGATCACGGACATCCTGTTCTCCGTGGTGATCCTGCTGATGCTGTTGCCCGTGCTCGTCGTCGTCGCCTTGATGGTGAAGTGGTCTTCTCCGGGACCGATCATATTCAAGCAGCGCCGCTACGGGCTCGATGGCCGGGAAATTGCCGTGTACAAATTCCGCACCATGCGGGTGAGCGAGGACGGCGAGCAGGTGCGTCAAGCCACGAAATCCGACGCGCGGATCACGCCGATCGGCGCCCTCTTGCGCCGCTCCTCGCTCGATGAGCTGCCGCAGCTGATCAACGTGCTCCAAGGCCGCATGAGCTTGGTCGGTCCGCGTCCGCACGCGGTCGCGCATAACGAGGAATACCGCAAGCTCATCAAGGGCTACATGATTCGCCACAAGGTGCTGCCGGGCATCACCGGACTTGCGCAGGTGAACGGCTGCCGCGGCGAGACCGCGCGGCTCGAGGAGATGGAAGCGCGGGTGAATTACGATCTCGACTACTTGCGGCACTGGTCGCCGATGCTCGATGTCAAGATCCTCCTGCTCACGGCCATCAAGCTCTTCCGGGACGACAAAGCCTACTAGAGCCCCCCCCGCCGCCTCGCTTAGAGCCCCCCCGCCGCCTCGCTCGCGCAGAGCGCGACGCCCGCGGAAATGAATCCCTCGTGAAAGCGGTAGACGGCACGCAGCGCCCCTGCAAAGTCAGCGATGCGCGTTGAGTTATTTCGGGACGAGATCGTGAAGTCGCCGTGGCCGGCGCTCCAGTCCCGCGGCTTCACTTCCACATCGTGAAAGCTCAAGCGCTCGCCCGTGTAGGGGTACTGACACTTGTAGAGGGCTTCCTTGGCGGAAAAAACCAGCGTCGCCGCGGACACTTGGGCGGCTTGCGGGAGCGATTCGATCCAGTCGATCTCGGACGCGAGGCAAATGCGCCGCCAGAGCTCTGGGCTCAGCGAATCGGCTTTCTCCGTGTCGAGTCCGAGCGCCGCGAACCGGGTTGCCGGGCCGACGACGGCGGCGCAAAAACCGACGGTGTGCGTGATGGAGCCGACGAATCCTTCGGGCCATAGCGGTTGTCGATCCGCGCCTGCCCGCAACGCAAAGCCTTCGATGCCGAATCGAGCCAAGGCACTGCGGGCACACAGGCGGCCCGCGGCAAACTCACCGACCCGCTTAGGCACCGCACCCGCAACGACCCGCGCCTCGACGGGATCGAGGAGCGCGGCATCCCCCGGCAAACGGAGTTCCGCGGCCGCTACGCCGGGCGGAAAGAGCGCCTCGATCATGGGCGAGGAGGTGGCCTGCTGGGCGGTGCTCACCGCCCCGGAAGCGGGAAATTGCGAGGGATACGGCACGTTTCGACGACGTTTCCTTTACCACTGTCCACGCGGAGTCGCTAAGCTACCACGATGACATCATTGTGGCTTTCGGCGGCTGGGTCGGGAGACCATCCATCGGGCACATTGCATGCCCGCGAGGCTTCCCTTGCGCTCGCCGACCTCGCGCACGCCTCCTGTCTCGGCGGCCGGTTGGAGTCGCTCCGCGGCCGCTCCGTGCTGCTCGCCATGCGCGAGCAACTCAGCACCGCAATCGCCCTGCTGGAACTCGACGGAGTCGCGCGCCGCGTCGTCCTCTGTACCCCCGACTTGAGCCTCGATGCTCTCGCGGAGGTGGCGGCCGCGGCGGCCATCGACGCCGAGCTCACCGATCTCGATCCGCACCCGGTGAGCGGTCCCATCGAGAGGCGCGAAAGCGGCCGGACCGAATGGATACTGCTGACCTCGGGTACCACCGGCGCGCCGAAGCTGGTCGCGCACAGCCTGGAGAGTCTCGCGGGGACGTTGCCTCGACAAGGGAGCGGTGCGCAGACGGTCTGGAGCACGTTCTACGACATCCGCCGCTACGGCGGACTGCAGATTTATTTGCGCGCGGTGCTCGGCGGAGCGCCGCTGGTGCTTTCGAGCGCCGGCGAAGCGACGACTGATTTTCTCGAGCGCGCGGCCGCGCACGGGGTCACTCACATTTCGGGTACTCCCTCGCATTGGAGGCGCGTCTTGATGAGCGGGGCGGCCGGGCTGCTGAAGCCCTCCTACGTAAGGCTATCGGGCGAAGTCGCCGACCAGGTGGTCTTGGACAGACTGCGTGCCGCATATCCTCTCGCGCGCATCGCACATGCCTTTGCCTCGACCGAGGCCGGCGTCGCGTTCGACGTCGATGACGGATTCGCCGGGTTTCCCGCGGAGTTCATCGACAAACCGCGCAACGGCATCGAGATGAGGGTCGAGGACGGTACCCTACGGATACGCTCGCAGCGCATCGCCTCGCGCTACTTGAACTCGAGCTCGCCGGGGCTCGCGCGCGAGGACGGCTATGTCGACACGGGCGATCTGGTCGAGCTCGAGGCAGGCCGCTACTACTTCCGGGGCCGCAAAGGCGGGGTCATCAACGTGGGCGGTCTGAAAGTCTATCCCGAGGAGATCGAGGGCGTGATCAACACCGATCCGCGGGTGCGCATGTCCCGAGTGCATGCGAAGCGAAACCCCATCATGGGAGCGTTGGTCGTCGCCGAGGTCGTGCTCGAGCAGGCGCTGGAGACCG
>Ga0302314_10006176_pt1 | contig 21756 bp, 19 predicted proteins | sample III_Palsa_N2_3_FD_200533 | JGI IMG/M metagenome (GOLD analysis project Ga0302314, IMG submission 200533) | Peat permafrost microbial communities from Stordalen Mire near Abisko, Sweden - III_Palsa_N2_3 | ecosystem: Environmental > Terrestrial > Soil > Palsa > Peat permafrost | place: Sweden...
GTAGGCATCGGCGAGGCCGGCGGCACACCCCCCGCCAACTCGATCATCGCCGACTATTTCCCGGCCGGCCGCCGGCCCATGGCTATGGCGGTGTTTGCGCTCGGCGCGCCGATCGGGGCGTGGCTGGGGGCCGACATGGCCGGGGCGGTGGCGGCCGCCTGGGGCTGGCGCGCCGCCTTCCTGGTCCTGGGCGTGCCAGGCGTGCTCATCGGCCTGCTGGTCTTCCTCACCATCCGCGAGCCGGAGCGCGGCTGCCTGGACGCCACGCTCACCAAGGCCACGCCGAGTTTCCTCGAGTCGATGCGCTTCATGGTCCGCCAGAAGGCCCTCATGCACGTGATGATGGGCGGCGGCCTATCGGCGCTATGGGGCTGGGGCCTTATGTGGTTCACCCCCACCTACCTTCAGCGCGCCTATCACCTGGATGTCGGCCAGGCCGGCGGACTGCTGGGTCCGATCCATCTGGTGGCCGGCGTGGCCTCTTCGCTGCTCACCGCCTGGCTGCTGTCGCGTCCGGCCTTCACCGATCCGCGCCGCGTGCTGTGGCTGCTGGCGGGGGTGACGGCGCTGGCCACGGTGCCGTCGTTCGTCGCCTACTGGACGCACTCGCTCATGGTGGCGCGGATCAGCCTGTGGCTGTTCATTCCGGCCATCTACTTCTACATCGGCCCGGCGTTCGGCCTGGTGCAGAACCTGGCCCCGGCGCGCATGCGGGCGCTGGTCATCGCCGTCTCGCTGACCCTGGCCAACGTCTTCAACCTGATCGTCGCCCCCCAGGTCGTCGGCTGGATGAGCGATGCGTTCGCCGGCCCCCGCGGCGCCGACGCCGCCTCCCTGCGCCTGGCCCTCCTCATCCTCGCCCCCACCGGCTTCTGGGCCGCCTGGCACTATTGGGCGGCCTGCAAGACCGTCGTGGAAGGGCAGAAGGAGGCGGTGGGGTACGTGTGACCTCGGACGCCGCACGCCGCAGGAGCGCCCTCACATCCAGGCGCGCGGGATCGTGGTCGTGTGCTTCGCGTCGGCCATCACCTCGCCGTTGAGGGTCGCCAGCGTGCGCTCCTCCACGTGGAAGTCGCGTGCGGTGGCGCTGACGGAGACCTCGCTGCGGATGTGCACGTCCCAGCCGGGACGCTTGAAGCCGCTGCTCTGATCGGCGCGCCAGGCGCACGTGAGCGGCGCGCCGGCGGTCATGGTGAGGACCACGTTGGGCCCGCCTCCGGATACGGTCTCGCCGATGTCGGCGACCTCGCTGGTCGAGACCGGCCAGGTCTCCACCACCCGCGCCACGCGGCCGCTCTCGCTGATATCCATCACCGGCCAGCCCTTGGGATCGTGGGGCGTCGGGGGCGCCAGGGCGATGGGCATCGGCGCCTCGGTCGCTGGCGGCGTGCGCCCCGGCAGCTCGAGCCGCGCCGCGCCGAGTTCGAGGGTCAGGGTGGCCACCTCGGGCGAGGGCCACACCAGCGGCCACAGGCTCTCCGACACCGCCGCGCGGATACGGCTGCCGCGGGCGAAGCGATGCACGGTGAAGTTGAGCGGGATGTCGACGTCGTAAGCCTCCCCGGGGTTCAGCGGCGCCGGTTGGCCATGGCCGTCGCGGTGGGTCAGGTTGAGCAGGCCATAGCTCACCAGCCACGACTTGCCCTCCGCGGTCACCTCGCACAGGCGGATGGCGAGCCGCGCCACCGGCCGGTCGGCGGCCACCCGCACGTGCAGGGTCGGGGCGCCGAGCAGCTCCACGGCCTGCGTCAGCACCGGCGTGTCGAACACCAGCGAGCGGGCGTCGTCGGCCGACTGCTCGCGCGGCAGTTCGGTGGGCGCGAACGGCACCCATTCGACCTTGCCCAGGCCGACGACCTCGTCGCCGACATGGCGAACGCTCTCGGCGGGCTGCGGCGCATCATGCAGTCCGCCGCCGCCGAAGTGAAAGGCGCGCATCGACACTGAAGGCGAGGGCCACACGCGCTCGGCCACCCACCGGCCAGGGATCGGTCCCGGCGTCACTTGAGCCGCCGTCGCCTCGGGCATGTAGGCGCGCAGCATGGGCTCCTGCATGATCCCGGTCTCCTCGCTCATCAGCCAGTGGCGCCACCAGCGCACCTCCTCGAACGCCCAGTCGAGGCCCGGTCCCGGCGTCGCCGGCGACGGATATCCGTGCTGCCAGGGACCATACAGTCCCTTGCGCGGGACCTTCAGGTTGGCGAGCAGGCGCGGCAACTCGTTGCCATAGGAATCGACCAGGCCGCCGATCACATAGGTCGGGCACTTGATCGAACCCCAGTCGAGCGCCACCGAGCCCTGGCGCCAGAAGGCGTCGTTGGTCTGGTGGCTGAGCCAGCGGGCGGCGATGGCCGGGGTCGCGTCCAGGCGCTTCTTCCACTCGGCCCGCCAGTCGCTGGTGATCTGTGGATCGGGCGGCCCGGCCATGACCACCTTCATGCTGGTCGCCCACTTCAGGCCGGTCAGGGCGAACACGCCGCCGAGGTAGTGGGCGTCGTCGGTGTAGCGCATGTCGGACGCCGACATCGGCATGATCGCCTTCAGCGCCGGCGGCGCCAGCGCGGCCGCCTGCAGGGTGCTGAACCCGCCCCACGACACCCCGCGCATGCCCACCGAGCCGTTGCACCACGGCTGGACGGCCAGCCAGGCGATGGCGGTGGCCGCGTCGTGCTGCTCGCTGGGCAGGTATTCGTCGGTGAGCAGCCCGGTGGAGTCGCCCGAGCCGCGCGTTTCCAGCCGCGCGTAGCCGACGCCGTATTGCGCCAAAGTCTGGCCCCAGTAGAGGTCGAAGCCGCGATAATGGTCGCGCTTGCGGTAGGGGATGTATTCCACCACCATCGGCGCCGGGCGCTGGCCGGAATCGACAGGCAGCCACAGCTGAACCGCTAGGCGCACGCCATCGGGCATGGGGATGTAACTGTTCTCGATCATCCGCACCTGGCCCTTGGCCGGCATGCGCCAGCCGTCGGCGCCCTGCGCAAACGATCGAACCGGCTCCAGCGCCATCGCCGCCCCTCCCACCGCCGACTTGATCACATCCCGTCGCCGCATGCCCTGCCTCCCCCTGCTGAGCGCTATGGGATGCACACTTTCGCGGGGCGAACCAAGCCCCTCGCGCCCCTCCATCCGAGGGCCGCGCCCCAAACTCTACCGTCATGGCCGGGCGTAAGTCCCGGCCACCCATGAACACCGCGGTTGCATTTGGCCGCGCAGGCGCGGCCATGGCTGTTTGCGCGGAGATCGCGGGGCTCGGGGCGCGCGAGGCGCCCAAACCCGGCGTGGTGTTCATGGGTCCCCGGGGGCTTACGCCCGGGGATGACGGTGGATGATTTTTGCAACGGCCCGTGCGCCCAGCGCATGGGGGAACAGCCCCGGCGCCGCTGACCGCCCGTTCCCGGTCTCGCCCCGACGCGCTATGAGCCCCGGGGAGGTCGCATGCGCCGTCTGATTCTGTTCCGCCACGCCAAGACCCAGCCGCGCCCGCCCGGCTGCGAGGATGTCGACCGCGCCCTGGTGGAGCGCGGGCGCGTCGACGCGGCGGTAGTCGGCCGCGCGCTCGCCGAGGCGGGACTTGCGCCCGATCTCGTCCTCGTCTCCCCGGCGGCGCGCGCGGTGCAGACCTGGGAATGCGCCAGGGCCTCCTTCCCGAACGCGCGGACGCAGGTGCGCAACGGCCTCTACAACGCCACCAGCGAGGAGGTCGCCGCCGAACTGAAGGAGGGCGCCGACGGCGCCGACACCGTCATGGTTGTAGGTCACAATCCCAGTCTTCAGGAGCTGGCCGTCAACCTGCTCATCGACGGCGACGGCTCGGCGGCGGACATCGAGCGGCTGACGGCGGCCTTCCCCACGGCCACGGCCGCCGCGTTCTTGCTGGGCGAGCCCGGCCATGCCTGTCTGGACGGCCTGTTCCTCGCCCGCGATCACCGCGATCCCTGAAGGGCGCCCTGATGACCCGCATCTACAAACTGCTGACCCGCGGCGAGTGGGAGAGCGCCCTGGCGGCCGGCCGTTTCGACGGCTCGCAGGTCGATCTCGCCGATGGCTTCATCCATTTCTCCGCCGCCGACCAGGCGGCCGAGACCGCGCGGCGCTACTTCCACGGCCAGGGCGACCTGATGCTGCTGACCGTGGAGGCGCAGGCGCTGGGCGCGGCCCTGGTGTGGGAGCCCTCGCGCGGGGGGGCTCTGTTTCCGCACCTCTACGGCCCGCTGCCATGCCACCTGGTGGTGGACGCGCGCGCCGTCGCGCTGGGCGAGGACGGCGCACCGCGCCTGGGCAGCCTGGCGCCTTGAGCGCGATCCACGATCTGGCCGCCCGCGCCCTGCGCGTGCTGGCGCCGGAGGACGCGCATGCGCTGGCCATCGCCTCCTTGCGTGCGGGCCTGGGACCCCGCGCCGCGCCGGCCCTGGATCCGATCCTGGCAAGCTCTCTGGCCGGCATGGCGTTAGCCAATCCGATCGGCCTGGCCGCGGGCTTCGACAAGGATGGGCGTGTGCCGGACGCGATGCTGCGCGCCGGCTTCGGCTTCGTGGAGTGCGGTACGGTGACCCCCAGGGCGCAACCCGGCAATCCACGCCCCCGACTGTTCCGCCTCGACGCCGATGCGGCGGTGATCAATCGCCTGGGCTTCAACAACGCCGGCCTGGAGGCGTTCGCGGCCAACCTGGCGCGGCGGCGGCGTTTCGGCCTGGTCGGCGCCAACGTCGGCCCCAACAAGGATGCGGCGGACCGCGTCGCCGACTACATCGCCGGGCTGAAGCGCCTGTGGGGCCTTGCCGATTATTTCACCCTCAACGTCTCCTCTCCCAACACGCCGGGGCTTCGAGACCTTCAGTCGAAGACGGCGCTCGAGGCGCTTCTGGGCGCGGTCTCCGAAGCCAGGCGGGGCCTCGCGGCAAGGGGAGCAGCCCCTGTGTTTCTGAAGATTTCGCCCGACCTCGAGGAGGCTGAAGCGGCCGACATCGTCGAGGCCGCCGTCGCGTATCGCATCGACGGCTTGATCATCGCCAACACCACCCTGGCGCGGCCAACGAGCCTGGGCGCGCCCGCGCGCGCGGAGGCGGGGGGCCTCTCGGGCGCGCCGCTGATGGCGCCCTCCACCCGCCTGCTGAGTTTCGCTCATCAGGCGGCGGCCGGACGCCTGGCGCTTATCGGCGTCGGCGGGGTGGCGTCCGGGGCCGACGCCTATGCCAAGGTCAGAGCCGGGGCGAGCGCGGTGCAGCTCTATTCCGCCCTGGTCTTCGCCGGGCCGAGCCTGGCCGTGCGCATCGCCCGCGACCTCGCACGGCGCCTGCGCGCCGACGGGTTCCCCAGCCTGGCCGAGGCTGTCGGCGTGCGATGAGCCTGTGGCGCTGCGCGCGACGGTATGGGCCTGCCCTGCTGGTCCTCGCCCTGCTGGTCGGCGCCATCGCCACCGGCGCTTGGCGGCGCCTCTCGCTCACCGAGTTGCAGGCGCACCACCTGGCGCTGCGGGCGCTGGTCCATCACCGCCCGGCGCTCACCCTGGTGGCGTTCTTCGCCGTCTTCACCCTGGTGGTCGTCGCCTGCATCCCGGGGCCCGGGCTGATGTCGGTGACCGCCGGCTACCTGTTCGGCTGGGTCATGGGCGGCGCCGTGGCGGTGGCCGCCTGCGTCACCGGCTCCAGCCTGCTGTTCCTGGCTTGCGGCGCCGCGTTCGGCGACTGGGCCGCGGCGCGCGGCGGCGAGAGGCTGGCGCGCCTTCAGGCCATGCTGGCGCGCGACGCCTTCGCTTACCTGCTGACCCTGCGGCTGATCCCGGTGATGCCCTTCTTCGCCCCGACCCTGGCCGCGGCCCTCGCCCAGGTTCCCCTGCGGTCGCTGGCCGCCGCCACCACGCTCGGCGCCGCGCCCGTATGCTTCCTTCTCGCCGGCCTCGGCGCCGGCCTTGGACGGATGTTCGACGACGGCGCCAGGCTGAGCCCGCGCCTGTTCGAGCGGCCGGCGATCATCCTTCCCCTGGCGGCGCTCGCCATACTCTCCGCCGCCCCGATCGCCTGGCGCCTCGCCAGGCGGCGCCGAGCTTGGCGGTGACGCCCCTGGCCGCGGTTTCGTTGCTCCCGCCCACGCCGTGAAGTAGACCAGAGCCTCATGGCGGACGCCGTCCCTCCGACCGAGCCGGCGCCACCGGCCAAGAGCCGCATCTTCTGGCCCGGCGGCCTCTCGGCAAGGCTGCTGCTGCTCACCGTCCTGATCGTGGTGCTGGCCAATCTGCTGATTCTGCCGCCCAATCTGGCCGCGTTCGAGGAACAGCGCCTGCTCGACCGCCTGCGCGCCGCCGAGGTGGCCACCCTGGTCACCCAAAGCGCGCCCAACGGCGTGGTCACGGCCCACGTCTCCCAGCAGCTCCTGGCCAGCGCCGAGGTGGTCCAGGTCTCCATGGGCGTCGACAACGAGCGGCACCTGATTCTGCAGATGCCTCGCCTCCAGCGCACGCCCTATCTCGTCGACCTGCGCCGCGGCGCGGCGATGTCGTGGCTGGCGCCGTTCGAGACCCTGTTCGGGGCCGGTGGGCGGATGATCCGGGTGATGGCCAAGCCGCGCTTCCTGCCGGGCGAGTTCGTCGAGATCGTCGCGCCTGACGCGCCCCTCAAGCGCGAGCTGCTGATCCAGCTCGAACGCCTGCTGGGCATCGCGGCCTTCACCTCGGTGGTCGCCGGCGCGGTGGTCTATTTCTCGCTCAATCTTCTGCTCGTCCGCCCGATGCAGCGCATCACCCGCTCGATGGAGCGCTTCCGCGCCGATCCGGCCGATCCCCACGCCCACCTCGATCCCTCCGGGCGCCGCGACGAGATCGGCCGCGCCGAGCGCGAACTGGACCGGATGCAGGCCGATCTGCGCCAGGCCCTCAGCTCCCGCGCCCGCCTCGCCGCCCTGGGCGAGGCGGTGGCCAAGATCAACCACGATCTGCGCAACATGCTCACCAGCGCTCAGGTGGCGTCCGAGCGCCTGGCCGGGTCGGGTGATCCCAGGGTCGCCCAGGCCATGCCGCGCCTGGAGCGGGCGCTCGACCGGGCCATCACGCTGGCCTCCAACGTGCTGGCCTTCGGCAAGAGCGAGGAGCCGCCGCCGCAGAAACGCGAGCTCGGCCTGCGCCAGGCCCTCGAGGCGGCCGCCGAGGACGCCGGGCTTACCACCCTCGGGGTCGCGCTCGACGCCCAGATCGGCGCCGACGCGCGCGTGGAGGCCGACCCCGATCAGCTGCATCGCATCCTGGTCAATCTGCTGCGCAACGCGCGCGAAGCCATCGACGCGGTGGACGGGCGCCTGGGCGTGGGCAAGGTCACCGCCACGCTCACCGAGGACGGCGAGCAGAGCACCGTGCGCCTTGCCGACGACGGCCCGGGCCTTCCCGAACACGCCCGCGCCCACATCTTCCAGCCCTTCTCCGGCTCCGCCCGCCGCGGCGGCACGGGTCTCGGCCTCGCCATCGCCCGCGAACTCGCCCAGGGGCACGGGGGGGATCTGGTGCTGGTGGAGACGGGGGAGGGGGGAACGGTGTTCGAGTTACGGTTGCCGCGGGGCTAAAAAAGCCCGGGTCCTCGCTTTCGCGAGGATGAGCGGTTCAAGGTATGCAAGGGATTTATATTACTAACTGCCGCTCGCAGCCATGAGAGAGAATACTCCCCGCCTCTCCGCTCATCCTCGCGAAAGCGAGGACCCAGGCGTTTTTGTTGTCTGAGCGAGTGTCGAGGGACTGAGAGACCGAGAAGAGGATGGAAACCGGTTTCGACGGCGGCCGCCGACAAACGGAGGTGCCTTTCCGGCATCGACCTGACGACCGCCGCGCGATAGCGTCGCCTGCGATCAGCATGGGAGGGAGCGAAAGAATGAAACCTGAACGGCTGTTCTGGCTTGCCGTCGGCCTGGCGATAGTCCTCTCGCCCGCAGACCTTCGCGCCGATCCTGTCGGACGCATCACCGGGGTGGGCGGGATCTTCGTCAAGAGCAAAGACCCGAAGGCCCTGGCCGCGTGGTACCGGGACGTCCTTGGCGTAACGCTCGAACCCTGGGGCGGCGCCCTGCTTCGATATGATGCGCCGGGGCACCCGCCAGTCGTAGTCTGGAGCCCGTTTCCGCAATCGACGAACTACATGGCCCCGTCCACGCGTGAGTTCATGATCGATTTCGCCGTCGATGATCTGGACGCGTTCCTCGGCAAGCTTAAGGCCAAAGGCGTCGCCGTGATCAAGCGTGTCGATTCGGGCCCCGACGGCAGTTTTGCCTGGATCATGGATCCCGACGGCACCAAGATCGAGCTGTGGCAGCCCAAGGCGAAGTAGGTCGCGAGCCGGCCTCCGGCCCGACTCTGAATCTTATCCACGGCGTGTAGCCATCAGGCTGCGCGCGCAGTCGATCAACGTGTCGGCCGACGGACGCGGATCGAAGCCGAGGATGGCGCGCGCCCTGCCGTCGTCGGCCTCGCGGCGCTGACCGAGGTCGTGACGGAACATCCTCAGCTGCGGCATGAACAGCGACAGCGCTCGAACGAGATAGTTGGGCAGCACCCTGTCCGGAACCTTGGCCCCGTCGGGTCCGAGGCCGTCGCGCAGCAGCCTGGCGATCTGGGGCATCCACAGGAAGTGGCCGGTGCACAGGAACCGCTGGCCCGGCGCGCCCGGCGCGGTCAGTGCGGCGACGTGAGCGGCGGCGAGATCACGGACATCGACCACCGACAGGCCAAGGTTGAGCAGCCGCGGCGGCCTGCCCTCGAGCAGGTTCCTGACCACCCACACCGATCCCTGTTCGCCCTCCGGCAGCAGCGGCCCGAACACGGCGCCGGGAAGGATCGTTGTCAGGGTCGTCCTGCCCTCGGCCTTGCCGATGAAGTCCCAGGCGGCGCGTTCGGCGAGGATCTTGGAGCGCCGGTAGGGGTCGAGCAGCGGATCCTCCGCATCGGCCCAGATCGCCTCGGTGCTGATCGCACTCGAGCCGCGCTCGCGCGCCGCCGCCGCCGCCGAGGTCATGACCACACGCTCGACGCCCGCCGCGACCGCCGCGTTCATCACCCGCAGGGCGCCGCCCCGCGCCGCCTCGACCAGGGCGTCGCGATCCCTGGGCGCTTCGCGGCCGAGGGGCGAGGCGATATGGAGCACATGATCGCAGCCGGCGACGGCGGCGTCCCATCCCGCTTCCTTGGTAAGGTCTGCGACCGCGAAGCTGAGCCGATCGCCCGGATCGATCTGGCTGCCCACGCCGGCGCGGACAACGCCCTCGCGCTTCAGGTCACGCAGCGTCGTCCTCACGCTGTATCCTCGGCGCAGCAGCTCCACGATTGTCCATCCCGCGATGAACCCCGTGCCGCCCGTCAGCAGCACCAGCCTGGTCATGACCCCTCTCGAGCTTGCACGCGTTGTCTACAATCGTATACTAATATCCGTTCAATGAGTCTACAGCCGTATGACGAACGCGCCGCCTGTCCCGCCGCTGAAGCGGTCCGCCAAGGCGGCGGCGACCAAGGCGGCCATCCTCGCCTCGGCGCGCCGCGCGTTTGCCGAGCATGGCTATGAGGGCGCCGGGCTGCGCGGCATTGCCGCGCGCGCCGGGGTCACGGCGATGATGGTCAATCGCTATTTCGGGTCGAAGGAAGCGCTGTTTGGCGAGGTCGTCGCCGAGAGCATGCGTGATCCGGTGATACTCTCGCCGGACAACCTCGCTTCGCCCGATCTCGCGCGATCACTGGCGGAGGCGCTGGTCGACCTCACCGGATCCGACGCCTACCCGCTCGATGGATTCCTGATTCTGTTTCGCTCGACCTCGAACCCTGTCGCCGCGCGGATCGCGCGTGAACGGATCGCCACGGCGCATCAGGCCACCGCCGCCGGCGCGGTCGCAGGAGATCATGCGTCGGAGCGCGCCGCCCTGCTCCTGTCGCTCGTGGCCGGCGTGCAGATGATGCGCCAGATGATCCAGCTCGCCCCGCTCACCGAGGCCGCTCCCGCCCTGCTTGCCGACTTGCTCGCGCCGGTAATCGGCGAAATCCTGCAACGGCCCGCCGGCAGGGGCGCCTGAGCGAGCCGCGGCCAAACCGGGAACCGGACGTCTGTCGCGGTTCGAGACGATGGCGTCGCGCCGGTCCTTCCGGAGCGCGTCAATCCTTGATCAGCTCCACTCTTCGGTTCTGGCCGCGCCCCAAAGCCGTGTCGTTGGGAGCGATGGGATGAGAGGCGCCGAAGGTCCAACGATTCAATTCGATTTCCCCTATCCTCAGGGCGGCGACGTGCTTGCGGGGAATTTCGACTCGATTACGTCCCAGACGAAATACCTGTACGGCAGCGTGACGCCGGCCGTGATTCCCGAGGCTTCGACCTGGGCGCTGATGGCGCTCGGCATCGGCGGGCTCGGCGCCGCCCTGCGTTCTCGGCGGCGGACGGCTACCGCTCGAGCCTGAACCCGCTACGAAGCGGAAGCTCCCGAAGGCTTCAAAGGGTGGTTTTCCGTCATCGACCCGAGCGCCACCACGCGATGCCGTCGACGGCGACCAGACTGGGGAGGGAGCGACATCGCCTCGAGCGACCGGCTCGAGAGAACGCGATATCGGCTGAGCACGGTTGCGGCGCAGGGCCGGGGCCAACCGGATGCGGACGAGCCAATAGATCAGCGAAACCAGGACCACGATCGCCGGGAGGAGCACGAGCGGTGAGTCGCGGAGGAAGGGCGGAATCACCTTCGGTTGTCCGGCGAATGACGCCGCCGCGATCAGGAGCGCCAAAGTCATGCGCCACAGATGCCGGATCACGCGGGCCGGCCCGGTCAGGCCGCCGGCGCGGATCGCGCGGATGTCGAGGACCGCGGCCAGGCTGACCAGGACCGCGAACGCGTCGATCACCGGCCCTTCCGGAAACGGCAGCGGATGCGGACCTTGGCTGTTCCACCAGGCGTAGGCGACGCCGCCGGCCGCGAGAATGGCGGCGAAGGCCGCCGCGCCAATCTCGAAACGCCCTGTGAGGTGGGGCTCGCGCCGTACGACCGCCCACCCGGTCGACACGAGGTAGAATGTGAACGCGCCCATCATCGTGTTGGGCGCCTGGCCTTCGGACAGGAAGGGCGCAACCAACGCTCCCACGCCCGACATGGTCAGCATAGCGACGAAGAACAGATCGCCCGCCAGCCGGTGCAGGCGCTGGCCCTTGCGGACGAACAGCGCCGCGCCGCCCGAGACAAGACCCACAAGAGCGCCGCCGATATGGGAATAGAGCATCGCCGTGGCCGCGTCCCGAACCACCACCGGCGTCTGCGGGTCGAGGTGGAGGATCATTTCAAGCTCTTTCGCACCGACGGGGAAAAGCCGGAGGCCCGTGGTATTTGGTGTTATACACCACTAGCACACAAGATCAATCCGGTTTGAGGGGGTGCGCTCCGCTTTGGCGGGTGAGAGACCGGAACGATGCGGCGAACCGCGCAGGGTGCGTAACCGGCCGCGCAAAGCCGAAATCTCGGCCCTTTTGAAACTAAAAGAGCCCGGGTCCTCGCTTTCGCGAGGGTGAGCGGTTCAGGTATGGCGCTGGCTGTTTGACTGGCGTCCCCGCCACAGGAGCGAATACTCTACTCCCATCCACTCCTCCTCGAGAAAGCGACGACCCAGGCGTTTCTTGTATTGCCCCGTCAGCAACACGGCTTGGCCACGCCCTCCCGGCGCGGATCCGCGCCGCCCTGCAGCACGCCGTCCTTCATCAGGATGGCGTGCAGGCCGGAGCCTTCGGCGGCGAAGCTGGTCTTGACGGTCACGCCCTTGGCCGCCAGCGCGTCGACGACGCCTGGCGCGAATTTCGCCGGTTCGGAGGCGTAGAAATCGCCCAGGGCGACGAGGTTGGGGAGGTTGATCGCCTCCTGGATCGGCAGCTTCCACTCGAACACCCCCACCAGCGTCTTGAGCACGTACGAGGGGATGGCGAGGCCGCCGGGCGAGCCCACGGCGGCGACGAAGCGGCGGTCGTGGTCGAGGACGATGGTGGGCGCCATTGACGAGCGCGGGCGCTTGCCGGGCCCGACCGCGTTGGCGGCGGGCGCACCATCCTTTTCCCTGGGCGAGAACGAAAAGTCGGTGAGCTGATTGTTGAGCAGGAAGCCGTCGACCATGCGGCCGTCGCCGAACACGCTCTCCACCGTGGTGGTCATCGACACCACATTCCCCCTGCGGTCGACGATGGTGAACGAGGAGGTGCCGCCGGGCTCGAGGGTGCCGTCGGGACCATAGTGCGGTGCGCCGGCCGGGTGGCCCGCGGCTGGCGCGGGGCCGGCACGCTCGCCGATCAGCTTCACCCGTTCGTCCAGATAGTCCGGGGCCAGAAGGCCCGCTAGCGGGACTTGCACGAACGCCGGGTCGGCGACATAGCGCAGATCGTCCGCATACATCAGGCGCTCGACCTGAGCGAGGATGAACCAGCCCCGGGCGTCGGCCGGGCCGTGGGCGGCGATGTCGGTGCGCTCCAGCAGGCCGAGCGCCTCGAGGGTGGCCGGACCGCCCGAAGGGGCGTTAGGTTCGCACACGATCCACTGGTGAAAAGGCCTGCATAACGCTTCGGCTTCATGCGGACGATACCCGGCCATGTCGGCCGCCGTCATAGTTCCAGGCAGCGGTCCCTGATGGAGGCGTCCGACGATGTCCGCGGCGATCGAGCCGGTGAGCAACGCCGACGGTCCCTCGGCCGCCACGCGGCGCAGGGTGGCGGCGTAGGCCGGGTTCTTCAGGCGGTCGCCGGCGCCGATCCGCTGGCCGTCGGGCCGGGTGAAGTAGGCGATCACATCGGGGGCCTTGGCCTGCGGCGCGCCGCCGGCGATGAGGCCGGCCAGCCGCGGCCCGACCAGGAAACCCTCGTCGGCGAGGTGCTCGGCGTCCTCGAACAGCGAGGCCCAGGCAAGCTTGCCGTGTTCCTTGTGGGCCAGAGACAGCATGGCCACGGCGCCCGGCACGCCGGCCGACCGGCCCGACAGCACCGCCTCGGCGTAGCTGAGCGGCTGGCCCGCGGTGTTCAGGAACATGTCCGGCGTCGCGCCGGCCGGCGCCGTTTCGCGCCCGTCGTAGGCGGTGAGGCGCCGCGTGCGCCCATCGTAATAGACCATGAACGCCCCGCCCCCGAGGCCCGAGCTTTGCGGTTCCACGAGGCCAAGCGTCGCCTGCACGGCGACGGCGGCGTCGATGGCGTTGCCGCCGGCCCGCAGCACCTTGAGGCCGGCCTCGGTGGCGGCCGGGTTCGCCGCCGCGACCATGCCCTGGGGCGGCGCGGCGGCGGCGGCCGCGCCGGCGAGCAGGCTCAAGGCCAGGGCGATCATGAGCCGCATGAATGAGGTTTCCTTGAGCGAGGGGCACGGGCACCGTAGCGCGCTTTGCGGGGCCGGCAACCGGCGGCCGCATGGACAATGGGCGTGGCCGCATGCGACCTCGTCGGCCATGAGCAAGGCCGCGCCCGGCGCCCGTAATCTGATCACCGACGTCCCTGGGCTCCTCGTCGGCCAGGCGCAGGATATGCGCGCCCGCAGCGGTGTGACCGTGATCCTCCCCGATGCGCGGGCGGTGGCGGCGGTGGACGTGCGCGGCGGCGGCCCGGGCACCCGCGAGACCGACGCCCTGGCGGCCGACACCTTGGTGGAGGCCGTCGATGCGATCGTGCTCTCCGGAGGCTCCGTCTATGGCCTCGCCGCCGCCGACGGCGTCACCGCTTGGCTGGGCGCGCGCGGCAGGGGCTTTGGCCTGGTGGTCGCGCCAGGCGTGCCGCTGGCGCCGATCGTGCCGGCGGCCATCCTCTATGACCTGGCCAACGGCGGCGACAAGGACTGGGGGCTGGAGCCGCCGTACCGCGCCCTCGGCCTTGCGGCGGCGGCGGCGGCGGGGGCGGATTTCGCCCTGGGAACGGCTGGGGCCGGCATGGGCGCGATGGCCGGACGGCTGAAGGGGGGCGTCGGCTCGGCCTCGGCGGTGACCGACGATGGCCTCACCGTCGGTGCGCTCGCGGCGGTGAACAGCTTCGGCTCGGTGGTCGCGCCGGGCGGACGGGCGTTCTGGGCCGCGCCCTACGAGATCGGGACGGAGTTCGGCGGCGTACCGATGGGCGAGGTCCACGCCGCGCCGGACGACTGGGGCCTGGCCAAACGCCAGGCCGAGCCTCGCACCAACACCACCCTGGCTCTGGCCGCCACCGACGTGGCCCTGACCCCGGCCCAGGCGCGCCGCGTCGCCGTCATGGCGCAGGACGGTCTCGCCCGCGCCATTCGCCCGGTCCACGCGCCATTCGACGGCGATGTGGTGTTCGTGCTCTCCACAGCGCGCCGGCCGCTGCCGGCGCCGGCCGAGTTGAGCCTGGCCCGCATCGGCGCCCTGGCCGCCGACTGCATCGCCAGGGCCATTGCCCGCGCGGTCTTCGAAGCGACGCCCTGGCCGGGCGCGACCACGCCGTGCTGGCGCGATCTGCCTAGGGCAAACTCCGATCAGACGGAATCGTCTGATCGGAGATAATTTGCTCAATGCGGAAACTGATCCTCCCTCCCCTTATGGGTCCCTTATGGGGGGGTCGAGACGAAGTCCGGGGTGGGGTCCGGGCCGAGCGCTTTCCGTCGAGAGCCCCACCCAGGCCTTCGGCCTGTCCCTCCCCATAAAGGGGGAAGGAGGCGCGGCCGCGACGCTATCGCATGGCGGTTTCATGCACGGGGTCGGCCCACAGGCCGGTGTGGAACTAAAGTCAACAGGGGGGCGGACGGCGCTCACGGAAGGATGAGCGTCGCGGCGCCCAGCAATCCGGGTTCCGGGTGGGTGATCAGGGCGATGGGGATCCGGCTCATCACGCCCTGGGCGCGGCCCTTGGCCTCGAAACGGGCGCGCACCGCCGCGGTGTCGAGAAAATCGATCAGCCGGGGCGCGATCCCGCCGGCGATGGCCACCGCCCCGGCCCCCTGCACCAGGGCGATGTCGCCCATGACCGAGCCCAGCATCAGGCAGAAGCGCTCGAGGGTCTCCCGCGCCAGCGGATCATCGCCGCTCAGGCCCGCCTCGACGATCGCCGGCGCCGCCGGCGCGACGGCGCTCTTGCCCCGGACTTCCGCCAAAGCTGCGTACAGATTCTCCATGCCAGGCCCAGAGAGGAGGCGTTCGTTCGACACCCGCGGGAACCTCGCCAGCATCACCTTGAGGATCTCCACCTCGAGCGCATCCTGGGGCGCGAAGCTGGCGTGGACGCCCTCGCTGGCCAGCACGACCATCTGTGAGGCCCCCTGGGCCAGCGCGCCGACGCCCAGCCCTGTGCCCGGCCCCACCAGAGACACCGCCTGCGGCAGGCGCTCCGGCCACGCCGGCCCCTTGAGCGGTCGCCAGTCGCCAGGCGTGATGGCCGCAAGCGCATAGGCGACGGCGACGAAGTCGTTGACCACCTTCAGCGGCTGCAGCCCGAAACGGGCGCCAAGCTCGCTGACGCTGAACGACCAGTCGCGGTTGGTGAGTCGCACCAGATCGCCGGCGACGGGCGAGGCGACGCCGAACGCGCCGCGATCGGGCCTGGGGGCCGCTCCCAGCGAGTCGAGATAGGCCTGCACGCATTGCGCCAGCCCGGCATAGTCGTCGGCGCGGAAATCCTGGCGGAAGGCGGTGACGATGACGTCGTCCGCGCCCAGTCCCGCCAGGGCGAGCCGCACATTGGTGCCGCCGATGTCGGCCACCAGGGCGACGGGGCCTTTCGAATCGAACACGGAAGACCTGGCCCCCGATCACCGGCCCCTGCGGCCGCGTGGCCAAGTGATCGCGCTTCGGCCGCGTGACAAGGCTGAAATCGCAGCGAGAGCGATGCATGGGATCAGGCGCGTGGTCTGGAAGGGCAGGCCGGCAAGTTCGAGGCGGCTGACCATGGGCCAAAGCATCCGGAGCCTTCAGGACAACGCGGCCATGCTGCGCCGCCGCCGTGACCGGCTGGCGGAACGCCTGTTCACCGGCCTCAACGTGGCCGTGTTCGTCGTCCTGCTAGGCTGCGTCGCCGCCGCGTCGGTGCTCTGGGAAACGTGGCACTAGGGGCAAAGTCCGACGCTTCAGTCCGCCCCGGACGACAATGTGTCCGGGCGGCGCACAACCGTCGCCGACCCCCCAACCCCTGCCGTCATGGCCGGGCGTAAGTCCCGGCCATCCATGAACACGCGTTGTGCCCTGGCCGCGCCGGGCGCGGCCACTTGCGACCTTGGCGTTCATGGGCCGCCGGGACTTACGCCCGGCGGTGACGGTAGAGGAGAGGGGATGGCGGGAGCGCCGCGTTTGCCTAAGTCCCCCTGTTTCATGGCGGGTGCGTGTGGGCGCCGCGCCGCCGGGGTCGGTGTCCCACCGCTTATTGACTTGGCGATTGCATTTTGCAATAATATCGCTCGTGTCTCACGTCTCTTCAACACCGCGCCGCGCCGCGCGATCGTCCCGGGAGCCACGGCGAGCGGAGCCCTGCCAGAGGCGAGAGCTGGCCGAGCTCGGCATGGCCCTGACGCGAGGCCGGCTCTCCACCGTCAATACGGTGATTAACGGTGGCTCCCGTCGGTTTTCGAAGCCCGCCGAGCTCGGCATGGCCTTGACGCGAAGCCGGCTCTCCACCGTCAATACGGTGTTTAACGGTGGCTACCGCCTGTTTTCGAAGCCCGCCGAGCTCGGCATGGCCCTGACGCGAGGCCGGCTCTCCACCGTCAATACGGTGATTAACGGTGTCGAGCGCGTAGCCGGCCGCATAGGTTCCGCTCAGCGTCTTGGTGCTCATTGCGGCCCTCCTCCGTCCGGGAGCGCCCCGGAAGGCAGAATCTCACCCAGCGCGCGGGGGCCGGGTCAACTCAAGGCCGCGCCGCAGAACCAGTTCGCCAGGTTCTACGAGTTGGTCGCTTCCGCGGCCCGGCCTGTGAATGTCGGAAGTCGGATGGCTTGGCGACGGCGATGTCCGACCCGCCGCAGACTTAGGCGGGTTTGATATCGACTGAACACAGACTGATCGACGGCGGGCCCAGCCGGCGCTCGAGCGCCGGTCCCCGCCGCAAACCGGTCGCCCCGCCGCGGCGATTGCCGTACCCCTTCGATGGGGTATGGGGGTCGCCGCATGCACGCCGACAAGGGTGGCGACGAAGCCGTCGCGCGGTCCGCCATGGCCAAGGCGTCCTGGCGGCTGCTGCCGCTGATCGCCCTTGGCTACCTGATCGCCTACATGGACCGGTCGAACATCAGCTTCGCGTCGCTGCAGATGAACGTCGATCTGGGGTTCAGCGCGGCGGTTTATGGCCTGGGCGCCGGGATCTTCTTCGTCGGCTATTCGCTGCTGGAGATCCCCTCGAACCTGCTGTGCGCCCGGTTCGGACCGCGGCGCTGGATCGCGCGGATCATGCTGACCTGGGGGCTGATCTCGGCGGGCATGATGTTCGTGCGCACGCCCGGCCAATTCTACACCATGCGCTTTCTGCTGGGCGTGGCGGAGGCCGGGTTCTTCCCGGGCGCGATGCTCTACCTTTCGGCCTGGTTTCCCACGGCGTGGCGCGGACGCGCGGTCAGCCGCTTCTACATCGCCGCCCCGGTCGGCACGATCCTGATGGGCGCACTCGCCGGCCAACTGCTCGGCCTGGGCGGCCTGCTCCACCTGGCCGGCTGGCAATGGCTGTTCCTGGCGGAGGGCTTGCCGGCGGTGGTCCTGGCGGTGGCGCTGTTGCGGCTGCTGCCGGACTCGCCGGACGCGGCGCCGTGGCTTACCACCGACGAAAGGGCTTGGCTCAGCCGCACGCTGTCAGCCGATGTCGAGGGCAGCGGCGCCAGCCACCGCGGACTCGTGGGCGCGCTGCTCGATCCCGTGGTCCTTGGCATAGGCGCGGCGGTGGCGCTGAGCTTCGCCTGCACCAACGCCATCGTGTTCTCCGGGCCCAAGCTGTTGTCCGACGCGACCGGCTGGAGCGTCACCAATGTCGGCTTCCTGACGGCGTTTGGCGGGGTGACGACGACGGCGGTGATGCTGTTCGTCGGCTGGCACTCCGACCGCCGCAAGGAGCGATACCTGCATGTGGCGGGGATGACCGCGCTTGCGGCGGCCAGCGCCGCGGCGATGGCGCTATCGAGCGGCCCGATCGGCGTGGTGGTCGCCTATCTGGGCTTCGTCACCGCCTCGCTCAGCGTCGGCATGCTGGGTATTCTGATCCTGGCGGACGGCGCCCATCCGGAGGCGCGCGCCGTCAGCTTCGCCGCGCTGAACACGATCGGCCAGGTCGGCGCCTTTATCGGACCCTGGCTGTGGGGCCTCGCCGCCGATCGCACCGGCAGCTTCCAGCTCGGCCTGGACGTCGTTCCGTTCGTCCTGGCGGCGGCCGTCGCGATCGTCATGGCGATGCGCCACGGCGCGGTTAACGTCGCGGCGGTGAGCGTCAGCGCCTGAACTGTTCCCGCGAGCCGCGGCTAGGCCCCGCTTCCGGGCATGATGGCAGCGACCGAGTTCGAGCCAAAGCAGGCTTTTAATGTGCCTTTGCGCTGTTCAATGGTGCGTCACGGCGCGTCTTGCAGATCGGCCGGGGCGCCGGCGACTTCGTCGGTCTCGTGCAACTCGTGCCACAGGCCGTTGAGGATGGCGAACGCCAGCGCCAGGCCGAGGCCCAGTATCCAGGTGAAATACCACATCGGTGAAGAGCCTTCTACTTTCAGTAATAGTCGTGGCTGGCGAGGATGGTCGCCGTATCGGCGCGCCCCCACAGCACTTTGTACACCCAGGCGGTGTAGCCGAGCACGAGTGGCAGGAAGATGATCACCGCCAGCAGCATGTTGAACAGGGTCGCCTGGCTGGACGAGGCGTCCCAGACGGTAAGCCCCGAGCGCGCATCGACGGAACTCGGCAGGATGATCGGGAACATGCCCAGCCCCACGGTGGCGATGATCCCGGTCGCGGCCGCCGATGAGCCGCCGAGCGCCGCCGCGGATCGACCGGAGCGCACGCCCACCAGGGCGATGACCGCCCCCAGGAAGCCCAGCGCCGGAGCGATCCACATCCACGGATGGGCGGCGAAGTTGCCCAGATAGGCGCCGGGCGCCTTGGCGACGACGCTGCGCAGCGGGTTGGACGCGCCCAGCGGATCGGCCGCGCCGACCAGCTTGTAGCCGACGCCGCCGAACCGCACGAACGCGCCGCCCAGAGCGAAGAGCACGATGGTGGCCACCGCGGCCACGGCCCCGAAGCCGCGGGCGCGATCGCGCACCGGCCCCAGCTCCGCCTTGACGGTGAGCCACGCCGCGCCGTGCAGCACGATCATGGCCACCGACAGCAACCCGCACACCAGGGCGAATGGGGTGAACAGGCCCAGGAGACTGCCGAGGTAGGTCGAGCGCAGGTCATCGTCGAGGCGGAACGGCGCGCCCAGCATCACATTGCCCACGGCCACGCCGAACACCAGCGCCGGGACGAAGCCGCCGACGAACAGGGCCCAGTCCCAGGACGCGCGCCAGCCGGCCGAGGCGCGCTTGGAGCGGTACTTGAAGCCCACCGGGCGCAGGATCAGCGCCGCGAGCACGAGGAACATGGCCAGATAGAAGCCGGAGAAGGCCACGGCGTAGACGAACGGCCAGGCGGCGAAGATGGTGCCGCCGCCCAGGATGAACCACACTTGGTTACCCTCCCAGGTCGGGCCGACGGTGTTGATGGTCATGCGCCGCTCGGCGTCGGTTCTGGCCACGAACGGGAGCAAGGTGGCGACGCCGAGGTCGAAGCCGTCGGTCAGGGTGAAGCCGATGAGCAGCACGCCCAGCAGCCCCCACCAGACGATGCGCAGGAATTCATAGTCGAGGGGTGTCGTCATGGCGGCGATCCTGTGCCTGGGCGGACGGTCATTCGGCGGGAAGCGGGGAGGGCGCGGCGAACACCGCTATCGAGGGCTCGAGGTCCGGCGGCGCATCGGGCCAGGGCCCGCGCTTCACGGTGCGCACGATCAGGCCCATCTCCACCGCCGCCAGGGCCCCATAGATCAGGGTGAACCCGGCCAAGGTCGCCCACAGTTCCGGACGGCTGAGGGAGGAGGCGCCCAGCGCGGTCGGCAGTATGCCGTCCACCGCCCAGGGCTGGCGGCCGACTTCGGCCAGGATCCAGCCGAGCTCTGCCGCGATCCACGGCAGCGGGATCAGCCACACCGACAGCCGCAGCAGCCAGCGCGCCGGTTGCTTGCGCCGGCAGGTGGCGAGGAAGCCCAGGCCGAACACGGCCGCGAACAGGAAGCCTGTCGCCGCCATCAGCCGGAAGGCGAAGAACATCAGCGGCACGTTGGGCACCGTGTCCCACGCCGCCTTGGCGATCAGCGCCGGGCTGGCGGTGCGCGGATCGGACACGTACTTCTTCAGGAGCAGGCCGTAGCCCAGGTCGCGGCCGTGCTCGGCGAACACCTTCAGCGCCGCCGGATCGCGCGGCGCGACCTTCAGTCGCTGCACCGCGCCGTAGGCCTGGACGCCGGAGGTGATGCGCACGTCGGCCACGCTGACCAGTTCGTCGATGCTGGCCACGGGCTTGTCGAGGCTGCGGGTGGCGATGGCCCCCAGCACCCAGGGCAGGCGCAGCGCGAAGTAGGTCTTGCGCGCGGCCACGTCCGGCCAGCCGATGAGGGTGATCCCCGCCGGCGCCGGCTCGGGCGTCCACGCCGCCTCCAGCGCCGCCAGCTTCATCTTCTGGTTGTCGGAGAGGGTGTAGCCGGACTCGTCGCCCAGCACGATCACCGACAGGGCCGAGGCCAGGCCGAAGGCCGCGGCCACGGTCATCGAGCGCCGCGCCACGGCCTTCCACTTGCCCGACAGCAGATAGAGCGCCGAGATGCCGAACACGAACGCCGAGGCGGTGAGATAGCCGGCGCTGACGGTGTGCACGAACTTGGCCTGGGCCACGGGATTGAACACCACGTCGGCGAAGTTGGTCACCTCCATGCGCATGGTCTGCGGGTTGAAGACGGCCCCGACCGGATGCTGCATCCAGCCGTTGGCCACCAGGATCCAAAGCGCCGAGAGGTTGGTGCCGAGCAGCACCAGGAAAGTCACGGCCAGGTGGGCCGGGCGCGAGAGCTTCTCCCAGCCGAAGAACATCAGCCCGACGAACGTCGCTTCGAGGAAGAAAGCCATCAGCCCTTCGATGGCCAGCGGCGCGCCGAAGATGTCGCCGACATAGTGGGAGTAGTAGGACCAGTTGGTGCCGAACTGGAACTCCATGGTCAAGCCGGTGGCCACGCCCAGCACGAAGTTGATGCCGAACAGGGTGGCCCAGAATTTGGTGATCGTCTTCCAGATCTCGCGGCCGCTCATCACATAGAGGCTCTCCATGATGAACAGCAGACAGGAGAGGCCCAGAGTCAGGGGCACGAACAGGAAGTGATAGAGCGCCGTCAGGGCGAACTGCAGCCGCGAGAGGTCGACGACACTGAGGTCCATGGGTGTGCTCCGCCGCCACCCAATCCCTCGGCCGGCGTTATGTTCCTGATTAGGGCCGGTCCGCGGCGGCGACCTTGAGGTGGATCAAGGCCACGCGCCGGCCGGACTCTCAAGGATGAGACATGCCCGCCGCCGCCAAAGCACTCGATCTGGCCGCCCGCCGCCGCGGCTGGTTCGCGCGCGCCGGACGCGAGGCGGGTGCGGCCGGGCGCTGGGCGAGCCTGCTCACCACCGCCGACGCGTTCGGGGCCGTGGCCTTCGTCGGCGGCCTGGCCATGGCCCTGACCGCCCTGCCGCTCGGCATGGCCGCAGCGGCGCCCGGCGCGGCGCTCATGGTCGCCGCCGGGACTTGCCGAGGCCTGCTC
>Ga0302314_10006177_pt1 | contig 21755 bp, 20 predicted proteins | sample III_Palsa_N2_3_FD_200533 | JGI IMG/M metagenome (GOLD analysis project Ga0302314, IMG submission 200533) | Peat permafrost microbial communities from Stordalen Mire near Abisko, Sweden - III_Palsa_N2_3 | ecosystem: Environmental > Terrestrial > Soil > Palsa > Peat permafrost | place: Sweden...
CGCCCGGCCCAAGGCGGCGCAGGTCGAGCGGTTCGGGGCCAGGATCACCTATTGCGCGCCAAACCAGGCGGCGCGGGAAGCGGAGACCGCGCGGATCGTGGCCGAGACCGGCGCGGCGCTGATCCATCCGTTCGACAATCTGCTCGTAATGGCCGGTCAGGGCACGGCGGCGCTGGAACTGATTGAGGACGCCGGCTCGCTCGACGTGGTGATGACCCCGATCGGCGGCGGCGGCCTGATCAGCGGCGTCTCGACCGCGGTGAAGGCGAAGCTGCCGGCGGCGCGGATGATCGGCGCCGAACCCGCCGGCGCCGACGACGCGGCGCGCTCGTTCGCCTCCGGCCGCCTTGCGCCGATGGACCACCCCGACACCATCGCCGACGGCCTCCGCGCCGGCCTCAGCCCCGCCACCTTCGCCCACATCCGCCGCGGCGTGGACGAGGTGGTCACGGTGTCCGAGGCAGCGATCGTCGAGGCGATGCGGACGCTGTGGGAGGCGCTGAAGGTGGTGGTCGAGCCCTCGGCCGCCGTGCCCTACGCCGCGATCATGGAGGACAAGGTCGATGTGAGCGGCAAACATGTCGGGATCGTGCTTACGGGCGGCAACGTGGACCTCGACCGGTTGCCGTGGGTCCGACCCTAAGCCCGCTCATTCCGGGCAGCGCTCAATCCGTCGAGGACAAGGCCGATCATCCGACGTCCCAGCCCTGCATCCTCGGAACGAGTCCGCCCGCAAAGGGTGGCGACAGTCCAGAGCAAGTCCCCGGCGTTCACGTCGCTTCGGATGTAGCCCGCTGCAGCGGCCGCCCTCAACAGACCGTCCAAGGGCGGTTTTAACCGCGCTTCAAAATAGGCTGGCAGGCCGTCATAGGCCGGCTCGTCACGATGCAAAGCCGCGGCGAGACCGTGCTTAGTCGCGATCAGGTCGATGTAGCGCTCAATCCAATGAGTCAGCGCGTCACCAGCCTGATATTCGGCGGCCAGAGCCTGCGCCGCGTCGGCGCAGGCTTCTACCTCGTGGCGGAAAACAGCCACGATCAGATCGGCGCGCTTCGGGAAATGCCGATATAGCGTGCCGACGCCTACGCCAGCACGCTCGGCGATTTCGTGCATCGGGGCGTTGACGCCCGAAGTTGCGAACACCGTGACCGCCACCTTGAGGAGCGCCTGGACGTTACGTCGCGCATCGGCCCGAACCGGGCGATCCAAGTGCTCCACATCAAAGCTCGCTATTGATAAACGGAAGGGGGTTCCGTATAAACGGAATGGGCTTCCGTTTGAGTTATACGGCTAGCGGAAACACCCGGCAACGCCCGTTGGCAAAGGATTGCGCAGCCGGACGGCCGCCACGGAGGAGGTGCGGAATGCGAGTATTCTTAACGGGGGCCACCGGCTTTATCGGGTCCTATCTCGTTCCCGAACTCATCAGCGCGGGCCACCACGTGGTCGGGCTCAGCCGCTCGGATACAGGCGCCGAGGCGCTAAACCGCGCCGGGGCGGAAGTCTTCCGCGGTGACGTGAATGACCTGGACCGTCTGCGCATCGCCGCGGAGGCGGCCGACGGTGTCATCCACGCGGCTTTCAACCACGACTTCTCCAATCTGAAGCAGCACAGCGAAAACGACCGGAGCGTTATTGAGACGCTGGGCCAAGCGCTGGCCGGATCGCAACGACCGCTGATCATCACGTCCGGCACCGGCTTGGCGCGATCGAAGACTGGCGGCATGGCGACGGAGACCGACGGCTACGGCACGTCGGCCGAATATGCCCGTGCGGCCACCGAGGAGGCGGCCGACGTCCTGATCGCCAACGGCGTGAGGGTGATGGTGATGCGGTTGCCGCAGGTGCATGACATCCATCGCCAGGGCCGGATCGCAGAGCATATCCGGCTCGCGCGTCAGAAGGGCTGGGTGGCCTATATCGGCGAGGGCAAAAACCGCTTGCCGGCGGCGCACGCCACCGACGTCGCCCGTCTCTACCGACTGGCGCTGGAGGCCGGTCTATCGGGCGCGCGGTACCACGCTGTCGCTGAGGAAGGTGTGGCTTTGCGCGATATCGCGACGGCGATCGGAGCAGGGTTGGGGGCGCCGGTCCGATCGATTACGCCCGAGGCGGCCTCGGACTACTACGGTTCGTTCGCGCAACTCGCCATGGCCGATCTCGCGGCGTCCGGCGCCTTGACGCGCCACCAGCTAGGATGGACCCCGACCGGGCCGGACCTGCTGACCGATTTGCGCAACAAGGACTACGGCGAGGCATAGGATACCGGCTAGGCTCGCCAATGTTGCCGATGCAGCCGCCGCGAGGGGTGCTGGCTCGGCGCTCTCGGGTTGCAGGTCGCGGCCCGGCTAAATGCAGCCTTTGCGAATTCCGCCGTTGACGCGCTCGGGGCCACTCGCAATCTCGCAAGGGGCGAGCGAGCGGGGGACGATCCAGATGGCCGGTGGCGCCGATCAAATTGCCCAGAGCGCGGCGCTCGCCGCGTGGGCAGGGGCCATCGCCAGCACCTTTGCGGCGGTCGTCGCCCTTGGCGTCGCTGCGTGGGGCGCGCGGCGGGAAGAGAGTTATCGGAAGCGGCTGCTGGAGGATCAGATGGCCGCGTTCGCGTTCGGCATGATCGGGGCGCTGGAGCGGATCAAGCCGATCATCGTCGAGGCGCGCAGCAACCCGTCTGGCGAGATCGGGCCGCGCCGGTACAGCGATCTGGTCGACCACGCCCACATGATCGCCGACGCCGCGCTCGCCATTCCGATGTTCGACATGCAGATCCTGCGGGACGCCTACCTGCTTCGTGGCGTCCTCAACGCCTTGCGGAGCATTGCGGAAGATCGCCCCGGCGATGCGGTGGCGAATGCTGCGGTGCTGCAGGTGGTTGTCCCGGTGCTGGGCAGCGTGCTCGATGCGGACGCGCGGTTCGCTGCGCGCATCCCCTCGATGTCGACCATCGAAGGCGCGCAGCACCGAATCCCGATCGATCGCGAGCCGCCAAGCGAGGCCAGCGCCGCCAGCTAGACCAGCGACTTCAGCGCTTCGCCGAGATCCTCCACCGCCGCCTCCGTCGTGGCCCAGGAGCACATGAAGCGGACGCTGCCGTCGATGAAGCGGTAGACGAACCAGTCCAGCGCGTTGAGGCGTTTCAGCGTCGGCTCGTCCATCGCCACGAACACGCCGTTGGACTCCACCGGATGCAGGATCGGGAACGGCATGATCGCTGCCAGCTTGCGCGCCATGGCGTTGGCGTGGGCGGCGCGCCTGGTCCAGGCGCCGGTTTCCAGCATGCCGATCCAGGGCGCGGCGAGGAAGCGCGCCTTCGAGACCAGCTGGCCGCCGTGCTTCATCCGGGCGTCGAAGCGGCGGGCGAGCGCCTTGTCGAAAATCACGATCGCCTCGGTCGGCGTCGAGCCGGCCTTGGTGCCGCCGACGACGGCGATGTCGACGCCGAGGCGCGCCAGCAGTCGGGGCGAAAAGCCGGCCGCGGCCGCATTGGCGAGGCGGGCGCCGTCGAAGTGGAGCTTCAGACCAGCCGCCTTCGCCGGCTCGAACAGCGCCGTCACTGCGGCTTCATTGTAAAGCGCGCCGAATTCGGTGGTGTTGGTGATCGAGAGCGCCGCCGGCGACTGGTGATGCGCCGAGTCGCCCATCCGTAGCGGCGCACCCAGCAGCGCCGGATCGATCCGGCCCGAGTCGCCGGTCAGCCGGATCAGGCCGACGCCGGCGCCGAAGAAGCCGGGCGCGCCGGTCTCGTCGGTGGCGATGTGGCTGTCGTGGTGGCAGATAACCGCCTCGTGTGGCGCGGCCAGGGCGGCGATGGTGAGCGCGTTGCCGGCGGTGCCCGAGGGGACGAAGCGCACCTCGGCGTCGGCGTCGAGCATCGCGCGGATCAGGTCGGCGGCGCGCCGGCCGATGTGGTCGGCGCCGTAGCCGGCCGCATAGCCGCCGTTGGCCGCGGTCAGGGCCTCGATCACCTCCGGCATGGCGCCGGCCACGTTGTCGGATGCGAAATCGTAGCGCAGCGTCAAATCCCCTGCCAAAAGCGTTGGCGCGTCATAAGCCGCCCGGCACGCGCTGCGAAGCCATCCAAAGGGACCCGATGAACTCAGCCGATAGTTTCAGCGCCACCTATGCCGAGGCGCGGGCGAAATTCCGTGAGACCGCTCAAGAGGCGGGCGGCGCGCTGGAGGCGATCGCCAACCCGAACCGCGGCCCGGATGGCGGCGACCTTTCCACCGACGTCGCCTGGTTCGGCCCCCGCGACGCCGGCAAGGTGCTGGTGATGGTTAGCGGCACCCACGGCGGCGAGGGCTTCTGCGGGTCCGGCGCCCAGGTCGACTGGCTGCGGCGCGGCGAGCACACGATCCTGCCCAAAGACCTCGCCGTGCTGATGATCCACGCGATCAACCCCTACGGCTTCGCCTGGCTGCGACGGGTCACCGAGGAAAACATCGACCTCAATCGCAACTGGCTCGATTTCAGCCAGCCGGTCCCGGCAAACCCCGGCTACGACGAACTGGCGGACGCTGCGGTGCCGCTGGAATGGACGCCGGACAGTCAGCGCGCCGCCAACAAGGTGCTGCGCGATTACGCCGCCGCGCACGGTCCGATGGGCCTGCAGCAGGCGCTGAGCGGCGGCCAGTATCGCCACGCCAAGGGTGTGTTCTACGGCGGCGACGGTCCCAGCTGGGCGCGGCGGACGCAGGAAAGCATCTACCGCTCCTACCTCGGCCAGGCCGGCAAGGTCGCGATCATCGACTACCACACCGGCCTCGGCCCCTGGGGTTACGCCGAGCCGATCATGTCCGACCCAGTCGGCAGCGCCGCGCACAGCCGAGGCCTGGCCTGGTTCGGCGCGACCATCACCAGCCCGCTCGACGGCTCCTCGACCTCCGCCGAGACCGCGGGCGACAACCTCGCCGCCGCGCCGTCGATCATGCCGGCCGCCGAGGTGACCGGCGTCGCGCTCGAATACGGCGTCCAGACCCTGGCCGAGGTGTTCCTGGCGCTCCGGGCCGACGCTTGGCTGCACGCCTACGGCGATCCGCTCTCACCCAAGGGCCAGGAGATCAAGGCGCTAATCCGCGCCGCCTTCTACGGCGACGCGGATGATTGGAAGGGCATGGTGGTGGGGCAATCGCTGACGGCCTGCCGGCAGGCGATCGCGGGGCTCACCCGAGGATAGAGAGTACACGCCGGCTCCAACCTGCGCGATGTACCTAATTGATTTTCCCTAACTTTCGGTCATCGCCGGGCGTCAGTCCCGGCGACCCATGACCACCGTCTGGTGGGTGGCCGTGCTCCGCCCGGCCACGGCGGGTTCCGCGTGCTTGGGTGGCCGGGACTGACGCCCGGCCATGACCGAGAGGGGGAGTGGTGGTCGAGAAGCGGCGTGCGAAACCGGCGCCTGAGGCCCGTTTTCCCGCCCGAGAGCCCCGACTGGCACTTGGATAGCTCCACCCGCCCCGCCGCGGAAAAACCGCGCCTTACGCGGCGATTTCCTACGCTAGCGGCTCTTCCAGATAGCGACGCCGCACGTGGCGCTTGAACGCTTCGGCGGTAAGGGGTCCACCGGTGGCGTCGCGGACCAGGGTGTCGAAGCTGACCAGGCTGGCGCGCTGGTGCACCCGCGGCTTCACCCAGGCGAAGTATGGGCCGAAGTCGGCGCGGGCCAGCGAGGGCAGGATGTCCGGATCGTCGGCGACGGCGCGCTCGAACAGCTGTGCGGCCAGCATCGAGCCCATCGCATAGTTGGGGAAATAGCCCATCAGGCCGGCGGCCCAGTGGATGTCCTGCAGGCAGCCGTGAGCCATGTCCGGCGGCGTTCGCCCGATCAGCTTGATGAAAAGCTCGTCCCAGGCGCCCGGCACGTCCGGCGGCGCCAGGTCGCCGCGGATCAGCGCCTGTTCGAGCCGGTAGCGCAGGATCACATGCAGCGGGTAGCTGAGCTCGTCGGCGTTGACGCGGATGAAGCCGTTGTCGAGCCGGCGCCAGTCGTTCAGCACATTGACCACCGACCAGCGCGGCGGATCGCCGCCGTATTCGGCCGCCATCTGCGGCGCCAGCCAGCGCAGGAACTCGCGGCTGCGGCCGGCCATCCGCTCCAGCGACAGCGACTGGCTCTCGTGCATGGTCATGCCACGGGCGTTGCCGCCGGGGCGGAAGGCGAATTCGCGCGGCAGGTTGAACTCGTACATCGCATGCCCCGCCTCGTGCATCGTCGCCGAGACGGCGAAGCGCGGGTTGGCAAGGTCGTAGCGGGTGGTGAAGCGCACGTCGCCGGGGCTGTGCGGCACCGAGAACGGATGCGGCGCGGCGTCGATGCGGAAGTTGTCGGGGTTATGCCCGACCGCGATCGCCAGCTTGTGCGCCATCGCCGCCTGGCGCTCGACCGGCGTGTCGCCGAACGGGATCGGGTCCGGCCAGCCGGCCTGGCGTTCGCGCACTTCAGCGATCAGGCCCGGCAGGAAGGCGGCGAGGTCGGCGAAGATCGGGTCGATCATCGCTTCGCCGACGCCGGGGTCGTACTCATCGAGCAGGGCGCCGTAGAGGCTGGTCCCCAGCGCCTCGGCCTTGGCCTGGGCGATCTCGCGGGTCAGCTCCAAGAGTTCGGTGAAGCCCGGCTCGAACGCGGCCCAGTCGCTCGCCGGCTTGGCCGTGCGCCACACTGCTTGCAGCGCCTGCGAGGCGCGGGTCTTGGCGGCCAGCAGTTCCTTCGGCACGGCCGAGGTGTGGATCCAGGTGCGGCGCATCTCGCCGAGGTCGGCGCGCTCGTCCGGCGCCAGGGCGCTGGCCATCGCTTCGGCCTCATCCAGCTCGTCGCCGGCGGCGCGGGAGCCGACCAGGTCGGCGGAGACCTCGGTGATCGCCGCCATCTGCTCGCCCCTGGCCCATGCCCCGCCGGCGGGCATGTGGGTCTGGGCGTCCCAGTTCAGCATGGTGCGGGCGGCGTCCAGCTTGCCGGCGGTGGCGAAGCGATGGACGGCGCGGGCGAAGGCGTCAGGTTGTGATGCGGCCATGAAGTCTGAAGCCATGCGGCGGGGCGGCAGTCAACTTGCGGAAGCGCTCGACCAGGATGTTCGGGGCGCTGGCGGAGTCTGTCTCAGGCGCCCCGCCTAGATCCGGCCCAGCCGGTGCGATTCGTAGCATCCGCGCGTCCCTCCCGCCCCTTCCTAAGACTTGTGCTTGTGACAATCGCTCCCCACCCGGCATAAGGCTCCGGTGAGTGCGGGCGGGGAGTTGGGTATGACGATGGCGGCCGAGGCGACCGCGCAGCCGGGGGCTGGCGGCCCGATATCGACGCGCAACGTCGCCGCCGCGGTGGTCGGCAACTGGCTAGAGTTCTACGACTTCGTCGTCTACACCTTCTTCACCCTGCAGATCGGCGACGCCTTCTTCCCCAGCCATTCGGAGTTCGGGCGGCTGATGCTGTCGCTGTTCACCTTCGGCGTCGGCTTCGTGTTCCGGCCGATCGGGGCGGTGGTGATCGGGCGCTTCGCCGACAAGGTCGGTCGTCGGCCGGCGATGCTGCTGTCATTCGGCCTGATGGGTTTCGCCCTGCTGGGCTTCGTCTGCGTGCCGACCTTCAAGCAGATCGGCCTCTGGGCGCCGGTGCTGGCGCTGATCTGCCGGCTGGTGCAGGGCTTCGCGCTCGGCGGCGAGGTGGGGCCGACCACGGCCTATCTGATCGAGGCCGCGCCGATCACGAAGCGCGGGCAGTACGGCGCATGGCAGAGCGCCAGCCAATCGCTGGCCAGCATCTCCGCCGGCCTAGTGGGCTTGATGGTCAGCGCAACGCTCAGCGCCACCGCCGCGCACGACTGGGGCTGGCGCATCGCCTTGATGATCGGGGTGCTGGTGCTGCCGTTTGGCCTGATCATCCGCCGCTTCCTGCCGGAGACGCTCGGCCACGCCGAACCGAAGTTGGCGGCCCACGCCGACATCGCCGAGAGCGCGGGACCGCTGGCCGTCTTCGCCAGCCATTGGCGGGTGATCCTGCTGGGCCTGGGGCTGATCGCCGCCGGCACGATCTCGACCTACGTGTTCAGCTTCATGACCACCTACGCCCAGACCACGCTGCACATGGGCATGCGCACCGGCCTCCTGATCGCGGTGACCAACGGCATTGCCGGTTTCGCCGCCTCGCTCGCCGGCGGCGCGCTTTCCGACCGGTTCGGGCGGCGCACGCTGATGATCTGGCCGCGCTTCGCCTTCCTGGTCGCGATCCTGCCGACGTTCTGGCTGGTGGTGCACATCCACCAGCCGGTGGCCCTGCTGTCGCTGATGGCCGCGCTGAACGTGATCGGCAACCTGGCCGGCGTGCCGGCGCTGATCGCCATCACCGAGTCGCTGCGCAAGGACGTCCGCGGCGTCGGCGTCGCCACCATCTACGCCACCGCCGTCGCGGTTTTCGGCGGCACCACCCAGCCGATCGTCGCCTGGCTGGACCACGTCACCGGCAATCCGCTGGCGATCGCCTACTACCTGATGTTCGGCACCGCGGTCGGCCTTATCTCGTCGATCCTGATCGCCGAGACGGTGATCCGAGAAAAGCCCGCCTGACCTGGGAGCCAATCATGCGACGCCGCGCCGTCCTCGCTCTTGCCGCCGCCGCGGCGGCCGCCCCATCGCTGGCGCCGGCCCAGGCCGCGCCGCCGACTTACTTCGTGCTGATGCATAGTCCAGGCCCGCTCTGGGACCACGCCAAGGGATTCCGCGACCAGCCGGGACTGGACCAGCACCTCGGCTACATGTCCGGCTACGCCGACAAGGGCCGCATCGTCATGGGCGGCCCGTTCCTCGACAACACCGGCGGCATGATGATCTTCGACGTGGTCAGCCTGGAAGACGCCCGCGCCATCGCCGAGGCCGACCCGACGGTGAAATCCGGGCTGCTGACCGTCACCGTGAAGCCATGGCTCGCGGCGCTGATGCGGAAATAAGCGCCGGTCACAGCCGTCTTAGGCGCAGCTATCGGCCGCCCCAGAATAACTCTTTAATCCCCACCAAGTTTATAGGATATATGATCGGTCCGCTTCGGGAGTTGGGAGCCGCACATGTCCGCCGAGTTCGTCAGCTACGCCCCACCGCACCAAGGGCCTGAAGTCCGCGAAACCCGCCGAGCGCCGATGCGCGTGCTTTCCGGCCGCGGACTAAGACACGACGCCGAGTATCGCGACGAGCGCCCGCAGCCCGATGGCGCCGAAGATGTTTTGGCGGTGCTGATGCAGTTGCCGGCGACAGCGACCCTGCGCGATGTGGTCGAGGCGCTGATCGGCGAACGGCCCGACGGCCACAGCCAGACTTACGCCAACGTGGTGCTGACCCAGCGCGCCCTCGCCCTACTTGCCGCGGCCGTCGCTGGTCGGGACTTCGGGGCCTGGCAGCCGGAACACTGAGCCCGCTCTAGGCCTGAGCCTTGGACCCGTCAGACCGACGGCAGCTCGAAGACGAGCGGATCGTTGTAAGAGTCCGGCAGTATTTCCTCATCGTCCGCATCGAATAGGTCGTCATTTTCGTCGATGAGCGGATCATCCTCGGCGAATTCGGAGGAATCTATCGGATCGGGCACGGGCGGCTCCGTCGGCTGACGCAATCTTAATGCGCCTATATTGCCGATGTAGCCAGTGGTGGAGTTCCACGCCGACGTACAGCGCCGGGATTGCGCCGGCCATGACGGCAAAGGCCCTGCTGGAGACCGGCGGGGCCGCTGACGCTTAGGATCCGGGCGGCGGCGGCGGGTAGGGCTCGCACGCGGCGAGCACCGAGTTCAGCCCGCAGAACAGCATCCCTCGTGCGGCCAAGTAGTCCGATCCCAGCAACGTCGTCCATCCCATCGCCACGCGGCTCAAGGCGGCGGTTGTTGATGAACCCGTTCTGAACATCGGCTCTGTCATGCCGTTCAGACGGCGAGTCCTAGGGTCTGCACATCGTCACTACCGGCGATGCAACAACAACTACCGACCTCAAAGGGACATCCCATGAAACTGCGCAGCCTTCTGATCGCCGCCGCTGGGCTCACCATCGCGGCCGCCGGCGCCACCGCCGCCTCCGCTCACGACACCCATTGGCAGGCGCACCACAGCTACCGGGTGCAGGTGAACCACCGCATCGGCGACCTGAACCGCTCGATCGAACGCGAACGCGGCGAAGGTCGGATCTCGGTTTACCAGGCGCGGCACATGCACGCCCACGTCCACTCGATCCGGATGCAGGAAGCCCGCTTCGCCTCGCACCACGGCAGCCACATCGGCCGCTTCGAGCAGGCCCGCCTGAACCGCGAGGAGTCCGGCGTCCGCAACCAGATCCGCTAGGCCATGGCGGCGACGACCTCCTTCCCGCCAGCGTTCCAGTGATCAACCGGCGCGCCAAGCGGGGAGGGGGTTTGCCGTGCTGCCGATGGGGGCGAGGCGCGCAGCCCGAAAGGGACTCGAACCCCCGACCTTCGGTTTAGGAAACCGCTGCTCTATCCTGCTGAGCTATCGGGCCACGCAGGTTCGGATTTAGCGGTTTGCGGCGCCGCAATCCAGCCGGGCCGCGCGGCTAGGCTGGATGCGTTGAAAAGGAGCGAGGCGTGAGGCGATTGAAGCCATGGGTGTTGGCTGGGGCGATGGCGGGGCTGCTGGCGATGACCGGCGCGCCCGTGCAAGCAGCGAGCGCCGATCCGGCGGCGGCGCAGGTCGATACGTTCGACGCCGCCCTGCTGGACGTGATGAAAGCAGCCAAGTCGCTGGGCGCGCAGGGGCGCTATCACCGGCTGGAGCCGGCGGTGACGCGGGCGTTCGACATCCCGACCATGATCCGGTTCGCGGTGGGGCCAAGCTGGTCGACCATCCCGGCGGCTCAGCAGCAGAGCCTGACGGCGGCGTTCCAGCGTCTGACCGCGGCCGGCTATGCGCACAATTTCAACGGCTATTCGGGCGAGACCTTCCAGGTCGATCCGAATGTGGTCACCCGCGGCCCGGACAAGGTGGTGCAGACCAAGATCAACTCGCCCGGCTCGGCGCCGGTGGTGATCTCCTACCGGATGCGCCAAAGCGGCGGCGCGTGGAAGATTATCGACGTGTTCTACAACGGCTCGATCAGCCAGCTGACGACGCGCCGCGCCGACTTCTCGGCGACGCTCGCCAGCGGCGGGCCGGCGGCGCTGGTCGCGCACCTGAACGCGCTGGCGGACAAGGAACTGAAGTAGAGCTTCAGCCCGGCTCGCAGGGCTCGGCTTCGCCGGTGGCGAGCTCGATGCGGAAACAGCGCTCGACGCCGGTGTCCTCGTCGCGGACGATCACCGCCACCTCGCCGCCGGCGTCCGCATGCGGCGCCCAATCCTCGGCGAAGGCGACGCCGGCTGCTTCGTGACTGATCTCGACCAGGCGCTGGCCGCCGTGCGAGGGCCGGTCGCCAAGTCTGACATTGAACCAACGCTCTGACTGGATCGTCATGCTGTCATCCTCCGCAGTTAGCTAACGCACATGACGATAGAAGGACTCACGGCGCTTTGGGCGGGACCACCGTCGGCGCATCCTCCCAGCCGCCACCGAGCGCCTGGAACACCGCCACCTGGTCGTCGATCAGAGCCTGATCGGAGGCGGAGAGGTCGGCGCGAGCCGCCTCAAGGTTGCGCTCGGTCTGCAGCAGGTCGGGAAAGCTGATCGAGCCGCGCTGCAGCTGAATCTGCGCCAGGTCGAAGGCGCGCTGGTTGTCCTTCACCTCGGCGATCAGCGCGGTGTGGCGCGCGAGCTCGGCGTCGTAGGTGCTGAGCGCCTGCTCGGTCTCCTTCAGCGCGTTCAGCACCACGGAGTTGAACGAGGCGATGTCGGCCGACGCTTGCGCCTTGCTCTGGATCACCTCGGCGCGGGCCACCAGCACATTGGGGAAGGTCCAGGTGATCAGCGGACCGAGCTGGTAGGAGAAACTGCCGGCCGAGGCGATCTGCTTCAGCGATGTGCCGGACGTGGCGGCGTTACCGGTCAGCGAGACGGTGGGGTAGAAGTCGGCGGTGGCGACGCCGATGCGGGCGGTGTCGGCGGCGAGGGTGCGCTCGGCCTGGCGGACGTCGGGCCGGCGGCGCAGCAGCGCCGCGCCGTCGCCGACCGGCAGCGGCGTCTTGATCGTCGGTGGTGTCCCGCACGCGGCGGCGGCTTGCGAGATTTCCGCCGGCGGGCGCCCGGTCAGCACCGCCAGTTCGAACAGCTGCGCACGGCGCTCGCCCTCGAAGGTGGGAATGGCGGCGCTGGCCTGGTCGTAGACCGCCGCGGCGCTGGCGACGTCGAAGTCGGACTTGGCGCCGAGATCGCGCATCCGCTGGGTGAGGTCCATCACCTGCCGCGAGAGCGCGGCGCTGCGCCGGGCGGTGGCGGCCTGTTCGGAGAAGGCGCAGGCGTCGGCGTAGGCGCGGGCGGTCTCGGCGGCGACGGCGATGCGGACCACGTTCTCGGCCTCGGCGGTGGCGGCGGCGTCGGCCCTGGCCGCTTCGATCGAGCGGCGGATGCGGCCGAACAGATCGACCTCGTAGCTGACGTTGAAGGCGCCCGACCCAAGCCAGGCCGGCTCGGCCTTCGGTCCGCCCAGCGCGGCGACCAGTTCGGCGGTGCTGCTCTTGCCCCACAGATCGTTGGCGGTGAGCTGGGTGGTGGGGAACAGGCCGGCGCGGGCCTGGGCCAGTACGCCGGACGCCCTGAGCAGGTTGGCGGCGGCGACCTTCAGGTCCTGGTTCTCGGTCAGCGCCTGCTGCACGAGCGTGTCCAGCGCCGGATCGTCGTAGAGCCGCCACCAGTCGGTCGGCGGCGCGTCGGCGGTGGCGACCTTCGGCGTGGCCGAGACGAACGGCGCGCCGGCGGTCGGCGGCGCCTGGGGGTCGTGATAATTCGGCCCGACCGCGCAGGCGGTCATCGCCAACATCAGCGGCGCCAGCGCCAGAGCGCGCCAGGCGCTCACTCCGCCGGCTCCGGCGCCGGCGCGACTTTCAGGATGCGCGGCGGCTTTGGGATGCGGTCCGAAACCGCGCGAAACACGACGTAGAAGGTCGGCGTGAACACCAGGCCGAAGAAGGTCACGCCCAGCATGCCGAAGAACACGGCGACGCCCAGCGCCTGGCGCATCTCGGCGCCGGCGCCGCTGGCGAAGGCGAGCGGCGCGACGCCGAAGATGAAGGCGAACGAGGTCATCAGGATCGGCCGCAGCCGGGTGTGGGCTGCGCTGGCGGCCGCCTCGTGGCGTTCCATGCCGTGGTCCAACTCCGCCTGGCGGGCGAACTCCACGATCAGGATGGCGTTCTTGGCTGCCAGCCCGATCAGCACGATCAGGCCCACCTGGGTCAGGATGTTGTTGTCCAACCGCATCAGGTTGACGCCGCTCATGGCGGCCAGCAGGCACATCGGCACGATCAGGATCACCGAGAACGGCAGGGTCACGCTCTCGTAGAGCGCGGCCAGCACCAGGAAGGCGAACACCACCGCCATGACGAAGACCAGCGTAGGGCTCTGGGCCTGCTTCTGCTGCAAAGCGAGATCGGTCCATTCGTAGCCGAAGCCGTTGGGCAACGCCTTCTGCGCCGCCGCCTCCATTGCCTCGATCGCCTGGCCGCTGGACTTGCCGGGCGCCGCGTCGCCCTGGATTTCGGCGCCAGGATAGAGGTTGTAGCGCAGCACGCGGTAGGGGCCGGTGGTGCGCCGCAGGTCGACGAAGGCGCCCAGCGGCACCATCGCGCCCGACGCCGAACGGGTCTTCAGCTGGCCGATCGCCGACGGATCGTTGCGGAACGGCCAGTCGGCCTGGGCGTAGACTTGGTAGGTGTGATTCAAGTAGTTGAACGTGTTGATGAACGTCGACCCCAGATAGGTCTGCAGGGTGTCGAACACATTGGTGTCGGGCACGCCCAGCACCTCGGCCTTGGTGCGGTCGATGCTGGCGTAGATCCGCGGCGTGCGGGTGTTGAAGCTGACGAAGGCGTTCTGGATTACCCCGCTCTTGTTGGCCTCCTCGGCCACCGCGTTCGCGGCCTGCTCCAGCTCCTGATAGGTGTGCTGGGTGCGGTCCTGCACGATCATCTTGAAGCCGCCGGCGGTGCCGATGCCGCGCACCGGGGGCGGGTCGATGATCTTGATGTCGGCACCCTGGATGACCGCCATCCGCTTGCGCAGGTCGGCGGCGACCACCTCGGCGGTGAGGCCAAGCGGCAGACGCTGTTCGAACGGCTGCAGCACGATGTAGATCTGGCCGGTGTTGGACTGGGTGGCGCCGGAGGTCGCGTCAACGCCGGCGTAGGCGCTGCCGGCCAGCACCCCTGGCGCATGCAGCGCGACATCGGTCACCTGCTGGGTGATCTGATCGGCGCGGTCCAGCGAGGCGCCGGCTGGCAGCTGGATCGCCGCGATCAGATTGCCCTGGTCTTGGTTGGGGATGAAGCCGGTCGGCGTTCCGGTGAGCAGCATCACCGTCAACACCAGCAGCACGGCGAACACCCCGAACATAACCAGCGGCAGCCGCACCAGCCGCGTCGTCACGTTCGAGTAGAAATGGCTCAGCGCGTCGAAGCCGCGGGTGAAAATCTGGCCGGCGGCGGCCAGCGGCGCGAACAGGCCCTTCGGCTTGTGGTCCTTGGCGTGCGGCCTCAGCACCAGCACGCACAGCGCCGGCGACAGCGTCAGCGAAACCGTCAGCGACAGCACTGTCGCCGCGGCGATGGTCACCGCGAACTGGCGATAGAACTGGCCGGTGATTCCGGTGATCAGCGCCGCGGGCATGAACACCGCGATCAGCACCAGGGCGATGGCGACCAGCGCGCCGCCAACCTCATCGACCGTGGCGTGGGCGGCCTCGCGCGGCGTCAGGCCCTCGGCCAGCTTCCGCTCGATGTTCTCCACCACCACGATGGCGTCATCGACCACGATGCCGATCGCCAGCACCAGCGCGAACAGGGTCAGGGTGTTGAGCGAGAACCCGACCGCCTTCAGCACCATCATCGAGCCGACCAGGGCGACGGGGATGGCCAGGATCGGGATCAGCGCCGCGCGCCAGGTTTGCAGGAACACCACGATCACGATCACCACCAGGACGATGGCGATGCCCAGCGTCTTCTCGACCTCGGTGATCGAGGCGGCGACATATTCGGTGGGATTGTAGATGATCTGATAGCCGAGGCCGGGCGGGAAGTCGGCGCTCAACGTCTTCATCGTCGCCTTGATCTCGTCGGCGGTCGCCAGCCCGTTGGCGCCCGGCAACTGCAATATGCCTACGGCCGCGGCGTGATGGCTGATCACCTCGCCGTTCGGCTGGCGCACGACGAGATAGGCGTCAGTGGTGTAGTCGGCCGCGCCCAGATCGACCCGCGCGATGTCCGACACGCGGGTGAAACGCCCGGCGCTGTCGCGCTTGATCACGATGTCGCCGAACTCATTCGGCGTGGTCAGCAGGCCTTCGGTCTGGATGTTGAGCTGCTGGGCGCTGGCGCCCGGTCCGAACGGCGGTTGGCCGATCGATCCGGCCGCCACTTGGATGTTGTCGGCGCGCAGGGCGTTGACCACATCGTCCACGGTCAGCTTGCGCTGGGCGGCCTTGTCCGGATCGATCCAGATCCGCATCGCGTAGTCGCGCGCCGCCCGGCTGCCGAGGTCGCCGACGCCGGGCAGGCGCAGCAGCTCGTCGCGGACGTGCAGGGTGAAGTAGTTGGAGATGTACTGCTGATCGAGCGAGTTGTCGGGCGAGTAGAGGTGCACCGCCAGCAACAGGTCGGGCGAGGCTTTGCGCACGACGAGACCCGTCGCCTGCACTTCGGCCGGCAGCTGCGGCACGGCGACCTGGGCGCGGTTTTCGACCAGCACCAGGTCCTTGTCGACGTCCGCGCCGAGCTTGAAGGTGACGGTGATGGTCAGGTGGCCGTCGGCGGTGGACTGCGAGGACATGTAAAGCATGTCCTCCACCCCATTGATCTGCTCCTCGATCGGCTGGGCGACGGTCGAGGCCAGCGTCTCGGCGGACGCGCCGGGATAGGTGGCCGAGATGCTCACCGTCGGCGGCGCGATCTGCGGGTACTGCGCGACCGGCAAGGTCGGCAGGGCGACAGCGCCCAGCAGCGTGATCAGGATCGAGATCACCGCCGCGAAGACCGGGTGGTCGACGAAGAAGTGGGCGAACTTCATGGGCCGATGGCGAAGGTCGCGGACGACGCGGCGGTCGTGGCCGGCGCGGTCTGCACCGTGGGCGAAGGCGTGATCGGGCCGGTCTTGGGCGTCACCGGTTTGCCGGGCCGCGCATGCATCAGCCCGTCGATCACCACCCGGTCACTGGCGTTCAGGCCCGAGCGGATCACCCGCAGCCCGTCGACCACCGGACCCAGCTCGACCATGCGCTGAACCACGATGTTCCGCGGGCCGATCAGGTAGACCACCTGGCGCGACTGGTCGGCGACGATTGCCTGATCGGGCACCAGCAGGCCCATGTAGGGATGCGATCCCTGCAGCCGCATGTGGCCGAACATGCCGGGCGTCAGGAAGCCGCCGGGATTGTTCACCAGGGCGTAGGCCGAGATCACGCCGGACGAGGAGTCGAAGGCGTTGTCGACGAAAGCCAGCTTGCCTTGCCAGCGGTAGTCGGCCTCGTCCTGCAACCGGATCTGGACCGGGGGCTGCTGCCCGCCGCCGATCAGCGACTGGCGTTTGTATTTCAGGAACTGGGCTTCCGGCCCGGTGAAGCGGAAGCGGATTGGGTCGAGATTGATCACGCTGGTCAGCACCGTCGTGTCCTGGGTCACCAGATTGCCGGGCAGAATCTTGGCGTCGGAGGCCTGGCCGGTGATCGGCGAGACGACGCGGGTGAAGCCGAGATTCAGCGCTGCGGTGCGCTCGGCGGCTTGCGCTGAGCCGAGGTCGGCTTCGGCCGTGTGTTCGGCGGCGAGGCGGGTGTCGACGTCCTCCTGGCTGGTGGCGCGGGCGGCGACCAGCTGCTGCGCGCGGGTCAGCTCGACCTTGGTGTCGGCGACCGCGGCGGCGGCGTGCGCCACCTGCGCCTTGGCCTGGTCGAACAGCGCCTGGTAGGGCCGCGGGTCGATCTGGAACAGCAACTGGCCCTGGCGCACCTGCTGGCCGTCCTTGAAGCCGACCGCGGTGACATAGCCGGAAACCCGCGGCCTAACGTCGACACTCGCGGGGGATTCGAACTGGCCGACGAAATCGTCCCAGTCCTCCACCTGGCGCGACAGCGGCTGGGCCACGATCACGGTCGGCGGCGCCGGCGCGGGCGCCTCGTGCGCCCCGCACGCCGCGAGCGGCCAGGTCGCGATCAAGACGGCCCAAAAACGGCGAGAAAGAAACATGCGCCCCGCGATGCGTAACTTAACGACGTTCGGTAGCGGCTGATGGCCGAGGCGCCAAGCGTGTCAAACCGTGTCACCACGGTCATCCCCCGACATGCCCCGTTGCGGTCTAGGCGGGCAATGTCTCAGTTTTGTTGCAAAATACAGTGCTGTCAGGCGGCCGATTTGGCGGGCGGCGGCGCGCCCATCAGCGCTGGCTGGAAGATCAGGGCGGAAACCAGGGTCCAGATCAGGGAGATCATCAGCAGCTTGCCCATGCTGGCGGTGCCGGGGTGACTTGAGAGCCACAAGCTGCCGAAACCGGTCGCGGTGGTCAGGGCGGAGAAGAACACCGCCCGCGCCAGGCTGGAAGTCAGCAGGTGCGACCCACCCGAGCGCCAGGACATCACGAAGTAGATGTGGAAGGCGACGCCGATGCCGAACAGCAGCGGCAGGGCGATGATGTTGGCGAAGTTGAGCGGCTGGCCGATCAGCACGCAGCTGCCGAGCGTCAGGAGGCCGGTCAGCACGATCGGGGCCATGGTGATCGCCACGTCGCGGACGCGCCGCAGCACCAGGAACAGCAGGGCGGTGATGGCGACAAACGACAGCGCGCCGGCTTCGAGGAAGGCGCGCACCACGGTGCGGCCGCCCTCGCGGATGCCGATCGGCGTGCCGGTGACGCCAGGTACGACCGGCGTCACCGCGTCGATGAAGCGGCTCAGCACCGCGTCGTCGTTGGCGTTGCCCTTGGGGCTGATCGAGACGCGGGCGCGGCCGTCGGCGGTGATCCAGTCGCGCACCAGGTCGTTCGGCAAGGTCTGCAGCGTGACCGGTTGAGCCGCCAGCGCGTTCTGGATCTGGGTCAGCACGGTGGTGAAGGGCGTCATCAGCGTCGCCGCCGCCTTGGCGCGCAGCTTGGGCGAGCCGTTGGCGAGACGATCGAGCGCGGTGGCGAGGCGACGCGCCTGGATCGACGCGGCGTCGTGTCCGTTCGCGTCCTGGCGCAGCGCCGCGGCGGTCGCGGCCAGGCTGCGCACCACATCCGCGTCGGCGGGCGGTGGCGCGGTAACGATCGGGTTCAGCGCGATATCGAGCAGGTTGGCCGCATCGGCGAGGTCGGCGAGCTTGGCCGGCTGGTCGGTCGGCACGAAGTCGGCCAGGGTGCGGGCGCTGTCGACCTCGGGGATGGTCTGCACGCGGGCCGCCAGAGCCTGGGCGGCGGTCAGGTTGGGTTGCACCACCTCCAACGTGTCAGGGGTCGAATTGGCGTCGCCCATCAGATCGTAGAGCGTCGAGACCGACTCGGTTTTGGGGTCGCGCAGGTGGATCGGGTTGAAGTCGAAGTGCAGCAGCGGCAACAGCGCCGCGCAGCCGATCGCGGCGATGACGAAGGTCGCGAGCACCGGCTTGCGGTGGCTCACCACCACCGCGTCGATCCGGCTGATCTGTTCGGGCGGCGGCGCGAGATGGCCGGCCGCGGGGCGAAGCAGCGTCAGCAGCGCCGGCAGCAGGGTGAGGTTCAGCGCCAGCGCGATGATCATGCCGGCGCCGGCGATCACGCCGAGCTGAGAGACGCCGAAGTAGTCCGTCGGCGCGAAGGCGAGAAAGCCGGCGGCGATGGCGCAGGCGGCCAGCGCCAGCGGGCGGCCCATCCGCAGCGCCGCCTCAGTCAGCGCGGTCCCGGTGTCGACGCCTGGTGTGTGCTCGGTGCGGAAGCGGACGCTGAGCTGGATGCCGAAATCGATCCCCAGCCCGACGAACAGCGGAATGAAGGCGATCGAGATCACGTTGAACTTGCCGAAGATGAGCAGGCCGAGCGCTGCGGCCAGCGTCAGGCCGGCGAAGGTGGTGATCAGGATCGCGACGATCACCTTGGCCGAACGCACCGCCAGCCACAGCATCAAGATGATCGCCCCAACGGCGACGATGCTGATTGGCAAGGCGCGCTCGGCCAGGCTGCCGAACTCCTCGTCTTCCAGCGGCACTGGGCCAGTGAGGCGCACGGTGACGCCGTTGGCGGGGCTCAGCGCCAACGCCTTGGCGTCGGCGCGGATCGCATCGCCCGCCGCGGCGCCGGGCTCCAGCTGGGTGAAGTCCATCTTCGGGTTCACCAGCAGAATCTTGCGCAGTTCGCGCTTGTCGACCTGGCCGCCGCCGACCAGCTCGCGCCAGGAGAAGAACGCCGGCTTGCCCGCTTCGAGTTTCTCCAGCGCGTCGGCCAGCCGGCTCATTGGCATATTCAGCGACGAGAGCTGGGTCTGGCCGGCGCTGACGCCCTGCAGCGCCGTGCCGAGCGAGCTCATCAGGCCGCGCAGCGACGGATCGGCAGCCATCGGACCCAGGAACGGCTCTGCGGCGATCAGCCGGTCCTTGCTATTCTTCACGTCCGCGGCTGACGAAAACAGCAGACCTTCCTTGGCCCAGAACGGGCCGCCATCGGGCCGGAGCACCGAGATAAAATGCGCCGGGTCGGCCGATAGCTTGTCGGCCAGCGCTTGTGCGCCCTGTTCGGCCAGTTCCGGCGTCACACCGTCGACCACCACCACGATCTGGGTGTCGGAGCCAGGGAACAGGGCGGCGAACGCGCTCTCGCCCTGGCGGTAGGCCAGCTTGGGCGAGAGCAGATCGTCGGTGTTGGTGTTGATGGAGAAGTGGGTGGCGACGAACAGCATCGCCGCCGCGGCCAGCGCCAGGCAGATCAAGGCCACCGCGAACGGTCGGCGCGTCGCATACGCCACAAGGCGCGCGATCGCGGAGGCGCGCTGATCGGCTTGGCTCATCCCAGTTCTGTTCGCCGCCTCAGTTCGCCGCAAGATACCGCGGCTGAGCGCGATAACTATCGCATGGGAAGGCGGTGGCGATAGGCCCGTCAAGGTTGGACGCGGCGGCTTCCCGCGCCACCGGCGCGTCGACGGCCGAGGGCGCTACGGGTGCAGCGGTCGAGATCGGCGCGGCGTCGGCGCCCGGGCCGGGAGCAGAAGATGTGGGCGCGGCCGATGGCTCGGGCTCGTCGATCGGCGGCAGCACCGGCGCGGCGTCTTCCCCTCGGACGGCGGCCTCGCGCGACTGCAGATAGACCGAGCGCAGTGTGGCGTAGGGATCGGCCGCATCGCCGGTTATCGCGTCGAGGTCGCCCTGGGACGATATCCGCTTGTCCAATCCGCCGACGACACCGCTGGTGACCTGCAGCGTCAGGCGGCCTGGGAAGCGCACGTAGTTCAACGGGCTCATCGCCGCGTCGCCGGCCATGCCGATCCCATCTCGCACGGTCGTTGGGCCGAGGAACGGCAGGAACAGGTAGGGTCCCGGCTTCACGCCCCAGACCCCGAGCGTGATGCCGAAATCGTTGTCGTGATGCGGCAGGCCCTGCGGCGCGGCGGCGTCGATCATGCCGCCGATGCCGACGGTGGTGTTGAACGCCAGGCGGGCGAAATCGCGCCCGGCGGCGCGTCCGCGAAACTGCAGCACGTCGTTGGCCACGATCACCGGCTCCGAGAGGTTGGTGACCATGTTGTGGATGACGAAGCCGATCGGACCTGGCGTCAGCGCACGATAAAGCCGCGCTATCGGCCGGAAGAATCGCCGATTGGCGTCGATCGCGCTGGCGTAGAAGCGACGGTTCATCCGCTCGTAAGGATCGTCCGGCGTCTGTGCGTGGGCGCCCGACGCGACCAGCGCGGCGCCGAAGCCAAAGACGGTAACCAAGAGGTGAGGGCGCAATAGGCGGCTCCGACAGAGGGGCTGCAACGGGCTTGTTCGCAGACCACAACGCGCGACACAAGGGCGCGGTCGCCACGGCGCCGCAACAACCGTTCATCGGAACCCGTCTTGGGCGCCGAATTCAGGGCGCCGGCGTGGCTAAGGCTCGCCGTTGGGCTTGGACAGCCCTCCCGACATCGGTGTAGGGCGTCCACAGGCGCAATCTGGAGGCAAGATGTCCGCTCCGGCCGGCTCAGCACCGCACCCCGACGCTGCGCGGATCGCCGCCGCATCCACCCGAATCTGGCCGGCATGAAGCGCCTGCGCATCCTGGTCGTGGAGGACGAGGGCCTCGTCGCGATGCTGATCGAGGATATGCTGGAGGACCTCGGCTGCGATGTCGCCGGATCGCTGAGCAGCGTCGGTCAGACGTTGAAATGGCTAGCGGACGGTGGCTCGGCCGACGCCGCCCTGCTCGACGTCAATCTGGGCGGCGAGCCGGTCTGGCCCGTCGCCGAAGCGCTGCTGGCGCGCGGCACGCCGTTCGCCTTCACCACCGGCTACGGTCAGCTGAACACACCGCGCTTCGAGCACGCGCCGTTACTGGGCAAGCCGATCAAATTGCAGCGCCTGGAGGAGGTGCTGCGGAGGTTCGCGGGGGCCGGTTAGGCGGCGAGGACTTACGCCGCCTTTTGCAGGCTTTTGTGCAGAATGCCGATCGCCGCATCGCGGTCGATGCGTTCGATCGCGGCGACTTCCCGGGCCATGCGGTCGA
>Ga0302314_10006178_pt1 | contig 21754 bp, 25 predicted proteins | sample III_Palsa_N2_3_FD_200533 | JGI IMG/M metagenome (GOLD analysis project Ga0302314, IMG submission 200533) | Peat permafrost microbial communities from Stordalen Mire near Abisko, Sweden - III_Palsa_N2_3 | ecosystem: Environmental > Terrestrial > Soil > Palsa > Peat permafrost | place: Sweden...
CGCAACGGTAAAGCCCCTTCTCGGGGACGAGTCCGGTCGCCTGGCCTGGCGTGCTTGCCAAACCGGTCCTCGAAGGAAGGACGGTTCGCAGCCAATGCGCAACCAGTCTGGCCATATCCACGCGGCCACGGCACGTCTCCGTATCGTCCGCGACTCTCTGTCGGCCCTTGAATGGACGCGGCTGACCGGGATGTTCGCGTTCATCCTCGCCCTCAACGTGGTGGGCTGGCTGATCTTCATCCTCTACGTGCTGCCGCACCACTTCGACTACAAGGGGGTGGGCGGCAGCCGGGGCCTCGGCGTCGGTCTCGGGGTGGCGATCACGGCCTGGTTCCTCGGGTTCCGGCACGCGTTCGACGCCGATCACATCTCGTGCATCGACAACACCACCCGCAAGCTGATGGCCGACGGCAAGCGCCCGCTGGGCACCGGCTTCTTCTTCTCGTTCGGGCACTCCACCGTCATCGTGGCGGTCGGCGTCGGCATCACCTTCGCCGCCCGGGCGGTGTTCGGCGCGATGGTGAACCCGAACTCCGCCTACGAGACGGCCGGCGGGGCGATCGGGACGCTGCTGTCGGCCGGGTTCCTCTACCTGATCGCGGTGCTGAACCTGATCGTGCTGGCGGGCATCTTCAAGGTCTTCCGGGAGATGCGCAGCGGCGCCTACAACGAGGTCGAGCTGGAGGCCCAGCTGCAGGCGCGCGGGCTGATGTACCGGTTCTTCGGCCGGTTCACGCGGTCCATCAACCACACCTGGCAGCTGTACTTCGTCGGCCTCGTCTTCGGCATCGGGTTCGACACCACCACCGAGGTGGTGCTGCTGGCCGCCACCGCCTACGCCGCGATCCAGGGGCTGCCGTTCTTCGCGGTGCTCGCGCTGCCGTTCATGTTCTCCGGCGGCATGATGCTGTTCGACACCCTCGACGGCTGCTTCATGAACTTCGCCTACGGGTGGGCGTTCGCCCGGCCGGTCCGCAAGGTCTATTACAACCTGGTCATCACCGGGCTGTCGATCGGCGCGGCGTTCATCATCGGCACGATCGAGATCCTCGGCATCCTCACCACCGAGTTCCACCTCAACGGGGTGTTCTGGCAAGCGATGGCCAACTTCAACATCAACGTCGCCGGGTTCTGCATCGCCGGGCTCTTCATCCTCGTCTGGGCGGTGGCGCTCATCTACTGGCGGGTCGGCAAGGTCGAGGACCGCTGGTCGGCCAGCATCCCGGTCGAATCACGGCAGGCCGGGGGGCCGGACTTGTCGAATATCTGAGTTCATGAGCCAAGTTGAGAGGTGAGCCGGGCTACTCGGCGCGGGGCGCGCGTCGGCTGCGGCGCACGCTCATCCGCAGCTGGGTGATACGCGCTGTCCCCGCAGCGGCCATGATGAGGGCCCCGGCGATGGCGGCCAGCAGCAGTGCCACGGCAAGCGATATCCGCAGGTGCGCGCCGAAGAAGGTGATGGTCACGGCGTGCGCGTTCTCGATGATGAAGACGAGCACCACGATGAGCACGAGTGCGCCCGCGATCATCGCGGTACGCGCCGTGCCGATCCGGCTCCCCACCGATCCGCGGCGGGGCGTCGGCATGGCCGACCCGGGCTGAGCGGGCGTGGCTGGCGCGGGTGCGGGCGGGGCGTCGCCGTTGAGAGAGGCCGGCGGCAAGGTGGTGGCGTGCGAGGCTGGCTCGGTCATGGCTCTTCTTCCTCAGGAACGGGGAACCGGATCAGGAGCACCCAGCCGTCCGTCGCTGACCCAGGCGCCTGGCCGATACCGGCCGGGTCATTGCTTCCTGAGTCCTAAGTCTGAGCCTACATTAGAATTGGAAAACTAGCAATTCATTTCTAGTAATGATAGGTTCACGTGCATGGAGAGCTGGAGCTTCCTGACCAATCACGCCCGCGTCCTGCTGCGCATCGCCCAGGACCCGGGTGCCCGGCTGCGCGACATCGCCGCCGGCCTCGGGATCACCGAGCGCAGCGCCTACGGGATCGTCACCGACTTGACCAGGGCCGGCTACGTGGTCAAGGAGAAGGACGGACGCCGCAACCGCTACCAGATCCAGGCGCACCTGCCGCTGCCCGACTCGGTGGGCCGCGAGCCCGCCATCGGCGACGTTCTGGCCGTCTTGTTGGGCGGGGACGCCGCCGATAAGCAGGCGTGATGCGCCCGCGAGGCGCGCAGCGGCGCGCCTCGCGGGCGCGCTCAGGCGGTAACCCCTACTTCCGGTGCCGCATTCATTTCCGGAGCCGCATTGTTGGGCGCGTTCCTGGTCCCGGCCGCCGCTAGGGTGGCCGGCACCGCGAACTCCGGCATTGTCACCGCGGGCACCTCGGGTACCGGCGCCAGCGAGCCGTCATCCTCGGCGCCGTCGGCTGCGGGCTGGGCGTGGTCGGCAGTCGGCGCCATGCGGTCGAAGAACCGAAGGAGCTCCACCGGGACCGGCATGACGAGGGTGCTGTTCTTCTCGGCCGCGACCTCGACGACGGTCTGCAGCAGCCGCAGCTGCAAGGCGGCCGGGTCGGCGGACATCACGGCGGCGGCCTGGGCGAGCTTCTTGGATGCCTGGTATTCGCCGTCGGCGGAGATGATCCGCGCCCGGCGCTCCCGCTCGGCCTCCGCCTGCCGGGACATCGACCGCTTCATCGACTCGGGCAGCGATACGTCCTTGACCTCGACCCGCTCCACCCGGATGCCCCACGGCTCCTCGGTGGGCGCGTCAATGACGTCCTTGAGGTGCGCGTTGACCTTGTCCCGCTCGGACAGCAGCTGGTCCATGTCGCTCTGGCCGATCACCGACCGCAGCGAGGTCTGGGCCACCTGGGACACGGCATAGGTGTAGTTCTGCACGTTGATGATCGCCTTGATCGGATCGACGACCCGGTAGTAGACCACCGCGTCCACCTTCAGGGTGACGTTATCGCGGGTGATGGCCTCCTGGGCGGGCACCGCGGCGACGATGATCTGCATGTTGACCTTGCGCAACCGCTCGCTGAAGGGGTTGACCCACGTCAGCCCCGCTTCCCGGATACCGGGCAGGGCCCGGCCCCAGCGGAAGACGATTCCCCGCTCGTACTGAGTGATGATCTTGAAGCCGAACATGCCGGCCATCCCAACCCTCGGCACGTGGCGTGCCGGGTCACCGGGACCGAAGACGGCGCCAGCTAAACCGCTGGCGTTCGGAAAGCCTTCAGGTCCACTATCTATTATAGTACATGAGAAATAAAGCAGAATGCGGGCCGCTGATCCCGGTAAGGAAAATAATGGCCGGGCCCATCCGGGTAATTACTTATTAGCCCGCGCTTACGCCGACGCATTACTGGCGGCCGTCAGAAGGATAGAAGGAAATCCCGCGCAGCGAGGAATCCCGTTGTCAGAACCGCTAGCCCGCGGCGAGCGCAGGAAAAACGGCCCCGCCCCGTCCCGCCGGGGGTGCAGAGGCATGGGCGAGCGCGGCGGGAATGTCGGGGTAGATCGTGAAGTGGCGATGCAGGCCGGTCGATCGCAGCAGCTCCGCCACCGGGGGGCTGGGGGCGGCGAGGATCATCTCGCTGCCGAGCAGCCTGGCACGACGTTGCGTGCCGATCAGGACGGCCAGCCCGGCCGCGTCGCCCGACGGAACGCGGGACAGGTCGATAACCAGCGGGCTCGCGCCGCGATGAAGCACGTCGATCAGGCGTTCCCGCAGTTCCTTGGCGGCGGCGAGGTCGAGCGGACCGCTCAGCCGGACGATACTGCGGCCGGGCCGGACGGCTCTCGGGCCGCGGACGGCGGCGCCGGTCATGACGATTCCCGTCCGACGGCGGCCAAGATGGCGGGTGCCTGGTCCAGGTTGTCCAGCCCGGCTCGCTGGTCCATTTCCCTGGCGGTGGTGACCGTCATGCCGTTCCCCCTCGCGTCTGGCCAGGCCAGAGGCCCGGCGACCCGGAGAACACCGTCACGTGAACACTATTCAGTTCCGAGCTACACTGTACACATTAAAGTGAACCCTGTTCACTGTCAAACGCGGCCCCACTGTGGAGGCAGGAATGGCAGGTCGGCAGCCGGCGGAAGCGGGCGCGCTCGCGCTCTGGTTCAACCCGCCGGGCGAGGCGAATACCAGCCGGCGCGCGCTCACCCGCGAGCGCGTGGTCGCGGAGGGTCTCACGGTCATCAGCACCGAGGGCGCGCAGGCCCTCAGCATGCGCGCCCTCGCCGCGCGCCTCGGCGTCGTTCCTGGTGCGCTCTACCGCCATGTCCGCAACAAGGAACAGCTTTACGACCTCATCCTCGACGCCGTCCTGGCCGAGGTCGACTCCCAGGTCGACCCTGCCCAGCCCTGGACCGAGCAGATCGCCGCGCTCGCGCACCGCCTCCGGTCGGTCCTGGAGGACCGCCCGGGCGTCGCCGCCCTGCTCAAGATCCGCGACCCCCTCAGCCCGGCGTCGTTGGCCCTGGCCGAGGCGTTCCTGGCACCGCTGCTCGCGGCCGGGCTGCCCGGCCGCGAGGCGGCCGCGGCTTTCCGCCTCATCTACGACTACACCCTCGGCTTCGCCGTCGCCGATCCCACGTCGCCGGCGGAGCAGCGGCTCCGTGACGCCGCGACCAGCGAGCAGCTGCGGGCGTTCCTGCGCGCGCTGCCCGCCAGCCGCTTCCCCGCCCTCGCCGCGCACGGCATCCACGCCTGGTCAGCCGACCGCGACCAGCGCTTCGGGTCCGGCCTCGATATCCTGCTGCGCGGACTCGAGGCCGTTCAGCGCCCGGGCGTCAGCTGACCGGCTCTTCGGCCGGCAGCGGCGGCGCCGTTATCCCGGTCGCGGGGCGACTACGGTGGAACCGCTCACGCGCCATCGGCAGCGCGAACCCGTCAAGGCCGAGGTAGCCGGCGTTGCGCCAGGCCAGGATCAGGAAGACCGAGACGATGGCGTACGCCGGGTTGACGCCGGCCGACCCGGTGAACATGTAGACCAGGTTGAGAGTGAGGCCGGCCACGGCGGCGGCCCCGGTGAACAGGCCCAGGATCAGCAGCACCCCGATCACCAGCTCGCTCAGCGTCACCACCTTGGCGATCCACGACGCGTTCGGCACGACGAAGTCGTGCAGGAACGCCGCCCACCAGCCGTAGGACGCGCCGGCGCCCTTGCCCGCCGTCGATCCGGCCACTCCCGCGGTCGCGAACCCCTTCACGCCGGCCCCGCCGCCGTTCCAGAACACCGCCTTCTCGCTGCCCCACAGCTTCTGGTAGCCGGCGCTGAGCCATCCGTAACCTAGCCACAGCCGCGCCACCAGCCACAGCACGCTGGCAGCCTTGGAGCGGTAGAACCAGTCGGCCGTCCGGAGATTCCCCGAGGCGTCGGCCGTGCCGTCGCCCTCGGTCAGCCCGATCATCGGTGCGCCCAGGCCAGGTCGAGAACGATCCATGCGATGATGCCCATAACCGACTCCTCAGTCAGTGGAGAAACGTGACGTGCGGGGTAGCTGGCTCGGCGCGACAGATCGCGATAGGGAAAAATAACTCCGGCGGGCTCTTGCCCTTTAATGAGAAAACTCCGGTCCTGCGTTGGCCCCAAAATTCGGGGTTCAGCTGCCAGGTACCGGAGCAATGCTTTTACTCTACCCCGCCACAGCCCTAAAGTCCACCGGAAGGGCCGGCTCCGCCCTATTCACGGGACCAGAAATAACGTAGGCTAAAGAATTACTGCTCCGGACCACGGCAGCCGTACCCGCGAAACCGGCGGAGAAAGCGGTGGGGACCGGAGTTTTTTACGCGCGCGCAGAATCCCCGCCCCCCCCCACCTGAACCTCCGCAGAATTATCAGTAAAGGCAGGACGCCATGAGTATCGCCGAGAAGATCTCGCAGACCGCAGAAACGATCAAGGGCAGGGTCAAGGAGATCATCGGCCGCGTCACCGGCAGCCGGCGCCCGCGGGCCGAAGGCCGGTTCGATCGGGCCAAGGGCGGCATCAAGCAGGCCGGGGCGAAGATCAAGGGCGCCTCCGGGCGCTGACCGGCTGGGGCTGGAACGGGCCACGATCGCGCCCGTGACGGACCCCAGGTCTACGGCTGCCTGATGCGGCCGGCCCGGTTGGCTCGCGGGCTGCCGCTGGGAGCGGGGATGGCCTGGGTGCCGTCGACGAAGGCGCGGGCGAGGTCGGACAGTCTCTGATTGCGGTTGCGGGCCTGGTCGCGCAGCAGGGTGAAGGCCTGGTCGACGTCGATCCCGAGACGCTCGGCGAGCTTGCCCTTGGCCTGCTCGATGACGACCCGGCTGTTCAGCGCGGTCTGCAGCTGCTCGTTGAGGGTGTCGGTGCGGCGCATGCTGCGATCATGCAGCAGGCTGATGGTGGCCACGTCCGCCAGCGCCTGGCCGACGTGCACGACCTCGGGGTCGAACGGCCCGGCGGTGGCGCGGAAGAGGTTGAGCGCGCCGATGACCTGGTCGCGCAGCCGCATCGGCAGGGCCTGCACGGCGCAGAACCCGGCCTGTTCGGCAGCCGAGGCGAACTGCGGCCAGCGCTGGCCGGCACCCAGGTCCGCGGCCGATACGGGCCGCCCGGACCGGAAGCAGTCCAGGCACGGTCCCTCGTCACTTTGGAGCTGGAACAGCTCGAGCACCCGGGCGGCCTCGCTGGAGGCGGCCACCACGCGCAGTTCCCCGCGCGGGTCGGCCAGCAGCAGCCCGGCGGCGGAGACGTCAAGCAACTCGACGCTGCGCGTGGTCAGCACGTGCAGGAAGTCGATGAGGTCGAAATCGGCGACCATGGTGTCGGTAAGCTCGACAAAGGTCGCTGACAGGAGCTGTCCGTCCATGCGCTCACTCTCCACGAAATCAGCCAGGCCCGCAGCGCGGACCTGCGGCGGCATGCCGCAGCGGTCAGCGCGTGCCTCACGTCTTGTCACCCAGGGGCAGATCAGAATCAGGAACCAGCCGCAGGCGGCGCGCTACGATGTCGCGGGCGACATCGGCCAGCTGGATGTCGTTGACATAAGCATAGGCCCGCAGCCGAACAAACGCGTCGGTGATGCTGACGTCGAGCTGCTCGGTGAGCATGCCGGTGGCCTGGTCGATCTCCGCCCGGTACGAAACCAGGTCCGCCGGCCGGTCAGCGGCGTCGAGGAGCAGCAAGGTGGCGGTATCGGCGAAGACCAGCGCGTCGCCGAGCTGGAAGTCACTCAGCCGGCCGGGCCGGTCCCGGTAGAGACCAAGCACCCCGGCCCGGATCGCCCCGACCACCAGCGGGAACGCGAAGACCGCGGCCGCCCCGGCCTGACTCGCGGCCGGCCCGAAGGCCGGCCAGCGGGTCCCCGATTCCCGGTCGGCCAGGTCCGAGGCCAGCACCGGGCCGCTCGACCCGGACGCGTCGAGCAAGGGTCCTTCGCCGAGGGTCAGCTGCAGGTCAGCGAGCTGCCGGCCGATCTCGTCGGTCACCTGCAGCAGGTGACCCGGCTGCGCGTCAAGCCCGGCGCTGAGCCAGGCGCCGGTGACCTGAACCGCGGGAACCACCGCCGCGCACACATCTGCGACTGACACCCGCCTGCCCCGCGCGGCCGCCTGCTCCGCAATCAGTCCCCAGACCCGCCCCCGCCGCTCGATGTACGTCACCCGCGCCACCGGCCGCGCCGCGGCACCCCGCCCGCATGCGATCGCGCGGCCGTGCCGGGATACGCGTTCACCATGGACCCGCCTCCCCTCAGCAGCAAAAGCGGCCCGGATCTAGCGGTTAATTTCCCGGCTCCCGCCTGAACACTACGTGAACGGCGGACCATATCCGGCAGCAGCATCTTCATTCCTCGCCCGGCCGTCCCTGAATTCGGCAACGCAAGGATTTGGGCCGTGAAACCACGGCCGTTCGGCAGAAAAGCTTTAAAATCCCTCGCCCGAACGGACCGTTGCGACTGCTCCCCCGGCCGCTGATGCGTTCATCCGCTCGACGACCCTGCCGCCTCCTCGAGGCTCGCAGGCTGGCCATGACCGTCGGCGTCGCCAGCGCCGCACGGAGCTCCCGGACTCCCCGTACGGGGGCCGCGCCGCAGGCCATGGCGGCTGTCAGTCCCCCGCCGGCGGCGAACACGACAAGGAAGGCGAGCGCGGCGACGAGGGAGGCCACCGCCGCCACCGGCCACAGCAGGACGCGCCAGGCCCAGCTCGGCTGAGGCCGCAGCCGCTCCCGGGCCGGCATCGCCTCAGCCGCGTTGAGCCGGGCGAAGACCGACAACAGCGACGCCAGGTCGGGATCGGACCAGCGGAGCGCCTGATCAACGCGCCGTAGCAGCCGCTCCTCGCGGTAGGGCAGTGTCATCGGGTTTCCGTCATCAGCCTGTTCCTCGCATGACTCGACTAATCACCAAGGTCCGGAGTGCGGCATTTATCAGGATTGCTCGCAAATAATCATTCTTAACGATCAGGATGGTCCATATTCAGACACTACGCTTGCTTCCAGCGCGATTGAGTATCGGGTTCGGCGAAACGGCAGTGCAACGCGATCGCGGCGCTTGAGACGGCCGCCCAGGCGCACCACACGGAAGCGAACCCGGAGATGGTAAGCCGGGCGATGACGATGACGGCGACTAGGTTGGCGGCGCCGAAGATCACGACGTTGCGGTACCCCGACATCAGCAGCGGCCCGCACACGGCGACGACATAGAGGGCGACGACCAGCAGGCCGTCGGGGATCCGGATGCTGTACGACAGGTGGTACGGGGCAAGCTCCACGCCGACCGGGCCGCGGACCATAGCCGCGAACAGTATCGCCGCGATCACGGTTCCGGTCAGCGCGAAGGGCGCCATCATCGCCTTCCGCCGCCACGTCGGCTCGAGCGCGATGACCGCCAGCGGGATGAACACCGGCAGCACGACAAAGGCGATCAGCAGGTAAGCCCACAGCGCGACGTGGCCGATCCCCCGGGGCACATGACCCTGAAGCCACAGCCAGACGAGCGCCTCGATGAACTGATGGGCACCGAGCAGCAAGGGAATCCACGCCAGGGCGATGAACTCGCGGCGCTGCCGAATGTGGCGGACGGCATCGATCCCGATCGCGCAAATCACCAGGCCGCCGGCGACGTCAGCCTGAGGCGAGAAACACACGCGTCCATTCAAGCCCCGCAAGTAAGCGACGGAAACCAGCGATACGAGCACGGTCCATCACCAAGACCGATAACCAGCGGCATTGCCGTCACCGTGACTGTGCCCTAATCTTGGGGTTGCAGGGTAAACGTTGTCTTTTGCGCGCACGCAAGACCGCGTACCTGGCTGCCCCGGACCCGGCGGTTCCCATTCGCTGTAGGCGAGCCGAGGTCGACATGGCAGCACGTTCTTCAGAAGCAGCACGTTTTTCAGAAAAAGTACCGGCCGGGAATCTGGTTCCGGCTCCGCCTGCCGCGCCGGATCGGGCCGTTAGGGAGAATCTGGCCGGGCTGGATGACCGGGCGCTGCTGTCCAGGTTCCAGTCGCTGCCGCAGGCCAGCCAGTCGCGTGCGGCCGCGTGCGAGTTGCTCGTCGCTCGTTACCGGGGCCTGGTCCGGTCCTGCGTGCGACCCTACCGAGGCAGCCCGGTGCCGGAACAGGACCTGATGCAGGTGGGGTATCTCGGCCTGCTGAAGGCGATCGGCCACTTCGATCCCGCTTTCGGCGCCAGCCTGGCCTCCTATGCGCGGCCGTGCATCAGCGGCGAGCTCAAGCGGTACTTCCGCGACAAGCGCTGGGTGGTCCGCGTCGACCGCCAGGTGCAGGAACTGGCCCTCCAGGTCCGCGACGCGACCGGACCGCTGGCCCAGCAGCTGGGCCGCACCCCGGCCGACTCCGACCTGGCCCGCCACCTGGGAGTCAGCGGGGAAAGGCTGGGGCAGGCCCAGCAGGCGCAGCTGGCCTTCCAGCCGTCCTCGCTGGACGCGCCGATGGGCGACCAGGGCGCCGTCGCCACCCTGGCCGACATACTCGGGGAGGAGGATCCGCGGCTGGACCACATGCTCTCCATGCACGCCGTCGCCACCCACTGGGGCGAGCTCGCCCAGCGCGAGCAGCAGATCCTGATCATGGACTTCGGCAGCGGCATGACCCAGGCGCAGATCGGGCGCGAACTCCGCATCTCCCAGATGCACGTCTCCCGGCTCCGCACCCACGCCCTCGGCCACCTCCGCGCCCGGCTCCTCGGCCCGGAACCTCGCCTGGCCCCAAGGCTGGCCGGGCGGCAGCACCCGGACCGCCACACGACCATGATCACGGCCTGAGGTGCCCCCGCGTTCCGGACTGCGGAAACTCTAGGATCCGGCACCGGAGGGGGTGACGATGGTGCCGGCTTCGCCGGCCAGGATGGCGCCGACGTCGCGGAGCGAACCGATCGCGGCGGTGCCGCCGGTGAGCTCGACGAACCGGCAGACGGCCTCGACCTTGGGACCCATTGACCCGGCCGGGAACCCAAGCGCGCGCAGGTCCGCGGGCGCAGCCCGGTGGATGGGCCGGGCCGACGGGGTCCCGTAGCCGGTTTCGACGTTGGCGACGTCGGTGAGAACGAGCAGCATGTCGGCGTCGAGCGCCTCAGCCAGCAGGCCGGTGGCGAAGTCCTTGTCCACGACGGCTTCGATGCCCTCGAGCTCGCCCCGCCGATTGCGGACGACCGGGGCGCCCCCTCCCCCACCGCAGATCACCACGACGCCGGAGTCGAGGAGCTGGCGGATGAGCCGGGTCTCGACGATCCGCAGGGGTTGCGGCGAGGCGACGACCCGCCGCCACGCGTTCCCGTCGGCCTTGACCGTCCAGCCTCGCTCGGCGGCGATGCGGCGGCCCTCGGCCTCGGGGTAGCCGGGGCCGACGAACTTGGCCGGGTCGGCGAAGCCCGGGTCGGCCGCCGAGACCAGCGTCTGGGTGATGACGCCGGCGATCTCGCGGCCAGGGACGGCGTTCTGGAAGCCCTGCAGGAACCAGTACCCGATCATCCCCTGGGTCTGGGCGACGAGCACGTCGAGCGGGTACGGCCGGGTGAGGACCGGGTCGGTGGCGCTCTCGAGGGCGAGGAGGCCGACTTGTGGCCCGTTGCCGTGCGTGATCACCAGCTGGTCGCTCCGGGCGAGCGGGGCCAGCGCGTCGACGGCGACGCGGATGTGGCGTTGCTGGATCTCGGCGTCCGGCGACTCGCCCCGCTCGAGGAGGGCGTTGCCGCCGACGGCGACCACGATGCGCATGCTCAGCGTCCCAGGATGGCGACCATGACGGCCTTGATGCGGTGGTGGACGTTCACGGGCATCCGGGTGTCCTCCTCGGCAGATCGGGTCAGAACCAGTGCCTGCGCCCGCCGACCGCGTATTTGGTCGTCCCGAGTAGCGCCAGGATCACGCCGACCACGACCGCGATGATGCCGATCGTCCAGAGGATGACGATTTTGGCGACGAAGCCGATGATGATGATAACGACGCCGATGAAAACCAAGGCGGACTCCTGACCTGTGGTGGCCGCCGGCCTGGTCGATGGCGCCAGGCGCGGTACCAAGACGCCGACTGGCCTTCACTGTCACTTAACCCCCGCCGCCCGGCCGCGGAAACCGCCAGAAACCGCAAACCCCATCACCGAGACCGATCACCGGCCCGCGCAGCCCCTAATGGGCCCCTGCCCGATTAGCCGCCTGCCTGGCTCAGTGTGCTGTCTGGTCGGCGGTTGTCAGCCAGCCGAGTCGCTTGGACATGGCCTGCGCGCAGTTGACGACTGCTTGGACGTGGGCGGAGTCGTCGGCCGCGCGCCAGAGGACCGACCACGGGTAGTCGGAGGCCGGGTCGCTGAGAGGCCGCCAGATGGTTCCGGGAAGCGCGGCGATGCAGGAGGAGGGAACGCAGTACAGGCAGCGTCCGGCGGCGACGAGGGCGGCGGCGGCCCGGATGCTCTCCACGGTTCCCCGGTAGACGGTGGGGGTGAAGCCGGCCGCGCGGCACATCTCGACGGTGAACTGGTTGAATTCCGGCGCCATCGCCTCCTCCGCGAGCAGGAGGGGCTCTTTGGCGAGGTCGGCGACGGTGACGCCGTCGAGGTCGGCGAACGGGTGGCCGGTCGGGACCAAGACGCCGAGCGGGTCGCGGCGGAACAGCAGCGAGGAGATCTGCGGCGGGGCGAGCGCGGCGCGCCCGACGCCGACGTCCAAACGGCCGTCCAGCAGCTGCTGGTACTGCTCGGGCACGCTGGCCTCGACCTGGTTGATGATGAGGCCAGGGTAGCGGGCCTGGACCTCGTGCAGGATCTGCGGCATCGAGTCGTAGCTGGAGTCGATGATGGCGACCCGCAGCGGCGCGGAGGCACCTGCGGTGCTCCTGGCGGCCTGCGCGGCGCGGTCCACGTGCGCGAGGATCTGCCGCACCTCGACCAGGAACACGACCCCGGAAGCGGTCAGCGCGACATGGTGGGTGCTGCGCTCCAGGAGGCGGACGCCGAGCTCGCGCTCGAGCCGCTGCACCTGCTGGCTCAGCGCCGACTGGACGATGTGCTCCCGCTCGGCCGCCCGCCCGAAGTGCAGCTCCTCCGCCAGCGTCACGAAGTAGCGAAGCTGTCGTAGCTCCATGCCCGCCGCCAAGTCCGCATTCGGTCTGTTCCTTCGATTTTTCCGCTGTCGGCCGGCTGCCTGCTCACGCCGACGCGGACGGAGCCCCGCGCCGCCACATGACTGGGGCCGCGGCTGAATTTCTGCAGCATTTGGGACATGACCATGCCTCCGGCAGTACGCCTCAATTGGCCGCCGGGGTCCGGAGCAGTCCGATACTGCAATCATAGGGCGCGCCCGGGGTAATCAGCCACGGTGATGAGCCCTTCGCTGATCGGCTGATTCCCACCGGGCACGAGTACGCAAGGTCCGCGGGCTCGGACGGCAAATTCTCGGCGCCAGGGCGTATGCTCAGGGTGACTTGCTCAGGCAGCCTGAACGAGTTCACGATCGGGTCTAGACCATACGCCAGTCTGGACATCGCCTTGCTGCAATTTCTGCGTCCGCTAGGCGGGACCGATGACTGGCGCCACGGCGAGAGAATACGATGACGGCGCCGGGCCTCTCCTGGCCGCCAGTGCCCGTATGGCCGGGGACCTGGAAGTCCCCCGGCCGCTGCGGCTGATCCTGACAGCCGGCTGGAACCTGACCGAGTCGGTCGGGCTGCCCGTGGCCGCATACGCCGTGGCCGCTTGGGCCGACGGCCGCGACGCGGGCATGGTCGCGGGGCTCGCGGCCATCTGGGTCACGGCCGTCATCCGCAAGGTCGTGACCGGATCCGTGCCGAGCCTGCTGACGATCACCGCGATAGAGCTCACGGTGCAGGCCGCAGTGGTGCTCGCCACCGGCGAACTGTGGCTGTTCCTGCTCCAGTTCCCGCTCGCGAACCTGGCCATGTGCGTGCTGTTCGCGCGGACGGCCCGCGGCTCGGACCCGCTCGTCGCCCGGCTGGCCGCCGAGGTCGTCGCGCTCCGCCAGCCGACCGCCCGTCACCCGGGCCTGCACCGCTTCTTCCAACGGGCGACCTGGCTGTGGGCGGGAGTCTTCCTGCTCCTCACGGTCTCCCTCGCGGTCCTGATGGTCACCGAGCCAGTCAACATGTTCCTACTGCTCACAACCGCCCTCACAGTCGCGCTCGTCATCGCGGGAACCGGCGCGTCGGTGCTCTGGTTCCGCTCAGTCCTGCGCACACTCGGCCTCAGGCTCCGCTTCGCGCAGCCCGCTGACGGGGCGCAGGACACATGCTGAGTGCGCCGCCGCCGCTCCGCGGGCGTTACCGGCTGGAGGACAGGGTCGCGGTCGGCGGGATGGGCGAGGTGTGGCGGGCACGAGACACCCGGCTTGGCCGCATCGTCGCGGTTAAGGTGCTGCGCCCCCAGTTCGCTGACCGCCCGGAGTTCCGGGATCTGCTGCGCTGGGAAGGCAGGCAGGCGGGCCAGCTGCCGCACCCCGGCGTGGTCCAGGTCCGCGACTACGACGACGGCTCGGCCAGCAGTGTGCCGTACCTAGTAATGGAGTACGTGGAGGGCCCCTCGCTCGCCGCGGTCCTCACCGCGGAGGGCACGCTATCCCCTCGTCATGTCCTTGGCCTGATCGCGCAGGCGGCCGAGGCCCTGGCGTGCGCCCATGCGGCCGGGATTGTGCATTGCGATATGAAGCCAGCGAACGTGCTGGTCGACGGCGGCCGGGTCAAGATCGCCGACTTCGGCATCGCACAGGCGGCAGGCGTGAGCCCGACGTCCCAGGCCGACCTGGTGACGGGCACCCCGGGCTACCTGTCGCCGGAGCAGATGGCCGGTCTGCCCGCCACGCCTGCCAGTGACCTGTACAGCCTGGGGATGATCGGCTATGAATGCCTGACCGGCCGACCGCCATTCCGTGGCAGTCCGCTGGCGGTCGCCCATGCGCACATGGACCGGCCACTGCCGCCGCTGCCTGCCACAGTGCCGGCGCCGGTGGTGAAACTGATGGCGGCGTTGACCGCAAAGGACCCGAGGGATCGTCCCGGCGACGCGATGGCCGTGGCGGAATGGGCCCGGCGCGTGCGCGACGACCCGCAGGTGATCCAGGCAGCCGCCGGCCCGATCCGCACCGGCGTATCCCTCCTCCCGGCCGACCCCACGAGGGGGACGACGACACGCCTGCGCCGCCGGCTCTCGGGTTTCCTCCCGGACAATCGGGTCTGAATGCAACTAGATGTTCATCCCCCGCTTCCGTCCGGCCCCCGGTCACCACTCGCGTCACCGAAGGGAACTTGTGATGAATCATTTTCCGGAATCGCAGCTGCTCGCCCTGCCGGCAGTCGCACGGGGCCCGCTGTCGCCTGAACTGCTGCACGGGATGGACGCGTACTGGCGGGCCGCCAACTATCTGTCGGTTGGCCAGCTCTACCTCTACGACAACCCGCTGCTGAAACGGCCGCTGGAGCTATCGGACGTGAAGCCGCTGATCGTCGGGCACTGGGGCACGACTCCGGGCCAGAATTTCATCTACGTGCACCTGAACCGGGTGATCAAGAAATTCGACCTGGACCTGTTCTATGTGGCCGGCCCGGGCCACGGGGGGCCGGCCCTGGTGGGCAACACGTACCTGGAAGGCACCTACAGCGAGATCTATCCCGACGTCAGCCAGGACGAAGCCGGGCTGAAAAAACTGTTCACCCAGTTCTCCTTCCCCGGCGGGATCTCCAGCCACGTCGCACCGACGACGCCGGGATCCATCCACGAAGGGGGTGAACTGGGGTATTCACTCAGCCATGCGTTCGGCGCCGCGTTCGACAATCCAGGCCTGATCGTCGCCTGCGTCATCGGGGACGGCGAGGCAGAGACCGGCCCGCTCGCGACCTCCTGGCAGTCAACCAAATTCCTCAATCCCGTGAGCGACGGGGCCGTCCTGCCGATCTTGCACCTCAACGGCTATAAGATCAGCAACCCCACCGTCCTGGCCCGCATCGAGGAAGAGGAACTGGGCCAGTTCCTGCGCGGCTGCGGCTGGGACCCCCGCTTCGTCGAGGGCGACGACCCGGACGAGATGCACCAGCTCATGGCCGGAACCCTGGATGAGGCGATCGGGACCATCCGGCATATCCAGGACACCGCCCGCACCACCGGTGACACCACCCGGCCGCGCTGGCCCATGATCGTCTTGAAGTCACCCAAAGGCTGGACGGGCCCGAAGGTCGTTGACGGCCTGCAGATCGAGGGCACGTTCCGGTCTCACCAGGTACCGCTCCTGGTCGACGCCGATCATCCGGATCACGTCGCCCAACTGGAAAGCTGGATGAGGAGCTACAAGCCCGAGGAACTGTTCGACGTCGGCGGCCGTCTCCGGCCGGACCTGGCTGAGCTGGCACCTCGCGGCGACCGCCGGATGGGCGCCAATCCGCACACCAACGGCGGCGGGTTGCTGCGCGATCTGCACATGCCGGACTTCCGCGTGCACGCGGTCACGGTGCCGGCCCCCGGTGCCGTCGACGCCCAGGACACTCTCGTCCTGGGCGAGTTCCTGCGCGATGTCGTCTCGCTCAACGACGAGCACCGGAATTTCCGGATCTTCGGTCCCGACGAGACGCTCTCGAATTTCCTGGGCGCGGTCTTCGAGGAAACCAGCCGCCAGTGGGACGCCAAAGCGCTGGCCGGCGACGAGTTTCTCGCCCCGGCCGGACGCGTGCTTGACTCGATGCTCAGTGAGCACCAGTGCGAGGGGTGGCTCGAGGGCTATCTGCTGACCGGGCGGCATGGGCTGTTCAACTGCTACGAGGCTTTCATTCACATCGTCGACTCGATGTTCAACCAGCACGCCAAGTGGCTGAAAGTCACCTCCCAGCTGCCCTGGCGGCGGAACATCGCCTCGCTGAACTACCTGCTCACCTCGCACGTCTGGCAGCAGGACCACAACGGCTTCACGCATCAGGATCCCGGCTTCCTCGACCACGTCGTCAACAAGAAGGCCGGCGTCGTCCGGGTCTACCTGCCGCCCGACGCGAACTGCCTGCTGTCGGTCATGGACCACTGCCTGCGGAGCAAGCAGTACGTGAACGTCGTCGTCGCGGGGAAGCGGGCGATGCCCCAGTGGCTGAGCATGGAAGCCGCCGCCGTGCACTGCACCGAAGGGATCGGCATCTGGGAGTGGGCGAGCAACGACGAGGGCGGCGAACCAGACGTCGTGCTGGCCTGCTGCGGCGACACCCCCACGCTGGAGGTCCTCGCCGCCGTTTCCATCCTCCGCACGCACCTGCCCAGCCTGAAGATCCGGGTCGTGAACGTCGTCGACCTGATGCGGCTGGAGCCCCCCACCGAGCACCCGCACGGCCTCAGCGACCGGGACTACGACTCGCTGTTCACCACCGACAAGCACATCATCTTCGCCTTCCACGGATACCCGTGGCTGATTCACCGGCTCACCTACCGCCGGACCAATCGCAACCTGCACGTCCGCGGTTACAACGAGGAGGGCACGATCACCACCGCCTTCGACATGCGGGTGCAGAACCGGCTGGACCGTTTCCACCTAGTGCAGGACGTCATCGACCGGCTGCCGCAGCTCGGCGCGACCGGCGACTACCTCAAGCAGGAGATGCGCCACAAGCTGGTCGAGCACAGCCACTACATCGCCAAGCACGGCCAGGACATGCCCGAGATCCGGAACTGGACGTGGACCCCGTGATCCCGCCTCGGTCGAGGCGGCTGATCACGAGGCCCACAGGCCAGACCGGGCTTTTACCTGCGCGCGTACCGGCGGCTGCGGCTGCGGCCGCGGCTGGTGCTGCTGCGTTCCCGCGAGGTGATGAGGTGATAGGCCAGCAGCAGGATCGCCGCCCCGATGATGGCGGTCAGCCAGGTGTCGAGGTTGAAGAACCCGTGCAGGGTGTGGATGTGAAAGAGCTTGGTGGCCAGCCAGCCGCCGAGCAGCGCCCCGACGATCCCGATCACGCAGGTCAGGATCAGGCCCTGCTGCCTGCGGCCGGGGATTAGAGCGTTGGCGATCAGGCCCGCGACGAGCCCGAGAACGATCCATGCGATGATGCCCATAACCGACTCCTCAGTCAGTGCAGAAACTGGACGTACGGGTAGCCGGTCCGGCGCGACAGATCGCGGTGGGAGACATTAACTCCCGCGGGCTCTTGCCCTTTACATAAAAAAACTCCGGCCCTGCGCTGTCCCCTAAAATTCGGGTGCAGCTGCCAGATTCCGGAGCAATAATTTAACTATACACCAACATGGCACTAATGTCCATTTAATCGGCGTCGCCTCGCAGTAAACACGAGCCCGGAAAATCACCTCCGCGCAGGTCAGCTGCACTGTGGGAAAAGTGATCACCGCACCAACGGCCCGGGCTGGCCGGTACCGCTCGTGTTACTCTGTAGGTGGCTGTCGATGTTCGCCGTTGTGAATGCCGCTGATACTCGTCGGCATCCCGGATTCGAACATTTCGCAGTCGGACCTGGCTGTAGCCCCGTCGTGGGCTGCAGCGATGCCCGCACTGCTTCTTGTCACGCACAGGCCCCGGACCACGGCCCGCTCACATGCACCCCGTAACATCCGCCTGGCGCGACGGCCGCAAAGAAACGCAGGCACCACAAGTTGATATCGTTCATCTGGTCCCCTGGAAACCCGCTGCCCGCAGGCACCGGCGGTTCCGAGAACTACACCATCGGCCAGGTCAGGGAGCTGACCCGGCGCGGCATAGCCGCGCAGGTCGTCACCGTCGGCCTCGGCAAACGCGATGGCAGGGAAGGCTTCGCCGACATCCCGTTCCTGTCGCTGCCCACGCTGGCCACGGTGAGCGAGCTCGACGACACCGTGATCTTCGTCAACGAGGCGCACACCGTGCCGACCAGGCACCCGGCGTTCCTCATCCTGCATAACCCGCCCCCCATCAGGGAGCGATACCGGGCGTTCGCCGTCGAGGGGACCAGGGAACTCACCCTGATCGCCACCAGCCGGTACGCCGCCACGCTGTGGGCGGCCTACCTGGACGTGGACGTCGCGACGATCAGCGTCGTGTACCCGTTCGCCGAGCCAGGCTTCGCCGCCCAGCCCCGGCCCGTCCACGAGGCCGGGGAGACCCGCGTCCTGTTCGCGGGCAGGCTCAGCCCCGAGAAGGGCATCTACACCCTGCTCGAAACGCTGCACCTCGACATCATCGAGCAGTACCCGGGGCTCACGTTCACCGCGACGACCGCGGGCGCCGACAAGCCGCAGGGGAAGATCATCGAGCGGCTGCTCGGCGCGCACCCCGGAATCTCCGTGGTGGGCAGCCGCAAGACGCCGGCCGCGATGGCGGCCCTGATGGCCAGGCACGACATCGTGGTCATCCCCTCCAACAGCCAGTACTGGCACGAGACCTTCGGCATCGTCTCAATCGAGGCCCAGCACGCTGGCTGCCGGGTCGTCGCCTCCGACGACGGCGGCCTGCCGGAGACCGACTGCGGCGCGGTAGTGCTCGTCAAGCCGGACAACGCCGAAGCGCTCGCCTGGGGCATCATCAAGGCCGCCGACCTCCGGCCGGTCTCCCCCGCCGCCCGGGCTGCCGCCGGGGCGAGGTTCACCGTCGGCCAGTCCGTTGACTCGCTGCTCGACGTGTTCACCCGGCCGCGGCCGATCCCGCCCGCGGTCATCGTCAGGCAGCTCGAAGAGCTGATCGCGGCGCCGTCGGCCTCGGTGCAGCGCACCCCGAATCCGGGCGGTGCGCTGACCGGCTGACCCGGGACAGAACCGTGCGCCCCGCTGCCGAAGCCGCGGGGCGCACGGGCGACTGATTACCGTGACGACTTAGCTTCTGGACTTGACCGCCATGGCGGCGGTCTCGATCAGCTGCGCCACCTCGTCCGGGTGGGAGACCATCGCCACGTGGCTCGACGCGAGCTCGATCGTGGTCGCGCCCATGCGGGCGGCGAACTGGCGCTCGGCCTCCGGCGGGATCGCCTCATCGGCCGTTGCCACCATGAACCAGGTCGGCAGTGATTTCCAGGCCGGAACGCCCATCACGTCCTGGAAGGCGCTCGCCGCCACCGGCTGCTGCACGGCGTACATGACCCGGGCCCTGACCGGGTCGACGTCGGCCGCGAAGTGCTTGACGAAGTCCTCTTCCGGCAGCCAGGCGAAGCCAGCCGCGTCGATGTCGAGGTGCGCGAGGGCCGGGGTCGGCGGTCCCTGCGCCGCCAGCGCGCCGATCGACTCGCCCTCGTCGAGCCCGAAGGCGGCGATGTAGACGAGGCCGGCCGCGTTCGGCGCGTCGGTGCCGAGGGCGGTCATGATCTGCCCGCCGTAGGAGTGGCCGACGACGACGGTCGGGCCGTCCTGGCGATGCAGCACCTGACGGAGCCGGGCGACGTCGGCCGCCAGCGAGGACTCGGGGAACTGGGGGGCGGTGACAGTGTAGCCGTCGGCCTGGAGACGCTCGATGACGCCGCTCCAGCACGAGCCGTCGGCCCACGCTCCGTGCACCAGGACGACATTGGGTTGAACGGTCATGTTGGTAATCCCCTCATAGCTGTCTACGTTGTAGACCTACAGTAGAAGGCCTAATGAACTTAATGTCAACACCGTAGACCTACGCTAAAGTGGCTGGGTAGTATCAGGCGGACAGCAGAGAGCAGGTGCCATCGTGAAGACCCCGACGCCAGCCGCCAGGGACGCCGCGCACGGCGGTGACCGCAAGATCACCCGTGAGCTGGTGTTCAAGGTCGCGCTTGAGCTCATCGACCGGCACGGGGCCGACGCGCTGTCGATGCGCCGGCTCGGGGCCGCCCTCGACCGGGACCCGATGATCCTCTACCGGCACGCGCCGGCCAAGGCGGCGCTGCTCGACGGGGTCGTGGAGACCGTGCTCGGCCAGCTCAAGGTCGACCCGGCCGCCCCCGACTGGGCCGCCCAGCTGCGCGCCGTCGCCCGCCAGTACCGCGCGCTGGCCCTGGCCCATCCCAACGTCGTCCCCTTGCTCGTCACCCGGCCGCTGGCCACCCCGCTCGCGCTGCGCCCGCGCGGCACCCTGCGCCCCCTCGAGGACGTCCTCGACCTGCTCACCCGGGCCGGGTTCAGCGGGCCCGACGCGCTGCACGTCTACCGGGCCCTGTTCGGCTTCCTCAACGGCCACGTGCTCAACGAGCTGCAGGAACTGGTCGAGAATCCGGACGAGACCGACGACCTGCTGCGGCTGGGCCTGCACCGGCTCCCGATCGGCGAATTCCCGCTTCTGCGCGGCCTCGCCCACGCCCTGGCCGACTACGACGGCGCCGCCGAGCTCGAACGCGGCCTCGACATCCTGCTGACCGGGCTGGCCACCTCGCTGTCACCGGCGGTGGCGGTCGGCCCGGCCGAGCTGGAGCGCTTGGCCGAGTGAGCCGCCCCCGTCCGTTCGGGAAATCTTGAAGATCTTCTATCGAACGGACCGTGGTTCCTCGGTCATTGTCAGGGCCAGGGGCGCCCCGACGATGGCGGCCAGGTCCGAGCCGTCGATCGTCTCGCGCTCGAGCAGCAGCCCGATCACCCGGTCGAGCGTCTCGCGATTGCGGCGCAGCAGCGTCGTCGCCGTGTCCTCGGCCTCCCGGAGCAGCCGGGCCACTTCCTGGTCGATGGCACGCTGCGTTTCCTCGGCATAGGGACGGCCGGCGAACGGGTTGTCGCGGCTCGGCCCCTCGGGACCGTAGCTGATGGGCCCCACCTTGGCGGAGAACCCCCACTCGCGCACCATGTGGGTCGCGAGGTCGGTCGCGCTCGCGAGGTCGTTGGACGCTCCCGTCGACGGCTCGTTCAGGACGACGATCTCGGCCGCGCGGCCGCCGAGGCGGACCGCGAGCGACGTGGTCAGGCGGCTCTCGGCGTACAGATGGCGCTCGAACGCGGGCAGCTGCTCGGTCACGCCGAGGGCGGCGCCGCGGGAGAGGATGGTGACCTTCGCGACCGGGTCGGCATGCTCGGAGAGCGCGGCCACCAGCGCGTGCCCGGCCTCGTGGACGGCCACGGCGTGCTTCTCCTCGGGCATCAGCGCGCTCGACGCGTCACGGCGGCCGATGAGGAGCCGGTCCCTGGCGGCGTCGAAGTCGGCGGCGGTGAGGATATGGCGATTGTCGCGCACGGCGTTGATCGCCGCCTCGTTCACCAGGTTGGCGAGGTCCGCCCCGGAGAACCCGGGCGTGCCCCGCGCCACGACGTCGAGATCCACGTCGGGCCCGAACATCTTGCCCTTGCCGTGGATGGCCAGGATCGCGGTCCGCTCGACGTTGTTGGGCAGCGGGATCTCCACCGTCCGGTCGAAGCGCCCGGGCCGCAGCAGCGCCGCGTCGAGGATCTCGGCCCGGTTGGTCGCGGCCATCA
>Ga0302314_10006180_pt1 | contig 21751 bp, 15 predicted proteins | sample III_Palsa_N2_3_FD_200533 | JGI IMG/M metagenome (GOLD analysis project Ga0302314, IMG submission 200533) | Peat permafrost microbial communities from Stordalen Mire near Abisko, Sweden - III_Palsa_N2_3 | ecosystem: Environmental > Terrestrial > Soil > Palsa > Peat permafrost | place: Sweden...
GGGCGAAGTGCAGCTGACCTTCCTCGGCCAATATACGAAGTTCGAGAATTACGCGCCGGAATCCTACGCCGAAGGCGTATTCCGGTGAGATACGCATGACCCCGATGGTCAGTGCGACGATCGATACCGTCGCACTCAAACACAATCTGCAGCGCATTCGGGACTTTGCGCCGCGCTCGCGTGTGATGGCCGTGATCAAGGCGAACGCTTACGGACACGGACTCGTGGCCGTGGCGCGGGCGCTGGACCACGCCGATGCATTCGCCGTCGCGCGCGTCGACGAAGGTCTCACGCTGCGCGCGGCGGGAATTCAAAAACGTACGGTGCTGCTCGAAGGCGTATTCGACCGTGGTCAGCTCGATTCGGCGGCAGCCGCGGGATTCGAGCTCGTGGTGCACACGCAGGAGCAGATCGAGTTGCTGCGAGACGCAGGGGCGGGGGAGCCTTTCCGCGTCTGGCTCAAGCTCGACACCGGCATGAACCGGCTCGGCTTCAAGGCTGCGGCCTTCGGTGCAGCGCTCGAGGCGTTGCGCGCTCTGCCGCGGGTGCAATCACCGGTCAACCTGTTTACCCACTTCGCCTCGGCGGATGATCCTGATTCGCCCGCGACGACGGAGCAGCTTGCTCGCTTCGAGGCGGCAACCGCCTCGCTCGATGGCGAGCGCAGCATCGCCAATTCCGCCGGGTTGCTCGGATTCCCGCAGGCGCAGGCCGACTGGGTGCGCCCCGGCTTGCTCCTCTTTGGCGTGTCGCCCTTCGACGGATCGATCGGCGCCGACTATGGCTTGCTGCCGGTGATGACGCTCCGATCGCATGTCATCGCCTTGAAGGACCTCGAGCCGGGCGAGCGCGTCGGCTACGGCGGCGCGTGGTCGGCGCAGCGGCCCACCCGCCTTGCGGTGGCGGCCGTAGGTTATGGCGACGGCTACCCGCGCAACTTGGGTGCGGGCTCGCCGGTGCTCGTCAATGGCGAGCGCGCGCCGCTTGCCGGCCGCGTGTCGATGGACATGATCGGAATCGATGTGACGGATCTCAAACGCCTGCCGCAGATCGGCGATTCGGTGATCTTGTGGGGCAGCGGACTGCCGGTCGAGGAGATCGCGGTATGGGCCGACACCATTCCTTACGAGCTGCTATGCGGTATCAGCCAGCGGGTGGCAGTCTCGCTCGAATAGACGCCGGCTCAGCTTTCCGGGCTCAGCTCATCAGCCGCCGGTAGGCCAACAGGTGGCGCAGCGCATCGCGCGCATTGCCCGCCTGCTCATAGAGGCGCGCCAAGTTGAAGTGAGCGTCGGCCAGTGCGGGGTCGAGCGCGATTGCGTGCCGATACACGGCCATCGCTTCGCCGGCCCGATCGCGGTCTTCGAGCAACACCGCGAGATTGAACGACAGCAGCGGCTCGGCGGAATTACTCCCGCGATAGACTCGTTCCGCATCGTCGAGCCGTCCCTTCTCGTGCAGCAGGCGACCCAGGTTGAGGCGCGCCTCCATGCGCTTCGCGTCGGCCTCGAGGCAGGCGCGATATAGAGCGATGGCCGCCTCGAAGTCGGCTTCCTCGAGCGCGAGTGCGCGCTCGAAGTCGTCGTCGATCGCATCGGATGCAGTGTTGCCGCTGCTTTCCCCGGCGGCGCTCGATTGCACGTTGGTGCGCTTGTCGATCATCAGCAGCTCGCCTCCCCGATCGACGAATTCGAGTGCCAAAGTGTATTGCCCGGTCTCGGATTCGCGCAGCGATTGTCCCTCTCGGACCACAATCCGGTCGCCCACGGCGACGATCGAGAGCCCGCTCAAGGGCAGCTCACCGGGAAGCGATTCGCGGATCTCGCGCAAAGTGCGGTTGATCTTTTGGGTCGGGATCTTGGCGGCGCGCAGTGATCCGAGCGTCCGCAGCACGATCAGATCCTGGAACGAGTAGCTCAGGCGGCCCGCTTTCTTCAGCGGGTTGATGTGCCCCGCCTTGATCAGCGACCGGACTTGGGAGGCAGGAATGCCGAACAGCCGCTTGAGATCTTTCGAGTCGAACTCATGCATCTCGACTCATGCGTCTTTAGCGACGTGCGGTTTTGCGTGCAGCACCCGTCGAAGCGGCGCGCTTCGGCGCCTTGCGCTCCTTCAGGGCGGCGGAGTTGCCGGAGCCGCGCGCATCGATGCTCGCGCGCAGCGCCTCCATCAGATCGATGACGTTGCCGGTGGTGGAAGCGGCCGGCGCTTCGGCGAGCGAGATTTGCTTGCCTTCGACTTTCTTCTGAATTGCGGCCTCGACACGTCCCTTGAATTCGTCGTGGTACTCGTTCGGGTCGAAGCGCTTGGCCGCGAGGTGATCGATGAGCTGCTGTGCAAGCTTGAGCTCGGGCTCGGAGACCGGCGCGGGCTCGATCCCCAGGTCCTTGAGCTCGCGCACCTGCTCTTTGAAGTGTAGCTGATGCATGGCGAGTCCGTCCTGCACGGGTCGGATGACGACGATGTGCTCCTTGCCGCGCGACACCCAGCGTCCGACCGCGCACTGTCCGGTCTTGCGCAGGGCAGTGGCAAGCAATGTATAGGGTTTGGCGCCGCCCTTGTCGGGCGCGAGGTAATAGGTTCCGTCGAAGTAGACCGGATCGACCGATTCTAAGGGTACGAATTGACCGATGTCGATGGCCTGTGTGGTGGTGTCCTCGAGGGCCTTGAGCTCGTCGGATGAGAACATGACGTACTGGTCCTTGGCGAATTCGTAGCCCTTGACCATCTCGGCCCGTTCGACAAGCTTGCCGTCGGCGACGGCCACGTACTGCTGCTTGACTCGCGATCCGTCCTTGGCGCGCAGCAAATTGAAAGAAATCCGCTCGGAGCTTTGAGTCGCGGAATAGAGCTTCACGGGAATGGCAACTAAGCCAAATGAAATCGTGAGCGATGCGATCGAGCGCGCTTGCGTTGCCATATCCTCACCTTCTCCCGGCGAGCCATCCCAGTCAAACTCGACAAACGATCAAAATTCAACCGTAAGTCTTTAAATATAGGATGATTCTCTGCTCGATGCAAGAATCCTCCGAATACCGTTCCGGCCGCTCTCCGACAGGGCTATGATCGCGCCTTCGTGCCTAGGGGATGGGAACCGATGGTGGCAAGGGCCTGGCGCGCGGCATTCGGCCTCGCGGTGCTGAGCGCGGCGCTCGTGTCGGGCGCGGCCGGCGCTAACCGTGGCGCTCCTCGCGCCCCCCCGACGCCTGCGCCGTTCGATCTGATCATCGAGCACGGCCACGTGATCGACGGCACGGGAGCGCCCTGGTACGCGGCGGATGTCGGTATCCGCGGCGGCCGCGTCGCGGCCATCGGCCGGCTCGAGCGGGTCTCGGCGAAGCGGCGCATCGATGCGGCCGGCCGAGTCGTGGCGCCCGGTTTCATCGACATGCTGGGGCAATCCGAGCTCACCCTGTTGGTAGACCCGCGGGCGCAGTCGAAAGTCTTCCAGGGCATCACTACGGAGATCACCGGCGAAGGCGAGTCGGTCGCCCCCGTGAACGATGCGATCGCGCGCGAGAATGCGAAGGCGTACGAGCACTACGGCATCAAGCGCGACTGGTCGGACTTCGCGGGCTACTTCGCCCGCCTCGAGCGCCAGGGCATCGGCATCAACCTCGCGTCCTACGTCGGCGCCACGACCGTGCGCGAGATGGTGATCGGCTACGGCGATCGTGCAGCGACTCCTGCCGAGCTCGATGAGATGCAGGGTGTCGTCGCGCAGGCCATGCGTCAGGGCGCGGTCGGTGTGTCGAGCTCGCTCGAGTATGCGCCCGCGCCGTACGCGAGCACCGCGGAGCTCATCGCGCTCGCGAGCACCGCGGCCCAATACGGCGGGATCTACGCGACGCACATGCGCTCCGAGCAGGAAGCGATCATGACCGCCATCGAGGAGACCATCCGGATCGGCCGAGATGCGCACATCCCCGTGGAGATCTGGCACCTGAAGGCGGGGGGCGTCAAAAATTTCGGCTTGATGCCGGAGATCATCGCGCGCATCGAGCGCGCCCGCGCGTCGGGAGTCGATATCGCCGCCGACACCTATGCCTATCCCGCCTGGGCCAACGATCTATCGGCCTTCATCCCGCCATGGGCTCACGACGGCGGCAAGGCCAAACTCATCGAGCGGCTCAAGGATCCCGGCATGCGCGCGCGCATAAAGAAGGAACTCGCGGTGCCGTCCGCCGATTGGGACAACGAATGGCAGTCGGTACCGGGGCCTGAGGCCATCCAGATCTCGACCGTCGCCAATCCGAAGCTCCTCGACATCCAGGGCAAGACGCTCGCCGACATCGCCAAGGCGCGCGGCACGGATCCCATGGACACTTTGTTCGACATCCTCATCGAGGACGATGCGCAAACATCCGTCGCCGTGTTCGCGATGAGCGAGCCCGACATCGAGCTCGCCGCGGTACAGCCCTGGGTATCATTCTGCAACGATAGCTCCGGCACTTCGCCCGAGGGTCGCCTGGGCAAAGAATTTCCACATCCTCGCGCCTATGGCACCTTCCCGCGCGTACTGCGCAAGTACGTGCGCGAGGAGCGGCGCATGCGGCTCGAGGAAGCTATCGCCAAGTTCACGAGCCTGCCCGCTTCGCGGCTGCGGCTCGCCGACCGCGGCGTCATCAAAGAGGGCATGTGGGCGGACATCGTGGTGTTCGATCCGCAGACGATCACCGACCGGGCCACCTTCTCGGCACCCAACCAGCTCTCGTCGGGCATGCAATGGGTGCTGGTGAACGGGGTGCCCGTCATCAGCGGCGGAGCGGCTACGGGCCTTCTCCCGGGCCAGGTGCTGCGCGGTAGGGGGGGTCATCCCTGAATCACCGCCCCCTGGGGCCACGATTGTGCGCCACTACACCCCTGTTCCAGGGCACTCGGACTATAATTGCGCCATTCGCGCTCGCGATCTCTTTTGAGGAATCATGGAACCGACCGATACCGGGAAATCTGATTATTTTCATAGAGTAGTAGATTGCCAGTGGGCCTGCCCAGCCCACACCGATGTACCCGAATACATCCGCCTCATAGCGCAGGGCGAGTTCACCGAGGCCTACATGGTGAACCGGGAATCGAACGTGTTTCCCGGGATCCTCGGCCGGGTCTGCGACCGCCCGTGCGAGCCCGCCTGCCGCCGCGGCCGCATCGAGAACAAGCCTGTCGCCATTTGCCGCCTGAAACGGGTGGCCTCCGACAACCGCGAAGACGTGGCTGCGCTCTTGCCGCGCGCGCCGCAGCAGAAGAACGGCAAGCGCGTTGCCTGCATCGGTGCGGGCCCGGCATCGCTCACCGTCGCGAACGATCTGCTGCCGCTCGGCTACGAGGTGACCATATTCGAGCAGTTCGCGGTGCCCGGCGGGTTGATGCGCACCAACATCCCCGCGTTCCGCTTGCCGGCGAACGTCCTCAACGAGGAGATCGGCTACATCGTCGACATGGGCGCCGATCTGCGCTTAAGCGCGCCCATCGAGAGCCTGCGCGGGGTGCTGGACTCGGGCGAGTTCGATGCGGTGTTCGTAGGCACCGGAGCACCCAAGGGCAAGGAGCTCGAGCTCCCGGGCCGGCACGACAGCAATCGTGTCCACATCGGAATCTCGTGGCTCGAGTCGGTAGCCTTCCAGCACATCGACAAGATCGGCGAGCGCGTGCTCATCATCGGCGTCGGCAACACCGCCATGGATTGTTGCCGCACCTCGCTCCGTCTCGGCGCGACCGACGTGAAGGTGATGGCCCGCAGGCCGCGTCAGTTCTTCAAAGCTTCCGAATGGGAGCTCGAGGACGCCGAGCAGGAAAACGTGCACATCATCATCAATCGCGCGCCGAAGAGCTTCGTGGTCGAGAACGGCGTGCTCAAGGGGATGATGTTCGAGCACCTCGAGTACGAGATGGAGAACGGCGATATCAAGTCGACCCGCGTGGTGGAGGAGGAATTCTTCCCGTGCGACGACGTGATCCTCGCGATCGGTCAGGAGAATGCCTTTCCCTGGATCGAGCGAGACATCGGTATCGAGTTCGACAAGTGGGACGTTCCCCAGGTCGACAAGCTCACGTTTCAGTCGACCCGTGAGGGCGTGTTCTTCGGCGGCGATGCGGCGTTCGGCCCGAAGAACATCATTTGGTCGGTCGAGCATGGTCATCAAGCCGCGATTTCGATGCACAAATATTGCTGCGGTGATCCCGTCAATGAGCGCCTGCCGCGGGGCGTCACCTTGAGCAGCCGCAAGATGGGCATGCACGAATGGTCTTACAAGAACGAGTACAACGCCGTGGAGCGGCGCCTCGTGCCGCACGTCGGACTCATCGAGCGTTTCAAGAAGGTCAACATCGAGGTCGAGCTCGGGTTCACCGCCGAGCAGGCCGCTCTCGAGGTGCAGCGCTGCTTGAACTGCGATGTGCAAACCGTGTTTGCCGCGAAACTTTGCATCGAATGCGATGCATGCATCGACATCTGTCCCGTCGACTGCCTCACCATCGCGCCGAACGGCAGCGAGTCGCAATTGCGCCTGCGTCTGAAGGCGCCGGCAACCAATCCACAGCAGGCGCTCTACGTGTCGAGCGCGTTGCCCCAAACGGGGCGCGTCATGGTGAAAGACGAGGATGTCTGCGTGCATTGCGGCCTGTGCGCCGAGCGTTGCCCCACCGCCGCGTGGGACATGCAGAAATCGACCATCAAGATACCTCATGCAGAAGATGAGAGCGTGACATGCCGAACTTAGTGAACGCGCACGACCCCGTGAACGACTTCGTGATCAAGTTCGCCAACGTGAACGGCACCGGATCGGCCAGCGCGAATTCGCTGATCATGAAGGCCATTTTTCGCATGGGCGTGCCGGTCACCGGCAAGAACTATTTTCCCTCGAACATCCAGGGCTTGCCGACGTGGTACGAGATCCGCGTGACGCGGGACGGCTACGCAGCCCGCGCCGGGCGCGTCGACATCATGGTGGCCATGAACGCGGAGACATACTCGAAGGACGTCCGCGAGGTCGCCTCGGGCGGCTATCTGATCTACGACGCGACGTGGCCCCGCAGCACACTCTTGCAGCGCGGCGATATCACCGTCATCGGCGTGCCGCTGGCGCGGCTCGTGAACGAGAACTTCGACGGTGTGCGTAATCGCATTCTGCTCAAGAACATCGCCTATGCGGGCGTCATGGCGGCGCTGCTCGACATCGATCTCGAGACGATCAACGGGCTGATGAACGAAAGCTACGGCAAGAAGCCGAAGCTCCTCGAGTCGAACACCCGGGCGCTGCGTCTCGGCTACGACTACGCCAAGGAGCATCTGCAGTGCCCGCTGCCGCTCAAGGTCGAGCGCATGGACAAGACACGCGGCCACATCATGATCGACGGCAACACGGCCGCGGGCTTGGGATGCGTCTATGCGGGCGCCACCGTCGGCGCGTGGTACCCCATCACGCCTTCGACCTCGCTGATGGACGCCTTCAAGGGATTCTGCGAGCGCTACCGGATCGATCCCGCCACCGGCGAGCACAACTATGCGGTGATCCAGGCCGAGGACGAGTTGGCCGCCATCGGCATGGTGCTCGGCGCGAGCTGGAACGGCGCGCGCGCGTTCACGCCCACGAGCGGACCGGGTATCTCGCTCATGAACGAGTTCTTGGGGCTCGCCTATTACGCCGAGGTTCCCTGCGTGATATTCGACGTGCAGCGGGTCGGCCCCTCGACCGGCATGCCGACTCGCACTCAGCAGGGAGACATCATGCTCTGCGCTTATGCCTCGCACGGCGATACGCGCCACGTGCTGCTGTTTCCGGCCAATCCCGAAGAGTGCTTTTACATGGCCGTGAAGGCGTTCGACTTGGCTGAACGTCTGCAGACGCCGGTGTTCGTGCTGTCGGATCTCGACATCGGCATGAACGATTGGATGTGCAAAGACTTGAAGTGGGACGACGCGTATCGGCCCGACCGCGGCAAGATGCTGTCGGCGGAGGAGCTCGCGAGCCTCGACAAGTTCTATCGCTACGTCGACCGCGACGATGACGCGATCCCGTACCGCACCTTGCCGGGCGTGAGTCCGAAGGGCGCGTACTTCACGCGCGGCTCGGGGCACAACCAATATGGGGCGTACACGGAGGATTCCGCCGAGTACCAGGTGGTGCTCGATCGCCTGAAGCGCAAGTTCCATACCGCCGCGCGCTACGTGCCGAAGCCCGAGATGATCGGCAAGGGCGACAGCAAGATCGGCATCGTGAGCGTCGGCAGCTGCGACGGCGCGGTGCGCGAGGCCATCGACGTGCTCGCGCGCCAGAAAATTCATGTCGACTACATGCGCATCAAGGCGTTTCCATTCGGACTCGACGTCGAGAGCTTCCTGAGCCTGCACGCGACGATATTCGTGGTCGAGCAAAATCGCGACGCGCAGCTGCGCTCGCTCCTCACCCTCGAGACGGCGGTGGACAAATCCAAGCTCAAGTCGATCCTAAGTTACAGCGGTTTTCCGATGTCGTGCGAGCCCATCGTCGACGGTGTCCGCGCGACCCTTCCCGATGCCCCGCGCCTGACCGCGATCACCGGCAAGCAAACCCGCTAGAGGGACATCATGTCATTCATCAATAAGCCCAAAGTCGCCCATCCGTCCCTGCCGACCAACGCGCTCGGCATGACGCGCCGTCAGTACGAGGGCAGCATGTCCACGCTCTGCGCCGGGTGCGGACACGATTCGGTCACGGCCGCCATCATCGAGGCCTGCTGGGGGCTCGATATGCGGCCCGAACAACTCGTGAAGCTGTCCGGCATCGGCTGCTCTTCGAAGACCACGGCGTATTTCGTGAGCGGTTCCCACGGATTCAACTCGGTGCACGGACGCATGCCCTCGATCGCGAGCGGCGCGAATGCCGCCAACCGCGAGCTCACCTACGTGGGGGTGTCCGGCGACGGCGATTCCCTGTCGATCGGGCTCGGCCAGCTGGTGCATGCGATCCGGCGCAACGTGAACATGCTCTATTTGATCGAGAACAACGGCGTTTACGGGCTCACCAAGGGCCAGTTCTCAGCCTCCGCGGATATCGGCACGATGGCCAAGAAGGGCGAGGTGAATCAGAGCCCGCCCATCGATCCCGTGCTGCTCGCGCTCTCGCTCGGCGCCACTTTCGTGGCGCGCGGCTTTTCCGGTGACAAGGCGCAGCTCGTGCCGCTGATCCAAGCGGGCATGCGGCATAGCGGCTTCGCGCTCATCGACGTGCTTTCGCCCTGCGTCACCTTCAACGACCACGAAGGATCGACGAAGAGCTACACCTTCACCCGCGAGCACTACCATCCCGCGATCGAGGCCGATTATGTGCCCCCGGCGCAGGAGATCTCGGTCGATTACCCCCAAGGCGAGGCGCTGCCCGTGGAGCTCCACGACGGGAGCCGTGTCGTGTTGCGCAAGCTCGGCGCGAGCTACGATCCGACCGACCGGAGCGCGGCCTACAGCTTCATCGAGCAGAAGCTGAAGCAAAACGAGTATGTCACGGGGCTGATCCACATCGACGAGGATGTGAGCCACGAGTTTCACGCCCTCAGTAAAACGAGCTCCGTCCCCTTGAATCGCATTCCGTACGAGAAGCTCTCGCCTGGCAACGCCGCCTTGGAGAAGCTCCTCGGGCGTTATCGCTGAGCGACGCCGGCATGGGTAGCGCCGTCCAGCACGTCTCGTCGAGCGTGCGGAGGACTGCGCGCCCCTAGGAGCTTCCCGGGGGCCGATGGCAGACGTGGCAGCCCGACACGGGGCCGTGCGCGTGTCCCTCGAGAGATGCGCCCGGATGCCGATGGCAATCGAGGCAAAATCCGTGAAACCGGGCCTCGATTCCCGCGCGAAGATCAGCCCGCCGGCTGCGGTGGCACTCGATGCACAGCGCTGCGCCTGTTCCATCGGCATAGTTGTGGTGGCACGTGAGGCAATTGACGGCGCCGTGCTTGTCATGCGGGAAATCGAGCGGCAGCCGGGTCGCGCGAAGAAAGACCGGCTCGCGGAGCGACGCGTCGACCGACGCCGGCAATAGGGCGGCCATGGCCGCGCCGCAAACAATCACGACGCCCACGATGAGGGCCGAATGGCGTCCGAACACGAGCATCGAGCGCGGCGGCGCTTGCCGTGAGCTTTGCCGCGGACGCCGCGCGCGCAGCAACAGACTCAAGGCGCCGATCGTGGCTGCGATGTACAGAGCACGCCGGCCGCCGCCGCCGATGTAGCGGGCGGTTACGACCACGTGCACGGCGACGAGCGCCGCGAGCAGGCACGCGAGGATCACGTGCGAGGCTTGAAAGCCTCGATGACTTCTCCACAGACGGCGGCGCACGGCGCCATGCGCGAGGAGCGCGAGCATGCCGAGCAGAAGGGTCGCCGCGATGCCCGCGAACTGATAGGGCGGGGCGGTGGGCTTGAGATACTCGATGACCGTATGGTCGGAGAGCGCCAGGCCGCCGATGTGGAGCGCCGCCAAGATGAGTGCGGCGTAGCCGATCGCGGTATGGAGGCGCAGAGACAGAAGCGTCGGCGGCTGCGAGTCCCGCGGACGGAGCGGCGCGCCGCACAGGAGGATGCAGGCAATGGCGGCCGCCAGCCCGGCCCATTGGGATAGCTCCCACCCCGGACCGACGAAACCGGCAACCGCGGGAAGGGCGAGCAGCACGACGAGCGCACCGCCCAGGAGGGCGGCGCGCCAATCAAGGCGCGGCACGGTGTTGCGCGCCGGAGTGCGGAGTCCTCATCTGGATGCCCACCGTCAAATCTTTGCCAGTCCGCGATGCAATGCCTATGGTATGTCCTATACCGCGCTGCGCAAAGCAGCCTGCAACTTTTGTCGTCCTGCCGTGTTATGGGTTTAAACGAACACACACCAGTGCATACGCCAACCACGGAGTCGAGCCGATCGATCGAGTTCACGATGTTCATGCGTGCCTATCAAAATATGGTTTTCTCGACGGCATCCCGTCTGGCGGGCAATGATGCCCAGGCGGAAGATATCGCCCAGGAAGTGTTCATCAAGGCCTACGAGAACTTCGAGCACCTGCGCGTGAGCGCCACGGCAGGCGGCTGGCTCAAGACCGTGGCGACCAACTTGTCCCTTAATTACCTTACGCGCTACCGCAAGCGCTGGCGGCTGTTCTCGGAGAGCGAGAGCGTTCCCGATGTGCCGTTGCCCGATAATGCGCTCGATTCCTTGAGCGACGAGGAACAGCGGACTGCGCTCGAGGACGCCCTGCGCCGCCTGCCGGCGCATCAGCGTGTGCCGCTGGTTCTGTACCACTTCGAAGATCAGTCCTATGAAGACATCGCCGCCAAGCTCGACATCTCGCTTGCCAAGGTCAAGACCGACATCCGTCGGGGCCGCGCCGCGCTCGCGCCGATGCTGCGGTTGCGCGGAATCGGAGGTGCCTCGTGACTCATGAGATCGACCAGGACGAGAGCCTCGATCGGGAAATGGAGGCGCGCCTGGGTCAGGCGCTGCGCACGCTGCCGGACCGACGCGCACCGGCCACATTGGAGTCGCGAGTGCTCGACGCGCTTGCGCACCGGGTCCCGCTGCCTTGGTGGCGGCGCAGTTTTGGGGAATGGCCGGCCGTCGCCCGGGTCGCTTTCGGCGTGACCAGCACCGTAATGGTCGTGCTCACCGTGTTGGCCGCGGCTGCGGCGAATGCCAACTTGGGATCGCTCGGCGCATCCCGTGCGCTCTCGACTCCGGTGCTGCACGATGCCTCCGTGTTTTTCGCCATCACGAGGACCTTGAGCGTCTCGCTCACCTCGATTCTCTCATCCAGTTGGGTGCTCGGTTGTCTCATCGCGAGCGCGGCGCTCTACGCGGCACTGTTCGGGCTCGCGATCGCCGGCTATCGCACCCTCTATCTCAATGCCGATCACGAGGTTCGATCATGACCGCCTCACGCATGAAAGCCTTTGTCACCTACCTGCTCGCGCTGTTGCTCGCGATGCTCATCGCCCTCATCGAGGGAGGCGGCGTCGCCCGGGCCGATGCACCGAGTGCCCATGCGGATACACGGGGCGACGTCGCGTCGGCCGCGCAAAGCGAGTGGGAGCAGAGATCTCAATCACGCGATCAAACCGATGCGGCCGACCACGATGCGGCCGAGCGCTCGGATACGTCCGGTAGTGCCGATCGCGACGATGAAGACGCCGACTCGGAGTCGCGCGAGGCACAGGACCGACGCACCGTGGAGAAATACTTCGATTGGGATAAAGACTGGCGTCACCCTTTCAGGCATCTGCACAGCGACAGACACACCCCGAGCGATGATATCGTCAACTTCGCCCACGATTCCCACCTGGCTGCGGGCGCGCATGCGGACAGCGTCGTATCGATCCTCGGCTCCTCGAGCAGCGAAGGCGACGCCGATAGCATGGTCTCCATCTTGGGGAATACCACCTCGACCGGACATGTGCAGGACACCGCCGTCGCCGTATTCGGCAACGTTAGAATCGACGGACCGGTAGACGGCGACGTGGTGGCCGTTTTCGGCAGCGTCGACCTCGGCCCGCACGCGAAGGTGGGCGGCGATGTCACCGCCGTCGGCGGCGCCGTGAATCGGGATCCCGCCGCCACCGTGGGCGGCGACGTGCAGAGCATCGGCGGGTTCACGTCCGGTTTCGATCCGCTCAGGCCGTGGGTCGATCATTGCCTGTTCTATGGCCGACCGCTTGCACTCGCGTCGGGCATTGGATGGGCGTGGACGCTCGCGTTCATCTTCCTGGCGCTATACGTGTTTCTCGCGTTGATCTTCCGCGACGCCGTGGTTCGCTGCGCTACCACGGTCGAGACGCAACCCGGGATGACGCTCGTCGCGGCGCTGCTCAGCATCCTGCTCATTCCAATCGCCATCGTGCTGCTCTGTATCACCGTGATCGGCATCGCCGCGATCCCATTCGTCCTATTCGGCGTCTTTTGCGCGGGGTTGTTCGGCAAGGCGGTGATGCTCGCGTGGCTCGGCCGGCGTGTAATCGGGCACAGCGGACAGCTGGGTCATCCGGCCATCGCAGTGATCGTCGGCGGTCTGATCGTGCTCGTGCTCTATCTCGTACCCGTGCTGGGCTTTCTGGTCTACAACATCCTCGGCCTCTTCGGATTCGGAGCGGTGATTTACACGCTCATCCAGGCTGGACGCGAACGACGGGCGGCAAAGCCCTCGGCCGCGCCCTATGTGGGGCCCACCCCGGGTGGTCCGGTGCCGCCGACCGCCGCCTCTCCGGGTCCCATACCGGCGGGCGCCGCGACGGCAGCTGCCGCGACTGCCGCCGGTTCAACGGCCGGGAGCGCGGCGGCCGGCGGCGAGAGACCGACTGCCGCGGCGCCCCCAGGCGTTGCACCGTCTCCTCATTTCATCGATCCGGCCGTCGCGGCTACGCTGCCGCGCGCCGGATTCTGGATTCGCATGGCGGCGCTCTTGCTCGATCTGTTGTTGGTCGCAATTCTGATGGGCATGCTGCATCATTCCTCCGACCTCGAGCTCGTCGTGCTCGCGATCTACGGTGCGTTGATGTGGAAGCTGCGCGGCACGACCGTCGGCGGCCTCGTCTTTCACCTGCAGGTGGTAAGAGTCGACGGGCGGCCGATCGATTGGGAAACGGCCATCGTCAGGGCGCTCGCCTGCTTCTTGTCCATGGTGGTCGTGGGCCTCGGGTTCTTCTGGATCGCCTTCGACTCCGGCAAGCAGGGCTGGCATGACAAGATCGCGGGAACGGCGGTGGTGCGGGTGCCGCGGGCGATGCCGCTGGTGTAAGATAATTCGCGAGAGTTTTGACGGCGTTCAAGGCGCTTGGCAAACTGCAAGAACGAAAATAGATACAGGGATGTTGGCCTCTCATGTCTAAACTCGCCTGCGGGAACCGCGGAGTGCTTCGCTGCGTGGCCCGCTTTCGCCGGGCGGTGTGGGTGGTCGGGCTGTTGCTCTGCGCGGCCGGCGCTCCTGCTCCGGCAGCCTTCGGGAATTGCAAGCTCGGCAAAATGGTCGAGATTCCGGTCACGATGGATCAGATGGCGCCCGAGACCGTTGCAAAGATCAATGGAACCGCCGCGAGATTCGTCATCGACAGCGGAGCGTTTTATAACGTCATGGACGCCGGTAGTGCCTCGGCGCTCGGGCTTCACGTCTACCCAGCTCCGGGAATTTTCACGGGCAAAGCCGTCGGCGGAGACGTCGCATTCTCACTTACCAACGTCAATGAGTTCACGCTCTCCGGCGTTGCTCTTCGCAATATTGAGTTCGTCGTCGGCGGGAGTCACGTGGGGAATGTGTCAGGAGTGCTGGGCCGCAGTATCCTGCAAATCGGCGACGCGGAATACGATTTCGCCGGCGGTATCGTACGGTTGATGAAGGCCGAGGACTGCGGGAGCGCGGTGCTCGCCTATTGGCTGCGCCCCGGCGAGTCCTATTCGGTGATAAACACCGTCAAGACAGAGCAAAGTTTCCAGACGGGATCGCGCCTGGCGACAACGAAGGGCTTCCGCCCTCCGGTTATTGCTGTTATCTACGTGGACGGCAAACCGATTCGCGCGATGTTCGACAGTGGCGCCTCATCCTCGTTTCTCTCCGTAAAGGCTGCCGCGAAGGTGGGAATCAAACTCGACTCGCCCGGCGTTGTTTCCGCCGGATCCGTCATCGGAGGCGGGCAGAGCACCGTTCAAAGCTACCTGGCTCCCATCGCGGTTTTTAAGATCGGAGATGAAGAGGTGCACAACACCCGGCTGCGTTTGGGAGATACGGATCTGCCCGATGCCGATATGCTCATCGGTGCGGATTTCTTCCTTTCGCATCACATCTATGTGGCCAACAGTCAGAATAAGGTCTATTTCTCCTACAACGGCGGCCCGGTGTTCAATCTCGCGGGTCAGCGGGCGACCGGACCCGCACCCCCCGGCGCAGAACCTGCGGCAGCCACTGAACCGCCGGCTGCTGAAAAACCTGTCGAGGACGCCTCCGAGTATGCCCGCCGTGGTGCGGCACTGCGGGCGCGGCAAGAGCTTGATCAGGCCCTGCAGGCGTTCGATCGCGCTTGCGACCTCGCCCCGAACAACCCCGACTATGTCTATCAACGCTCGCTTCTTTACGCGCAGCTGAAACAGTCCGGGCCGGCGCTGTCCGACCTCGATCGGACGATTCAACTTGACCCGCATCAGACGGCAGCGTTGCTCGCGCGCGCGGGGTATCGAAGACAGTCGGGCGATAAGACGGGAGCCGAAGCCGATCTCAATGCCGCAGATGCCGTTCTGCCGAAAGAGGACAACGAGCGCCTGACGCTAGCGTCTGATTATTCCGACATCGATCTCTTCCAGCGGGCCATCGAGCAGTACGATCTGTGGAGCGCCTCGCACCAACAGGACGTGCGCCTGCCGCTTGCGTTCTTGGGAAGATGCCGGGCCCGCGCGCTCGGCGACTTCGATTTGCAGCGCGCCACCAAGGACTGCGACACTGCGCTGAACCGTGCCGTGAAGGATAGCCCGTTCTACGCCGAGGCCGCTGCAATCAGAGGCCTGCTTTTGTTTCGGCTGGGCGACTACGACAAGTCGATCGCAGACTACGACGCGTCGCTCAAAATCAATGCAAAAAACGCGTTCGCGCTTTATGGCCGAGGAATCGACGAGCTGCGCAAGCACAAAGCGTCGGACGGTGAGTCCGACATCGCGCAGGCGATTGCGCTCTCGCCCAATATTGCCGATGGGTTCGGCCGGCGCGGCATTGCGCCGTGAGATGGCCGCGGACGCTGCTGGGCACGCGCATTGTTGGGCAGCGAACTGCCGCTTGCTTTGAAAGACTGCAATGCCGCGCTCAAGCGTGCAAAGAAGGGAACTCCTTTCTACGCACAGGTCTCGGGGCGGTCGCGGTCTCGTGTTCTTACGCCTTGGCGACTATCCCAAGTCCGTCGCCGATTACGATGCGTCGATCGCCGGTGCGCCGAAGACCGCATTTCGCCCTGAACACGGCTTGCGTTGTCGGCACCTGACGCCATACGGCGACAGTGCTTCTTCATTTCGTCGAATTTCGATAACTACGTCCACAAGGAACCCCGCGTTCTCCGGCTATAAACAGCGGGTTGCCGACGGGCCCTAACGCTGCAAAGCCCGTGGATTTTTGAGCAGCCGGGAGCCCAGAGAATGTCCGCAAATTTCGGAGATACGTTGCGCCGGTTGATCATGCTGAGCGCCGCCGCCCTCTCCCTGACCGCCGCGGGGGCCACCACCCCGAATAGCGAGCTCGTCCCGCTGTCGGGTAATGTCCACCAATTCGCACGCACGCAGCTCGATGCCGGCGAGGCGCCGAGCACGCTGCGACCGACCGGCCTCGATATCGTCTTCACCAAGACCCCGGAGCAGCAAGGCGCACTCCAGCAGCTTCTCATCGCTCAGCAAGATCCCAAATCTGCCCAGTACCACAAGTGGCTGACTCCCGCGCAATACGGCCAACGCTTCGGTGCCTCGGACGCGACGCTCGCGGCGGTGACGAACTGGCTCAAATCGAGCGGTCTCACGGTGGGGCAGCTTCCTCCGGGTCGAGGTCATCTGCCTTTCTTCGGCAGCAAGACGCAGATCGAGAGCGCGCTGCACACGCAGATTCACCTTTTTGCGGCAGCCGGCGAGCAGCACTACGCGAACGTGTCGGCACCCTTGATACCGGCCTCGCTCACGAGCGCCATCACCGCCATCCGCGGCTTGAACGACTTTCATCCTCGGCCTGGTGTGCATGCCTCCAAGGCGAGTCGTCGCGGCACGCTGCCTCGGGTTGGCAGTTCGAGCACCCTCGCGGCGCCCGCTACCTACTACGCGGGATCGGATCAGTATCCGGGATACGTGGGGCCGACCGACTTCGCCATCCTGTACAACCTGCAGCCGGCTTACAGCCAAGGATTTACCGGAGCGGGCGTGACCATCGCCATCGTCGCGCAGAGCGATATCGATCCCAGTGTCCTAACGACGTTCTGGACGGCTTTCGCCGTATCGGGTTCGAACTTCGGTTTACCGGCGCAGCAATTTACCTCGCTGCTGGTGCCGGCCGGCGCCGGCGGCTCGGATCCGGGTGAAACCAACGACGGCAACGAGGACGAGGCGTATCTAGATACGGAGATTCTCGGCGGTCTCGCACCCGGTGCGCAGCTGATTCTCGTGAGTGACGCGGATGCGAGCCTCGCCGCGCAGTACGCGATCGACCAGAATCTCGCTGCAATCCTCAATATCTCATTCGGCGCGTGTGAAAGCGCAGAGGGCTCGTACAACGCCTCGGTCGCGTCCATGTACCAGCAAGCGGTCGCCGAGGGCATCACGATCACGGTCTCCTCGGATGATGCCGGCGTCGTGGGATGCATCGCCGAGACGGATCTCGGGGTCACGAACGACGTCAATTCCAATGGTTTCGCCGTGAATGGGCTCGCGTCCACTCCATACAACCTTGCCGTGGGCGGTACCGACTTCAACGATCAGTCGGATTCGACGGCGACGCTTGCGCTCTACTGGAGCACAACGAATCAAACAGGGACGCTGGCGAGCGCCAAGTCCCACATTCCTGAAATGGTGTGGAACGACTCGTGCGCCAACCCGGTGTACGCCGCGTATTTCGGCTACAGCCCGATCGTGTTCTGCAACACCACGACGTTGAACAATCAAAGCAACCCGTTCATCAACATCATAGGCGGCGGGAGCGGTGTCAGCAGTTGCACGACGACCAACGGCAACGGCGACTGCACCGGCGGCTATGCGCAACCCAGCTGGCAGCAGGGCGTGCTCGGTATCACCAACTTCGGGGGCCGCGCCGTTCCGGACGTATCGATGATCGCTACGCTCTGGCTCATGTGCTCTTACGATACGACGCCGTGCGACCCGACGCAGCCGCCGACGTTCCAGCAGGGGACCGGCACCGTCAAGGTGCTCGAGGGCACCTCGGCGGCGGCACCGTCCGTAGCCGCCATCGTGGCGCTCATCGATCAGACACAGATCTCGAGCTCGCTGCCCGACGGCCGGCAAGGGTTGCTGAATCCCACACTGTATAGCCTGGCCGCCATCGAGTATGGCTCGACGGCGACTGCGACGGCTTGTGATGCCTCGCAGGGCGCCATCACCAACGCCGCGTGCGTTTTCTACGATGTCACGGCAGGCTCGAGCGCGCAGCCCTGCAAAGTCTCGGGCTACAGCACGAAGGCCGCCGGGAGCTTGCCCGCGAGCACCTGCGCCGGGAGCGGGAGCGACGCGACCGGCATCATGGAAATCACCGGGGTACAGTCCTACGCCGCCGGCACAGGCTTCGATCTCGCGAGCGGCTTGGGCAGCATCAATGCATCGGCCCTGATCGCATCGTTCGCGTCGGTGCCGGCGCCCTCCGGGCTGAGCGCCGCCGCGTCCGGCCAGACCGTGACGTTGACCTGGACGGCGGATACCAGCGCGGCTTCATATGATGTATACCAAGGATCGGCCCCGGGACCGGTCTCCTCCTCCGCCGTGCAGGCCGATGTGACCGGCACTTCCGCCACGCTAAGCGGGCTGCAGTTCGGGCAGGAGTACGTCTTCGCCATCGCGGCGCTTTCCTCGAGCGGCGTCATTTCGCCGCGCTCCGGCAGCGTCGAGGTGACGACCGTGCCGGCGGCCCCCTCCGGTGTTTCGGTTGCCGCGCTGGGTACGACCACCGGCACCCTCAACCTCGCCTGGAACGCGAGCGCGGGCGCCACCTCGTACAACATCTACGAGGGAACGGCCTCGGGCGGGGAGGGGACGACAGCCGCGGAGAGCGGGCTCACCGGCACCGCGGCCAGCCTCGCGAGCCTGACGCCCGGCAAGCAGTATTTCTTCACCGTGGTGGCGGTTGACGCCGGAGGAAACTCGGCGGCTTCCGCAGAGGCGAGCGGCACGACGATCGCAAGTCCGCCGACCGGTGTCGCAGCCAGTGGCGGGAACGCCTCCGTGTCGCTCTCCTGGGCCGCCTCTGCGGGCGCCACCGGCTACGATATCTATCAGGGAACGACTTCCTCAGGCGAAGGCACGACGCCGGTTCAGAGCGGAGTCAGCGGGACCAGTGTCACCATCAGCGGGTTGACCAACGGAAAGATGTATTACTTCACCGTGGCCGCGGTCGATGCAGGCGGGGTTTCATCGCCCTCTGCTCAAGCAAGCGCCACGCCCGCCGCCCCGAAGAGCGGCGGAGGTGGCGCGCTCGATTGGCTGGCGGTCGCCGGGCTCGCGGCGCTCTTTGGCGCGCGGACGCGCCGCGCTTCTTAGCTCTCGAAGAACCCCATTTTCACGCCCGCGAGCTGTACCACGTCGTTATCGTTGAGGCGGCGGGCCTGAGGACCGATCGGCACGCCGTTCACCTGCGGGTAGTCGTTTTCCTTGCCGCTATCGACATGCACGATGAAGTAGCCCTCGGAGCGGCGGGTGATGGCGGCAACTTGCACGCCGGGACGGCCGAGCGTGGTCAGTGCCTTGGTCAGCTCGAGCTCGCGCCCCGCGAAGGCTCCGCTCAGCACCTGGAGCTTCGCTTTGGGCAGTGCGGTCGCACTCTCGGGAATGTTTGCGGCGCCCGGCGGGCGCTTCGCGACGACCGCTTTGGCGGCCTGGTCGACGGCTGCGCCGACGCGGCGAATGCGATCCTCCCCCTGGGAACTCGGGGTGATCACCATGGTTTTCTCGAACTCATCCTGTTGGGCGTCGCTGTCCTGGCTGTCGACGAACCGCAGCTGGTGGTGGCCGACGGTGATGACGTCGCCGTGCTGCATCGCGTGCTTCTTGATGAGCTTGCCGTTGACGTAAGTTCCGTTGGTGCTGTTCAAGTCCTCGAGGAACGAGTCGTTCAGGATATTGATGATGAGCGAATGATGTCCGCTCACCGCCGGGTTATCGATCCGGATGTCATTGTCAGGAAGGCGCCCAATCGTGTAGCGCTCCTTATTCATGTTGTATTCCGCGAGGATTTGACCATCCAAGCTGAGCATCAGACGAGCCACTTAACTCTCTCCTAACCGAACCATCCCAATATTTTGTCAAATATACGCCGTTGCGCGGGGAACGGCTCAGTCACGTGCGCCATTATCACGGACACATTGTCGCGTCCGCCGTTATCGTTCGAGAGCTGAATCAATTGCTTAGCAACCGTATCAAGATTAGCACTAAAGGTACTGATTGTTAAGTGAATATCCTCATCCTCGATCATGTCCGAAAGCCCGTCCGAGCAGAGCACGTAGTAGTCGCTCTTCTGTACCGGCTGCTCGTGAATCTCTACTTCGACGTTCTGCTCGACTCCTAAAGCCCTGGTCACGTAGTTCTTATTGGTCGCGCGCTGGGCCTCTTGCTGAGAATAAAAGCCTCGATCGACGAGCTCCTGCAACAACGAATGGTCCAATGTCATTTGCTCGAACCGGTTGTCCCTGAGCCGGTAGAGGCGGGAATCCCCGACGTGCGCCATAGACACCTTGTTATCGTGGAACAGGCAAGCCACCACCGTTGTGCCCATTCCCTCACATTGAGGCTGAGTCTTGGAGGTGTGGTAGATGATTTTGTTGGCTCTGTGAATGGCGTCACGCAGAATGATGCTGGGGCGCGTCAAGCCGGTCTCCGGGTCGCGCAGCGACAGGTCCTCGCGAGCCACCGCATCGCGCACCAGGTTGATGATGGTCTTCACCGCGATGCCGCTTGCGACCTCGCCGGCGTTGTAGCCGCCCATACCGTCGGCCAGCACGAACAGGCCGATGTCGGCTTCGGTGCCGATCATGTCCTCGTTGTGCTCGCGAACCTTGCCCGTGTCGGTCAAGGCGACGCTCTGAATTTTGTTACGCAAGCTCATGTGCGTAAGCGTTGTTTTGTCATCTGCTCGTGTACCCGATCATGGCAATCCCGTCGGCAGCCTCGACCGACAGTCCTCCAGGGCCGCAGCCATCTGCGCCCCCGATTCAAATCGCGCTTCGGGGTTCTTGGCCAGCGCACGATCGATGATGCCGTCGACACAGACTGGTAGGTCCGGCCGGACGGCACGCAACGGCGGATGCGGTGCCTCTGCGATCTGCTGCATCAGTCCGGTCATCGAATCCGCCGTGAACGGCAGCCGACCGGTCAGCAGTTGGAACAGGCTAACACCCAAAGAAAACAAGTCCGAGTGACCGGTCACGGTTCGCCCCTCGAGCTGCTCGGGAGACATGAAGGACGGGGTGCCGAGCACGATTCCCGTGCGAGTGCTGCCGGTACCGGTCAAGCGAGCGATTCCGAAGTCCGTTATCTTGAGCACGTCTGCGCTCGGATCGTACATAATATTTGCGGGCTTGATGTCCCGATGCACGACCTGCTGCTTGTGCGCGAACCCGAGCGCCTGCGCCACGCGGGCCGTGAGCTCGAGGACCTTGCGGGGCTCGAGCAACGTATCGGGCGTCGCATAGTCGCTGAGATGCTTCCCCTTCAGATATTCCATCGCGATGTAGGCCAATCCACGCTCTTCGCCGACATCGTAGATCGTCACGATGTTCGGATGATTGAGCCGGCCGGCCGTTTCGGCCTCTCTGAAGAACCTCGATCGGGCTTCGGCCAGCTCCGACTCGCTGAACTCGCTCGCGAGCGGAATTGCCTTGATTGCCACGAGCCTATTGATCGCCGTGTCCCGTCCCAGGTAGACCGTGCCCATGGCGCCCCGGCCGATTTCCCGCTCGAGCTGATAGCGGCCGAGCCGTTGCACCTCGCCGGCCGCCTCGAGCGCGGCGCGCGCGGCCGGCGCCGCGGCGCCTCCGGCGACGAACGTGGGAGCGACGGGGGCATGAGACGCTGCGGGC
>Ga0302314_10006181_pt1 | contig 21750 bp, 47 predicted proteins | sample III_Palsa_N2_3_FD_200533 | JGI IMG/M metagenome (GOLD analysis project Ga0302314, IMG submission 200533) | Peat permafrost microbial communities from Stordalen Mire near Abisko, Sweden - III_Palsa_N2_3 | ecosystem: Environmental > Terrestrial > Soil > Palsa > Peat permafrost | place: Sweden...
GGGCGGGGGAGCGATGTCAAGGGGGGGACGATGGCTTGTGCGAGTCGCAGACGCCATGGCCCCGCGGGGGGCGGCTCGGGCCGGGGGGCGGGGGCCGGGGGCCGGCTGGCGTGGCGCTCAGCACCGCGCGGCCTGCCCATGGGCCACCCTACCCCCCGAACCCCTCTCCGTTACACCCTGTGTCCTCAAGGTGATTTACGGTGAGGTCATTTCACTCGCTAACTAATACCGTTTCCGTTGCTAACTACCGCGGCATTAAGCATTAGCGCCTGCGCCTTTTCCAAGCCGCGAATGCGGCCGGCAAGTTCATCCATGAGGCTAGATCGGGTGTCCAGGCCGTCAACTAGCACGGCGTGCTGGTCTGAGCAGCGGTCAATCTCGGCGGTGATCATGACCACCGCGCGTGCCATTTCAGCGGGAATCCGGCCCGCTGCTGGGGTGTTCGCCATCCGTGTCATCCTCCGGTATGTCGTAGTCGCCTGCCCGGTAATGCAGCTCCCGGTGCTCTGTCACCTGGTGGCGGTGGGCCACCGCGGCCGGGCAGTCCGGGCACTTGAGCCACCGTCCGAGCGGGCTGAATCTCCTGAACCCGCGGGCCGCGATGCGGCCGTGGATCGCGTCGCCGATGGCCGCGACCCCGCCGAACACTGCCATTCCCCCTACTTTCCCTTGCCGTTGCACGCGCTACAGCGCTTTGTCACCCCCCCGTGCGTGATGGTGCCGTGGCCCCCGCACACCCCGCATACGGGGTCTTTTTTGTCAGGCTTTCCCATGGTTATCACCTCCCTATTGCCGCGCCGACGCAGCAGAAAGCCACGATGGCTATCATGACGATCAGGACTATGAGGCCCATTACCATCCCCAGTTTTCGGCTTCTAGCAGGCTGGGTATCGGCTCGCCGAGGCTGGCCCGGAAGTCGGACACGGCCGGCTCGTTGAGCGGGAACATGGGCAAGGGCGGGGCGTTGTACCGGCGCCAGGCGGCCAGCCCGGCGGCGGCCAGCTCCGGCCCGTACGCGACCGCCCCGTACAGCACGACGCCCGTGGTGATGGTGATGGCCGCCTCGATCAGGAGCACGCGCACGTGCGGGCTCATTAGTCACCCCCTCCCGCTTCGATTACCTCGGCGCGGGCCGGGTGGTGCATCTCGATTGCGGAGAGGGCGGCGGCCCGCATGAACAGGCCGACCGACACCCCGTCGCGCGCGGCCGCGTCCTCTATGGCGTGCTTGAGGGTGGGTCCGATCATGATGGTGAGGCGGTGTTCTAGCGCCTCGCGCTTATCCATTCCTGCACATTATCATGCGCATGCACAGGTCATACACCCCATCCGTCGAGCCCGTTAACGATGTCGTCCAGGGCCGCGGCGTTGGCGTTGACCACCGACTGGAGGGCGGTGAGGTAGGACAGGGCGGCCCCCCCGAATGAGCCGGCCACCGTCCCGCCGGAGCTGGGCGGGGCGCCGGCGGTCTGGGCGAAAGCCATGGTGAACGGGCCGGGGGTGATGGCGTTAATGGTCGAGCCGGTCAGGCCCGCGTTGATCCCGTTGGCCCCCCATTCCAGCAGTGCATGCACCGCGCCGGACGAGTCAATCCAGTTCAGGAACCCGGTCGCGCCCTCGGAGAAGCCGCCCGCCTCGGCGCTGATCATCTCGACCTGAACCCAGTCGGTGCCCGCGCCCGCGTTGCTTTTCGGCCCGGAGAAAAGCAGTTCCATGACCTCACCGGACCCGGACCCTTCCGCGGAGGCGGACACGTTGGCCGCGGTGCCCTCGAAGCTGGCCCCGGAGAAGAAAATGAGCTCGCCCAGCGACCCGGCCACCCCGAGGAAAATGCTCTGGCCGTCCGCCCCGTACACGGTGAGCCCGTTGGCCTGCACCGGGTTGCCGAACGGGTCGGCCGCGGTGTTCCCGACCAGTGAGGCTATGAGGTCGCCCGTGGCCGGGGTGCCCGAGTAGACGTAGATGCCCGAGCCGGACCCGCCGATGATTTCCACGATGCGCGTGCGGGTGATGCCCGCGGCCCCGCCCGGTGACTGGGTGGGGGCCGAGTAGCTGTTCTGCTGGTCGAGGCGCCGCTGGGGCAGGCCGCCCGTGCCGGGAATCGTCATCAGTAGGCCAGCACATCCTGGGTGCCGGTGATGTTCATGAACGCGTAAGCGCCGGGAACCGCCCCGGACCACACCACGTACAGCAGGTCGCCGGGGGTCATGCTGACCACGGACAGGCCGATGGTGTCCCCGCCGCCGGCATACGACTGGCCGTTGATCAGGGTGCCCGCCTGGATTGCGCCGATGTAGCAGCTGGCCGATGAGCTGTCCGCGGCCCCCGTGCTGGTCCCGATGACCACCGCCGAGGGATACCAGGTGACCCCCAGCCCCTGCGGGCCGACAGACAGGGTGGCCGAGCCGGACGCGTTGACCACCGTCTGGCGCTGCCCGCCCGCCAGGGTGATGCCGGTTACCGGGGTGGCGAACCGCTGCTGCGCCACCACCGTGATCCGCCGCGCGCCGGACCCGGCCGGGCTGCCCGGGGCGAGCCCCAGCTTGTTCAGGGTGCGCCCGGCGGCCTGGGGGTGAATCCACGCGGGGATGCGCCGGGCCATCAGCTGATGAAGTCGGACAGCTGCCACAAGGGCATGATCACCGCGTCGAAGTTGATCGCGATGGGCGAGCCGACCAGGCCTGTTCCCTGGGCGGTCAGGAAGTCGCCCGGCTGGAGGATCACCGACGTGTGACCGGGCCGCCATTCGGGGCTGGAGCTGGTCAGGTTGTTCAGGAAGTTCTGCGGGGCGGGCTGGCCCCGGTAAATGTTGATCAGGTCGGGGGTGGCGCTGATCGACACCGTTCCCGAGTAGATCGCGCCCGTGGTCGGCGTGCTCCCGCCCGTGGTGATCAGCAGGTTCCCGCTTGCGCCCGCCACGTAGGTCAGGCTGGTGGTGACCGAGGCGCCGGGCAGGGACGGCACGATAACCCCCGTGCCGCCCGTGGTGTTCAGCCGGAAGTTGTTCACCTCCGGGGTGCCCGTGGTGCCCGCCGTGGTGGTCGTGACCGTCACGTCATATTCTTCGCCGGGAACCAGGCCGGACATGGTGAGCAAGGTCTGGAATGTGGTCGGCGACGTCGTGGCGGGGATCGTGAATTCCTGGCTGAGCCCCTGGGAGGCCAGGCCGAACGCCGCGAACCGCTGGATTGCCCACGCAAACCCTGTCTTGGGTCCCCACAGCTCCGCGCTGGCGAACGTGGTCACCCCGGCCACCGTGCCCGTGGCCAGCGCGCCGATGGTGGGCAGGACAATGGGCTGGATCGGCGCGTAGATCTTGCCGGCGTGCGGGTCGCTGTCGGCCGCGCGCTGCACGGCCTCCCGGTGCCCCTCAAGGGTGACGGCCAGCATGCCCATGATCCGCATGGACGCCTGCGCCTCGGTCTCGCCCTCGACGGGACCGAACACGCCCAGCAGCTCGTCCGCGGATGACGTGGTCATGAGGCGGATTCTATCCCCACAGGGGGCGCCGGCGGTGGCGGTGCGAGCTGTGCCCGTCATCGGGCGCGACCCGGAACGGGGCGCCGGTCACGGTGCCCGGCTTGAACAGGGTGGCCCGGATGACCGGCGTCACGGTGAGGGCCGCTGCCGTGGTGTTCAGCCCGGTGTGCCCGAGTACCGCCCGGATCGCCGGCGTGACCGCCAGGGCCGCCTGGGCGGCGTGCGTGGCGGTCAGGTGAGCGGCGATGGCCGGGGTGACGGTCAGGGCGGCGGCGGCCGGGTGGGTGGTGAAGATGCCCGCGGCGATGGCCGGGGTGACGGTCAGGGCGGCGGCGGCGGTGTTGCTCGCGCCCCCGCCCGCCAGGGTGATGCAGAGGCAGGCGTTGCCCATGGCCACGCTGGACGTGCCCGCGTAGGTGAGCGTCTTGGTGGTGGTGGTGACCTGATAGCCGGACTGCGCGTAGGCGGTCGAGCCGCCCGGCTGGATCTGCGCCTCGTTGACCCACGGGGACACGGGCGGGGTGATGGTGGCGGCCAGGTTGTTGTCCGTGAACCCGGCCAGCCCGAACGCAATCTCGCTCGCCTGGGTGGTGGTCCCGGTGGCCGAGCTGGAGAAGCTGGTGGAGCTGTTCGTGGTGTGGGTGATCACCTGGTCTACCGCCCCGGTGGCGGCCACCCCGGACACCTCGTAAACGTCCACCCCCACCAGGCCCTCGTTGGAGCCGGTGGTGGTGCTGGCGAACGTCACGGCCACGGCCACGGCGGCCGAGCCGCCCGCACAGTCCTGGTCGGTCCACGCGTTGGACGACACGAACCCGGTGTTGGACGCGGTGGGCGGGGTGACCGCGGCCGCCCAGTTGTCGGCCGCCCCGCCGAGCAGGACCCCGGTAACGGTGGGCGCGCTGCCCGCCGTTTTCTGCTGGGCCACGATGAGGGCGACCAGGCAGTTTCCGGGGGTGGCGGCGGCGCCGAGGGTGACCGTGCACGTCCCCGTGGTGCCCGACGTGAGCACCAGCGTGCCGGAGGCGTGCTGGACGACTGCGGGGGCCACGCGGGCCGCCCTAGCTGGCGGTCGGGATGGTGACGGTAAGGCTGGCCAGGGTGAGCGTGTCGCCCGTGTGCATGGTCACGCTGGCCGTGGCCTGGACGGAGAAGCCGAACGTCCCGCCGGTCGGCGCCGACCAGGTGGCCAGGTCGGTGACCACTTCCCCGCTGGTGCCCGCCCAGCTGGACCAGGTGGGGGTGTTGGTGATGGCGATGACCCCGCCCGAGGCGGTGCCCCACGTCAGGCCCTGCCGGGTGGTCACGCTGGACGGGTTGGCGGTGCCCGCCGAGCCGGGGTCGCCCGTGGCCAGGGCAATGTCCGCCGACGCGGTCGCGGCGGCGGTGACCGCCGTGTTGGCCAGGGCCGCGGAGAAGCCGTCAGCCATGCGCGCTCACCCTCTCGACCAGCCGGCATGTGCCCTCAGGCAGGGGGCCGGTGTCCGGGTCGGTGCGCTCGCACTCGGCCGCCGGGTCATGGTCGGCGTGCAGCCCCGGCGCGCGCACGATCTTGAACGTGGCGTCAATGCGGGGGGTGACGGTGAGCCCGGTGGGGGTCACAGCAGGAACTCTGTCAGCATCCACGATTCCATTATGACGACCTGGCCGGACAGGGTGAGCTGGGCTGTGCTCAGCCCGGTGCCCATCAGCATCAGGGTGTCCCCGTAGTTGAGGATGAACCCGGTGCGGCCGGGCTGCCAGGACGGGGCGGCGGCGGTGAACACCTGGCGGAAGTTGGCGGGCACGACGCTGGCCGGCCCGGCCGGGCCGGCGTACAGGCTGGCACTGTCGCTGCTGCCGAGCCCGGCCACGGTGACCGACTGCACCGCCCACGCGTACCCGGTGGATGGGCCGAGCACATTGGACGCGCTGGCGATGAACACGGTTCCGCCGGCGGCGTTCTGCGTCTGGGCGGGCAGGGGCACCACCCGGATCGCCTCGGCCATCCGCTGGTCCTGCCGGGCGCGCCGCTCCACGGCGGCGGCCATGCCCCGCAGCGAGGCGGACAGGCTGCCCCATACCTCGGCGTCAATCTCCACTGTCGCCGTCCCCGGCCGGGGGCGGCCCGCCCCGGAGCATGTCCACGGCGACCAGTGCCAGCAGGGCCGCGGCGGCCAGGGTGAGCACCGCCCCCGCTACCTGCGCTGTCCTGCTGGGTCCCATGGCGTAACTCTAGTACCGGCGGTACCGGCGGTAGGGTTTGAAGGTGACTACGGATACCCCGCCGGAAACCCCGCTGGAAACTCTCACAGATCATGAGCTGCTGGTCAGGCTGGCTAAGATAGCCGACCACCTGGACCCCATGGTTCACGAGATACACGGGCTGGCCATGCGCGCGGCCCCTCTCCTGAACCGGGTACCGAACTTTAAGTCCGCACTCAACCTTGGGGGTAAGCGCCGTGGCTGATGAGCCGGAGGGTACCGAGACCGAGCACCCGGACGGCGGCCCCGCCGCCGCCGGGCTGAGTGACAGCGAGCTGGAGAAGCTGGCGGCCATGGTGGCCGGCAAGATCGGGCCGGCCCACGCGGCGAGCACTGAGGTGGTGCAGGACCGGCTGTCCGCCCCGGGTGACGTGGCCGCCATCGTCCGCGCCGAGCTGGCCCGCACCGACCGGGAGGCCCGCGACGCCGAGGTGGCGTCCAAGGTGGAAAGCCACAGCGAGATCATCGCCAAGCTGACCGAGGCGCCCCCCGTCGCCCCCGTCCGCTGGATCGAGCGCAGAATGAAGTGGGCCGGCTGATGGCGACGATGCTGCACGAGCGGTGCAACCCGTACGGGCACGGCACCGACGCGGGGCCGCGCCACCTGCTCGGCGGGGTCTACGGCCCCGAGTATGAGGGCAAGTACAAGTGGGTGTGCGAACGGCCGGCTCAGGGAATGTTCCGTTTCATCTGCGCGTCGGGCCTGCACCGCGGCCAGCCCGTCCCCTTGTGCTACGCGCACGTCGCGGAGATCACCCGGCGCATGTCGCAGCTGTGCCCGGCGTGCGCGTACCCGCCGGAGGCGCGCGCGCTGACGGAGGCTATCGAGCGGGACCAGCGGGACCTGGCCGTGCTCAACAACCGCGGCGCCTGGGGGTCGGCTGAGGCTGACATGCTGCGCCAGAAAATCGAGCGCATGGGCTACCGCATGACGGAGCTGGCGCAGTCCGGCCGGACCCCGAACGTGGCCGGCCGGTGGGAAGAAGTCTCATGACCAACACCGGCCGCGCCGACACCGCCGCCGCCCGCGCCTGGGCCATGGACACCGGCCTGCTGCCTGCCGAGCGGACCAAGGGAACCCTGCCCGAGTCGGTGTGGCAGGCATGGGACGCGCGGGACAGCGGCCCCCGGGTGACCGTGGAGCGCGAGCCGGGCGAGTCGGACGGCGATTTCATGGCCCGCGTGGACGCCGTGGCCGACGCGGGGCCGCCGCCGGATGACCCCCCGGCCGCCGCCCCCCGGCCGCGCGCCGAGCGCAAGCCGCGGGACGTGCCCGGCTCCCGGCCCAAGTCGAGGTTTCCCCGGCCGGGGTGGCTGGGCGGGCCGCCCGTCGCGAAGGCCGCGCGCAAGCCGCGGGCTAAGACGGCGAACCGGCCGCGGGTCGCGGTTGACGAGCTGATCTCGGCGGGGTGGCGCGGGGTGTCCGGGGTGGTGTCCCCGGTGCTGCCCGCCACGGCCCGGATGATGAAGCTCCAGGCGCCCATGGTGGGCGTGGCCCTGGACCCGCTGGTCCGGGACACCGTGCTGGACGCCATCCTTCAGCCGCTGGCCCGCACGTCGGAAACCGCGGAAATCCTGGCCGTCGTGGTGCTGCCCCCCATCCTGGTCGGGCTGATGGAATCGGACCCGAAGCGCGCGCCGCTGTGCATGCCGGTGCTGCGCGCCTGCCTGATGCGCGGCAGCAAGGTCGCCGGGCCGGCGATGGCGAAGGCCATGGCCGCGGAGGCCGCCGCCGAGGACGCGTGGGGCATGCCGGTGGACGCGATCATTGCCCTGCTGGGCATGGAGTTTGACGACCCGGAGGCCGAGGCGGAGGCGGTGTACGCGGCCCAGCAGGCCATGGCCGAGCAGGCCGGGCCGGACGGGCCGGACGTGTGGGAGAGCTCCCCGCCGCCGGAGGCGTTCACCCCGGCGCAGGAGGCGCGGCAGGCGGCTGAGGCGGTGCCGGTGCCCAACGGGCAGTCCGCCGGCCTGCGGTTCGCGCCCGGCCCGTGACCTGGTCGGAGGCGGCCCCGCCGCCGTCTGAGCCGTGGCCGGCGGTGAAGCTCAGCTGGGATAGCACGGTGGCGTGGCTGACCGGGGAGAAACGGGAGGCGCGCACCGCGGGCGGCCGCACGGTGAAGCTCGGCAAGTACTGGGAGCCGGGCGAGCATAAGGCCCTGGTCGGCCCGACCGGGGAAGGCAAGACGACTGTCGCGGTGGCCCTGCTGGGCCTGCGCAAGTACGTGCTGGCCCTGGACCCCAAGGGCGAGGATGACACCCTGGCCGCGTCCGGGTACCGGCGGATCACCGGGATGCCCCCCGCCCACCACCTGCCCAAGGATGTGCAGAAGGACCTGGACGACGGCCGGCCGGTGCGCCTGATCGTGGGCGGGGCGGCCCGGTCCAAGGCGGACAAGGAAGCGCTTAAGCAGCTGATGCGCGACGCCATCAGCTACGCCCAGTTCTCCACGTCGTGGACCGTGTACGTAGATGAGTTCGAGGTGCTGTCCAGCCAGCGGCAGTTCGGGCTCGGCCCGCAGATCGAGGAGATGCTGACCACCGCCCGCCGGGACGGGTCGAGCGTGGTCACCAGTTTCCAGGCGCCCGCGTGGGTGTCGAAGCATGCCACCCGGCAGGCCTCGTTTGTGTACCTGTTCCCGACCCGCGACGTGGCCATGATCAAGTCGGTGGCCGAGGGGATGGGCCGCGAGTGGCGGATGATGGAGGCCATGGTCCGGGAGATGCCCCCCTACCATGTGCTGATCATCCCCAAGTCGCACCGCGTGCCCGTCGTCATCGCCCACGCCCCGCAGGTCAGGTGAGCGAGCTGGCCGCCGCGCTGCGCGTGGTGATCCTGGGCTGGCTGAACGAGGCGCGCGCGCTGGACGGGGTCCGCGGGTTCGACACCGACACCCTGCACATGGCGCGGGCCGCCGCGCTGCGCGAATGCGCCGCCGACGTCGAGGACGCCCTGGGCGCGCCCGGCGGGCCCGGCCCTAGCTGACTGCCCGGACTTTCCCCGCGGCGCCCCTGGCCCGCCCAGCGGCCCGCGTGGCCCCTGCTATGGCCGCGTACCCGCCCGCGGTTTCCAGGATGGTGCCCGCGGCCCGGCCGGCCCCGCTGGACCTGAGCCCGTAGGCGGCCATGACAAGCACCCCGGCGAGCATGATCACGGCGCCGTTGGCCAGGATGGCCGAGCCGATGATGCCGCGCGCCTCCGACTTGGTGAGAATGCACTGGCCGCCCACGGTGAAGAACAGCACCTTGCCCGAGGGGAAGCTGACCAGGCAGTCCGGGGAGCTGTCCGCCGCGGTGAGGGTGGCGTCCGCGCCCGAGCCGGAGCCGGACGCCCCGCCGTTAACCGACGTGTCGGGGGCGGCCCCGTTGAGGTACTGCTTGTAGGCGCCTGAGTCGTAGGTGCCCCACGCGGACAGGCCCTGCGACTTGTACTTGGCGACGGCCAGGGCGGCGTTGCCGGCGCCCGTGTTCCAGTTCGCGCCCGGTGAGCTGTGGGTGCCGTTGCTTATCTGCCACAGGCCCCAGCTGGTCTGGGTGCCCCCGTTGTCGGTGGTGTTCAGGTCCGCGGTGCAGCCGCCCGACTCGGCCAGGGCCACCGCGGCCATGGTGGCCGCCAGGGCACTCGCCCCGCCCGCGTTGATCCACAGGCCCTCAAGCTCGGCGAAGCTGTACCGGGTGCCGGGGCCGCCCCCGTCCGTCCCCGTGCACGGGCTGCTCATGCGTCGAACACCGTGCCGCCCGAGCCGGACGGGACCGCGGCCGGGGCCGGGGAGCTGGTTCCGGCGGCGGCCTGGATCTGCTGGGTTCCGGACGGGTCGGCCGCTTCCCCCGCCGAGCCGGTGGCGATGCCGGGGAACACGTCGGCGGCGGGGATGGTGCCGGGCGGCGGCCACGCCCCGGTGTACGGGTGCAGGGGGTTAATCCAGTCGGTGAACCGGATGTTGTAGCCCCGGACCAGGCAGTAACCCCAGCTGGTGAGCGAGTAGCCGAACCAGATCAGGCCCATGCCGAACGCTGGCACGACGCTGCCTCCTAGGTCGGGTTATCCCATGCCAGCATGGCCTGGGTGCCGGCGCCCGCGGGCGCCCCGGCCGGGGCCGGCCCGTCATCAGACTTGGACGGGTTGCGGATCTGGTACTCGTACCCGGCGATGAACACGCCGGAGATCAGCGCCGACGCGAGCAGCGCGAAATTCGAGCCGGTCTGCCGGGTGATGGCCCAGCCGGTGGCGAGCACGATCGCGGTGGCGCACGCCTCCCCGGCCCGGATCCGGGACACGTTGCCCGCCTTGGCTTCCTGGTCGTGGAAAAACGGGGATGCCACCGTGAACCACGACGGGCAGAACCCGGCGAACACGCCGGAGGCTTCCCCCACCAGCAGGGGCAGGATGATGGCGTCATCGGTGCTAAGCGCCATCGTCGGCCATGCCTTCCTGCTCCCAGTGCTCGCAGATCACGACGGCCGACGCCACCGCCACCGCGCGCACGTTGCCGTCCGCGTCGGTGACCGAGACCTGGGCGGTTATCTCCCGCGGCTCAGGGTGCTCGCACGGGTGGCGCCGGAACCATCGCATGGCTACGCGGAGGGGGCGGTGGCGGTGAAGATCGCCACGCTGCCCGAGTCGCTGACCTGGGTGTAGGTGTCGGACGCGTCGTCGGTGACGGCGACCACGTCGCCGGGCGCCGAGCCCGCGGCGGCCACGGTGAACTGCGCCTCCGACGTGGCCACGACCGTGCCGGCCGCGTCGGTGATGGTGACCGTGGCCGTGTGCGGGGTGCCCGCCGGGGCGGTGTCCGGCACGTAGTCCACGGTCAGGGTCATGGTGGCGCCGGGCTCGTAGCTGGCCTGGTCGAACGTGGCTGAGTTGATCGTGGCCATGGGGGGTGACCTTCCTAGTTGGTGGTGCTGCCGGCGATGAACGTGTCGCCCTTGGCCGGGGCCGGGGCCGGGGCCTTATTGTCCTGGCCCGCGTTCTGAGGGGCGGGGCTTTGCTTCCCCTTGGTGCCGCCCTTAACCGACGCGGCCGACTCGGGGAAATCCTCGTCGAGCAGCTGCTGGGGGTAGGACACGTCCACGTTGCCGCCGCGGGACACGCGGGCCAGGTGGCGGGACAGCGCGTCGGCCAGGGTCAGCGACTCGGCCGGGTCGCCCGACTCGGCCCCCGCCTTGGCCGCCTCGACCAGGGCCTCAGCCTTGGTGACCGCGTCGCCGAGCACGGACGCGTTAGAGCCCGCGCCGTGCCGGTGGGTGAGCTGGGCCAGGATCAGCTCAGCGCGCTGGACGATGCCCGGCTGGTCGGTGCGGGACGCGGCCGCGGCGGCGGTGTCCATGGCGTCCAGGCGCTGCTGGAAGGCGGCCAGCTGGGCCTGGAGCCCGGCCACGTCCACCTCGGTCGCGCCCGCGCCCGAGTCGGCCAGCTGCTGGCCGACCTGGGTTTCGGGCGTGCTGTTCATGGGGGCGGCCTGGCCGAGTTCGGCCTGGCCCTGGACTGCCTGGCGGGCTGCCGCCTGCTCAGCATCGGTTGCCATGGTCGTGCCCTTCTATCGGTGGGCCGGGCTGGCGCTGCCAGCCGGCACGGTGCGCACCGCCGCGGACGGGGCGGTGCTGGCTATCGGGGCGCCATCGGCGGCCCACATGGTGCGGACGTCCTCGTAGGTGGCCGTCCCCCACGGGTACCCCTCGGGCTGCTGGTAGGACAGCAGGAACTGGGGGGTCTCGTGCGGGGTCGCGCCCGTGCCCACGGGGTGGGACTGGCCCATGGCCTGTGACATGTTCGTGCCGATGGCCTTAGTCCGGTGCAGGAGCGTCATCCCGGCCGCCTCCCGTGCTGCTGGTCCCATGAGCGGCCGGGGTTGGCGACGGTCTGCGTCTTGTTGGGCATGGCCCCGTCGTAGTTGAGCCAGCCGATCATGCCGCGGGCCGGCCGGTAGGGCCGGGTGTAGGTGCTCGGGTCGCTGGGGTCCATGCCCGTGTACGGGTGATCCGTGCCCGGCTGCACCACGGGCCCGGCGGGCTGGCCGAGCTCAACCGAGATGAGCGGGGTCAGGCCGAGGCGCAGGGCCGCGCCCTGCTTGAACCCGTGGGCCACGGGGGTGCCGTAGGCGTGCGGGTGCCACGACGACCAGCGCCGCGGCATGTCCCGGGTGAAGTACACGGCGCCTCCTAGCTGGCCTTGGTGGTGAACGCGTGATAGCCGGACCAGTTGCCCCGGGGCGAGTCGGACGACACCCGGAAGCGGTAGGCGGTCTTGGCCTTGAGCGGCGACAGTTTCATGTGCACGGTGGCGCCGGGGCACGTCGAGTCGATGACCGTGGAGCTGCCCGTGGCCTCCAGTACCTGGTAATGCCAGGTGGTGACCGCCGTGTTAGGCGACCATGAGCAGTCCGCGTAGGTGGCGTACGGGGTGATGCTGATGGCCGCCGGGGCCGCGATGTCCCCCGTGGTCGGTGCCGGGGTGGCCGGGGTGCCGGTGGTTCCCGTGGTCCCGGTGGTCCCGGTCCCGGTCACCCCGACCCCGCCGCCGCCGGAGTCTCCCCCGTCACTGCCCGAGCTGCCACCGGTCGAGCCGGCCGCCGCGGACAGGCCGCCGGACGTGACGCAGTTGCCCAGCGCGTCCGACATGCCGGGGTTGCCGTTCTGGTCGGTGCAGGGCTGGCCGGACTGGTCGGTGGTGCTGGACGTGGTTCCCGTGTTGGTCACGCAGTCGCCGGACGCGTCGGTCTGGCCGGCGTTGCCGTTCGCGTCCGTGCAGGCCTGGCCTGCCGTCCCCGTGGCGGACGCTGCCGCCTTCTTGCGCCGGACCAGGATCACCAGCAGGACGACCAGCCCGGCCCCGCCGGCGAGCACCACAGGCGTGGGCAGGCCGAGGATCTTCTTGGGCAGGCCCTTGCCTTTCTTGGGGGGGGCCGCCTCGCTGGTGGTGGGCTCGCTCATCAGCTGCCCCACTGGGGCAGGGCGCGCGGCTGGGTGATCTGCTGCTGGCCCCCGCGGCGCACCGTCTTGGCCAGCCGGGCCGGGCGGCCCCGCGGGTCCTGCGCGGGCACCGGCATGTCGTTGGTCGAGTAAATGCGCACCGGGGTGACCGGCCCCATCGTGCCCGCCCCGTCAAGGGTCCGGTCGTAATACTTGTTCGGCCAGATGTAGTCCGGCGCGTCGCTGCTGCGGGACGTGCCCGCCAGGGCCAGGTCCCCCTGGTCGGGTGACGGCACCGTGTCTTTGGTCGGCGCGGCGATGGCCATGGTGCCCGGCTGGCCGGACACGCCGGCCTTGTACCGGGTGGCGCCGCTGGCCGCGTAGCGGGTCCAGTGCGGCATGAACGCCGACAGCTGGGCGCCCTGCGGCACTCCGGACAGTACGTACTTCACGGCTAGGAGGCCTTGCCCAGCAGCCCGTTGACGCTGGTCTGCTCCACCGACGTGGCCGCCGACGTCAGCGTCTTGGTGCCGGCCGGGTTGGCGATCAGGTCCGCGAGGATGACCCCGAAGATGAGCGCGCCGATAGCCGACCAGATGCCCGTAACCCTCATGCTGTCTTCGCCTTCGCTGCGGTGGTGCTCTTGGTGGCCGCGGTGGCAGCCTTGGTGCCCGGCAGGACCTGCATCAGGATGGCGATGTCCACGCCGAACCCGAACAGGGCCGCGGCCCCGGCCGCCGGCTCGTACTCGGCCAGGGCGGCCAGCCCGGCGAACAGGCCGGTCGCGGCGAGCAGCTGGCCGGGCACCGGGGGCTGGTGATCTTTCACGGCGGACCGCCAGATCATGATGCCCATGCCCCCGGCCCACGCCAGGATGACGCCGCGCACGGCTAGGACTTCGCCTTGGCCTTGCCGGTGTTGCCGATGCCGGCGAAGTGCTGCACAGCCCAGTAGGCGGCAGCACCGACGACCAGGCCCTTAACGAACGGTGACATGAGATTCCCTCCCTACCGGGGTAGTGACCACCAGATGAACACCAGCGCGGCCAGCGCCCCGCCGCCGCCGAGGATGGCCGCGTAAAGCGACGTGTTCGGGCCGCTGGCGTCCCCGGCGACGATGCCGAAGCCCTGCTGCCCGATTGTCCGCGGCCCCTGGGGGCTGGCCCCCGCGGCGGCGGGGACCGCGGCGCCGGGGTACCCCCCGGCGAACACGGATGCGCCTAGCCCTGTCTGGAGCATGACCTAAACCTCCGGGAGACCCTGAATCAGCGCGCCGGACGGGACGACCTGGCCGATGACCGCGTTCAGCGTGTAAGGCGGGGTGCCGCCCGAGCCGAACGGGTAGCCGGCCATCTCGATCTGGGTGCCGGGGTTGGTGGACAGGAAAATCTCACCCGTGTCCAGCAGGCCGAAGTCACGCTGGGCCAGCGACGTCTTGCGGGTGAACGCCATGGTGCCGACCGGCCGCGGGTTCGTGGCCGTGCCCGCCGCGGTCTGGGTGCCGTTGGTGGTGGCGCCGATGCCCATGCTGATCGCCATGTCCTCGTAGATCGTGGACAGCAGCGAGTCGACCAGGGGCACGCCGTCAACGACCAGCTTGGGCCGCGCGGGCCATGCGTCCACCCGGGCGCCGGTCGAGTCGCGCAGGTCCAGGCCGAGCACGGTGAGGTACCCGCCGAGCCGCGGGAACTGGATCAGGCCGGAGAAGCTGGAGCCGAACGTCGGGTTGGACGGCTGGTAGATCCACTGGCAGGTCGTGCCGATGCCCGGCGGGTCGGTGGACACGTTGGGCAGCCAGTAGAAATCGCTGTCCACGGTCTCCGACCAGGCGCCCTGGCTGGTCACGGTGCCTGAGTTCATGCCGCTGAACGGCTGCATGTTGATCTGGAGCACCGGCAGCAGGGCCGCGTTGGCGCCCGAGATCACGCCGTAGCCCTTGGCGAACTCGAACGGCAGGTACGTGCCGACCTGGAAGGCGTTCGAAGTCGCCGTGACGCCGGTCCAGGTGGGCAGGTTCTGCGGCGAGCGGGTCAGGTCAATGCCGAACTGACCGGACAGCAGCTGCACGAAATACGTCATGTCCCAGCCGGGGCCGGTGAGCAGCTGAGTGCCGAACGCATCCTTCATCTGCACCAGCTGCGCCCAGTTGTTGGGCGTGTCCAGCGCGCCCTGGCCGGTCGAGGGCAGGGCGCCGGACGTGATGGTGGACGTGGCCGCCGTGACGTTGATCCGGTAGCCCTTGTTCCAGCCGGGGGAGCTGACCATGGGCCGGCCCATGAACCCGCCGGGGGTCTGGTTGTCGACGTACATGGCCCGGCGGCCGTCCGGGGCGTGGCGTACGAACGGGCCGCCCGCCGGCTCGGCGGTGGTCTGCGGCTGGGGGCGGCCCGCAACCGTCCCGCTGGTCGCACTGCTGGGGGTGGTCACATCTGCCTCACAGGATGGTGACGATGACTTCGCCGGCGCCGTGCAGCGCCGTGCCGGGCTGCCTGACGGCCAGCTGCTTGCGACCCCAGAGCTTCACCGTTGAGCGGGCAGGCCAGAACAGCATGTTGGTGATGATCACCAGCTCAAAAATCCTGCGGGTCGGCACGATGCCTCCGGGTCGTTAGCCGGGCTACTTAGCCGGGCTAAAGATCACCCTGCTGAGGGCAGCATACTGGCGTTATGCCCGGGGCGGAACGTGATCCAGTGAGCGTCCAGTTCGACGGCGCGGCGGCGCGCCTGCTGCGCCGCGCCTACCGGGCGCCCGAGGGCTCATGGGTGGGCACGTACGTGCGCAACCCCAGCCCGGCCTGGCTGGTATGGGGCGCCCGCCGGCGCGTGTCACTGCTGGGCGCCGACACCGCCCCCGGCGGGCAGGCCCGGACCCGCTGGGCGCGCGCGTTCATCCGCTCCTGCTACTACCTGCACAAGCACGGGGACGACCCCGGCCCGCTCCAGTACCGGGTGGGACGCGTCAAGATCAACACGGGCGGGGTGATCGCCGGGCGCCTGGTCCAGGTCCGCCTGGCCCCGCCGGGCGGCGCCGCCGCCGCGGTGGGCGCACTGCCGGACAGCGCGCGGATTTACGACGACGACGGGAACCCTGCCGGACGGTGGGCGGACCCGGCGGACAGGGACTGGTGAGCATGCTGGCCGAAGCAGTGCAGGCGGTACACACGACGGGGATCAACTGGGCGAGCGTGGGCACCATCGCCGGGTCGGTGCTGACATCGGTGGGCGGGGGCGCGCGGTACATCGTGGCCCGCGTCGAGCACTCCCGGAAGCTGGCCGAGAAATCGAACCAGGCCGCGGTGGCCGCGGTCACGGTCACGGTCAACCTGAAACTCGACCAGATCGGCAAGCAGCTGGCCGCCCAGGACCAGCGCCAGGAGCAGACGGGCCGGCTGCTCACCGACGTGCGCGAGCGGGCGGCCCGGATCGAGGGCCAGCTGGCCCGCTCCTAGGCATGCAACCGCCCCCGGTCAACCGAGGGGGTCGGGGCCGGGGGCGGGCAACCGGCCCCGGGGATGACTCCGGGCCGGCTATAACTACAGCGGAAACAACGCGTTCATAGCCTACCCGAAACCCCGGCGGAAGCTCGGCACAAACCCGCCAAGGGTTCTGTTTGCTATGGCCATACCCCCGAGCCGTACCGGCCGGTTTCGGCGTGGCCCTGCACTCAGGGGAACCGAGGTTCCCCTATCCCCTTCCTTCTGGGGGTTCCCCCCAGACCCCCTTACCTTCCGGCATACCTCCGCTTCGCTCCGGTATGCCGGAAGGATCGGTTCCCGTGGTTTCTGACGACCAGCCATCTACCGGCCAAACTACAGGTATCAGCCATAGGTACAGGTAGTAAGGGGAAACTCGCGCAAACCGCTGACCTGCGAAAACGCAAGTAGTTGATGGTTGGGGTTGCGCCAGGACATCAGGCGTGGGAGGCTTGCGCTATCGCAGCCGACCGAGGGGAACACCAGATGCACAAGCTCAACGAGGACATGATCCGGCGGGAAGCCGACGCGCCCGCCACCGGCCTCGCCGCGGTGTACGCCGCGCGGCAGGCCATGGCCGAGACTCCCGCCCGGACGGCCAGCCGGCTCGGCGACCAGGCCGTCGCCATCGCCGCAGCCGTCGGGGGGGACGCCTCGCTGGTGGGCTCGCTGATCGGCGCGCTCCAGGTCATCGCCGGGTACGCCGAGAGCTGGGGATGGGACGCCGGCCGCATCGCCGAGTACGCCGCGGATGTGCTGACCAGGGCGGAAGGCAAGTGACCGCCGAGCCCGAGGGCCTCATTCCCGTCCTGGCCGGGGTGACCTACGACCAGGTCGGGGCCATGTTCCCCGGCGCCCGGCCCTGCCGCCGCCCCCACCAGCACCCCGGCCCCCGCTACCCCAGCTCACTCGTGCTCTGCCACGACCCGGCACACCACGGGCTGGCCGGGGTGCTGGGCAAGCCGGCCCCGCGACACGCCGGCAAGCCGGCTATAGGAGAACACGTTCCCGCGGCCCCCTACACGGGGGGCGCGGCCGGTCTCGCGACGGGCGCGTACGACCCGCCCGAGCCCGAGCCCGAGCCCGAGCCCGCCATGGCGTGGGCGGCCGAGCTGGCCGACGCGCAGCGCCTCGTAGACCACGCGGGCCGGAAACTGGAAGCGGCCCGCGCGGACATGCGGGAGGCCGGCGACCGGATCGCCACCTGGCGCCGGGAGCTGGCCGAGGCTCAGCAGGCCGCCCAGGCCGAGCTGGCCGAGCTGGCCGCCGCGATCAACGTGCTGAACGAGGTACGCGAGCGGGAGCCCGGCAAGACTGAGCCCGAGGCGCCCGAGGCGCCCGAGGCGCCCGAGGCGCCCGAGCCGGACCTGCCCGACGCGGACCAGATCAGCGAGCACATCGCCGAGACGCGCGCCTACTGGACGGGCCTGACCCTGTCACCCGGCGCGCGCGTGGTGTGCGACGTTCTGGACGACCTGCTCGCTTACGCGGGGGGTGAGTGATGGGCCTGCTCGCCGCCATCATCGGCATCTGGTTCACGGCGCTCCTGCTCGCCGGGGTCATCTTCGGGATCAACCGCGTGCTGGTCGGCCTGGAAGATCTCGACCGGCGCACGCGGCTGATCGAGCGCCACACCAACCCGTACGCACCGCACCAGGGCCTGTTCGGGAGCGCGCGCACCGCTCGCCTGGAGCGGGACACCAACACCGACCTGCTGGACCTGCCCCCGCGGCTGCGCACGGCCGTGGCGTTCATGCGGGCGGTGCGCCGTGGCTGAGCCCACCCTGTTTCACTTCGCCAGCTTGGCCAGCGCACTGTGTGACGCGGGCTACGCCAGCCCCGACGCCTGGCACCGCAAGTGCTCAGCCGTGCTCGGCTGGCCGGTCGAGATGCTCCGGGACCTGACCCCCGCCGAGCGGGAGCGGGTCATAGCCGCCCTGGCCGACGAGGTGACGCCATGAGCGGCGGTGACGGGCTGGTTCAGTGCCGTAACTGCCCGCGGACCATACTGCCCGTGCCCGGCCAGGATGAGCTGTTCCCGGGCATGACCGCATGAGGGCGCTGTCAATGTGCAGCGGCATCGGCGGCCTTGACCTGGGCCTGGAGCGCGCCGGCATCGAGGTTGCCGGCCAGGTCGAGATTGATCCCTGGTGCCGGAAAATTCTCGCCGCGCACTGGCCCGGCGTCCCGCAGCACGACGATGTTTACACCGCCGCCGACTGGTGGCTCAGCGAGGAAAGGCCCCGAATTGACCTTGTCTGCGGAGGCGTCCCGTGCCAGCCTCACTCAGTCGCCGGGCTCAAGCTGGGAACAGCTGACCCTAGATGGCTCTGGCCCGCCTTCGCCGGCGTCATCGAGCGGGTCGCGCCGCCGCTCGTTCTCATCGAGAACGTTCCCCGCCTGCGGAATTCCGGTCTGCGAGACATCCTCATCAGCCTTGCCGATCTCGGCTTCGATGCGTGGTGGAATCGTGTACCAGCGGCCGCCCTGGGCGCGCCGCATCTCCGCTGGCGTCTCATCCTCATTGCTGCCCACCCCGACCGCATCGAGCTACGGGACGAACCAGGGGGGCGCGGCGGGTCGCACGGGGCCAGTCAGGCCGTCGCTGGATTCGATGGCGCGACATGGGCTGTGGCCGACCCCTTCCGCATCGCTGGGCAGTCATGGCGGCCTGGTAACCCCGGCGAAAGCGCGCGAGGGCGGGACGCTGATCGAGGCTCTATCAGCGCGGACGCTATGGCCGACACCAGCAGCGCGAGACTGGCGCAGCTGCGCGGCGAGCCCGGCGAGCATGTCGCGCAACTCGCGGCCGCTGAACGAGACGGTGACCAATGGGGAGCGTGGCCACCTGAACCCGGCGTGGGTCGAGTGGCTGATGGGATTCCCGGCCGGGTGGACAAGCTGCGCGGACTAGGCAACGCCGTTGTCCCGCAGGTCGGCGAGTACGTCGGGCGCCTCATCATAGCCGCCCTGTTCGCCGAGGTGACGCCATGACCGTCACCCACTACCCCAACAAGCAGTCCCGGACGGAGCACCGGCCCGCCGGCAAGTTCAGGGCCAGCAAGTGGTCCGACGCGCCCGGCCCCGGCAACTGGTACTGCCTGCCGGACGGCATCCCCGCCAGCACCGCAACCATGATCATCGCCACCACGCGCAACGGCGAGAACTTCTACGTCGGCGCCCTGCCCGAGGGGGTCACCTACCTATGACCAGCACCAACCTGCGGGCGGGCCGCGACTGGGAAGATGAGTGCGCCCGCCTCGGCCGCAGTGCCGGGTTCGTGGAGTGCGACCGGGAGAATGTCCGCCACCCCGACCGGGGCGACCTGCGCGGCGTGCCCGGCTGGACCCTGGAATGCAAGAGCCTGGCCCGCGCTGTCACCCACACCCCCGCCGAGGCGTGGGCACGGTGGATCAGGAGCGCCCCCCCCGCCGACCAGCTGAACGGGACCGGCGCGTTCGCTGCGGGCTACGCCATGGGCCAGAAGGAAGGGCTGCGGTGGGACATGGCCGCCGCCGTGGACCAGCTGGCCAAGGCCCAGGCCACGCGGGGCACCGCGTACGGGGCGGTGCTGCGCAAGCGGCCGAGGGTCGCGCCCGGCCGCGGGTTCGCCATCATGCCCCTCGATCAGTTCTGGGTGATCGCCCGGGAGCTGGCCGAGGCGCCCGCCCGGCATCAGGCCGCGCCCGCCCTGGCGGCCCACCCCGAAGGCCTGGCGTTCTGATGGGCGCGCCCCTGGCTGAGACAATCGGCCTGCTGGTCATCGTCGCGGGCGTCTGCGCCGGGCTGGGGTTCTGGGCCGGCCGGGAATGGCACCGGGACGTCCCCCAGTTCGACGGTGAGCGCGCGCACGCCGAGGCGTGGGACCGGGAGGTAACCGCCGACCTGCGCCCGGTCGGCCGCGCCGTGGGGCAGCTCACCGCGGAGCATGTCGCCATGACAGGCCAGCTGCCGCACACCGACTGGCAGCTGCCGCCCGCGGGACTGGCGTACCGGGCCACCGCCTGGGCGCCCCCCGGCCCCGCGGTCACCACCGCCGACCCGGTCACGTTCTGGACCCCGCCCAGCGTGGCCCGGCAGCAGGCCGGGCAGGCGTGCCCCTGTGGCAACCTCGCGGGCGACTGCGACGGCGACCATGCCAGCGAGCCCGAGGATCCCCTGGCCCTGCTGGACGCGCCCCCCGACCGCCTGGCGGCCCCGGCCGAGATAGCCGACGCGGCCCGGTACCGGCTGGACTGGGGGGAGCTCGACCGCCAGCAGGCCGACGCGCGCCTGTGGTACGACCGGGAATTCCAGACCGGGCAGTTCAAAGCCGCCCCGAGAGAAATAGGAGAACACCAGTGAAGCTCAGGAATCTCACGCTGGCCGGCATCGCCGCGGCCTGCCTCGGCGTGGCCACGCTGGCCTCAGCCGCCCCGGCCGGGGCCGCCGCCGAGCACTACGACACCACCGCCCGGGCGGCCATCGCCGCCGCCGCCGGGCCGATGAAGGATAACTACGGGGCCAGCTACGGCATCGCCTGCACGATGCCAGGTGAGGGCGGGCTGGCTGGCACCGTCACCAGCGACCCCAGCCAGATCACCCTGGCCTCCGCGGACGGCGGGGCCTACGACTACCTCAAGTGCGCCAGCGGGGACTGCCTCAAGTACAACGCCAGCTCGGGCGGCTACGTGTACGGTAACGCTGCGTGCAACACCAGTAACGCCACCTGGTGGGATAACACCGGGGACGGGGTATGGGCTAACGCCTACTGCCAGGCCAACGGCATCACCTGTAACCTCCGGGCCGACGACAATGACGCTAGCCCGGACGCGCCGACCGATCTTATGGCCGTGGGCGGCACATGGCCCGGCTGGACCAACCACTGGACCGCAAACCCGTAAAATAAGACAAGCGGGTATATAACGGGTATCCCATAGTGGTTTAAACCGCTATGGGATACCCCCGTTATACTTTAAACGATATAGGGGTATGGGTATGCGGGTACCGAACTGGGGTACGTACATGATGTGGGCCGCTTCCGCGGTCGGTACAGTGCTCCTGACCATAGAGCTACAGCGCCGCGGCTGGCCGTCCATAGTAGGGAAGTAACGCAAAGTGCGTATCATGTATGACTCCGTTACCCCCTCCGCTATCCCCGCGAGCGCGCGCATGGTCGCCGGGTACGTCAACGGTGACTTCGCCTGGAGCCGGGCCGACTGGGCCAGGTTCCCGCACGCCGCCCAGATCGGCATCAACGTCACGGGCCGCCTGGCGGACGGGGGCACCATTATCGACGTCGAGACCGGCGACGCCACCACGGCGGCCATCCCCGGCTGGGTGAGGGGCCGGGAGGCGGCCGGCCAGATGCACGGGGTCTACTGCCAGCTGTCGCGCCTGCCCGAGGTGCAGGCGGTGCTGCGCGCCGTCCCCATCCCCACCGCGATCTGGGTGGCCTCCTGGACCCCCTCCGCGCCCCATCAGATCCCCGGCTGCGTGGCCACGCAGTTCGCGAACCGGGCCAGCCTCGGCTACGACATGTCCGTCGTCTATAACGACGACTGGCACCCCACCCCGTGACCACCGATATCCCGTTCCGGGCGTGGCCGCGGCGGGCAAGGATGGTCGAGCGGATCTACCGGGCCACACACGGGGGTCAGATTC
>Ga0302314_10006183_pt1 | contig 21745 bp, 14 predicted proteins | sample III_Palsa_N2_3_FD_200533 | JGI IMG/M metagenome (GOLD analysis project Ga0302314, IMG submission 200533) | Peat permafrost microbial communities from Stordalen Mire near Abisko, Sweden - III_Palsa_N2_3 | ecosystem: Environmental > Terrestrial > Soil > Palsa > Peat permafrost | place: Sweden...
AAGGCCAAGGAATGAGCCCGTCCCGTCCGTTCATTCTGCGGCCGGTCGGCACCTCGCTGCTGATGGCGGCGATTCTGCTCGTCGGCATCGTGGCCTATCGCTTCCTGCCGATCTCGGCCCTGCCCGAGGTCTCGTACCCGACCATCCAGGTCCAGACCTTCTATCCGGGTGCCAGCCCCGAGGTAATGGCGACCGCGGTCACCGGCCCGCTGGAGCGGCAGTTCGGCGAGATGCCGGGCTTGAACCAGATGTCGTCGATCAGCTCGGGCGGCGCCTCGATCATCACGCTGCAATTCAATCTGGACCTGGATCTGGACGTGGCCGAGCAGGAGGTGCAGGCGGCGATCAATGCCGGCACCAGCCTGCTGCCGAGCGACCTGCCGGCCCCGCCGGTCTATGCCAAGGTCAATCCGGCCGACACGCCGATCCTGACCATCGCGGTCTCGTCCAAGACCATGCCGCTGACCAAGATCGAGGATCTGGTCGATGTCCGCCTGGCGCAAAAGATCTCGCAGCAGCCGGGCGTGGGCCTGGTGTCGATCAGCGGCGGCCAGCGCCCCGCCGTGCGTGTCGTGGTCAACCCGCGCGCCATGGCCAGCTACGGCCTGGCGATCGACGACATCCGCACCATCATCGGCAATCAGAACGTCAATACGCCGAAGGGCAGCTTCGACGGCCCGACCCAGTCGACCACGATCAACGCCAACGACCAGCTGCAGAGCGCCGCCGACTATCGCGGGCTGATCCTGGCCTATAAGAACGGCCGGCCGGTACGTCTGTCGGACATCGGTACTGTCGAGGACGGAGCGGAAAATACCGAGCTGTCGGCCTGGGCCGACCGGACGCCGTCGGTGATCCTGAACGTCCAGCGCCAGCCGGGATCGAACGTCATCCAGGTGGTCGACGGCATCAAGGCGCTGCTCCCGAAGTTCCAATCGACGCTGCCCGCTGCCCTCGACGTGCGTGTGCTGACCGACCGGACCACGACGATCCGCGCGTCGGTCTCGGATGTGGAGTTCGAGCTGGGCCTCGCCGTGGCGCTGGTCGTGCTGGTGATCTTCCTGTTCCTGCGCAATCTGCCGGCGACGCTGATCCCCAGCCTGTCGGTGCCGCTGTCGCTCGTCGGCACCTTGGCCGCCATGTATATGCTGGGCTTCAGCCTGGACAACCTGTCGCTGATGGCGCTCACCATCTCGACCGGCTTCGTGGTCGACGATGCCATCGTCATGATCGAGAACATCTCGCGCTATGTCGAAATGGGCGACACGCCGCTCGAAGCCGCACTGAAAGGGTCGGAGGAGATCGGCTTCACGATCATCTCGTTGACCGTGTCGCTGCTGGCCGTGCTGATCCCGCTCTTGTTCATGGGCGACGTGGTCGGCCGGCTGTTCCATGAATTCGCCATCACGCTCGCGGTCACCATCGTGCTGTCGGCCGTGGTCTCGCTGACGCTCGTGCCGATGCTGTGCGCGCTCTTGGTCAAGCACCGGCCGGAAGCGAGCCGCAACCGGTTCGACATGTGGGCCGAACGCGCATTCGACCGGCTGATCGACCGCTATGGCCATGCGCTCAACTGGGTGCTGGACCGGCAGGCGCTGACCCTGCTGGTCGCGGTCGCGACCCTGGGCCTGACCGTGCTGCTCTATGTCTGGATCCCGAAGGGCTTTTTCCCGGTACAGGATACCGGCGCACTGCAGGGCATCTCGCAGGCCTCGCAGAGCATCTCGTTCGGCGCGATGGCGGCCAATCAGCAGAAGCTGGCCGACGTCATTCTGAAGGACCAGGACGTCGACAACCTGTCGTCCTTCATCGGCGTCGACGGCAGCAACAACACCATCAACGCCGGCCGCCTGCTGATCAATCTGAAGCCGCGCGACCAGCGCACCTCAAGCGCCAGCGAGATCATCCGGCGGCTCGACGACGAGGTGCAACAGGTCACCGGCATCCAGCTCTATCTGCAGCCGGTGCAGGACCTGACCATCGATTCGACGGTCAGCCGCGCGCAATACCTGTTCTTTCTGGAGAACCCGGACCAGAGCCTGTTCGACATCTGGGTCCCGAAGCTGGTGGCGCGCCTCAACCAGCTGCCGGAATTCGCCGATGTCGCGAGCGATCTGCAGGAGCACGGCAAGGCGCTCGACCTCACCATCGACCGGGCGACGGCGGCGCGGTTCGGCATCACGCCGGCCACGGTCGATAACGCGCTCTACGACACGTTCGGCCAGCGCATCGTCTCGACGCTTTACACCCAATCCAGCCAATATCGCGTGATCCTGCGCGCCGAGACCCAGGATTCCAACACGGTGCAGCAGGCGCTGGACGGGCTCTACCTGCCGTCGGCGACTTCGACCACGACCCAGGTGCCGCTGTCGGCGATCGTGAAGGCGACGGAGCGCAGCAACCCGCTGTCGATCCAGCATCTGGGCCAGTTTCCATCGACCACCGTCTCGTTCAATTTGGCGCCCAATGCCTCGCTCGGCCAGGCCGTGGCCGACATCGATCAGGCGGAAAAGGACATCGGCCTGCCCGACACGTTCATGACCGCCTATCAGGGTGCGCTGTCGGCGTTCCAGGCGTCGCTGTCGAACGAGCTGATGCTGATCGTGGCGGCCCTGGTCGCGGTCTATGTCGTGCTGGGCGTGCTCTATGAAAGCTTCATCCACCCGATCACCATCCTGTCGACCTTGCCGTCGGCCGGCGTCGGCGCGCTCTTGGCGCTGCAACTGTTCGGCGCCGACCTCGACATCATCGGCATCATCGGCATCATCCTCTTGATCGGCATCGTGAAGAAGAACGCGATCATGATGATCGACTTCGCGCTGGTCGCCGAACGCGAGCAGGGCAAGCATCCGCGCGATGCGATCTACCAGGCCTGCCTGCTGCGCTTCCGCCCGATCCTGATGACGACCATGGCGGCACTGCTGGGCGCCCTGCCGCTGATGCTGGGCCATGGCACCGGATCGGAACTGCGCCAGCCACTGGGCATCGCCATCGTCGGCGGGCTGATCTTCAGCCAGGTGCTGACGCTGTTCACCACGCCGGTGATCTATCTGGCGTTCGACCGGATCGCGGTCTGGGCGCAGCGGCGCGTACAGGGCGGCCAGGCGGTGAAGCCGTCATGAACATCTCGGCACCCTTCATCGGTCGGCCGATCGCGACCACGCTCTTGACGATCGCGATCGCGCTCGCCGGCATCCTCGCCTATTCGCGCCTGCCGGTGGCGCCGCTGCCCGAGGTCGATTTTCCGACCATTTCGGTCTCGGCCCAGCTGCCCGGCGCCAGTCCGGAGACGGTGGCGACCAGCCTGGCCAGCCCCTTGGAGCGCCACCTGGGCCAGATCGCCGACGTGACCGAGATCACGTCGCAGAGCCAGACCGGCCAGGCGCGCATCACGCTGCAGTTCGACCTGTCGCGCGACATCGACGGTGCCGCGCGCGACGTGCAGGCGGCGATCAACGCGGCGCGCGCCGACCTGCCGTCGAACCTGCTCAGCAATCCGACCTATCGCAAGGTCAACCCGGCCGACGCGCCGGTGCTGATCCTGGCGCTGACCTCGAAGACGCTGACCCGCGGCCAGATGTACGACGCGGCCAGCACCATCCTGGCGCAGCAGCTGTCGCAACTGAGCGGCGTCGGCCAGGTCATCATCAGCGGGGCCGCACTGCCCGCCGTGCGGGTCGAGCTCAATCCGCAGGCCTTGTTCAACTACGGCATCGGCCTCGAAGACGTGCGCTCCGCCCTGTCGTCGGCCAATGCCAACGCGCCCAAGGGCACGATCGAGCTCAGCGACGAGCGGTTCCAGATCTATACCAACGACCAGGCGACCCGTGCCGCCGACTACAGGCCGCTGATCGTGGCCTATCGCAACGGGCGCGCGGTGCTGCTGCAGGACGTCGCCGACGTCCAGGATTCGGTGCAGGACCTGCGCAACCTGGGCTTGGCCAATGGCGAGCCGGCGGTGCTGGTCATCGTGTTCCGCTCGCCCGGCGCCAACATCATCACCACGGTCGACGGCGTGCGCGCGAGCGTGCCGAAGCTGAAGGCCGCCTTGCCCCACGACGTCGCCATCACCTTTGCCAGCGACCGTACCACGACGATCCGCGCCTCGCTGGCGGACACCGAGCGCACGCTGATCATCTCGGTCGTGCTGGTGACGCTGGTGGTGTTCGCCTTCCTGCGCAACATCCGCGCGACGCTGATCCCGGCGGTGGCCGTGCCGGTCTCGGTCATCGGCACGTTCGGCGCCATGTATCTGCTGGGCTTCAGCCTCGACAACCTGTCGCTGATGGCGCTGACCATCGCCACCGGCTTCGTCGTCGACGATGCGGTGGTCGTGCTGGAGAACATCTCGCGCCATATGGAAGACGGCATGCCGCGCCATGAAGCGGCGCTCAAGGGTGCGCGCGAGGTCGGTTTCACCGTCATCTCGATCACCCTGTCGCTGATCGCCGTATTCCTGCCGATCCTGCTGATGGGCGGCATCGTCGGCCGGCTGTTCCGCGAATTCGCCCTCACCCTGTCGCTCGCCATCCTGATCTCGATGGTGATCTCGCTCACGACCACACCGATGCTGTGCGCTCTGTTCCTCAAGGTCGAACCGCCGCGCAAGGGTGAGACGCGGCGCCGGACCCTGTTCGACCGGGCGCAGGGCTTCTACGGCCGGACGCTCGGCTGGGCGCTCGATCACCGGCTGTTGGTGCTGCTGACGCTGATCGCGACCGTGGCCTTGAACGTCTTCCTTTTGACCGTCATCCCCAAGGGCTTCTTCCCGACCCAGGACACCGGCCGCATGACCGGCAGTCTCCAGGCCGACCAGAGCACGTCGTTTCAGCTGATGAGCCAGAAGCTGACCCAGATGATGGAGATCGTGCGCAAGGACCCGGCGGTCGAGTCGGTCGTGGGCTCGACCGGCGCCGGCGGCGGCGGCGGCGCGTCGCAGACCAATACCGGCAGCGTCTATGTCGCCTTGAAGGCGCGCGGCGACCGCGACGGCATCGACGTGGTCATGGCGCGGCTCCGGCGCAACCTGTCCCATGTGCCGGGCGGGCGCCTGTTCCTGCAGCCGGTTCAGGACATCCGCGTCGGCGGCCGGCAGAGCAATGCCGCCTACCAATTCACCCTCCAGGGCGACAATACCGAGGAGGTCTATGAATGGGCGCCAAAGCTGCTGGATGTGCTGCAGAAGGACCCGACCCTGGTCGACGTGAATTCCGACCAGCAGCAGAAGGGGCTGGAGACCGAGCTGATCATCGACCGCGCCACCGCGTCCCGCCTGGGCATCACCGCCTCCCAGATCGACAACACGCTCTATGACGCCTTCGGCCAGCGCGCGGTCTCGACCATCTTCAACGCGCTCAACCAGTATCGCGTGATCATGGAGGTGGCGCCGCGCTATTGGCAGAGCCCCGACATGCTGAACCAGATCTGGATCAGCACGTCGGGTGCCACCGCGTCGGGCAGTTCGACCACCAATCTTCCGGGCGGCCTCGTCACCGCCGCCGGCACCGCCGGGTCGAGCAGCGGCGCCAACGACGCCGCGCGCAACGCCGCGCAGAACTCGATCAGCTCGACCGGCAAGGGCAGCGGCTCGTCCGGTGCCGCGGTCTCGACCGGCAAGGAAACCATGGTGCCCTTGTCGGCCATCGCCCATTTCGGGCCGGCCAATACGCCGCTCGCGGTCAATCATCAAAGCCAGTTCGTCGCCACCACGATCTCGTTCAACCTGCCGGTCGGCAAGTCGCTGAGCGACGCCAGCGACGCCATCAACAAGGCGATGGCGACCTTGAAGATGCCCGCCGACATGATCGGCAGTTTCGCCGGCACGGCCCAGGTGTTCCAATCCTCGCTCGACGACGAAAAGCTGCTGGTGGGCGCGGCACTGGCCGCGGTCTATATCGTGCTGGGCGTGCTCTACGAGAGCTATGTCCACCCGATCACGATCCTGTCGACGCTGCCGTCGGCCGGAGTCGGCGCGGTGCTGGCGCTGATGCTGTTCCACATCGATTTCACCATCATCGCCATGATCGGCGTGATCCTGCTGATCGGCATCGTGAAAAAGAACGCGATCCTGATGATCGATTTCGCGTTGGAGGCCGAGCGCGTGCGCGGGCTGGACAGCCGCGCCGCCATCACCCAGGCCTGCCTGATGCGCTTTCGCCCGATCATGATGACGACCGCGGCGGCGCTGCTGGGCGCCCTGCCGCTGGCGTTTGCGTATGGCGACGGCAGCGAGCTGCGCCAGCCGCTGGGCGTCTCGATCGTCGGCGGCCTGATCTTCAGCCAGATGCTGACGCTCTACACGACCCCCGTGGTCTATCTCTATCTCGACCGGCTGCGACTGCGCCCGCGCCCTGTCCTGCAGGCGGAGCCCGCCACATGAAGCAAATTCCCCTGATCGCCCTGCTGCTGATGGCCGGCTGCACCGTCGGCCCCGACTATCAGCGCCCGGACGCGCCCACCGGCGCCGCCTTCAAGGAGACGGCCGCAGCACCCCCGGGCTGGAAGCTCGGCACCCCCGGCGACACCATCCCCAAGGGCGCCTGGTGGTCGATCTATCACGATCCGGTCCTGGACGGGCTCGAGACCCAGGTCGCCCTCTCGAACCAGAACATCAAGAGCTTCGAGGCGCAGTACGCCCAAGCGCTCGCCATCACCGACGAGGCCCGCTCGCAAGAGCTGCCCACGGTCGGCCTGTCGGCCGGCGTCACCCGCAGCCGTAGCGGCAGCAGCGGCGGTGGGTCGAGCGGCGTCTCTTCGACCGGGCTTGGCGGCGGCAGCCGCGGCGCCCGCACGGTCTATACGGCAGAGGGGACGGCGAGCTGGGATCTGGACCTGTGGGGCCGCATCCGCCGCCAGGTCGAAAGCGACCAGGCCGGTGCCGACGTCAGCGCCGCCGATCTCGCCAATGCCACGCTCTCGGCCCAGGAAACGCTCGCCAACGATTATTTCCAGCTGCGCGGCCAGGATGCCCAGACCAAGCTGCTCGCCGACACGGTCAAGGCCGACCAGGAAGCGCTGCGCATCACCCAGAACCAGTATGACGCCGGCACCGCCGCCCCGTCCGATGTCGCCCAGGCGCAGACCCAACTGGCCAGCGCCCAGGCGCAGCTGATCGCGGCCGGCGTGACCCGCCAGCAGTTCGAGCATGCCATCGCCGTGCTGACCGGCGTGCCGCCCTCGGCCCTGACCCTGCCGCCGGGCACGCTCGCGACCGAGGTGCCGGTCGCCCCGCCCGGCCTGCCGTCGGCCCTGCTGGAGCGGCGCCCGGACATCGCGGCGGCCGAACGCGCCATGGCCGAACAGAACGCGCTGATCGGCGTCGCGGTCGCGGCCTATTACCCGGATATCTCGCTGTCGGCCGACTATGGCTTCGAGGGCAACCCGATCGGCAAGCTGTTCCGCGCCGCCAACCGGATCTGGTCGCTGGGCGCCAACGCGACCGAGACCCTGTTCGACGGCGGCGAGCGTAGCGCCGCGGTTCGCGCGGCGCAGGCGTCCTACGACAGCAGTGTGGCGACATATCGCCAGACCGTGCTGACCGCGTTCCAGCAGGTCGAGGACGAATTGTCCGACCTGCGCATCCTGCAGCAGCAGGCCGGCGCCGAGGACGCGGCGGTGCGCGCCGCCCAGCATTCGCTGGACATCGCGCTCAACGAGTATCGCGCCGGCACGGTCGCCTATACCACGGTCGTCACCGCCCAGACCGCACTCCTGGGCAACCAGCAGTCGGCCCTGACGGTCCAGCAAAGCCGCCTGGTCGCCAGCGCGACCCTGGTCGCGGCGCTGGGCGGCGGTTGGAGCCAGGAGGCTCTGGCGGCGAAGTGAGGCGACGCGCGTCGCCACCGCCTGTCGATTTACCGCTGACAGCACCCCGATACCGACAAGTGACCCGACGGTATAAAATGGACTGTTCTGTCGAATGTGAGGTTCGACAAAAGCAGACGAAAAATAATGGAACAGACTGCCGGGTGAACTCATTGAATGAGCGACGCCGCCATCACTTCGGCAGCGCCGTCCATCCGATGAGGAGAGATAAAATGGCAGGCAATCAGCAAGGCTCCGGTCCGAACCGTGGCGGCAGCGGCAATGTTGCCGACGATCCGCAGCGCGCTTCGAAGGCCGGCAAGAAAGGCGGAGAGCACGGCCATGGCCAACAACCAACCGGCAACCAGCCGGCATCGAGGCAGCAGGGCAGCGGCGAAAGCGGCGGCTACAACGACGGCCGCTTCAAGAAACCCGACATTGTCGAAAAAGGCGCCACCGGCTGACGCAATGCGAAAGGCGGCATTGGCTCACTTAGCCGCGATCCTGCAGGCCCGGATCTAACAGATCGGGAGAACCCCGCGCCGACCGGTGCGGGGTTTTCTTTATCCGCCCGCCCGCGCGATCACTTCGGCCAGCACGGGCGCCCCCAGGCGGCCGCCGAAGCGCTCGCATTTGATCGCGGCCGCGACATTGGCGAGCCGGACCCGGCGCTCCAGCGGCCAGCCCTCGACCAACCCGTGGACATAGGCGCCGTGCCAGACATCGCCGGCGTTCAACGTGTCCTGCTCGACGATCGCGATCGATGGCACCGCCAAGCTAGCGGCCTCGCCGCGTTGCCGGAGGAGCGCGCCGCGCGGCCCGCAAGTAACGCCGACCACCGCGGCATCGAGGTCCCGGGCGACCACGGCCAGCGCCTCCGCGGTCGCGGCACCGGGCACCAGCGATTGCAGCGCCGGTTCGGAAAACAGCACATGGTCGGCCAGCGGGATCAGCTCGCGCAGCAGGTCCGGCGGCGCGATGTCGGCGTCGAGCACCGTCGGCACGCCGTGACGCCGGGCCTCTGCCAGCAGGGCGCGCGTGCCCTCGACCCAGCGCACGTCGACCAGCACGGCGCCGGCGCCGGCGACACGCTGCAACGGCAGCCAGGCGGGATCGCGATCGAGCGTCGGATCGGCAAACGGGATGACCAGCCGCTCGCCGTCGCGGTCGACCAGGATGGTCGAAAACCAGGTCCGTCCGCCGGACACGCGCCGCACATGGTCGGTATTGACCCGCTCCGCCCCCAGATTCTGCAGAAAGGCATCCCCGGTCGCGTCGTCGCCGATCCGGGTCCAGAGTTCGACCGTCCCGCCCAGGCGCGCGATCGTGGCCGCCGCCGCGGTCGCCATGCCGGAGGCGGCCTGCACCGCCTGCTGCGCCAGCAGCTTGGTGCCGTGGCGGGGAATCTCGTCGACCTTGAAGATCGTGTCCCAGAAGGCGCAGCCGAGGCTGATGATGCGCCGGCCGCCCATGGTGAAGCTATGCGGCGACGGGCGTGAACAGCCGGCTGTCGCCCAGCGCATCGACGCCGATGGTCTTGAAGTCCGTACCGTCGACGGCGTTCACCAGCTTGGCATATTGCCGTCCATCGACGCCGGTATAGACGTTCGCGATGACCCAGGAGGCGGAGCGGCTGGTGGCGCTGATGCCGGTCGGACGATAGGCCTGGCCGACGCTGATCAGAGTTTTCATGGTGATGGTCGCCTTGGGGTCAGAATGTGCGGGCTGAGCTTAGCCGGTCGGACCGGCATTTGCCTAACGCGGATGATGCCAGGGCCGATAGAAAAAGCCGCGGACGATCGCAAAAAGTGAAGGATGTGTTAGCAGCTTTGGCGGATCGTCTTGGCGGACGCCGCGACTGAGGAGCAATTTTGCCGACGACCGAGGCCATTCGACGGCCGCCGATGCGGACATCCCGCAGATCCGGTGCACAGCAGTCGCGCGCGCTGATCGTCGGTGCGTGCCTGATGGTCGCCTGCGTCACCGGCGTCGTCGGCTGGTCGCTGCTGGACGCGCGCCAAGGGGCGTACGACCGGGCGGTGCAGAATTCCCAGAATCTGACCGCCGCCCTGGCCCATGATATCGAGCGCAATCTGGAAAGCTACGACCTGTCGCTGCAGGGCGTGATCGAGGGCCTGAAGTTCGACGAAGTCAGGACCGTCAGTCCGGAGCTGCGCGACCAGATCCTGTTCGACCGGGCCGCCCAGGCGCAGTTCCTGGGCTCGGTCCTGGTGCTGGGTGAGAATGGTGAGACGCTGATCGATTCCCGCTCGATCACGCCGCGCCCGACCAACTATGGCGACCGCGATTATTTTCAGATCCACCGCAATCGGGACGATGTCGGTCTCTACATCAGCCCGCCGTTGAAGAGCCGTCAGAGCAACGAGTGGGAAATCGCGCTCAGCCGGCGCCTGAACCACCCCGACGGCAGCTTCGCCGGCGCCGTGGTCGGCTCGCTGAAGCTGGCGTTCTTTCAGAACCTGTTCGACAGCGTCGATTCCGGACCGGACGGTGCCACCGCCCTGTTCAACACGAACCAGACGCTGATCGTCCGCAAACCCTATATCGAGAGCGAATGGGGCCGGAGCATGATCGGCTCCAGCCTGTTCACGGAATTTCAGGCCCGCAAGGCCGGCTCGATACAATATCAGGCGCGGACCGATGGCGTGGAACGGGTCGCGGCCTATCAGCAGGTCGGCAATTTCCCACTGATCATGACGGTTGCAGTCGCGCGCGACACCATCTTCTCGGAATGGCGGCAGAAGGCGGAGATCGTCGGCGCCGCCCTGCTGTTCACCATCCTCCTGACCGGCTTCCTGACGGTGTTCGCCAGTCTGGAGCTGCGCCGGCGCGGGCGGGCGGAGCAGGCGGCGCTCGAAAGCGAGACGCGCTACCGGCTGCTGGCCGACAATTCGTCGGATCTGATCGTGCTGGTCGATCTGGGTGGCATCCGGCGTTTCGTCTCGCCGTCATCCCGGGCGCTCTATGGCTACGAACCGGAGGAGATGCTGCGCTCCGACATGTTCGGCGCCGCTCATCCCGACGATCAGCCGCTGCTGGCCGCCGCGGTCGAGCAGCTGAAGTCGGGCGCCGAACGCGTCGTGATCGAGCTCAGGGCCCGGCGCAAATCCGGCGATTATATCTGGGTCGAGAGCCATATGCGCCTGGTGCTGGACCCGCTTACCGGCGAGGCGCGCATCCTGGGCCTGGTCCGCGACATCAGCCAGCGGCATGCGATCGAGCAGGCGATCCGGGAAAGCGAGGCGCAGTTCCGCACGCTGGCCGACGCGGTCAGCGACCTGATCATCCGCAGCCTTCCGGACGGCAAACGCATCTATGTCTCGCCCTCCTGCCGCGCCGTGCTGGGCTATGAGCCGGACGAGCTGGTCGGAGCCCCCCTCGGCAGCTTCACCCATCCGCTCGACCTCGACCTGGTGCGCGACCGCATGGCGGCGATCATGGCCGGCGACGAGGACACGGTCGTGCTGTCGCGTGCCATGCGGCGCGACGGCGCGGTGATCTGGCTGGAAGGCCGCATCTCGCTGGTTTGGGACATGCACGCCGGCACGATCGTCGAGACCATCGCGGTCATGCGCGACGTCTCGCAGCACAAGGCGATGGAGGAGCGGCTGGAGCGTGCGCGACTGGATGCCGAGCAGGCGAGCCAGCTGAAGTCCGAGTTCCTGGCCAACATGAGCCACGAGATCCGCACGCCGATGAACGGCATCATCGGCATGACCAGCCTGTTGCTGGGCACGCCGCTGGCGCCCGAACAGCGCCGCTATGCCGACGCCGTGCGCATTTCCGCCGACGCGCTGCTGTCGGTCATCAACGATATCCTGGACCTGTCGAAGCTCGAAGCCGGCAAGCTCAATCTGGAGATCGTGCCGTTCAGCTTCGCCACCATCGTCTCCGACTGTATCGAACTGCTGGCGGCCAAGGCGGCGGACAAGGGCATTCGCCTGACGTCCGACGTCGATGATCAGGCCCGGCTGACCCATCTGGGTGACCCGACGCGGCTCCGGCAGATCATCCTCAATCTGCTGGCCAATGCGGTGAAATTCACCGATCACGGCTTCGTCGCCCTCCATGTCTCGGGCGAGGCGCAGGGTGCGGCCAGCCGGCTCCGCATCCAGGTCGAGGATTCCGGCATCGGCATGGATGCGGTGGGCAAGGCCAAGCTGTTCCGGAAATTCGAGCAGGCCGACGGCTCGGTCGCCCGCCGCTTCGGCGGCACCGGCCTGGGGCTCGCCATTTCCAAGCAGCTGATCGATCGGATGGACGGGACGATCGGCGTGGTCAGCGACTTGGGCCAGGGCAGCAGCTTCACGGTCGAGCTCAGCCTGCCCACGACCGCCGCCGCCCCCTCGGAATTGGCGCCGCTGGCGGAAGCCCCGGCCGCCAACCCCGCCAGCCTACGCGAGGATCGGCCCCGCAAGATCCTGGTCGCCGAGGATAACGAGATCAATCAGCTGCTGGTGGTGACCCTGCTGCAAGAGGCGGGCTATCTGGTCGACGTCGCCGAGGACGGGCTGGAAGCGCTGGCGGCGGTCCGACGCGAAAGCTACGACCTGGTGCTGATGGACGCGCAGATGCCGAACATGGACGGGCTGCAGGCGACCCGCGCGATCCGCGGCCTCGACAACGGCCGCAGCCGGGTGCCGATCATCGCGCTGACCGCCAACGCCATGGCCGGCGACCGCGAGCATTATCTCGCGGCCGGGATGGATGATTATCTGTCGAAGCCGCTCGACGCCACCTCGATGCTGTCGATGGTGCAGGCCTGGATGGCAGGGGCACCCACCTGAACGGTGGCTAGCAAAAACCCTCCGGATCAGGCAAACCTCAGCGAAATTCCTTAGTCACCGCAGGTGCGCGATGCCGAAAATGCTGGGCCGCTTCAAACATATCAACCGAGGCATCGTGATCGAGGACGGTCGCGAGATCGAATTCTGCATCCAGCTGAAATCCGGCGACGAATGCACGGTTCAGCTGCCGATCAAGGAAATCCCGCGCGTGGTCCAGTTCCTGGAAGCCCTGCACATCAAGGCAGTCGGTGATTAGTATGATCCGTCATTCCCGCGAAAGCGAGAATCCAGGGCAAGCGAAGGATCTCTGCCACCCTGGATTCCCGCCTGCGCGGGCATGACGATTTTCTAATTACAAAGCCGCGTTGACGCGGATTTCGACCGTCAGGTCGGCGCGGGCGAGCTTCGCCTCGACGCAGGCGCGCGCCGGCGTGTTGCCTTGCGGCACCCACTTGTCCCAGACCGAATTCATCTCGGCGAAGGTCGCGATATCGGCCAGCCAGATGGTCGCTTCGATGATCTTGGTCTTGTCGGTGCCGGCGCCGGCGAGGATGCCGTCGATCTGTGCCAGGATGTCGGCGGTCTGGGCCGCGACCGACTGGCCGGCCGTCTTGTCGGCGACCTGACCGGACAGATAGATCATGTCGCCATGGATGACCGCCTCGCAGAGCCGGGGGCCGACACCGATGCGCGTGAGCTTCGCCATTTTTCATCTCTCCAAATTTAAGCCGCCGAGAGAGTTGACCGGGAATGCCGCCCGCGGCAAGCGCGAGCCGACGCCCTTTAGTCCGATGAATTCAGGGCAGCCATGCCAGCTGCTCGCTTGTGCGATGCACAAACTTTGCCGAGGCTAATTACTTAGCAAGCTAATGGCATTCGGATCGATCCATGTTGGCCAGCCTCGACACTGACGTGCGTCTCGCGAGCCCCGGCCCGCTGTTCATCGCGGCATTGGGCGTGCTGATGTGCTTCGGGCCGATGGCGATCGACATGTATCTGCCGGCGCTGCCGGCGATCGGCCTCGCCTTCAACGTCGGCCAGGACAAGGTGCAATGGTCCTTGTCGGCGTTCTTCCTCGGCTTCGGCGTCGGGCAGATCTTCTGGGGCACGCTCGCCGACTGGCTGGGCCGGCGCCGGCCGGTTGCCGCCGGCATCCTGCTCTACGGCATCGGCTGCATCGGCTGCAGCCTGACCAACGACATCGGCCATCTGGCGATCTGGCGTTTCGTTCAGGCGCTGGGCGCCTGCGCCGGGCCGGTGCTGGCGCGCGCCATGGTGCGCGACGTGTTCGGCCGCGACCGGGCGGCAAGCGTGCTGTCGCTGATGATGCTGGTCATGGGCGTCGCCCCCATGGTGGCGCCGATGATCGGCGGCCATATCCTGCTGATCGGCACCTGGCGCACGATCTTCTGGGTCCAGGCCTGCTTCGTCATCATCGCCTTCGCCGGATTGGTCAGCCTGCCCGAGACCCTGCCGGCCGGGCGCCGCCAGCCGGCCCGTGTCGGCAGCATGGCCTATGCCTATATCCGCCTGCTGACCGACAAACGCTATGTCGGATACGCGCTGTCGTCGTCGTTCATCTACGGTGGCATGTTCGCCTATGTCTCGGGCACGCCGTTCGTCTATATCGAGCTGTTCGGCGTGCGCCCGGAAAACTACGGCTATCTGTTCGGCGTCAATATCATCGGCATGATCATCGTCAACACGATCAACAGCCGCGTCGTGATGAAGTTCGGCACCGATCGGGTGCTGCGCATGGGCTGCCTGCTGGCGGCACTCACCGGCCTCGTCCTGCTGGGCTTCGCCGTCACCGGTCTGGGCGGTCTCGTCAGCATCGCCAGCGCGCTCGGCATCTTCATGGCCCTGACCGGCATGATCGCCGCCAACGCCATGGCCGGCGGCATGTCGATCCTGCCCGAGATCGCGGGCTCGGCCTCGGCCTTGACCGGCGCCCTGCAATTCGTGTTCGGCGCGATCGCCGGCTCCGCCGTCGGCTCGCTTGCCAACGGCACCGCGGTGCCGTTGGCCGGCGTCATCTGCGCCTGCGCGATCGCCGCCACCCTGTTCAATCTGGCACTGGTGCGGCGCGCCTATTGAAACGTCAGCGCAGACACTCGACGAAGACCGTGAAATGCCGCGCCTCGGTCGATAGATCGGCCGACTTGCGCTCACGCCCTTCCGATGCCTGCTCGTAGGCGATGCCCTTGCTCTCGAGGAACGTCGTCGCAACCGAGTTCTTGATGGCGAAGTTGGCGTTCTGCGATACGGCCCCCGTCGCCACGGTCAGCGCCACGCCGTTCAGCATGGATTGGGCGATCCCGACGACTTCGCCGCCCTGATCCAGCAACGGCCCGCCGGAATTGCCCGACTGAAGCGGCGCCGTAAACTGCAGCATGCGCGTGTCGTCCTTCAACCCGCTCAACGCGCTGACCGAACCGGAAGTCACGTTGAGGTCGGTCGTCAACAAGCCGTTCAGCGGAAAGCCCGCCAACACGACGGAATCGCCTTGCCGGATGGATTTGCCGTCGCGGAACGACGCGGGGACGCCGATCGGCGTGACCGGCTTCAAGACGACCAGATCGTTGGTCCGGTCGCTTGCAACGATCTCGGCCTTGATCGGCGTACCGCCCGCCAGGCGGACCTGTACGGAACCGCAGGCCGCCACGACATGCTGGTTGGTCAGAATATGACCGGCCTTGTTGATGACGAAGCCCGAGCCCGACGAAATCTTCTGGGAGGAGGATGAATCCTTGCCGACGGCCAGAACGCCGGCCGCGGCCCGAACGCTGTCGAGCGATCCCTTGGTCGGCGCCCAGGCCGCCGCCTCCATGCGGACTTCCTGGCCCTCGGTCTGGCTGAGATGGGTCGCGGCCTTGTCGCGCTGTACGCCCAGATTGGTCCACCCCTGCGTCCCGGCCTTCAATCGCTGCAGGCCGACCGTCGCCCAGAACAGCGCCTGATGATAATCCTGCGGCAGACCTTTGCCGTCGAGATATCCTTCCGCGATATTGCCGAGTGCGATGCCATCCCCCTGCTCTGCCGCCGCAGCGGTCCATCGAATGCTTTCCGCATGATCGACCGGCGTGCCGCGGCCCATGTGGTAGAGGAACCCGGCCTGCCGCTCGCCGCTGATATTTTCCTGCTGCGCCGCCGCCAGCGACCATTTGAGCGCCAGCGCGTCGTCCTGGGCCACGCCTTGTCCGGTCATATAGTCGAGTGCCAGCAGCGCCTCGGAGTCCGCATCGCCCTGGGCCGCGGCCTTGGAGAACCAGGCTGCCGCGATCGCGGGGTCTTTGGTGACGCCCGATCCTGAAAGATAAAGGGCCCCCATCATCTTCTGGGCGAGCGCATCGCCAGCCTCGGCACGCGGCCGGGCGATCGCATAGGTCGTCGCAAAATCCTTCCGGCCGAAAGCGGCGTCGGCGGCGGCCATCGTCGGCGTCCCGACCACGTTCGGCGGCGCCTGGCATGCCGACAGGGCCAAAACCCCAAGTGAAACGCCCAGCGACAAGCAACGGTCCAATGTACGCAACGCCATTCCCAAATCCTTCGGCCATGCTGAATATCGCATGCGGAGAAGCCTTGCCGGGAAGCTTCCGCCGGGTCAACCGGAAGAAAGACCGGGAGAAAGAATTTTAACTTGAAGTGGCAGCGCCCGCGATCCGGGGACCGAGCCTAGAAATCCGGTTTCGCCACCATCAGCCAGAAGATCGCCATGGTGCCGAGGAACGCCGGCCAGCCGAGGCCGAACCACAGCCGCATGACCCGATGATATTCGGGCGGCAGCGGCGTGCCGCCCGCGGCCGCGGCAACGGCCAGATCGCGGGCGCGGATCTGCAGCCAGACCACCGGCAACCAGCACAGCCCGATCAGCAGATAGAGGCCGTAGGCCGCCGTCAGCCACGACGCCCCGGCATCGAGACCGGACAGTTGGATCAAGGCGATGCCCGACGCCGGCTGGATGATGACCGCCGGCGTTGTGAACCAGAAATCCGCCCGCACGACATTGCGCGCCACGGTCGCGATCGTGCGCGGCTCGCCGTTCAAATGGGCGAACCACATCTGAAAGGCGGTGCCGAGCCCGGTGCCGAACAGAACCGTGGCACTGAGGATATGCAGCGTCTTGATCAGATCGTAGATCACCGGTCGCTCTCCAGAGCGCCCAGCGCCAGAATCGCCGCCAGGATCGGCAGGTTCTTCAAGAGCGGCCCAAATGGATCGACCCAAAGCGCCGGCGCCAGCACACCGAGACCGATCGTGTAGCCGAGCACGACGCAAAGCTGCGCCGCCACGGCAAGGCCTGGGCGCCAGCGCAGCAAAAGCGCGAGAGCGATCGCCAGATCGACGATCGAAAACCCGACCGCCATGCCTTGGCCGACCGGGCCGGAGAGTCCGAGTCGATCCAGCAGCGGCACGAGCCGGGCGGGCGGCTGCAGCAGCCCGACGATGCCGGAACCGAGCCAGGTCAGGATCAGGGAAGCGCGCAGCAGCGGCCGCACGAAATAGAGCCGGGCATGCCAGCGATCCTGCCATTGCGCCGGTTGGGCACGGAGCGCATCCCGCCAGCGCCGTGGCCGGATGCCGGTCGCCGTCACGAAGGCTTCTGGCGAACTCACATTGCCGAAATCGAGCTGCTTCAGGGCCGTGGTGCTGATCGGGCCGCCGATCAGATCGCCGAGGCGCGCGACCGGTGCCACCAGTGCCCGTGGAATGGCCAGGACCCGGCCCGGCGACAGGCCCAGCCAGGCGCGCAGATCGATCAGCACGTCGCGCAGCGTCACCCGCTCCGGCCCGACCGGATCGATCACCACCTGGTTGATCGAGCGATCCCGCAGCAGCAGCAGAATGGTGGCGGTCAGATCGTCGATATGGATCGGCTGAAACGGCTGATCGCCGGCACCGATCAGCGGCACGATCCCGGGCAGCGACGCGAGCGCGCGAAACAGCGCCGTGCCGCCGAAGGCACCCGGCGCATAGACCAGCGAGGGTCGCAGGACGACCCAATCGAGATCCAGCGTCGCCAGGAAAACATCGGCGGTATGCTTGGTCGCCGCATAGGCGGTGTCGGCCGCCGGCTCGGCCGACACGGCGGAGATCTGGATGACCCGCCGCACGCCCGCGCGCCGGCAGGCCTCGAACAGCGCCCTGGGTGCCGCGTCGTGAATGGCCTCGATCGATTGCCCGGGACCGCCCTGCAGCACGCCTGCGCAATTGATCACGGCATCGATGCCCGCGAGCCGATCCAGCCAATCCTCGGGCCGGATATCGCAATTCAGGTCGACCCGGATCGCGGCCGGGGCCGGCAGCAGCCCGTCGATCTCCTCGGGACGGCGCACTGCCGGAACGACATGATGGCCGGCGGCCAGGAGCGCACCCAGGATATAGCGGCCGATGAAGCCGTTGGCGCCGGTCAAAAGAACATGCATGCGTGCACACTCGGACGACAGCGGGTGCAGCCCGCTATCTGACCACTCCGGCGCGAGCGGACAACGCCCGCGCCACACATACGGCATCTCGCCATCGAGTCCCTTGTAGAGCCCCGCGCCCCTACTGCTTACACTCCACGAACACCGTGAAGTTGCGCGCGAGCGAAGTCAGGTCTGCGACCTTTTTGTCCTTTCCTGCCGAGGCCGTCTCGTAGGAAATGCCCTTGCTGTCGAGGAAGGTTTCCACGACCGAGTCCTTGATCGCGAAATTGGCGTTCTCGGATTGCGCACCGGTGGTGACGGCCAGAGCCAGACTATTCAGCGTCATCTCGGCAACGCCGACCACCGCGCCGGTCTGATCAAGCAACGGGCCGCCGGAATTTCCGGACTGAGTCGGCGCCGTGAACTGCAGCTTTCGCGTGTCGTCCTGCAAGCCGCTGAGCGCGCTCACAGAACCGGTCGTGACGTTGAGGTCGGATGCCAACAGGCCATTCAGCGGAAAGCCGACAAGCACGACCGGATCGCCTTGATGGATCGCCTGGCCACTGCGGAACGCCACCGGCACGCCGATCGCAGGCGAGGCCTTGAGCAACGCAAGATCGTTCGTTTTGTCGATCGCGACGATCTCCGCCGCTTCCGCAGCGCCGCTGGCGAGACGGGCGGTGACTAGGCCGCAACGGGCGACCACGTGCTGGTCGGTCAGGATATAGCCAGCCTTGTTCAGCACGAATCCGGAGCCCGACGAAACCAGCTGCCGTACGCCGGCCGAGGCGCCGGTGGCGGAGACGCCGACGAGCGCGCGAACATGGTCGAGCGAGCCAGCAGTCGGCGTCCACGACGCAGCCTCCAGCTTCACCTGTTGAGCATCGGACTGGCTCAGGTGCACCGACGCCTGATCTCGGCCGCTTTGGGCAAGTTGCATCATGGGGCCGGGCGACATGCGGGCCATGGCGGCCGAGTACCAGAACAGCGCTTCGCGATAGTCTATGGCCACGCCATAGCCGTTGATGAAGTCCACACCCAGATTCGATAGTGCCGTGCCATCGCCCTGCTCGGCCGCGAGCGACGTCCAGCGGACCCCCTCCGCGTAGTCCTTCGATACGCCGCGCCCCTGCTCGTAGGCGAACCCGACCAATCGCTGCCCCGCCGCCGAACCTTGATCTGCGGCCATTCGCGCCCAGCGCAATCCAAGCTGATCGTCGATCTTAACGCCGAATCCGTTGAAATAGTCGAGACCCAGCGCGGCCTGCGCATCCTTGTCGCCCTGACTGGCTGCCTTGGTCAGCCAGAAGATCGATTGGTCTGGATCCCGGCTAAACTGGAAACCGCCTTGGCCGAACATGCGCGCAAGCAGCCATTCCGCCTTGATATCGCCCTGGTCGGCGAGCGGCTTGGCCTGGGCGTAGGCTTCGACAAACTTACGTTGGTTGAACAAGGCTTCGGCCGCCGGCAACGATGCCTGATTGGCTGGCACAACATTTTGGCATGCGGCGAGGGATCCCGCCACGGCAACCAGAGCGGCAATCCCGCTCCGTCGAACCCCAAACACCATTAAATATTCCCCCCAAACCGGTCGAAATCCGACCGCCCCAGCTTGGAGGTTTGCCGCTTCGGATAAGCTTAGTCAACCTGAGGATTAGATCCGCGAGCGGTGACACGCTACATATACAGCTGTTCGCCCTTGATGCCTTTGTAGAGGTCCGCCACCTGGTCGGCGTAGCCGTTGAACAGCAGGGTCGGGCGGCGGCCGCTTTGGCCGAGGAAGCGTTCGGTCGCCTGGCTCCAGCGCGGGTGCGGCACGTCCGGGTTGACGTTGGCCCAGAAGCCGTACTCGTCGGCGGCGAGCGTCTGCCACATGGTCTTCGGCCGGTCGGCGACGAAGCTGAAGCGCACGATCGATTTGACCGACTTGAAGCCGTATTTCCAGGGGGTCGCAAGGCGCAGCGGCGCGCCGTTCTGGGTCGGCAGCGGCTTGCCATAGACGCCGGTGACCATGAAAGCCAGCTCGTTCGTCGCCTCGGCCATGGTCAGGCCTTCGACATAGGGCCAGGGATACCAGAACTGCTTCTGGCCGGGCGCCATCGAGGAATCCTCGAACGTCTCCATGCGCAGATACTTGGCGCCCGACGTGGGCTTCGCCAGATCGACCAGCGCCTTCAGTGGAAACCCGGTCCAGGGCACGGCCATCGACCAGGCCTCGACGCAGCGATGGCGATAAAGCCGTTCCTCGAACTGCACTTGTCTGAACAGATCGTCGATGCCGAGCGTCTGTTCCTTTTCGACCAGGCCGTCGAGCTTGATCGTCCAGGGCCGGATCTTCAGCGCCTGCGACCGGTCAGCGATGTCCTTGTCGGTGCCGAATTCGTAGAAATTATTATAGCCGGTCGCGAGCTTCTCGGCCGTCACCGGCCGATCGAGCATGTAGGTCGCATTGGCCTTGGCCGGATAGAGCGCGATCGATGGATCTGGTTCACCCGCGGCCTGGGCCTGGGCCCCGGCCAGCAGTCCGGTGGACGCGAGCAGGCCGCCGGCAGCAACGCCCTTGAGCAAGCTCCGGCGATCCAGGAACAACGCTTCAGGCGTCGCCTCTCGCTCCGGCATTTCCCAGCCGCGCTTACGCTTGATCAACATGCCTCATCCCTCAACCGACCTAGCCTGAAGAGGGAGATAGGCCGCCACCCCCCGCCGGGCAAATCACCAATCGGTGTGCGCGGCGGGAGGTCGCGTCGCAATCGTCAGACCAGCGAGGCGCAGAAGCGCTGGATGCGCGTGCAGGCATCCTTCAGCACCTCGGTCGAGGTCGCATACGAGATGCGGAAATAGGGCGCCAGGCCGAACGCCGTGCCCTGTACCACCGCCACGCCCTCGGCATCGAGCAGATATGTGGCGAAATCCGTATCGGTCTCGATCACCTTGCCGGCGGGCGTCTTCTTGCCGATGGTGCCGGCGCAGGACGGATAGACATAGAAGGCGCCGTCGGGCTTGGTGCAATGGATGCCCTTGGCCTCGTTCAGCATGGCGACGACCATGTCGCGGCGTGCGACGAAGCTCTCGTTATGCTTGGCGATGAAATCCTGCGGACCGTTCAGCGCCTCGACCGAAGCGGCCTGGCTGATCGAGCTCGGGTTCGAGGTCGATTGCGACTGCACCATCGCCATCGCCTTGATCAGCTCGACCGGGCCGGCGGCGTAGCCGATGCGCCAGCCGGTCATGCAATAGGCCTTGCTGACGCCGTTCATGGTCAGCGTGCGCGTGATCAGGCGCGGCTCGACCTGGGCGATGGTCGCGAACTCGTTATCGTCATAGAGCAGATGCTCGTACATGTCGTCGGTCAGCACCCAGACATGGGGATGATCGAGCAGCACGTCGGCGAGCGCCCGGAGTTCGGCGGCACTATAGGCGGCGCCGGTCGGGTTCGACGGCGAGTTCAGGATCAGCCATTTGGTCTTGGGCGTGATCGCCGCGGCCAGGGCCTCCGGCGTCAGCTTGAAGTTCGAGTTCTGGCCGCACGGCACGGCGACCGGCTCGCCCTCGGCCAGCGCCACCATGTCCGGGTACGACACCCAGAACGGCGCCGGAACGATGACCTCGTCGCCCGGATCGAGCGTGGCGACGAAGGCGTTGTACAGGATCTGCTTGCCGCCGGTGCCGACGGTGATCTGGTTCGGCTGATAGTCGAGCCCGTTCTCGCGCTTGAACTTGGCGCAG
>Ga0302314_10006185_pt1 | contig 21744 bp, 25 predicted proteins | sample III_Palsa_N2_3_FD_200533 | JGI IMG/M metagenome (GOLD analysis project Ga0302314, IMG submission 200533) | Peat permafrost microbial communities from Stordalen Mire near Abisko, Sweden - III_Palsa_N2_3 | ecosystem: Environmental > Terrestrial > Soil > Palsa > Peat permafrost | place: Sweden...
CCTTCCCACCTGCGGCAGGTCGTCTCTGATTACGTCGAGCTGACCAAGCCCAAGGTTCAGTCGCTCCTGCTGTTCACGACGGTCGCGACGATGGAGATCGCCGGCGATCCGCCGCTGAGCAAGATCGTCCTGGCGTGTGTCGGTGGCTACCTGTCGGCCGGCGGTGCAGGTGCCGTCAACCATTGGTATGACCGTGACATCGACGGCCAGATGGAACGCACCGCCTCACGGCCGATCCCGTCCGGACGCGTCTCACCGCGCGCCGCGTTGACGTACGGCATCGGGCTGGCGGCCCTGTCGTTTGTGCTGATGACGTTGACGCTCAACGTGCTGGCGGCTTCGCTCGCGCTCGCTGGCTTCGCCGGCTACGTGGGGGTCTACACGATCTGGCTCAAGCGCCGGACCTGGCACAACATCGTGATCGGCGGCGCCGCCGGGGCAATCCCGCCGATGGTCGGGTGGGCGGCAGCACGCGGGTCGCTTTCCTGGACCGCCGTGTATCTCTTCGCGATCGTCTTCTATTGGACGCCGCCGCATTTCTGGGCGCTCAGCCTGCTGATGAAGGACGAGTACGCGAAGGTGAATATCCCGATGCTGCCGGTTGTACGCGGCGAGGCCTTCACGAGGCAGCAGATCCTGCTCTACTCGCTGCTGCTCTACGCGGTGACGCAGCTCCCGTTCTGCGCGGGTGTGTTCGGAGGCCTCTACCTGGCCATTTCGCTGCTTCTGGGAATCGCCTTTGTCGGCCTTGCGGTCCTGCTCTACCGACGCAAGGACCGAGCGAGCGCGCTGCGGCTCTATCTGTTCTCGCTGGCCTACCTGGCGCTGCTATTCGGTGCCATGGTCCTCGACGTAAAGCTCTAATTCGGCTCGACCAGCGTCCACAAGAACAGGTACGATCCAAGTCATGGACAAGAAGCTTGCCCGTAAGAATCTTCGTGCCGGCCTGATCGCCGGCGCCCTCTGCGCGTTCATGTTTGGCGCAACCTTCGTCGTCGCCGCGATCTACCTGCACTCGTGAGCACGACCGAGCCACACGAGACGGAGAAGGTTGCAGTGACCGCCGAGACGCCGCCGGTTGTCGGCGAGGAGATCCATCTTCCCGGTGGATCGATCCTGCCGCTGGTTGTCGCGATCGGGATCACGCTGACGGTGATCGGCTCGACGATCTGGTGGGTCTGGTCGCTGATCGGCTTCATCACTTTCGCAACGGCCACCCTGCTTTGGATCCGCGACGTGCGCCGTGACGTCGACGCGCTTCCTGAAGAACACCATCACCACTAGCGAGGAGGGACGCGAATGAGGCTGCTTCAGAAGTACCGCATGCGCACCCCGTCCACCGGGCGTGAGGTGATCATCGAGGCCGTGCCTGGAGTGGTCTACGTCGACCATGAGACCGGCGAAGAGCTCGAGCCCGTGGCCCAGCTGTTGCCGCTCGCGCAGACGGCGTCGGAGCTTCCTTGGGCGATTGAGAACCTGCGCTTCTGCAACAACTGCGACCAGCTGGCCCAGAGGGATCTGGACACCTGCCCGTGGTGCGGCAAGCACATGGATCCGATCGCGCGCTGAGCGCCGGTCGAAACGGACTGGACCGGTCCCTCGGCAGATGCGTAAGCACACCCGTACCTTCGTAGCCGCTTTGGTCGCGCTTGCAGCAGCGCTGGCAATCTCTGCCTGCGGCGGCGGCAGCGGGAACTCAGGCGACACGAGCGGAGCACCGCCGTTGACCGTGCCGACCACCGGTGCGGCGACGCCGCCGACCTCGACTTCGACGACGAGTTCCACCTCCTCGACGACCACGACGGACACCTCCCCGGACAGCGCTGACAGCGGCGCAGGCTCGGGCGACACCTCGGCTGGCACGACGGCTCCGGTCGTCGGCGGGACCGATCCTGACGGCGGCAGCGACGCGCAGCAGCAGACGACGAGCCAGCAGACGACCACCACGTCGACGCAATCGTCGACGACGGGCGGCAACGGGCTCTAACGCCTAGCGGCCGCGCTCACACTCCCAGGAGATGCTGGCGGCCACCAATGCCACCGTCGAGCGCGTGGCCTGCCTGAACGCGCACTCACGGACGCGATCCGCGAGTTCGAGGGTTAGCGCTTTACCGGAGCGTCGGTCGAATGACCGATGCGGTCCAGCAGGTCGGCCAGGATCCGCGCGGTCGCGCCCCAGATCACGTGGTCGCCTGCCACATACGCATCGGTTCTGACCGGCATACCCCGGCGTGAAAGCCGTCGGCGCTGATAGCCGGCGGCGATCTCCCCGAGCGAGAGATCGATCACGTCAGCGACCTCCCGTGGATCCGCCACGAATGTCTGGTCTGGGTCGATCATGCCGACGAAGGGGTAGATCGCGTAGCCGGTCGCCATTGTCGGAGACGGCGGGAGCGCCCCGATCAACTTGACACGCTCGGGCGGCAGGCCGATCTCCTCGTGAGCCTCTCGCAGGGCCGTGACTGACAGGTCTGCGTCCTCGGGCTCGCGTCTACCACCCGGGAATGAGATCTCACCAGCATGCCGCGGCAGGTCGTGGTGGCGTTCGGTCAGGATGACCCGAAGCTCGCCGCCCCGTTCATAGAGTGGGACCAGCACAGCTGCCGGGACCGCGCCCCGAACCTCAAGCTCGCAGGCGTCCTCGGGCGCGAGGAGAACGCTGCTCAGCGTCATCGCTCAGGACCGGCTGAGCATGCCGCGCAGCTCCGGCTCGCGCTCGCTCTGCTCGGATACGGCGGCGGTGCCGTCGGTGATCGTCACGCGATCCTCGAACATGACCTCGCCCTCCAGCGTGCGGTGGACCGGGCACTTGGCGGCGATCAACTGGAGTCGCTCACGCTGCTCGTCCGTGCAGCCGGCGGGCAGGCGCAGATCCAAGGCGAACTTCGTGGGGCAACCGCGCTCGGCCGGCGTGTACTCGACGGCAACCTCGATTGTTCCGAGATCCCAGCCCTTGCGCTTTGCGTACATCTCCATCGTGATCGCCGTGCACGTCGCGAGGCTCGCGGCCAGCAGCTCCTGCGGGCACGGGCCCTCGTCCTCACCGCCTGTCTCCCTGGGCTCGTCGACCACGAGCTGGTGGTCGCGAATTTGGACGCTGTGCGTGAATCCCGTTTTTGCAGAGCGATGTGCGGTGGCCTTCATGGTCTCATCGGTCCTTCGCGAGCGAGTGCAGGTTCTTATTCCCGGTGATCGGCTTGATCCTAGCGCCGTTTAGCCTGGCCTCAGCTTGTCCGCCGCCGGCCAAGACTCTCGGCGGAAGCGGTCGCGCCCGCTCAGGAATCCAGCGGGCTGAACAGCAGACCGGTCGGAACCTTCGGGAAGAAGTAGGTGGACTTCGGCGGCATGCTCTCGCCGGTTGCGGCCACGGCCTGCACTCGAGTCACGGGTGTCGGCGCCATGAAGAACGCTGCGTCGTGCTCGCCTCCGAGGACCATGCGGATCGCTTCGGCGTCGTCGCGGGCGTACGCGAGACCGTCGAAGTGGTCGATCTGCTCATCAGTCATGCCCAGCGCCCCCTTCAGCAGCAGGGCCTCGGTGACGGCTGTGTCCAGTCGTCGATAGGGCTCGGAGCGCCCCGGGAGTGCCGCATCGGCGAGCGCGCCGTCCTTCAGCGTCAGCCGCAGCGGCCGCTTGTGGAAGGCGTCGATGTACCCGAGCTCCAGACGGTCGTTCTCGGCCGGCGGCAGCTCCTCCATGGTTGCGAGCTCGGTCACGTCGAAGTTCGTCAGGATCGCGTCGCGCAGTGCCTCGCGTTGCTCGGCTGTGAGCCCGCTGACGAGCCGGTGTGTGGGGAACACCGTCAAACCGGGATCCTCCAGCGCAACAAGGCACATGAGCACGTAGCGATGACCTCCGTCGCCGCCCACTTCCTCGGCATACACACGAGCGGTCTCATAGCGATGATGGCCGTCGGCGATCAACAACTCGGCGTCGGCCGCGGCTTCCTGCACCTGCCGGATCGCTTCGCTATCGCTGACTCGCCAGATGCGGTTGACGGTGCCGTCGGGATCCGTTGTCTGCGCCCAGGGTTGCGTCCTCGTCGCCTGCTCGAGCGCCTTCCACGCCCGGCCTTCTGGGTCGGAGTAGAGGGCGAAGATCGGCGAGAGGTTCGTGTGCGTAGCCCGGGTCAGTCGCAGCCGGTCCTCCTTGGGACCAGGGTGTGTGCGTTCGTGCGGACGGATCCGGCCGGGGCCGTACTCGTCCACGCGCACACGGGCAAGGAATCCGCGGCGCGTACGCTGGCGGCCGTCAGGTCCCACGTAATCCTGTTCGATCGGCCAGATCGCTGGCTCATCGTCGCGCACCACAGCGCCATCGGCGATCCAGCTCGAAAGCACCGCGGCGGCGTGCTCATAGACGTCGTCGCCGTTCGGAGAGACGGGCATATCGATCGCGACGACGTTGTAGGGCGACTGGTCCAGGAGGACACGGCGCATGTCAGCATCGATCACGTCATACGGCGGTGAGTACACCGGCTGCAGCCCGCCGGTCTTCTCGAGGTTGTAGTGCAGCGCTCGGAGCGGTTGGACGTCGGCCATGGCCGTGAGGCTAGCGGCTCGTGTCCCGCCTACACTTCGTGCCGCGACGGGGTGTAGCGAAGCCTGGTAACGCGCGGCCTTTGGGTGGCCGAGATCCCCGGTTCAAATCCGGGCACCCCGATTGCTGGATCGCCATTCTGAGTGGCGGTCGGGCCTTTCGCAGTAACCCAAAAGCGAGGGCCACACGCGAAGTCATCGCGTGTGGCCCTCGCCGGTTTACCTCCGGGCGCCGATTTGTCGTCGGGCGCCGGTTACGGCCGGGCGCCGGTTACGGCCAGGCGCCGCTTCGCTGCTAGACGATGAAGCCGGTCGCCTTTACCGCGGCCAGAACCTTGGCAGCCGTGTAGCCGGTGTCGAACGACCCACTCGGGGCGATCTCACCGGGTGAGGACTTCAGGTACGCCCCGATCGCCCCGGCATGCCGAGCCTCGATCGTCATGATCGACGCGGCCACCCCCAGGTAAGCCGGAGTGGAGATGTTTCCGGCCTGGCCGAGATAGGCGTGGACACCCGTGTTCTCGAGCACGAACGAGGTTGCGGCGAACGTCTTCTCGTTCTTGACGGTGTCGCCGAAGTTGAACTGTGGCTGCGGGACTGCCTTGGAGCCGAGCGCCTTGGTGAGGGCAGCCACGTGGGCGCGCTCGTCGCGGGTCGCGGTCTCGAGAATGCCCTTGAGCTGCGCGTTCTTGACGATCCCGTTTGCCGTCGCCTGGTTGTAGAAGGCGCGCTCGAGATACTCGAGCGTGAGGGCGTAGTTGAGGATGCCGATGTCACCCGCGCCGAACGATGCGGGCGGCGCACCGACCTCAGCGGCCATCGCTGACGGTGCAAGTGCGGCCAGGATTGCACCGCCGCTGGCAAGGCCTGCCGCGCCGATTCCGGCCTTGCGCAGGAAGCTCAGGCGGGTGTCGCCGGAGACGGCTTCATGGGCCTCTCGGATAGCACCATCTTGATCGACCATATCTAGATTGACGTTGAACATTTGATCTCCTTCTGCCGGTCTCACGGGTTGTGAGATGCCGGCGTATTGATTTGCTCTTGCGAGCGTCGGGTCAGTTACGCGACTGCTGGTCCGTCACTGCTTGTTCGTAAACCGGGGTCGCGTGGATCACTGCCGGCTGAAGTCGCGTGGCGGCGTTGGCGCCGTGCCAGGACGCTTGAGATCGCAATGCCGATCTCAAACAGGCAGTACAGGGGGAGTGCCTCGAGCAGCATCGTCAGCGCGTCACCTGGCAGGAACGCGCCGATCGCGGCACAGACCACCGCTGCGAGCTTCCTGCTCTTACGCAGTTGCCTGGGGGTGACGGCGCCGGCCTGCGTAAGCGCCACGATCATCACCGGGACCTCGAACACAAGTCCCATCGCCAGCAGGATCGTTGCGGCAAAGTGGTAGTACTGGCTTGCCTGTACGAGCACCGTGAACTGGCTGGCGTTGAAGTTCTGCAGGAACCTGACTGCTGCCGGCAGGACGACGATGTAGCCGAAGGCGACGCCGACGATGAATAGGCCCGGTACCGCTACAAGCACGGGCCGCATCCGGCGGCGCATCTCAGCGTCGACCGCCGGCATGAAGAAGCCGTAGATCTGCAGCAGGATGACCGGCAGCGAGACGATCAAAGCGAAGATCAGCGTTACGCCGATGGTCGTGTTGAACGGCTCGGTGATGCCCAACGTGATCGGCTTGTCGGCATCGGAGTTGGCGGTGGTTCGCAGGTTCCGCGCGTCCTGCGTCAGGCGGCCCGAAACACCGGTCAACGTGTGACGCACAGCCACGGGCTCGCTCTTGGTGTTGAGCGCAGTGGCGAGGCGGCGCACCTGTATCGCGATGTCGCTGGTGGTCTTCTGTGCCAGGTAGTCGGAGCCGGCCACTCCGTCTCCGGCTCGTGTCTGGCGCAGTGTCGCGTGCGATAGCGGCGCATCGATCAGTCGCAGCAGCTGGTGGTTCTGCCAGAAGCAGACGGCGAACGCGGCGCCGACCACCGCCAGCACCACGATCAACCGCGTTCGGAACTCATCGAGGTGGTCCACAAACGACATCTGATGGTTGTGGTCGACGCTGGCCAGCGCCGTACGAAGGGCGCTCTGCGCTCTCATTGGCGTTCGCTCGGTTTGCCGATATCGGCCGAGTCGCGGCTAGACGGCGGGAGCCCTGTCAGCGTGCGAGCTGACCGGCTCCTCGACGGTTGCCGGGGCCGCGCTGGCGGCGAGCACGTGGGCTGCTGTCGGCACCGGTGCCTCAGTGGAGACAGGTGTGGGTGCCTGAGGGTTGACGGCTTCCTTGAAGCCGCGCAGACCGTCGCCCAGTGAGCGACCCATCTCTGGCAGACGCTTGGCTCCGAACACCAGCAGCATGATCATCAGCAGCAGGGCGAGATGGATTGGATTGTCGAGTCCCATGGCGGTTCACTCCGTTCAGCTTGTTGACGCTTCTACAACCTGTACGGGGTCCGGCGGGAATCGGATCACACCGGCTTGAGATCGAAGTGATCTGAACGTCAGTCGACGGGTGCGATGATCACTGGCTTGGTCGTCGGAACATTGCGTCCGCCAGCCGGTTCTTCGGTGACCATCACCGCCTTGATGTCCTTGAGATTGCCTGGAACGTCGACGATGCCGTCACCCGACGACGTGACACTGAACAGCGCCTTGGTCGGCGCCAGCTCGCCCCGCGAGTTCTGCAGCCAGACCTCGTAGATCCGGTTGCCCGTCGGCTGCCGCAGGTGATGGACGGTGAGTTCCGCGTAGCTGTCGCTCACAAGGCGCACCTCGGCGTCCCCAACCGTCGCATGAAAGACACGGACCGAACTGCCTGGCGACCCGATTTGAACGCCTGCAAACACAGCCGCGGCAAGCACTGCCGCCATCGCTCCCGCGAAGACGGGCCGGGAGAAGCCGTAACCGCGCGCGCCGCGGGCGCGCGCCTTTCGCGTGCGGGCGTCCGCGTGGACCTCCTTCATCACCTGCTTGCGCAGGGACTTGGACGGCTGGTGTGCAGGCGCGGCCATGCCGAGCACGTCTCCGACATGCTCGAAGCTCTCCACCTCCTGCTGGCAGATGGAGCACGTCTCCAGATGCGCGCGGAAGGCCTCGCTCTCTTCTGGAGTGAGCGCGCCGAGCACGTATGCGGCTGCGTCGCCGCCACAGTCATGTACGCCGGGCATATCAGGCTCCCGGCTCATCTTAGGGCTCCGGCAGGGTTGACCAGCACGACTCGAAGCTTGTTCATACCGAGCCGCATCCTGCCCTTGACCGTACCTGCCGGCAGCTCCAGCATGTCGGCGATCTCGGTGTGGCTGAAGCCGCCGAAGTAGGCAAGCTCGATCACCTGACGTTGGTCAGCCGGGAGTGACTGGAGGGCGTCATGAACCTCGCCGGTCTGTTCACGGCGCTCGGCCTCGAGATCAGTGCGGTCAGGAGCTTCGACCCGCTCGATGGCGGCGTCGTCGGAGACGTTCTTGCCGGTACGTGAGCTCTCGTGCCGGAAGGCGTCGATCACCCGGTTGTGTACAGCGGTTAGCACCCAGGACCGGACGCTTCCTCGCGTCCGGTCGTATTTTCCCCCGCTACGCCAGAGCGACAGAAACGTCTCCTGCACGATGTCCTCGGCAGTGGAGCGCCTCCCGCACATTCGGTAGGCGAGCGAGAACGCCGGCCCTGAGTGTCGATCGAAGATCACCTCGAACGCCCGCGCATCGCCGTCGCACACCATCTCCATGAGGTCCTCATCAGGCAGAACCGACCGTCTGCGACCAGGGGTGGTGATCATCGTCGACAGCAACACATGCAGGTATACGGCAGTGCTGCCGTATTGGATCACTTTTGGTATGCGCTCAGTAACCGGGTGCCGCGCCGGCTGGAGTGTTCTTGACGCTCGGGCTCTTGCCGGTTGTGTCGTACACGATCACGGGCGTCCCGACAGGAATCTGCGGGTAGAGCCAATCGGCGTCAGCGTTGCTGACCCGCGCGCAGCCATGGCTGGCCGGATACGCGGGCACGTTCGCCGCTCCGTGGATCGCCCACCCCTTGTAGAAGTAGATCGGGTTGCGCAGGGTGCCGAGCGGGGCCCTGTGATCGCCGGGGATCTTGCGCGTAACGGTGAAGCTGCCAACCGGCGTGTAGGCCACGTCGGTTCTGCCCGAGACGCTGTAGCTCTCGCCGTTGCCGGTGGAGGTGTTGAGCGTGATCACCGAGTTCGGCTTGAGCACCACGAAGATGATCTGGCGGGCGATGTCAACATCGATTCGCGGGACTGGGCCGGGCTTTGGGCCCGCCCCCTTCGGGGCTTTCAGCACCGCCTCGACGCTTGGCCCGACGACCGAGTCTCGCGTCAGCCCATTGCGCTTCTGAAAAGCGAGCACGGCCGAGGCGGTGGCCGCACCGAACGTTCCATCCGCCGTTCCCGGTCGGTAACCGAGCTCGGTCAGGCGCTGTTGCAGCTTGGTGACCGCGTCGCCCTTGCTGCCGAGCCTGAGCGGTCCTGGGGTGGAGGGCGCCGTGAAGGTTGGGGTCGTCTCCGGTTTCGGTACCGGGCCGGCGTCCGCAATCGGCTCAGGGTCCTTGCGGGTGTAGAGGTTTGCCAGGGCCGTTGCGGTCTGCGGACCGTAGAAGCCGTCAACCGTGATCTGCGCCCTGGTCTGCAGTGCCTTGACCGCAGCCAGCGTGGCGCTGTCGTAAAGGCCGTTGATCGTGCCGTTGAAGAGGCCGACGTCAGTCAGAGCTGACTGCAATGCCTGGACGGCGTCGGTGCTGCCTCCGAGCCGGGCGGCGAGCACCTCTGCCGTGGCCGGACCGAACGCCCCACGCTCTGCCGCCGGAATTGTCTGCGCCGCTTGGAAGTGCCTGAGCGCGGTCTGGGTCGTGGCAGCGAACACGCCGTCGACCTGGCCGGGGTTGTACCCGAGCTGCTGGAGATCGAGCTGGAGGCTCGAGGCGACCGCTTCGACGCCCGCGACTGGCGAGTCAGGCTCAGGAACCGTCGTCGTGCTTGTCTCAGCGCCGGCAGTGACGTTCTGCTGCGCCGGCACCGTCGTGCTCCGCGTCGGGGCGCTTGTCGACGAGCCCGAACCACAGGCGGTTAGAGCCAGTGCTGCGGCAAATATGAGGCCGGCTCGCGCCGGCCATGCCCGCAGCTTCGAGCCCATGGAGCGCGAGTCTATCCGCGTTGCCGCTAGCCTCGACGCCGTGACCGACGACCCGGGGCTGGTGATCTTCGACTGCGACGGCGTGCTTGTCGACAGCGAACGGATCACCGTGGAGATCGAGCGTCAGATCCTGGCGGAGTTCGGTCTGGAGTTCACCACGGCTGAGGTGGTCGCGCGCTTCATGGGTCGCTCCGAAGGGATCGTGGAAGCGACGATCGAGCAGAGCATCGGGAGGGTGCTCACCCCTGACGAGCGCGAGCAGATGGCTGAGCGCTATGCCGCCAGCTATGAGCGGGACCTCGTGCCGGTCGATGGGATCGTCGAGGCCCTCGATGCCATCCGGGCCCCGATCTGTGTGGCCTCGAGCAGCAAGCCCGAGGGGCTGCGCTGGAAGCTTGAGCTCTGCGGGCTGCTTGAGCGCTTCGACGGTGCGATCTTCAGCGCGGTTCAGGTCGCCCATGGCAAGCCCGCGCCTGACCTCTTCCTGCTGGCCGCGGCGACGATGGGCTTTGAGCCCTCACGCTGCGTGGTCGTGGAGGACAGCCCCTACGGACTCCAGGCCGCTCGTGCGGCCGGCATGCGCGCATTCGCGCACGTGACCGGCATGGTCCCCGAGGAAGTGCTGACTGGACCGGGGACTGTGCTCTTCAGCGACATGCGCGAGCTGCCGGCCCTCATCGGCGCGGCCGTACTCGACTGACTGCGCTCAGCTGATCGCGCCGAAGAAGCTCTCGAGCGCGACCTGAAGGAAGGCGGCGACGGCCGGCGGCTGGCGCCTGTCGGCGCGCCAGGCGATCGTGATGTCGCGCGCCAGTGAAGGGGAGACAAGTCTTGCCGTGGTTACGTCGTCGGAGGTGCCGACAGCGTGTGAGCGAGGCAGGATCGCGACGCCGAGCCCACGGGCGACCATGCGCCGGATCCGGCGGCTCTCGTTCGACTCGAGGATGATCGTCGGCACGAACCCGACCTCAGCCGCTGCGGTGTCCTGGAGCTCCCGCAGACGAGCACCTTCGCGGTAGCTGATGAACTGCTCGTCGGCGAGCTCCGCCATCTTGATCTCTTCGCGGCCGGCGAGTGGGTGGTCAGGTGAGAGGACCACCACGAGTTCCTCCATCAGGATCTGCTGGAGCCCCAGGCCGTGACTCTCGACGCGCTCCGTGACCGACAGGAAGGCGATGTCGATCGCGTCGACACGCAGCATCTCCGCCAGCTCATCGCTATTGGTCTCACGCACGGTCAGCTCCACGTGCGGATGCAGCTCGTGGAAGCGGGCGAACACGGCTGTGATGTCGACTGGGCCCATCGTGCTCATCGCACCAACGATCACGCGGCCGGTCTGGACACCGCGCACGTTGTCAAGCTCTTGGCGAGCCGATTCGAGCTCCCCCAGAATCCGGCGGGCGCGGGCGACCAGCAGCTCACCAGCGTCGGTGATCGAGACCCGACGGGTGGTGCGTTCGACCAGCGGGATGCCGACCTCCTGCTCGAGTTTTTGGATCTGCTGGGAGAGTGCCGGCTGGGCGATGTGCTCACGCTCGGCGGCGCGCGTAAAGCTCTCTTCCTCAGCCAGTGCGACCAGGTAACGGAGTTGGCGAAGTTCCATAAGCTAAGCCTATAGGTATCTGTCAAATACCGTCTTGGACTTCTGGCCGGTGTTGTCGCATTATTCGTGAGGCAGCACCCTCTCCTCCCTCAGAGCGCGCCCCGAACCCGGCCTCATATCCCGCCGGATCAGGGGCGCTCTCGCTTTAAGGACTCAGTCGCTCAGCGGCCCGCCAGGACCTGAGCTGGGGATACGCGCGCGGCGCGCCAGGCCGGGTAAATGCCGCCGAGCACCCCCAGCAGCACACCCACCAGCAGACCTCGGCCGAGGTCCCAAGCGGTGACGTCGGGCGTGACGAACTCCTGTGCACTCAGGGCGCTGACCAGGAGCTCGGCGCCGATCGTGCCGAGCAGCAATCCCATCGCCGCTCCGAGCAGCGTCGTCACGATCCCCTCGACGATCACGCGCGCCGCGATCTGGGCGCCGCTCCAGCCGACGGCCGAGAGCAGCGCGAACTCCGAGCGCCGCTCGATCACGGACATCAGCATCGTGTTCATCACGCCGATGCCGCCGATCAGCAGCGCCAGTACGGCCAGCACGACGGCAACCTTGGACAGCAGCTGCGAGTTGACACCGGCCCGCAGCGCCTGAACGCCGTCGCCGATCACCAGCAGTCCTGGATAACGGCTCTGGATCGTTTTCGTTCCCTGCTTGTTGCTCGTCGTCTGGTTGAGGCTGACGGCGATCGTCGTCGCCTCGTCCGGCTTACTGGCGATCGCCTGCGCGTCGGCCAGCGGGATCACGGCGCCCTCGTCCTGTTCGGCCACGCCGATATGGAAGATGCCTGCGACCCTGAAGCGCCGATGGGCCACGGTCAGAGTGCCACCGACGCCCAGGTGCAGTGAACTTGCCAGATCGCTACCGATGATCGCCTGGCGTGAGCCGCTGAACATGCGCCCATGTGTGAACACGTAGCGCTTGGTCACGAACGTGTTTGGTTCGGCGCCGAAGACGATCGCTCCGGGGGAACGCTTGACCTGCTCGATCAGCAGGATCAGCGGCGTGGCGGCGCTGACCCCGGGGGTTGAGCGCAGTTGCGTAACCAGGCTGATCGGAAGCACCGACGTGGTCGGGTCAGCGGCATCCTTCTGGAATACGCCGAGGTCCGAGGTCCCGAGATCCAGGAACTTGCCGGCGCTCTGCTGGGCGCCGCCGGCGACTGCCAGCAGAGCAACGATCGTCGCGATTCCGAGCGCAGTACCCAGCGCCGTCAGGAAGGTGCGGAGCGGGCGGTGGCGCAGTGTCGCGAGGGTCTGCGCGATCGTCGTCATGCCGCTTCCTGCTCTTCGGCTGCGGGCTCGTCGATGATCCGCCCATCCATCATCGCGATGCCGCGGTCAGCGTGCTGCAGCAGCGACTGATCGTGAGACGCCACGATGATCGTCGTGCCGCGCTTCTCGCGGACGCTGACCAGCAGCTCCCAGATCTTCTTGGAGGCGACCGAGTCGAGTGCGCCAGTTGGCTCGTCGGCGAGCAGCAGACGCGGCTGACCAGCGAGCGCTCGGGCGAGCGCCACGCGCTGGCGCTCGCCGCCTGAGAGGACCGCCGGCAGGTCATGCTGGCGGCCTGTGAGCCCCACCTCGTCAAGCAGCGCGAGTGCGCGTTCGGCACGCTCGCGTTTGTGCATCCTGGCCGCCACGAGCGTGAGCTCGACATTCTCCTGGACCGTCAGCGACGGCAGCAGGTGATGCAGCTGAAACACGAAGCCGACGGTCTCGCGCCGGAACAGGGCCGGGTGCCGCAGTGCGTGCACGGCAACGTCGTCAACCATGATCGTCCCGGAGGTCGGCCGGTCGAGGCTGCCGACCAGTTGCAGCAGCGTGGTCTTGCCCGAACCGGAGGGGCCGCTGAGCGCGACCAGCTCGCCCGGCGCCACGCTGAAGCTGACGTCGCGAAGAATCAGCGCGTCGCCATGAGCACGGGTCACGTGCTCGACGATGACTCGGGAGCCTGGCATCGCCGTCTTATTGCTTGGTGTTGACCGCCCAGCTGACGCTCTGGGTGCCGTATTTGGTTGTGATCAGGACAACCAGGGTCAGCGGCTCGCCGACGGCGGTGGAGGGGAATTTGAGTGTGTCCTTGTAGAGCCCACCCGTGAACTTCTTGCCGGGTTGACGGCTGACGACCGTGCCGCTGAACTCGAACTCGTACTTGCCGCTGCCACTCAGCTTGGTCTTGCCCTTGGTGACGTCGAGGGTGATCTTCCATCCGACGTTCGCGGTCGGGGTGTGGTTCGGGAAGTGAGGGACGATCGTGAACTTCGAGGCCGCCTGGGTCGACGCGGGGATCGCCAGCGTGGCGATTGCACCGATGACTGCGAGCACTGCTGTCCGGTCCCGCCATTTGCGCGGGCTGTGGGCTCCACTGCTGGTTTGCACTTTGAACCTCCTAACCGTGCCGCGGCCGTGGCCGTGGTCGCGGCAGTTTTGAGGGTTATGAGAGCGCCCCGGTAAATAAAGGATAAGCCTCCGGCCAGTTGGCTCGTGCGCATCGGCACGATCTGCACCTGGGTAGCCGTTTGCGGACGACCTCTGGCGGGCATGGCACGATGCGGAGATGAGTAACGATCAGGCACCTGTCCCGCGTCGCATCGAGAAGCCCTGGGGCTACGAGATTTGGTGGGCCGTGACGGAGCAGTACGTCGGCAAGATCCTGCATGTCGATGCGGGTCAGCGCCTCTCACTTCAGTACCACGAGCAGAAGGATGAGACGAGTTACGTCCTCTCCGGCAAGCTGATCCTGGTCCAGGGCGAATCCGAGGATGCGCTGATCGAGCGTGAGGTCGGGCCCGGAGACGTTTGGCACAACGGTCCGGGGACGATCCACACGATCGAGGCGATCGAGGATGCCGACGTGCTCGAGGCTTCGACCCCTCACCTTGACGACGTTGTCCGGCTGAAGGACAACTACGGCCGCGAGGGTACGAGCCACCTCTGAGGTTGTTTGGGCGCGCGCGGTTCGCTTCGTGTTTGGCGGCGCGGTCCGCTATGCACGCGGTTTACGCCGTCCCAGCGCTTCGGCTGAGTTCAAGGGCCGCTTTCCGACAAAGCGGAGAGGCAGTGACCGCATTGTCGGCCGGAGGCCCGATTCGGGCCGCCGGCCGACAAAGACACGCTCCCAGAACGCGGCTGTCGGATAGAGGCGCGCCCCGCTCCGTGCGGGAACCCGAACAGTCGGCGAAAATGTTGCCGCGCTGCCCCCGTAGCTCAGTTGGATAGAGCGGCGGACTTCTAATCCGTAGGTCGCAGGTTCGAATCCTGCCGGGGGCACTGGTTCAGCTGGTCACGGCGACGGCCGGACAGACGGTCTCCGCGGTCAGCTTTAGGTGGCGGCGTTGGTGGTGAGTGGGTGGTGCTGGTGCGGTTGCGCCCGGTTGCCTTGGCGTGGTAGAGCGCTTGGTCGGCGCGGCCGATCAGTTGGGCGGCGGTGTCGAGCTGTTCGAGGATGGCGACTCCGGCTGAGCAGGTTGTGCCGTCGGGCAGCACTGCGCGGAGGCGGTCTGCGGTGCGGACGGCATCGTCCAGCGGGCAGTCGGGGAGGATGACGATGAACTCCTCACCGCCGTAGCGGGCGATCAGATCGATGCTGCGAAGCTGGGTGACCCAGGCGCCGGCGACACTTTTCAGGAGCCGGTCTCCGGCTTGGTGGCCGTGAGTGTCGTTGTAGTCCTTGAAGTGGTCGAGGTCGAGCATGACGACGCACAACGGCCGGTCGTGACGGCTGCCCGTCGCGAGTTCGCGCTCGAGCTCCTCGCCGAGCACGCGCCGGTTGAGTAATCCGGTCAGCTCGTCGCGACGGGAGAGGTATTCGAGTTGGCTCAGGAGAGTTGCGCGGTCGATCGCGACGGTTGCCTCGGCGGCCACCATCCCGAGCAGGGTTCTCGTGCGCTCGGATAGCCGTTGACCACGATCGTGCCAGCCGACGTCGAGGACCCCGACGTAGCGACCGTCAAGGATCAATGTCTCGCGGTGCACGGTCCCGCTTTCCCGGGACTCGGTGGAGGCGGGGTTGACCGGGCCGAGATCGCCCACAAGGGTGCTCGCGGTGATCGTGTGGTCGCCCTGCTCGTCGGGCTCCGAAAGGACGACGTAGTCGGCCATGGTGAGCTGGTGTACGGCGTGGCAGATTCGACCGCGGGTGTCGCCGGTGCGGCACAGTTCACGAGCGATGTTCGCGACGATCGTGATGTCCGACGCCAGTGCGGCCCGTCGCTGGTCCACGGCGGCGCCGACGATCAGGACGGCGAGCATCACGCTCGCAGCGAGGCCGAGCATGAGCACCAGCGAGTTTGTGGTGAGCCCGTGTGAAGCCGAGGGATGGCCCATCGTGGCCGTGAAGCTGGCGGCCGCCATCGCGGTGTAGTGAAGCCCAGCCACCCCGAAGCCGAGCAGCACCGCCGCGGCGGCGCGTCGTGCAAACCCGAACCCGTCGGAACTCTGGCGGATCCGGACAAAGAGGGAGAGGGCGATCAGCGACGCGACCAGTCCGATCGCGACCGAGACGATCACCAGCACGATCTGCCAGTGGACCGTGGCGTCCATCTGCATGCTGGCCATTCCCAGGTAATGCATCGCCGCGACCGCGAAACCCATGAACGCCGCCGCGGAAAAGAGCCGCCGCCGCGACGGATGAGGTCGGGTGACCATCGTCAGGGACACGCTCGCTCCGAGCACCGCGACGAGCAGGGAGAGGGCCACGAGCGCGTCGTTGTATGAGACGGGCATGTTCATCCGCTCCGCGAGCATCCCGATGAAATGCATCGACCAGATCCCGGCCCCCATCGTCACGCCGCCACCAGCGATCCACGACCGTCGCTGCCAGCCGCTGGCGTCCGATGACCGGCGCGTCAGATCAAGCGCCGCGTAGCTCGCCACGACGGCTACCGCGACCGATAGGACAACAAGTCCAAGATCGACGTGGGTCGTGACTGCGGCGGACATGGGCGTGGGCATTGCGGTCTAATCGAGTACGGCCAGGGCGGCAGACGCGACCCTTGCCTCTTCATTCGGCTCACGGACGAGCTTTCTGAAGAACTTCTTGGGGCATCGTGCCGAAGTCAGCCAATAACTACCTAGCCGCCATCCGTAGTCCCCGCCGCTCATGATCCGGCGTGGGCGATCGCTCCGAGTTGTCGCCAGACGACCAGCAGTGTCAGTCCGGAGCCGACGAAGGCGAACCAAAACGGGGCCACGACCCCCCAGTGTTCGGCGATGACCCCGCCTGTGATTTGACCGATTACGAGCCCGCCAAAGACGGCTATCAGGTAGACGCTGCCGACTCGTCCCTGGAGGGCCTTTGGCACGGCCCGCTGTCGCACGGTCGTACTCACCGTTGCCCACACGAACGAATACGCACCGAAGACGAACATGATGATCATCGCGATCCATGCCTTGGTGTCTAATGCCAGCGAGAGGTGGGTGCAGACCTCGAGCGTCAGACAAGCGCGCATGATGTTCGCCAGCGACCAGCGCCGCTCCAGCCGGCGGTACATCAGGATCGCGAGCATGCCGCCGGCCGCGCCTGAAGTTGTGAGCAGGCCGTAGCCGACCTTGCTCATGTGCAGGTGGTGCAGCGCGTACAGCACCAGCACTGACCACGCCGCGCCCCAAGTGATGTTGAACGAGAGGATCGTCAACGCCAGGGTTCGGACCGGCGGGTGACCCAGAAGCCATTGAACGCCCTCGCGGATATCGGATCGGATGCGACTGGTTCGCGGGCCGGCGACGCTCACCTTGCGGGTGCCGATCTGCGCTACCAGCAGCAGCGCCGCTATCACGATGATCGCCTGGGCCAGGAACGGCCAGGCGCGGCCAATGGAGAAGAGGAACGCGCCGATCGGCGGTCCGATCAGTTGCTGGCAGACGACTAAGCTCGCCTGCAGACGGGAGTTGGCGAGCCCGAGGTCCTCCTTGTCGACCAGCATCGGCAGCAGCGTCCCCGCGGTGGTGTTGGAGAAGACGTCCGCGACGCCCAGCAGCAGCATCGCCGCCAGTACCAAGGCGACGCTGACATGCCCGGCCAACAGCCCCACCGCGAGCACGACGATCACAAGCGCCCGGAACGCTTCGGAGCTGACCAGCAGCAGCCGGCGGTCAACCCGGTCAGCGATCACTCCCGCCTGCAATCCCAGCAGCAACCAGGGAAGGCGCTGCAGAAACGCGGCCGCCGCGACCAGGAATGCGCTTCGTGTCTCGGATGCGATCAGCAGCGGCCCGGCCGCGAGAGCAATGCCGTCACCAATGCTGCCCACCCAAGACGAGGAAGTCAGCCATCGGAATTCCCGTCCCAGCCGAGCCGGGGCAAATCTCTCAAGAAGCGTCGCCAAGGTGGCGAGCGACTTTATTGGCCTTCAGTTGGTCGCGCCGACGGCTGAGGTAGGCCGTCTCCGCGGTGTTGCCGGCCAACTCGATGGCACGCTCGTAAGCTGCTCGCGATTCTTCGCTGCGGCCCAGCCGGCGCAGCAGGTCCGCGCGGGTGGCGTGGAAGGCGTGGTAGTGGTCGAGAGGCAGGCCGTCAACCTCAGCCAGCGCCACCTCCGGGCCGTCGAGTTCAGCGATCGCGATCGCCCGGTTGAGCCGCACGATCGGCGAGGGGTCGAGACGGACCAGTTGGTCGTAGAGCGCCGTCACCTGCGACCAATCGGTGTCGCGGATGTCGCGGGCGTCGGTGTGGACGGCGTTGATCGCCGCGAGGAGCTGATAGCGACCAGGCGGCTGACCGGAGACGAGGCGCGCACGGACGAGGGCGTGGCCCTCGGCGATCAGCCCGCGATCCCAGGCGCCGCGGTCCTGGTCGCCGAGGGGAACGAGTTCACCGCTCGCAGACACCCGCGCGGCCCGGCGCGCGTCCGTCAGGAGCATCAGCGCCAGCAGCCCGACGACCTCGCCGTCTGCCGGCAGCAGCTCACCGACCAGCCGGATCAGCCTGATCGCCTCGGCGGTCAGGTCGCTCCGGACTGGGTCCGTGTCGGGGCCCGTGGCCAGATAACCCTCGTTGAAGATCAGGTAGAGGACGGCGAGTACGCCCGTGACCCGGGCCGGAAGGTCCTCGCGTGACGGCACTCGATAGGGGATCTTCGCCGCTTTGATCTTCGCCTTCGCGCGAGTGATCCGCCGGCCCATAGCGCTTTCCTGGACCAGGAACGCTCGGGCTATCTCGGGCACCGTCAGACCGCCGACCATCCGCAGGGTCAGAGCAACCCGCGCCTCCGGGGCCAGCGCGGGGTGGCAGCACGTGAAAATCAGACGGAGCCGGTCATCATCGATCGCGCCGGCCGGCCCAGGAGTATCGGACAGCATCAACGCCTCCTTGTGCTTTGCCTCGCGTCTGCCCTCGCGCCGCAGTCGGTCGATGGCCTTGCGGTTGGCGGTGGTGGTGAGCCAGGCGCCGGGACTGGGAGGGACGCCGTCGACCGGCCAGCGTTTGACGGCGATCGCGAACGCCTCGGCGGCGCACTCCTCGGCGATGTCGAGGTCGCGGAAACGCCTGGCCAGCGTCGCGACCACCTGAGCCCACTCCTGACGGTGTGCTCGGGCGATCGCCTCACTGACGTCGGTCACGCGAGTTCCTGGAATGGTCGGACCTCAACCCTCTGCTTGCAGAACTTCGACCCCAGCGACGCGAGCCGCAGCGCCACGTCGAGGTCGGGCGCCTCGATGATCCAGAGGCCCGCGACGTACTCCTTGGACTCCAGGTACGGCCCGTCGGTGAAGACCGCCTCCGCGCCCCGGCCATCGACCATGGTGGCCGTGCTGGGCCCGGCAAGGCCGCCGGCGAAGACCCAGTGGCCGTCGGCTCTGAGCTGCTTGTTGAAGCCACCGATCGCGGCCATCTCCTCGTCGGTGGCGAACTGCGAGGTCTCGTCAAAAATCACGGAAACCAGATACTGCGCCATTGAAATCGTCTCCTGTAGTCGTGTGGCCGCCGGTCGGGCCAGCTCTCAACCCTTCAACGAACGTCATTGCCTCGATCCGACAGGCTCGCTGAGATTCTTCTCAGCCCTCGTCGTCCTCGTAGCCGCCGTCGGCGGGGGTTAGGCCGCGTCGCTGCAGCCAGAGTTCGAACATCGGGTCTGTGATCCTCGGAGCGCCGGCATTGGGGATCGCGTCAGCTTTGGCGATCAGACCCTCAAGGGCGTTGCCGATGCTTGAACGCTTGATCCCGACCGCCGCGGCTGTCTCCTCACTGTGGAGGGGTGCAGTTCCGACCGCCAGGGCGCGTGCCACACGACGTTCATTGGCGCTCAACGCCCGCCAGATCGCGTACATCAACGGCGCCGTATCGAGGGCCGCCTGATCCAGCGCAGACAGCCAGGTTCCTTCGTCGGCCACCGCACCGCGGTCAACCCGCTCCCAGAGGTAGTGGGCGAGCATCATGGTTCGTTGAGGATGTCCGCGGGTGAAGTCGAGCAGTGGGGTCAGCGCCGTGCCTGCGTCGCGGTCGCTGCTGCGAAAGCGCCTGGAGACGTAGTCAGCACACTCTGCGATCGGAAGCGGATCAAGGTTCCGTGGCACGGCCTGGTCCAAGAGCGGCCGCTGCGGATCTGAGAAGAGTTGGGCCATCATCCCGGGCGCCGAGCCGGCGAAGGCGTACGTCGCAGCCTCGCCCTGATGCTGGATCACGCTGCGGATCTTCCCGTCGGCGCCGCGGACCGCGAGTACGTCCTGGATCTCATCGAAGACGATCAAGCTGGGTGTGCCCTCGCGCTCGAACAGCACGGCCGGCAGCTCGAGCAGGCGTAGCAGCACCGATTCCGCGTCCACGTTCGGGTTGCGCTGCAGGGTTGCCGTGAAGCCACCGCCGCCAAGCGAAAGGCCGATGTTCCAGGTCCGGAGAAGGTTCTCCACTGTGCGCCGAATCGGGCCCTTGAGCCGGTCGTATCCCCGCTCGATGCGAACCACTATCTCCGCGATCGAGAGCACGTCCTGAAGGTCGACCAGGACGGTCGCCATCCCATCGCGACCCGCCGTATCCAGCACACGGCGCAGCAACGTCGTCTTGCCGTAGCGGCGTGGCCCAACGAGACGGAATGAGTGTCCGCCGACCGCCAGGGCGAGCAGGTCATCGGCTTCGCTGTCCCGATCGATCATGTCCTCGGGCGCGAGCGGGCCGGAGAAGCGGAATGGATTGAGATCTCTCGCTGAGGTCATGAGTGAAGCCTAACAGCCGCATCGGAATCCTATGCGGATTCGCATTGGATAAGTATGCGAAACAGCATTTGTTAACTATGCGGTCTCGCATTGTTTCCCGATGCAGCACGAGCCATGATGGCCTCCACCGGTTCCCGGGCGTCCCGCAGCACGCAACCTTCGGCTGCTCGGGCTGTTGTAAGGGTCATCGCAGCCGAAGGAACCACTTACCGGAACTAGAAGACGGACGCCAGTCGTGATTGACAGCTTCACACTCCCGCGTCACCTCTCCCGCGCCCTGCTGAGCACGATGCTCGTAGCTCTGGTTGCGGTGCTTGCCGTGCCCGGCAGCACGCTCGCGGCGACCAACAACGTCCCAGCCAGGAAGAACGTCCCAGCCAGGAAGAACGTCACCGAAAAGAACAACGTCCCGGCCACGAAGACCGTGCGCTACCACGGCATCAGCCTGACCGTGCCCGCCATCTGGCCGGTTTTCCACCTCGGCGCCGACTCAACAGTCTGCGTGCGCTTCAACCGCCACGCCGTCTACCTCGGTACCCCAGGCACCGATCAGCTCTGTCCGGTGCAGGCTGTCGGCCGCACCGAGGCGATCCTCGTGTCACCAGATACCGCGGGCAACACCGTCGATGGTCGAGACGGACTTGCGCCGGTCAGCAACGCAGGGGCAGCCTCGCCTGGCGGCTCGATGGCGCGCTTTGTCGAGCGGGCTGATCACGTCGTGATCACCGCCACCTGGAACCACGATCCCAGGGAGATCATGGCTGCGCTTGACGTCCGCTCCCTGGCCGACGCGACCCGCGCCACCAATGGTCACCGGCCGGCCCCTGCGTCAACCGCCTTCTCGGTGGCGGCTAGGCAGGCGCATCTGGTTTCACCAACCAGTCCCGCCACGCCCGGCGAGGTCTACGCCGGACTTGGTTTCGACACCTGCGAGGCCCCGTCGGAGAGTGCCATGTCGGACTGGTTGGGGGCATCGCCTGAGGGGGTGACCGAAACGTACGGTGCCGTTGGGGTCTACATCGGCGGCGCCGACGCGGCCTGCTTGGGGGGCAACCTCAACTCGTCCTGGGTAAGCGCCGAGTCGGCCGCCGGCTGGCACCTGATCCCGACCTACGTTGGACTGCAGGCGCCCGGAAACAGCTGCGGCTGCTCGTCGATGTCGACGACAGCGACGGTCGCGATGACCCAGGGCACGGCGGCCGCGCAGGACGCGGTCACCCAGGCGCAGGCCCTCGGTATCGGGACGGGCAACCCGATCTACTTCGACATGGAGGCATACACGCCGTCAGCCACCGTGACCCCGGTGGTTC
>Ga0302314_10006188_pt1 | contig 21741 bp, 21 predicted proteins | sample III_Palsa_N2_3_FD_200533 | JGI IMG/M metagenome (GOLD analysis project Ga0302314, IMG submission 200533) | Peat permafrost microbial communities from Stordalen Mire near Abisko, Sweden - III_Palsa_N2_3 | ecosystem: Environmental > Terrestrial > Soil > Palsa > Peat permafrost | place: Sweden...
CAGGCCGTCTTCGGTGATCGGGCGAGCGAGGTAGCCCGAGGCGCCGCTGGAGAGCACGTCGCGCTCCGGGCTGGTCGCCGTGGCGCAGGTCATCAGGATGATGTGGGCCGGCGCGCGCTTGGAGACGGCCTCGTGAGCGTGGATGGTGCGGGCGGCGATCAGGCCGTCCATCACCGGCATGTCGATATCCATCAGCACCAGGTCGAAATCCCAGGCGTCGGCGGCTTCCACCCCATCCTGCCCGTTCACCGCCTCATGCAGGTCGACGCGCTCGCCCAGCATCAGGCGCAGGGTCTGGCGATTGACGGGATGATCCTCGACCACGAGGACGCGCGGCCTGCGCGTGGCGGGCGTTGCGGCGTTGCCTGAGGTGACGGACTGACTCATTCGCCACGATTAGGCCGCGAAAGTACGAACATTCGGTAAGCATATTCGCCCTCGTGTCCGACGGAGCGCGCTACTCCCGCTTGATCATCTGCTCCGTCAGGATCGTGCCCCACCACTTGGCGCGGAACTCGGCCTTCATGGCGACCGGGTCGTAGGCGTCGCTTTCGACCCAGTCGGTGAAGCTCATCCCCTTGGGTTCGGCGTCGGCGAGGTAGCGTTCGAACACATAGTCCAGCACGCCGGTCTTGCCGGCCTTCACGTGCAGATAGCTCAGCGACAGTTGGTTCAGCGCCTCGCGGATCGGCTGGCCGAGCCGGAAGTGGGAATAGAGCACGCTCATGATCCCGGCCCGGTCCGCGCCGGACTTGCAGTGCATCAGCGCCGGATATTCGATGGTGTCGAACATCTCCTTGGCGCCGAGGACCCGCGCCCGCGAAGGGACTTCACGTGATGTGACGGTGAAGTCGATCAGGGTCAGGCCCAGCCGCTCGCAGGCGTCCCGCTCCAGCGCATAGAAGCTGGCGTCGAAGCCGCCGCGCAGGTTGATGATGGTCTTGACGCCCTTTTCCTTCCACTGCCGAAACTGGAACGGCCAGGGCTGGTTGGTGCGCACCAACTCGGGGCTGATCCAATGGGCGTTCTGAAAGCCTAGCCTTAGGTAGGCATGGTCGTTCCAGAGATAGTCCAGCACGGTCCGTGTGCGGCCGTTTGGCGTGGTAAGGTCAAATGGGGTCAAAATTGGCTGCGTGCGATAAGGAAACGGTTTAGCCAGCCCCTCATAATCGCCATGTTCGGCGAATTGAAGAACAACCGACGCGCCGAGGCGTAATTCTGGGGCGCGATTGATGCAATGAAGGCCAGGGCGAATTGACTGACGCCGACCCAAAACAAACCAAGGAAAACCCGCGGGTGCGCAGCGTCGCGCTGCGAGTCTGGGGCGTCTACCTCACGCCCTATCGCTGGCACATGGTGTTTGCGGCGGTGGCGGGGATTGTCGTCGCGGCGGCGACGGGCGCCATTTCAGGCATCCTGAAGCCAGCGATCGACCAGTTGTTCGGCGACCACCCACCGCCTCTGGCCTGGGTGTATTTCCCCATAGCCATCGTTGTCCTGGCGATCATCAGGGCTGTCGGCGGAGTGTCCCAGGTCTGGACCACCAATACGGTCGGCCACAAGGTGGTCGGAACGATGCAGGCGGACCTGTTCGATTCCCTCATCCGGTCGGACCTCGCCACGCTCCGAAGCCGCCACTCGGGGTCGATCGTCTCGGCCATGCTTTATGACGCCTCGATGGTCCGTACGGCGGCGACCTCCTCTATCATCAACTACATGCGCGAAAGCCTCATCCTGGTCTCCCAGCTTGTGGTCATGATGATCAATGACTGGTCGCTCACCCTGGGCGTCTTGCTGACCGGACCGGTGGCCATGTTCCTGATCCAGCGGTTTTCGCGCTGGGTGAAGAAGGCCGCGACCAAGGCCATGAACGAGACCGCCGGCTTCTCGACCGCGGTTATGGAGGGCATCGACGGGGTCAAGATCGTCAAGATCGACAACCGTGAGTCCTACGAGATCGGCCGGGTGAAGGATGCGATCGGGCGGCGCCAGATTCACATCATCAAGGGCGCCAATATCGGCGCCTCGCTGGCGCCGACGCTTGAAGTGGTCGGGGCCTTCGCGCTCGGCGGCGCGATCGCCTACGGCGCCTGGCAGCACGCCCACGGCCAGATGACGGTCGGCGGCATGTTTTCCTTCGCGCTTTCGCTGGGTATCGCCTCCCAGTCCCTTCGCCAGCTCGGCGTGCTGCAATCCACCTTCGTCGAGGGTTTCACCGCCGCCGCGCGGATGTTCGAGCAGATGGACGTGAGGCCGCTGGTCGCCGACAGCCACGGCGCCGGGGTGCTCGATCATCGTGCCGGCGGCCTGGCGCTGGACCATGTTTCATTCCGCTATGGCGTCGAGGGCGAGGCGGCGCTCAGGGAGGTCAGCCTCAAGGTCGATCGCGGCGAGACCATCGCCCTGGTCGGGCCGTCGGGCGGCGGCAAAAGCACAATTCTCAGCCTGATTCCGCGCTTCTACGACGTCAGCGACGGTTCGATCAGGGTCGATGGCGACGACACCCGCACCCTGACCCTCGCCTCCCTGCGCGATCAGATCGGCCTCGTCACCCAGGAAACCTTCCTGTTCGACGACACCATCCGCGCCAACATCGCCTATCCGCGGCCCGAGGCGTCCCTGGTTGAGATCGAGGCCGCCGCCCGCGAAGCCGCCGCGCACGACTTCATTCTCTCATTGCCCAATGGCTATGACACCCAGGTCGGCGAAGCCGGGGCGCGGTTGTCCGGCGGCCAGCGGCAGCGCATCGCCATCGCCAGAGCCTTCCTGAAGAACGCGCCGATCCTGCTGCTCGACGAGGCCACCAGCGCCCTCGACACGGAGAGCGAGGCGCAGGTTCAGGCCGCGCTCGAACGCCTGATGGAAGGCCGCGCCACCGTGGTGATCGCTCACAGGCTGTCCACCGTGAAAAACGCGGACCGCATCTATGTGATCGATAAGGGCCAGGTTGTGGAGGCCGGCGCCCATGCCGAGCTGATGCGCGCGCGCGGACTCTACGCCCGTCTCGCCCAGGCTCAGGATCTCGAGCCTGCCTCGGAGGCCGCGGAGTGAAGCGCTTCATCCGCTCCGCCTTCGTGCAGACCCTGCTGTCGATGATCCTGTCGGGCTACATCGATCTTGCCCTTTTCACCATGCGTTGGCGTTTCGTCGACACCGAAGAGGCCACCAAGGCGATCGATGGGCCGGGCGGCATGATCGGCGCCTTCTGGCATGGCCGGATCGCCCTGGCTGTCGTCTGCCGCCGTGTCCTGCGACACAAACCGCGGCGGGTGTTGATCTCCCTCTCGCGGGACGGTGAATTCATCGCCCGTGCGGTCGAGCGACTGGGCTTTCCGGCCATCCGCGGCTCGGCCGGCAAGAAGGGCAGGGACGGACCGAAGGACAAGGGCGGCGCCGTCGCCTTTCGCCAGGCGCTGAAGTTCATGGCCGACGGCGGCTGCCTCGCCATCACCCCGGATGGTCCGCGCGGACCAAACCAAGTGATGCAGGAAGGGACCATCACCCTGGCCCGCGCGGCCGGTGTGCCGGTGTTCGTGTTCGGTCTGGCGGTCGATCGCGCCTTCACCACCAAAAGCTGGGACAAGGCCCGGCTGCCGCTGCTGTTCTCGCGCGGCTGCGTGGTGTTCGATGGGCCCTTCTACGCGCCGCGTAATGCGGACGCCGAAGCACAGGAAGTCTTGCGCCTGGACTGGACGGGCCGCCTGAACGCCGCCCAGACTCGCGCCGAGGGCATCCTGGCTGGAACCTGCGATTGACCAGGCCGGCGTCCCTGGCGCTCTACGGCCTGGCGACGCGCTTGATCGAGCCCCTTGCGCCGGCCTTGCTGCAACGGCGCCTGGCGCGCGGCAAGGAAGACCCGGCGCGGCTGGGCGAGCGGCTTGGCCACGCCGGACAGCCTCGGCCCGAGGGCGTGCTGGCCTGGCTGCACGGCGCCAGCGTCGGTGAGACCCTGTCGCTCATCGCCCTGGTCGAGGCCCTGGCGGCGGCGCGGCCTGACATCACCATCCTGGTCACCTCCGGCACCCGCACCTCCGCCGCCCTGATGGCCGAGCGTCTGCCGGCCGGCGCAATCCATCAGTATCTGCCGGTCGACGGGCCATCCGCGACCGCGCGCTTCCTCGACCACTGGCGCCCCAGCCTCGGCGTCTTCGTCGAGAGCGAGTTGTGGCCAAACCTTTTGCTGGCGGCGCGGGAACGCGGCGTGCGTCTGGCGCTGCTGTCCGCCAAACTGTCCGAGGCCAGCTTCAAGGGCTGGCGGCGAGCGCCAGGTGCGGCGCGGCGGCTGCTGGGCGGCTTCGATCTGATCCTGGCCCAGGACGAGCGTGCGGCGGAGCGGATCACCGCCCTGGGCGGCGGCGTGCAAGGGGTCGCCGACCTCAAGTTTGGCGCAGCGGCCCTGCCTGTTGACGCCGATCTTCTGGTGGCCAGCAAACACGACCTCGGCGATCGCCCCCTCATCTTGGCAGCCAGCACCCATCCAGGCGAAGACCTGCTGATTCTGGCGGCCTGGAGACCGCTCGTCGCCGGGCGCGTCGACCGCCCGCTACTGATTATCGTTCCGCGCCACCCCGAACGCGGCCCGGCCATAGCCGAGGCGGCCCGGCTGGAGGGTCTCGCCGTTGGCGTGCAAAGCCTGGGGTCGGCCCTCGACGGCGAGGTCTTCGTCGCTGACGCCCTTGGCCAGCTCGGCCTATGGTTCCGGCTGGCGCGCCTGGCGGTGATGGGCGGAAGCTTGGTCGATGGCGTCGGCGGCCATAATCCCCTTGAGCCGGCGCGCCTGTGCGCACCCGTGCTGTCCGGTCCTCACGTCGAGAACTGGGCCACGGTCTATCGGGAGCTGGAGGCGGCGGGCGCGGTGCTGATGACGGCGGATGCGGCCGGCCTGGACGCCAGTCTGCGCCAGGCGCTGGACGCACCGGAATCCCTCGCCGCGATGGCCGATCGGGCCCGCGACTATGTCGCCGGCCGGGACGAAGCGGCTCGCGCGGTGGCGGGCCAGGTGCTTAGGCTCGTGCCATGAAGCTCGCCACGCCGCGATGGTGGTACTCCCGTACCTCCCGCCGGCTGATGGCCACGCGCGCCCTGGCCGCGCCCATCGCCTGGATCTGGGCCGCGACGACAGCCCGCCGGATTGCGCGCGCCCAGCCGGCGGACCCGGGCGTGCCCGTGATCTGCGTTGGCAATGTCACCATGGGCGGCGCGGGCAAGACGCCGATCGTGCGCGAGATTCTGGCTCGGCTGACCGCGCGAGGCCTTGCCGCCCACGGCCTGTCGCGTGGGCATGGCGGGCGGCTGAGAGGACCGACCCGTGTCAACCCAGACCAGCACGCCGCCGCCGACGTCGGCGACGAGCCGCTGATGTTGGCGCGGGACTATCCGATCTGGATTTCGCGGGACCGCCCCGCCGGCGCCAAGGCCGCCGCCGAGGCGGGCGCCCGTGTCGTTGTCATGGACGACGGTTTCCAGAATCCATCGTTGAAAAAGACCCTGTCGCTGATCGTCGTCGATGGCGAGACTCGCGACGAGGAATGGCCCTTTGGCGATGGCTCGGTCTTCCCGCTTGGCCCCATGCGTGAGCCGCTCGCGGCCGGCTTGGCGCGGGCCGATGCGGTTGTGGTTCTGATGCCATCAGACCTTGCCGAACCCGACCCGGAACTGCTCGCCCTGTTCGGCGACAAGTCCGTGCTGATCGCCAGGCTCGAACCCGCCGCACCGCCGCCGCCGGGTCCGCAGGTGGGTTTCGCCGGGGTTGGCAAACCCTGGAAGGTGGAACGCTCGCTGGAAGCCGCCGGCTGCGACCTGGTCGACTTCGCGCCCTTGGCTGACCACGCGACCCTGTCCGAGGACGACCTGCGCGCCCTGGCCGCCCGCGCTCGCAAGCTGGGCGCCGGCCTGGTCACCACCGAAAAAGACTGGGTGAAACTGCCGCCCGCCTGGCGCGCCAGGATCGCCGCCTGGCCCGTGAGGGCGAGGTTCGAGGACGAGGCGGCCTTGGACCGGCTGCTGGACGGAGTCGTCTAGCTCTCTTCCTCATCCTGAAATGCGAGGCGAAGCCGAGCCTCGAAGGGACGCACAGATCTGCCGCTGCGTCCTCCGAGGCCCGCTGCGCGGGCGCCTCAGGATGAGGGGTTTATTGGAAACCTATTCGGCCCCCGCCTTCACCGCGAACTTCCAAGCCGCCTCGCCCAGCAGCGGGACGCGCGCCTCCATCGCCGCGGCTTGCGGGCTGTTGGCCGTGCCGTCGCGGGCGCGGCCGACGATGCCTTGGCAGATCCCGGCCAGACGGAAGATGTTGTAGGAGAAGTACCAGTTCAGATCCGGCAGGCTGTCGCGGCCGGTAAGCTTGCAGTATTCCGCGACCACGTCTTCGAGGCTCGGGATGCCGGTCTTCTCATAGTCCGGTATGTTGGAAATCGCACCGTTCACCCACTGCATCAGCAGGTTGGAGAAGTCCGCCAGCGGATTGCCGATGGTCGACAGTTCCCAATCCAGCACGGCCACGACACGCGCCTCGGTGGGGTGGATGACCATATTGTCCAGCCGGTAGTCCGCGTGGACGATGGAGGACTGGTTGTCGTCGGGACAGGTCTTGGGCAGCCATTCGATCAGCCGCTCGATGGTGTCCAGGTGCTGGGTTTCGGAGGCCTTGTATTGCTTGGTCCAGCGGTCGATCTGGCGCGCCATATAGTTGCCGGCGCGGCCGAAGTCCTCCAGGCCGATCGCCTTGTAGTCGGTGTTGTGCAGGTCGGCCAAGGTCTTGACCGAGGCCATGTGGATGGCCCGGCGCTCGGCGGGCTCATAGCCGGGCAGGGACTGGTCCCACAGGATGCGGCCCTCGACCATGTCCATGACGTAGAAGATGGTGCCGATGACGGTGTCATCGGTGCACAGGCCATAGGTGCGCGGGGCGGGAAAGCCGGTGGGATAGAGGGCGCTGATCACCCGGTATTCGCGGTCCACCGCATGGGCGGATGGAAGTAGCTTGCCCGGCGGCTTGCGGCGCATGACGTACTTCTTGGACGGCGTGATCAGCTGATAGGTCGGGTTGGATTGGCCGCCCTTGAACTGACGCACTTCCAGCGGGCCGGCGAAGCCTTCGACATTGGCCGTCATCCAGTCCAACAGGCGCGACTCGTCGAACTTATGGCTCTCGGCCACCGTCTTGGTGCCGGAATTTTGCGCTTCGCGCGCCTGTTCGGTGGCGATTTCCTCGGCCATGGCGTTCCCTCTTACGATCGTTTGAACCCACTCTAGCGAGTGGTATGCGGCCTTGCAAAGCCGCTTAGCGGCCGAGCGCGCGCCAGCCGATGTCGGTGCGGTGGAAGCCGCCGGGCCAGTCGATCTTCGCCACCGCCGCATAGGCCAGGTCACGCGCCTGTTCGAGCGAAGCGGCGTGGGCGCAGATGTTCAATGCGCGGCCAGACCCAGCGACCAAGGCGCCGTCGTCGCGCCGGCTGACGCCTGCGTGAAAGACCTCGACGCCCTCTTGGAAATCGTCTTCAGCGCCCTCGATCACCGATCCGGCGTCTGTCGCCTTGCCGGGATAGCCCTTGGTGGCCAACACCACGCATATGGCCGCCTCGTCGCGCCATGCCGGCGGCGCAAGCTCGGCCAGCCGCCCCTGGGCGCAGGCCAGCAGATAGGGGACGAGGTCGCTGTCCAGCCGCAGCATCAGCACCTGGCATTCCGGATCGCCGAAGCGAACGTTGAACTCCACCAGCTTGGGCCCGTCCCTGGTGACCATCATCTCGCAGAAGATCACCCCGCGATAAGGCGAGCCCTCGGCGGCGATGCCGGCGAAGGCGGGCTCGATCAACTGCGTCCGCGCCGCCTCGATCACCGCCTCGGTCAGGACCGGCGCCGGCGCATAGGTCCCCATGCCGCCCGTATTGGGGCCGACATCGTTGTCGAAGGCGCGCTTGTGGTCCTGGGCGCCGCCGAAGATCAGGCTGTGCCCGCCATCGCAGAGGGCGAACAGCGAGGCGATCTCGCCTTCCAGAAACTCCTCGATCACCACCCGCGCACCGGCCGCGCCAAAGCCGCCGCCCAGCATGTCGTCGATAGCGGCTTCAGCGTCGGCGCGATTTTGCGCAATGGTGACGCCCTTGCCGGCGGCCAGACCATCGGCCTTGATCACATAAGGGGCGGTGAACCGGTCCAGGAAGGCCTTGGCCGGCGCCGGCGCCTCGAACACGCCATAGGCCGCCGTGGGCAGACCATGCCGATCGCAGAAAGCCTTGGTGAAGGCCTTCGAGGTCTCCAGCTGTCCGGCGGCGGCGCTGGGGCCGAAACAGGGAATGCCCAGCTTTTCCAGGGCGTCGGCGAGGCCGACCTCCACCGCGCTTTCCGGACCGATCACGACCAGGTCGGCTTCGATTTCCTGCGCCAGCGCGACGAGACCATCGACATCCGTTGCGACGATCTCCCGGGTCTCCGCCAGCTTGGCCATGCCGGGATTGCCCGGCGCGCACACCAGGCGGGTGAGCAGGGGAGACTGGGCGATTTTCCAGGCCAGGGCGTGTTCGCGTCCGCCGGCGCCGACGAGCAGAATGTTCATGCGCGCGGCTTTGAAGCGCGCGCGGCGTCAGGTCAAGCGAGGGCTAGCGTGGCGATTCAGAAATCCGCCCGTAGATGATGGAGAGTGCGGTGCGAATTTCTGGATCATGAGCCACACTAGAAATGTTTGAAGTCTAGCGCCCCTTTTTGGGCCTGAAGTTCGCGCCGCGCTTGATCCCTTCTACAGGCGAACTTCAGACCCAGGACACTAGAAGGAAAGCCGCAAGGCAGCCTGCGCCACGGTCTGCGACTGCGTGGCGCCCTGTCCCAGAACCTCGAGACGTTCGGGGCGATCGCTCTGCACATGCATCACTTCGATCAGTCCGGAAACATGGGCGCTGAAAGCCTTGCGATAGTCGGCGGTCAGGGCCCAGCCATGTTCCCGGGTGAGCCCGAAGTAGGCCGGCGACTTGTCGGTGGTCGAGAAGGCGTCGATGCGGCCGCTGATGGAATCGTCGCCCAACGCCCGCGTCACCATCAGATAGGCGGCGTCGAAATCGGTGTTCACCGAAATGACTGGGGCGACATAGGCGACCTGGGTATTGCCCGCCAAGGCCTGGGCTGACAGATGGGTCTTGTCATCAATGTCGTATCGAACGCCTGCCTCCGCGAACCGCGTGCCCCAGGCGTATTGATCGTTGGCGTTCTCGGAGAAGCGGTCGCCGCGATTGTCATAGTAGAACAGGTTCAGTGCCGCGCGGTCGCTCGGCGCCCAGTCCAGACGGGCATAGACCCCGACCCTGTGGTCGACGTTCAGCAGCGGATAGGTCACCGGCGGCTGGTTCCAGGCGACGAAGGGGCTGAGCGGCGGCAGGGTGTAACGGGTCGAGTCGGTGGGCCGCACGGTGTCGAACGACCAGCCGCGCAGCGCCATCAGGGTCCCTGCGGTGTCGTCGAAACTGAACAGGCCGACCGTGGCGCCGATCGATTGATCGCCCAGGTTCCGGCTTAGCGAGACCTCTGTGGCGGCGACCTTCACCTCCTCGCCAATCCAGCTGTCGATGGCCGAGGGCGTGATGGTTTCGGTGGGGGTCCAGAAGGGCTCGGCGTTTTCCAGTGACACGGGCGGATAGAACAGGCCGGCGCGGAAGGCTGGACGCCAGCCGTCCACGGGCAGGGGTTTGAAACGAATATAGGCCTCGCCAATCCCAACGCCGTGTTGGTGATCGGGTTGAATCTCGGCCTCGACCACGGCGCTCCAGTCAAAGCCAAACTGTGGCCGCCAGGCGAGATCGGCCTCGGCGATACTGAAGCGGGGATCGTTTCCGCTCACCTCAGTCTTGCCGAATCCGCCGTTCAGCCATGACGGTTCGCCATCCGCGGCGGAGGCGCGCAGGTCGAGCAGTCCGGAAAAGGCGGAGGGAGATAACCCGTCGCTCTGCGCCTGGGCGGGCGTCACGCAAGCCAGCAGGCCAAGCAGAAACACCAGTGGCCTGATCACGGGCGAGCCCTCAACCCCAGGCCCTCGGCCCGCAGCTGTTATGGTTTAGAAAGTTGAGGATTTGATTGATCGGCGGCCGGCTGGCGATCGGGCCCCGTTAGGGCGCCCTGGTCAGTACATGCTGTGGGCCGTCGCCGGCGGATGCACCTCGACGGCGAAGGTCTCGGCTACCTGGCCGGAGGCCGGCGCCGTGATGGCTTTGGTGATCTCGTTGCCGGGCGCCTTCATATAGGGCCGCCAGAGGTGGAGCGTCGCAGGGCCGGGCGGCAGGCCATGGATCACCAGATTGCCGCCCGCGTCGGTCTTGGCCGCATAGGGGGTGTCGACCACTTTGATGAAGGCGGCCATCTTATCGTGAATGTTGCAGCCCAGGGCCACGACGCCGGCCTTGTCGAACTTGACCGAGCGGGTGTCGTCCTTGCCGTAGAGCTTCAGTTCGAACTGATGGGTGGGCGAGAAGGAATAGACGTGGTGGCGCACGTTATCGAGGTTGGGAAACGACACCGAGGCGCCGACCGGGACGATCAGCACGAACGGATGGAAGCTGATGTTCTGCTGGGTCATCTTCATGGGCCAATCGAAATGGCCCGGTCCGGTATCGCCGCCGCTCGCGGGATAGACGGTGACCACCGCATCCTCCACCGGCGCGCCCGCCGTGGTCTTTACCTGCGCCACCAGGTCAGCGGCGACCGCGTTGCTCGCGATGAAGCCGGTGCTGATGATGATCGACAGAAGGAAGGCTAGTCGTCCCATGCGATTCAGCTAACAAGGGGATGTGAATTCAGCGTTAATTACTTAAGGCAGGCGCGTGTTGCTCGGGTTCGACTTAGGGTTGTTTTTGCGCAGTAAACTGTCCCTGGTGTCCCGGTGCAGTAATGCCACCCTTAATTGCCCCGTCCGCCAGCGTTCCTGAATAGGCGGCGTCAAACGTCTTGAGCAGATAGCTGGATTGATAAGTCCAGCTGATGTGGTCGCCCGAGATGGCGCCCTGGGTCAGCGGATGCGGCTTGTTCGTGCCGGCGTCGTAACAGATTCCGCTGATCGTCTCGCCCTTCTGCTCGAACCTGCAGGAGATGTTGAACTGAAAGGCGCTGACCTTTCCGTGCACCGTCCATGTGCCCGTCGCCGGTGCGTCGGCGGCGACAGCGGATGTGGAGGCAAAAAGGGCGGGAACGACGGCGGCGAGTAATGATGTACGCATGACAGGGTCTACGGACGCGGGCGCCCCGCGGATCAACGGTCTGCCCATCGCCAGGCGGGTCGGCTAGGGTGGCGCCGTGACAGATATCGACTCACCCGCCGCCGAGACCAGCAACGCCGCCGCCTATTCGGTGTCGGAACTGGCGTTCGCGCTGAAGCGCACGCTGGAGGACGCCTACGGCCATGTGCGCCTGCGCGGGGAGTTGTCGAAGGTCACCCGCCACGCCTCTGGCCACTGCTATCTGACCATCAAGGACGACAAGGCGGCCATCGACGGCGTGGTCTGGAAGGGCCAGGTGCGCGGCCTCGCCTGCCAGCCGGAGCAGGGGCTGGAAGTGATCGTCACCGGACGGATCACCACCTATCCCGCCTCGTCCAAATACCAGATCGTCATCGATTCCATGGAGCCGGCCGGCGTCGGCGCGCTCCTGGCTCAGCTGGAGCGGCTCAAGGCCAGGCTGGCCGTGGAAGGGCTGTTCGACGCCTCGCGCAAGCGGCCATTGCCGCCGAGCCCTTCGGTGATCGGCGTCATCACCAGCCCCACTGGCGCCGTCATCCGCGACATCCTGCATCGCATCGCCGATCGCTGGCCCTGCCATGTGCTGGTCTGGCCTGTGGTGGTGCAGGGCGACGCCGCCTCAGGCCAAGTTCGCGCCGCCATCGCCGGCTTCAACGCGATTGCGCCGGGCGGCCCTGTTCCCCGGCCGGACGTGCTGATCGTCGCGCGCGGCGGCGGGTCGGTGGAAGATCTTTGGGCCTTCAACGACGAGGCCCTGGCGCGCGCGGCCGCCGCGAGCGACATCCCGCTGATCTCGGCGGTGGGCCACGAGACCGACACCACCTTGATCGACTTCGTCTCCGACCGGCGCGCGCCCACGCCCACTGCCGCGGCCGAGATCGCTACACCGGTGCTGGCGGAGCTGAAGGCGGTCGTCGCCGACCGCCAGGCCCGGCTGGTTCGCGCGGTGCAGCGGCTGCGCGAGGATCGCCGCAACCAGCTTGCCGCCGCCTCGCGGGGCCTGCCGCGCCCGGCGGATCTCCTCGGCGTCGCGCAACAGCGGTTCGACCTGGCGGCCGGCCGGCTGAACGCGGCCCTGGAGAAGAACGCCTCGGCGCATGAGCGCGATCTGGTGCGGATCGGCGCGCGGCTGGGGCCGGGCCTGCTCGAACGGCCCATGCGGACCAAGGCGGAGCGCAGCATCGACCTGTTCACCCGTATGAAGCCCGCGATCGAACGGCGGCTGGCGCGGGCGGGTGAGGGGCTGACGGCGCTGGACAAGCTCAGGCAGTCCTTCGACCCCAAGGGGCCGCTGAAGCGCGGCTACGCCTTCGTGCATGGCCCTGACGGCGGCCTGGTCCGGTCGGCGGCCCAACTCCAAGCCGGCGACGTCGTCCGGCTCGAGTTCGGCGACGGCGATCGCGGCGCGGTGGTGGATGGCGAAGCGCCGACGAAACGGACGCCGGCGCGCAAGGCGCCTTCAGGTGCGCCCACATCACAAGGTGATCTGTTCTAAAACCAAGACCTGTACCCGTCCGCTCATCCCGGCGAATGCCGGGACCCAGATCATATGGCGCGGCGGCTGGGCTATTGTTCAATGCCAATCGGGCAGGCTTGTGCTTTGTCATCTGGGTCCCGGCATTCGCCGGGATGCGCGGATTGGGGCGATCTGTTCTAGGCTGACTTGGAGCCGGGACCGCGAAAGCGTATCTTCACGTCCATGAACGCCCACGACCCCTCCATGAAGGCCGACCTGGCCCAACTCCACTACGGCGACGGCGAGTTCGTTGTCCTGAAGCCTGGCAAATTTGTGCTCTGCGCCGTCACTGGCGTGCGCATTCCGCTGGAATCGCTCCGCTACTGGAGCCCGATCGCCCAGGAAGCCTATGCCGGCCCGCAGCAGGCGCTGCAACGCTGGCAAGAGCTCAACGGAGGCGGCGACGCCAAGTCTTGATCGCCGATCCCTGGTTCTGAGCGGGGCGGCGGCGCTTGTCGCCTCATCTGCGCGCGCCGACGCGCCGGGCTTGGCGCTTAATGGCGACTACCTTCAGAGCGGTTTCGCCTTTGGCCGGACCACGCCCAGGGCCATGCTGTCAGTGGACGGCATCCCCGTAGGCCAGGCGTCGAAGAGCGGCCTCTTCGTCATCGGCTTCGACCGCGATAGCTTAGCTTCGGCCCGGCTCGACGTCTCCGGCGCCAGCGGCGACAGCCAACAGACCCTCGCTATCGCGGCGCGGGACTACGACATCCAGCGCATTGACGGCCTGCCGAACGACCAGGTCGAACCCTCTGACCCCGCGCTGCTGGCGCGGATCAAGGCCGAGGCCGAGCGTAAGGCGGCCGGTTTCGCCAGCAACATCGACGCAGACGAGTTCCGCGACGGGTTCGTCATGCCGGTCGAGGGCGCGCGCCTGTCTGCCCGATTTGGCGGCCAACGCATCCTCAATGGCGTTCCCAGCCGCCCGCACTATGGCTCCGACCTGGCCGCGCCGATCGGCACGCCGGTGCGGGCGCCGGCCGGCGGCTTCGTTTCCTTCGCCGAGAGCAACCTGCATTTCGACGGCGCCCTGGTCATGATCGACCACGGCCAGGGGCTGATCAGTTGCTATCTGCACCTGTCGCGGGTCGACGCTGTGAAGGGCCAATGGATCAAGCGCGGCGACATGGTCGGCGCGGTCGGCATGGAGGGTCGGGCGACCGGACCGCACCTGTGCTGGCGCATGAAATGGCGCGGCCGCAACCTCGATCCCCTGCTGATGGTCGGGCGCCGCGCGCCGGTTTAGCTATCGAGGCATCCTATCCGCGCCGCTCTGCTGGAGCATGTGCCTTAGGCCGCTGCGTTCTTGAACAGTGCGAGCGGAGCATTCGACAAGACCGGTAGCGCATCACGATACTGGCTCCTGGGGCTGTACCACCCCCATCCCCAGCCCTTCCCTCTCGAGGGGGAAGGGAGCTAATCGCCCCCTAATCCCGTCCTTCGGCCTTCAGCTGGTCGTAGACCGAGTTGGCCCAGCGTTTGTGCATCCACCACCATTCCCCGGGATGTTCGCGCACCCGGGCTTCGATGAAGGCGTTGACCTGCCTCACGCTCCAATCGATGTCGGCGTTGCGATCGCCGGTATTGGCCAGGATGATGGGCTCGTGCACTTCCATACGGAAGCGGGCGCCCTTCGTTCGATGGACCGAAAGGGGTACAAGCTTGCCGCTTGTTTTCATCGCCATCTTCGTCGGTCCTGACGCCGTATGGCACAGATGGCCGAAGAAGGGCGCGGCCACGCCCTGGTTGAATTTCTGGTCGTTCATAAGGGCCACGGATTCCCCGCGCTTAAGCGCGGCGAACAGCTCCCGGGTGCCCTCTGAACCCTTCGGCGCAAAGGTCTTCACCCCATAGCGTTGCCGGCTCTTGATGATCCGCTCATTGACATAGGGGTTGTTTGGCGCGCGGCCGGTGATCACGCAATTGACGCCCTCGGCCAGGATCGCCGCGGCTATCACCTCGAAATTGGACAGGTGGGCCGAGATCAGCACCGCCGCCTCGCCGCTTGCGGCGATTTCGCGCAGGCGCTCGCCGCCGACCAATTCGAGCCGGCCGCTGGCGACGGTCAACTGGTCGATCAGCGGGAACTCGGCGGCATAACGCCCGAAATTATCCCATTGGCGTTTAAGGATGTCCTCGCGCTCAGCTTCGCTCTTTTCGGGAAAAGCCAGCAACAGATTGCGCTTGGCGGTCCGGTTCGCGCCCGTCAGCGGCCCGACGGCCCGCAGAAACGCTCCGCCCATGGCCGAGGCCGTGTCCACCGGCAGCGCCCGGATAAGCCAGGTGAACACTTCCAGAGCAGCGTCTTCCAGCCGCCAGACGAGGTCCTGCGACCATGAGGTTTTGGACTGACGCATCAGCTACACACTTCCGCGCGAAAAGGACTCTTGCCGCGCGAGGTCGTTCGTTCGTGAGGGGATCAACCAGCACGGCATGTGACTTGCCCTGAATTCACCCAACCGTCCCGCGTTGGGACGCACGGTATTGAAAGGGACTGAAGTGGGCAACGATATCGACCTGCACCTTGGTAAGCGTTTGCGTCGTCGTCGCCGGCTGTTGGGTCTGACCCAGCAACAACTGGCCGACTCGGTCGGCGTGCGCTTCCAACAAATCCAAAAGTATGAATGCGGCGCTAACCGCATCTCCGCCGCCCGCCTGTGGGCTCTTTCGGAGGCCCTCGAGGTTCCGGTCGGCTATTTCTACGACGGCCTGTCGGCCACCGAAGCTCGCGATACCATGGTCGAGCGCGCCGAGGGTGGAGAAATTCTCGCCCGCAAGGAGACGCTGGACCTGATCCGCGCCTACTACCAACTGGGCGAACGGCCCCGCCGCCGCCTGCTCGATCTGGCCAAGTCGCTGCATACCGAGATCGAAGTCGCCTAACACCGCTTCCCGAGTCCACGACGAGCGGCTATGGCGAAAGCCATGGCCGCATCGTCGCTCTCTTCCGCCCTTGGCGCGGACCGTCTCCAGGCGCTGGACGCCTTTCTGATCGCGCTCAACGGCGCCGCGGCGGAGGTCATCCTGCCGCTGTTCCGCGCCGACCATGGTCTCGAGAACAAGGCCGGCCCCGGCGCCTTCGACCCCGTCACCCTGGCCGACAAGAATGCCGAGAGCGCGATCCGCAAGCTGATCGCCGCCCACTATCCCGATCATGGGGTGATCGGCGAGGAGTGGGGCGAGGACCGACCCGACGCCGAGTTCGTCTGGGTGCTCGATCCCGTGGACGGCACCCGCGCCTTCATCGCCGGCCTGCCGGTCTGGACCACATTGATCGGCCTCCGATACCAGGGCCAGCCTGTGCTCGGCTCGATCGGCCAGTCCTTCATCGGCGAAATCTTCATCGGGCACGCGGGCGGATCGCGCCTGATCAGCCGGGACGGCGAGCGCCCTCTAAAAGTCCGCGCCTGTCCCAGCCTCGCCGACGCTGTCATCGCCAGCACCGACCCCTACCTCTTCAAGGATGCGCAGGCTGAGGCCTGGAAAAAACTCCACGCCGCTGTACGCCTCGCCCGCTACGGCTGCGACGCCTACGCCTACGCCATGGTGGCGGCGGGCAGCCTGGACCTGGTGGTGGAGACGGGGCTCAAGGCCTGGGACATCGAATCCGCCATCCCGCTGCTGGCCGGCGCCGGCGGCATGATCACCGACTGGCGCGGCGAGACGGTGGGCCAACACGGCGGCAGGGTCGCCATCGCGGGTGATCGGCGGGTGCTGGATGAGGCGCTCGGGTTGCTGGGGCCGGCGGCCTGAAGGCGCGGGCAGTATTGGTGGACGCGTACGTCCACGAGAAGATCGGCTAGACAAGAAAGAGCGAAAAGGAGGCCCGAACGGGTCCGGACCTCCTCTATAATCGTGTCGGATGGCCGCCGGGGCGGCCGCTCCGACCGTCGCACGGCTTGGATTAGTGTTGCGGCGTCGAGGCTGCGCCGGCGACGGCGCCCGTGCCGCCACCCACAGCGGCGCCAACCGCCGCGCCAGGGGCGCACCCAATCGGAAGCGTCACAAGACATCCGATCGCCGCGCCGAGACCGGCGCCCGTCGCTCCGCCCGCCAGGGCGCGTGCGCCAGGATCCGTGTGCCAACCCCCATCCCGGTCGTAATAACCACGGTCATCTTGCGGGTCGGCGAGCCAGTGCACATGCTCGTCACCTTGGTGAGCGTCATACCAATCCGACTTGTAATAGGTGATCGGCGCGTCTGGACCGTAAGCATACCGCCGATGCACCCGCCAGCATTCCCCGTACTGATTGCACGCAACATAGGTCGCGGCTGGTTGGGCGCTCGCAACCGTCGGTGTCATCGCGCTCCCGCCCATCATGGCGAGAAGCGAACTCAGTCCGATCGCACTGGTAAGAAACTTCATGGTGTCATCTCCCTTTACGATGGGGGGCGGGTGCGCCAGCCATCATCTCTGATCCAAACGATGCGGGAGAGACCTTGTTCCAGTTGTGGGGATGAAGAGAACTCGCGGAAGCGGACGCCGCTAAGGGCGAGGATGGGCGCAGGGACGTTTTTCACCGGCGATCCAGGCCAAGGAATGACTTCAACTCATGTCGGACTCTCATAGAGTCCGTTTTTCGCAGCCCACACCCTTAGGCGCGCCCAACCAGCGCATCGAACTCAACCCAGAACTGGGCGCGGATGTCGTCGGTCTCCATCAGGATTTCATGGAAGGATCCGGTGATCTCGATGTAGCGCGCGCCGGGAACCCGCCCCGCAACGATGCGCTGCCCGGCGTTGTCGACCAGCTTTTCCTGGGCGGCGCCGAGGATGGTCATCGGCGTCTTGATCTGGGTCACCTCCCGCGCGCGCTGCAGCCAGTGGACGGTGTCGAACGCGCTCCTGATCCAGCCCCAGGTCACCGCGCCAAGGGCCAGATCGCGGTCGGCCAGGATGTAGGCGCGGGTGCGGTCATAGCGCGCCCGGTCGTGGGTCAGGCTGTCGCCTTCGAAGGTGGTAGTGTAAGGGTCGGCCGAGCCGCCGAGCCCGTAAGCGTTGCTGCGGCCCAGCACCCTCATGGTCCCGCCGATTATCCGGCCGAGCCAGGGCGAGAAGCCGGCGATGCCGAGCATGGGCGCCGAGAAGATCGCCGCCGCATATCGCGTCTCGCCCCGCGCCAGCGCCAGCATGGTCAGGCAGCCGCCCATCGAATGGCTGAGGCTGAACCAGGGCTTGGGCAGGCGGTCGGCGAATGCATCCAGCAGGGCGGTATGGTCGCTGACGAACGCAGCATAGCCGTCGGCATGCCCCGCCAGCCGGTCGGGCAGCAATCGCTGCGACAGCCCCTGCCCACGCCAGTCATGGATCAGCACCGTATAGCCGCGCTCAACCAGTTCGGCGGCGACCTCCAGATATTTCTCGATGAATTCAGTCCGGCCGCTGCTGATCACCACCGAGCCGATCGGCTTGGCCGCCGGAAACAGCGCCGCCCGCAGCTTGGCCCCGCCCGCGCCAGCGAACCACTCCGCGTGGCCGGTCTTAGGCTCCCGCGCTCCGGGGATGCGGACGAGCGGCGCGGTGTCGCCCGCGACGGCGCCGTCGGAAGCTTCGGACGGATCAAGCAGCGCCATGGTGGGCCTCGTCCTCTCGTCACTCAATCAAATCGATAGACTAACGTCGGCGGTCCAGAAAGGTCCGCTATCCCGGCTTGACGAACCTCAGCGTCATCCGGTCGCTCTCGCCGATGGCGTCGTATTTGGCGTGGTCGAAGCCCGGATTGGGCGGCTTGCCGGCGGGGGCGCTGCGGCGAGTCGGCGGCAGGGTCCACACGCCGAAGGGGTGGTCGTGATTGTCCTTCGGATTGGCGTTGATCTCGCTGGCTTTGTCGAAGGTGAAGCCGGCCTCCTTGGCCACCTGTTTGACGTAGGCCTCCTGGACGTAGCCGGTCTTGGCCAGGATGTCCTGCGGACCTCCGGAAGGAACGCGGTGCTCTTCGATCCCGAGCACGCCGCCGGGCTTCAGGGCCTGGAAGGCGTCATGGAAGGCCTTCTCGGCGATGTCGCCGGCCATCCAGTCATGCAGGTTGCGCAGGAACAACACCACGTCCGCCGTGCCGGCCGGGGCGACAGGCCCCGACGTCGGACCAAACTCGGTGAACCGAACCTGGCCATAGAGCTTGGGATTAGCGCCCAGCTTCTGCTTGAATTCGCCGGCCAGCGCGGTGGCCGAGGGCGTCGTCGCCTGCACATTGGCGGCGTAATAGACCCCACCGTTGGCGGCCAGGAAGGGCGCGATGATGTCGGTATACCAGCCCGCGCCCGGCCAGAATTCCACCAAGGTCACGCCAGGCTTTACACCCCAGAAGGCCAGGCTTTGCGCCGGATGGCGCCAGGCGTCTCGCGCCTTGTCCTGCGGCGAGCGCCAGTCGCCGGCGACGGCGTCGTCCAGGGTTAGGGGGCCGCTGGCGGCCGCCGCCGATGGGGCCTCGGGCCCTGGCTTGGGTTTGCACCCCGCGAGCGCCACGGCGCCGCCACCGAGCAGAAGCCCGCGCCGCGAGAAGTCGACGATTTGGATAGTCACGCCTCGATCACCCGACGATCGCCCCCCGCTTGGCTCGACGCCGCTGGCTTAGCGCGGCTGTGGGGTCTGGTCAAAACACACAATGAAACCGTCCTCTTGAACAGTGCGCCGGCCATCCCACCTAAGTCCCGGAGGCGCTGGATGTCCGGGCCTTCCGGGTCAGCACGAGGCCAGATCAAAGGCTCGCGCACCGATCCGCTCTTGAACACGCAACCTTGCTTCACGCTAGGAGGATGCACTCATGCGTACTGTCGATTTTTCCCCCCTCTATCGTTCCGTCGTCGGCTTCGACCGTCTGGCTGACCTGTTGGACTCCGCCAGCGCGGATTCCGCCAGCGGCTATCCCCCCTACAATATCGAACGCACCGACCAGAACGCCTACCGCGTCGAGATCGCGGTCGCCGGCTTCAAGCCGGAAGAACTCTCCATCGAGGTGAAGGAAAACGTCCTCACCGTACAGGGCCGCAAACCGGCCAATGACGACGTCCGGCGCTTCCTGCACCGCGGCCTCGCCGAGCGGAACTTCGAGCGCCGCTTCCAGCTCGCCGACTATGTGGTCGTGACCGACGCGGCCCTTGCCGATGGTCTGCTGTCCATCTCCCTGGTCCGCGAACTGCCCGAGCAGCTCAAGCCCCGCCGCGTCGAGATCAAGACCGGCGCCGACCAAGCGCAATTGATCGAGCCGCAGCAAGCCGCGTAAGCGTCGTTACGCGCCGATAGCGCCAGTCCCTCCTCCATCCCCATGGAGGAGGGATTTTTCGTGGGTAGCCGCCAGGCCGTTGGCCTGCGAGACATTGGCGCCCGCCAGGCTGATCCCGTCGACGATCGCCCCGGAAAAATCCGCGCCGCGCAGGTCGGCGTCATCGAGTACCGCCCCGGTCATGTCGGCGCGCGTTCCCACCACGTAGCGCAAGGTCGCGCCACGCAGATTGACCGGCGTCTCGCGCCCGGCGCCGAAGGGCAGCGGCGCCAGGATGGCATTGGTGAAGTCGGCCCGGGTCAGGTTGGCGCCGCTCATCCGCGCGCCACGCAGGTCGGCGTCCTTGAAACAGACCGATCGCAGGTCCGCACCCTCAAGATTGGCGCCCTGAAGCTGACAGCCGGTCAGGTCCAGGCCGACCAGGCAGGCGCCCTTGGCCGACACCGCCGTGAGCCGAAAGCCGCGAAGGCGCAGACCGAGCGGCCGCAGGTCCTCGCCGTCCAGGTGGGCCGGCGCGCCGTGCTTGCCGCCAGTGTCGCACCACATCTGGTTGGCCTTGGCGCGCTCCATCAGTTCCTGCGTGCGGCCCACCGCCGTTTCGCTCGGCGCGCCCAGGCATCCGGCGAGATTCACCCCGGAGGTATTTCGGGCGCGGCGCACATCCACGCCCGTCAGCACCGCGCCGACCAGGCTGACGTTTTCCAGGCTCGCCCCGTCGATGTCCGCGCCTTCGAGGTTGGCGCCGCTCAGGTCGGCGTCCTTCAGGTTGGCGCCGGTCAGGATCGTCCCCTTCATCGAACAGTCGGTGAAGTCGGAGGCGCAGGCGGACACTTGCTCGAGCTTGGAGCCATCCAGCTTGGCGCCGGCGAAATTGACCTCGTCCAGGTGGCCTCCGCTGCGCAGCAGATCGAGGCCCCGGGTCGGGTGGGTGACGCCGATCTGGCCACCGCGAAAATCCGCGCCGCTCAGGTCCGCCAGGGCGACATTGGCGCCGCGAAGGCAGGCGCCGCGCAGGTCGGCGCGCCGCATCACCGCCTCACGCAGGTCGGTGCGCCTCAGGTCGCAGCCAAACAGGTTGGCCCGTTCCAGCTTGGCGCGGACCATCTTGCAATTGTCGAACACCGAGCCGGAAAGGTCCGCGTCGTTGAGGTTGCGGTCGGTCAGGTCCAGGCCGCTGAGATCCATGAAGCGTAGCGAGGCGCGTTTGCCGGCCGGCCGGCCCTCTACGAACCGCTCGTGAGCCGAAACGATGAGGTCGAGTTCGCCCTGGCTCAGCCGTCGCCGCGTGCTCTGAGCCTGTAGTACGGCCGCCACTCATCACCTCCGGGTAATTCAGGCTTCACCATAGTGGGATAACGATGGTCGATGGGTTAACCGTCCGCGATGGTCGGTTCCACCAGACCCTTGGCCCCTTGGCGATAGGCGCCGGCGAAGTTCGACCGAGAGACGTCGGCGAACTGCATGATCGCCTGACGCATGTCGGCCTGGGAGAAGTCGGTTCCCTTGGCGATGATGCGTGTCAGGTCGGCCGGCAGCACCCGGTCGGCGCTGATCATCAGCGGGCCGAGCAGGGCTTCGCGAAGGTCGGATCCCGACACCTTGGCGCCCATCAGCCGGGCGCCGCGCAGGTCCGCCCGGCGCAGGTTGCAGGCGCGCAGGTCGGCGCCTTCCAGATGCGCGCCCTGAAGCTGCGCGCCCTCCATGTCGAGGCCGTAGAAGACCGCGCCCTTGGCGGACAGGGCCGTGAGGTTGAAGCCCTTGACCGATTTCAGCGCCCGCAGATCGGC